>CEUS01284383.1_pt1 | contig 189688 bp, 160 predicted proteins | sample 427031 | NCBI WGS metagenome assembly CEUS01 (sample SAMEA2622837, study PRJEB7988) | marine metagenome | biome: marine biome (ENVO:00000447); feature: marine epipelagic mixed layer (ENVO:xxxxxxxxx); material: "saline water (ENVO:00002010), including plankton (ENVO:xxxxxxxx)" | depth 140 m
ACCGAAGTAGCCCAGGAAGCTGAAGCCGAAGCCGACCAGGAAGCGGACGTGGCAGTCGAACCGGTGGAGGCACCGGAAAGTCAAACTGGTGACGGTTCGGAGAAATAATGCATTTTGATCTTTCCGGACAGACTGCGTTCGTTACTGGTGCAGCACAGGGCATTGGGAAAGGGGTTGCAGCGCGTCTGGCTGATGCTGGTGCAGAAGTTGTCGTAGCGGATTTAGACGCTGTGAGGTCTGCTGAAACAGTGCAGGAATTCATACAGCGGGGAAAGCGGGCTTATCACGTTGACCTGGATGTTACTGACCCAGAATCGGTACAAGCGGCGATTGGCTCTGTGACGGAACGCAGTGGACAAATAGATATTCTGGTCAATAACGCCGGGATTGCAGGACGTGCTGCACCGGTTTGGGAGCAATCGGATGAGGATTGGGAGACGGTTATACGTTTAAATCTAACGGGAGTATTTTTGTGCTGCCGTGCGGTCCTGCCACACATGAGAGAGAAAAACTACGGTCGCGTTGTCAATATCGCATCGATAGCTGGTAAAGAGGGTAATCCCAACATGACTGCATATTCCGCTTCAAAAGCTGGAGTAATAGCTCTATCCAAATCAATAGCCAAAGAGGTTGCCACGCTCAATATTTGCGTAAACGCGGTAACTCCAGCTGTGATCCAGACAGCGATTTTGGATCAACTTAGTCAGGAGCAGGTGGACTACATGACATCGAGAATTCCACGTGCTCGCACTGGAAACATCGAAGAGGTAGCGGCAGTTGTGCATTTTCTTGCGAGTCCCGACTGCTCGTTTGTTACCGGTCAAGTTTATGACGTTAGTGGAGGTCGATCGACTTATTAAGGACAGATTGTATGAAACGGAGACAATTTTTAACAGTGTCAGCTGCAAGTGGTTTAACGGCTCAAGCGTCACAGGATAGCTCCACTCAGTATATTGAAGTGCGGCTCTTCCATATGCGCCACAGTCGCTCTTTTCAACCCAAGCGGCTCGTTACATTTTTTGAAGAACATCACCTCCCAATGACGCAAAGAAACGATTTTGGCCCAGTAGGCTATTTCAACGTCACTATGGGTGCCGATCAGCCGATGCTGGTAATGACACTAGTGTATGATTCCTTAGCGGATATGGAAGTGAAGAACAGGAGACAACTGACGGATAAAAAATGGATGAATGCTGCCGACAGGCTTGGCTCCGATGCCGAACCTTCTTTTATGCGTATGGACTCATCTTTATTGCGAGCATTTGATGGTATGCCAAAGATCGAGACTCCCAAGTCATCAGGCACCACCAAATCAGCAAGAATCTTCGACTTACGGATCTATCAGGCGGAAACTTTTCGTGATGTCCGCGAAAAGGTGCATATGTTCAATACTGGAGAAATTGATTTATTTCGCAAAGTTGGAATAAATCCAGTTTTCTTTGGCCAGGCTGTTGTAGGTCCAAAATTACCCAATCTGACATATCTCGTTTGGTACGACGACATGGCCGCAAGGCAAAAGGCCTGGAAGACTTTTCTCAATAGTCCGGAATGGGGAAAAATGATCAGCAAGCCAGAGTGGGCAAACGAAGAAATAGTTTCCAATATCTTGAATATTCAAATGAACCCACTACCGTTTTCGGATATTCGCTGATCATCTTGGATATCTTTTTCGTTCAGGATCCATTCAAAGTTCACGGCGGCCGTCGATGGCCTCCATCATTGTTGCTTCGTCGACATAGTCCAGTTCGGTACCGATTGGAATACCCATGCCGATGCGGGAAACTAAAACCCCTAGAGGTTTCAGTAGGCGTGCTAGATAAGTCGCAGTGGCTTGCCCTTCCGATGTTGGGCTGGTGGCCAGAATAACCTCTTCAACCTTGCCTTCCGTCAGTCGTTCCAACAAGTTTGTGAGTAAAAGATTTTCTGGTCCCACGTTGCGGAGTGGAGATAATGCACCGTGCAACACATGATATTGTCCACGATATTGACGTGTACGTTCGACGTTGACAATATTGTTGGGCTGTTCGACTACACAGATGACCTTTGAGTCTCGGTCGGGACTAGAGCAAAAATCACAAAGAAGACTTTCCGAAAGGTTGTTACATTGTTCGCATAGCTGAATTTGGTTACGCATGTCAACAATCGAATGTGCGAGACGGTGTGCATCCTCCTTGGGTACTCCCAAAAGGTAAAATGCCATGCGTTGGGCAGATTTCGCGCCAATGCCGGGTAAGCGTTTTAATTCTTCTACCAATCGAGACATTGGTGCTGCGAGGTCACTCATAATTTTGTTGTGGCGCTTTCTAGTTCTTTTCGGACAGCACATGAACCGGCGTGTGGCCAGTGTGCACTACGTCATCACGACTAAGGCATCAAGCCAGGGGGTAACCCCATACTTCCTAGTAGGCCACCCATCTTTGTTTGAGCTTCGTCATCAACTCGGTTTGTTGCTTCGTTAACCGCTCCTCGTACCATATCCTGCAACATTTCTCGATCATCGAGTGCTTCTGGATCTATGTGGATGGATAGAACCTTCTTATTTCCATCCATTTTTACGGTAACCATCCCACCACCAGTCGAGGTCTCAACGCGAATCTGGGATACCTGTTCCTGTAGGTTTTGTTGCATTTGTTGGGCTTGTTGCATCATTTTTTGCATATTGCCAGGCATTTTCATGAATAGCTCCTTAAGTTTCGAACATCGCGAACTTGGCCGTCCAAAGTATTTCGGAAAGTTGCCACCTCTGGATCAGACAACGCGCGTTTTTCAATTTCGGTTTCAGGCTGAATATTTTCAGAAGGGGACTGGTTGCTACTGCGGTCCGTGGCTGTGCCTGCTCCGAGGTTAGCAGAAGAGGTGGTTGTCATTTCTGTAGCATCAGTTACTGCACCCAGTGCAACATTCATATTTCTCCTGCCAATTGCCCTTGCCTTTACTTCTATAGCTTTAAGGTTAATTTGTAGAGTTGCAATGTCATCACGTAGAGGGCGGATTTCGAGGTGACCATTTGAAGAGTAATCAAATTCGGCTCGTTCTAATCCGTCGGCGGTAAAGTTATCACCTTCATCTTTAAAAATTTTCACGAGAGAATCTTGTAACTCATTCAATGTGAAATCGGTGGTGGCGTGAAGGTTATCCGTCGGGGTTTCCAAGCTCTCCGTGGGTAAGGCGGTTGATTCTGGATTCGGGTCGTGACGATTTTCGATTGATACTGATGGAAGGTGCTCGGTTGTTGCATTTTCCTTAGAGGTGTCGGCACTGGAATTTTCATGTTCTGCAACACTACTGGGTGGTTCGGTGGCGTCAGCCGGCATGCCAGTAGGAGGGTTGTTCCACTGGGTCAAAATCTTTTCAATAGAAGTCAAATGTCCAACGTGAACTAACTTCAGAAGCCCTACCTCAAGCCTGAATCGAGGGTGTAAGGCATGTTGTAAGTCGCGGTAAAGATCCAATGATATTGCCAAATAGCGCGTGAGGTCCTCTTGATTAAAATGATCGAGATGTGAGGACAATTTTTCTCGATCACCATCACCTGATGGAACTAGGCGTGTATCATTACCAGAAATTTTCATCACGAGCAAGTTGCGGAAGTAGGTCACTAATTGGCCACAAAAGTTCTGTAAATGTCTGCCCTCACGGTGTAGTTGATCGACGACCTCCAGCATTTTTTCTGGTTTGCTTTCTGTGAGGGCATTGGTGATTGCGTCTAGAATTTCTGAGGGAATAGCTCCTAAAAGATCACGAACTGGTTGCGTTTTGAGTTGGTTGCCAAAACTTGCAATGGCTTGATCAAGTGTCGATAGGGAGTCTCGAATGCTTCCATCTCCGGCAAGTGCAATTGCTACCAACGCATCATTTTCGGCGGTTATTTTTTCTTCCTGGCAAAGCCAATGTAAGTGTTTGACGACCTGCTCCACTTCGACTGTGCGAAATGGGAATGTTTGACATCGCGAAACAATGGTTGCCGGGAATTGTTGAGGTTCAGTGGTGCAAAGAATGAAAACTACCCACTCTGGTGGTTCCTCAAGGGTTTTGAGTAGTGCATTAAAGGCATCGGATGTGATTTGGTGTGCCTCATCAATAATGAAAACCTTGTATCGATCTCTAACCGGACGATACCGAACATTTTCTCGTAATTCCCGTATGTCATCGATACGTCGATTTGAAGCAGCATCAATTTCGGTGAGGTCGAGTGAGCTTCCTGTAGTTATTTCTTGGCAGCTCGAGCACTCGAGACACGGTTCTGGGGTCGGTCCTTTTTCACAATTTAAGGATTTTGCCAATATTCGTGCTAGTGTTGTCTTGCCAGTACCGCGCGGCCCAGAAAAAATATAACCATGCCCGATACGTTTTTGTGTGATGGCATTGATGAGCGTCTGCTTGACGTGTTCTTGATTGACGACTTGCTGAAAAGTCTGCGGACGATACTTTCTGGCAATGACTTGATACATCAGGATTTAAGTGGCTGCGCAGTTTAATTAATTACGTCTTATTTTAAATGTAAGAGACCCAATTGATAGATTTTCTCATAGGTTAACTGTTGCGTGTGGAATGTGCTGATTTCTGAGTGTAGGTAATGTGGCAGTGTGGGTTCGGTCAAACGTTATTGACTATTCCTCAACAAGTTTACAGGCTAGAATAGTATTCCACGCCAGTTTCGCTTTGCGATGGCTGTACACGATGATGGAAATCAGTGATTCGATGACTTCGAAAGAAATAGAGAAACAGATAACCGACCTGGAACCATGGTTCTACGAGTTCAATCTTGGTAACGGGTTTCGTACAAAATCAGCATTGCCGACAGATGTGCAAGAGATTTTTCACACGCGACTCCGAATGACCCAGGATGTGGTCGTACAACATTTTAAGGATCGCTTATCGAAGATTCAGTGCATTGATGTTGGTTGCCATGAGGGGTTCTATTCAATGGCTATGGCCTCGCTCGGTGTCTCGCGAGTTTTAGGTATAGACGTACGAGAGAAAAGTCTTGCAAAGGCTAAATTTGTTGCGGACACAATACAGAGCCAGAATATCGAATTCGAAGCTGGCAACTGTGAAGATTTGTCGATAGAAAACTCGGGACGCTTCGAACTGAGCCTATTTCTTGGTGTGATGTACCATCTTGAAAACCCAATGCGTTGTTTGCGCAATATAGCTTCTATCACGACTGATCTTTGTGTGATTGAAACACAGGTTGTAACGGAAGTTGTCGGATCAACTGAATGGGGTGCAAAGGATTGGACTCGTCCGTATCAAGGTGTGTTAGCGTTAATCGACGAATCGGATGAATTTTCTGCAGGAAACGCCGAAACGGGCGCTTCTCCAGTGGCGACTTGCCCCTCGCTTCGCGCCTTGTTATTTATGCTAAAACAAGCGGGCTTTCGAAGGGTCGATCTTATCAAGCCTCCTCCGGGGTCGTATGAACAACATCGACGTGGGAAGAGAGTGGTCTGTGCTGCCTACAAGTGAATGGGACAACAAGAATCTTCCTTTTCCTCAAAAATGGACTTTTGTACTGCTAATTTCCGCTACTTACGTTGCGGTTCTGAGCTTTGTCTTTCCTGGTTATTTTGACCCGCTGTATGCAATTCATTCAGATGTCTACGTCGGTCCTGGTCTCTCCACCCGAAATCCATCGCTAATTTCATATTTTGAATGGCCACGTCCTATCGGTTACTTAACCGCTCACTTAATTGGCTTAGCCAATGTCCAAGTATTTATTCTCATTCTCATAGGTGTGACGATTGTCAGCACAGCCTGCACAGTGAAGTTAGTCCAGCATGTCATCCAACGTCCCATACCAGCGATAGTTGTAGTGTTCTATGCAGCGTTATTGTTTTCACACCCACAGTTCTATATAAATTACATTCATGACACATTAGGAACACTCGCGTATTTGTATGTTGTCGGCGGTATGTTGTTGTGGTATCGATATACACACAAACCCAGTCGTAGGCTGATGGTATTCTGTGTTGCTATTTTTGGAATGGCTGCTCTCACGAAAGAAACATATTTCGTGACGGCAGTGGTGTTTTTTTTCACACAAGTTTTCTTGTGTACGGGTCAAGTTCGAAAAGCATCATTTTTTTTACTGAGTTTTGTTTTTGCTGTCGAAGGCGGAAGTTTATATTGGAATCTTCACTCAATCGAACCATTTATCCGACTTGATGACGAAGCGACGGTGTACGCTCTGGATTTCTCAATTTTCTCAATGGCAGATGTTTTGTGGTTCTATGGCCAATCGTTATTGTCACCGGTATTGCTAATTCCTATGTCGATTGGATGTTATGCAGTGTTCCGTGAACGTAAGTCTTCTCTTGCAATAGCAGCACTCACATTCAGCGGCTTTTGTGCACTGTTGCCGCATATACCTCTTGCGAATCACGTGAGTGCACAGTATGCATGGACGGCTCTCCCTCTAACCCTGGTGCCAATTTTATTGATTTCCGACTCACTCTTATTTGAACGACAAAGCCGATGGGGTCTAGCCATAGTTGCGTGCTGTTTGTTGTTGTTGGTGATAATCTCACACGAGGCAGAGTACAGGAAGAACGACTGGGCAATTCAACAAGAACGCGTGAATCGCAATATAACGAAAATTTTTCCGAGATGGAAAAATCTCGAAAAACACGAGACTGAAATTCTCATCACAGGCCTCTTGAGCCCATTGCATCCATTCAATGATCATCACTATGTGACGCGGGAGTTTGGGCTGGATCGCACATGGACAGTATTAGTGGCTCGAGATGTTTCACAAAGTTATGAACAGCCGGTCAAATTAGTTAAACCTGGAGTGATTCTATTCACTAATTTTGACCGCATTTTTTCCTTTAATTCAGAAGGGCAACTGGTCAATGAATGGTCAAGTGAAGAAATCAAAAGTCTTAAACCGACGAAAGATAGTGAAATTACTGAAATGGATGTAATTCTCTTTCCTGCGCTACGGAAAATTCGCGAACATCTCATCGTGGACCCTGATGCCTGGTACAAGCAACAGGAAGCGGCGGTGATTTTTTGGAATTGGGGTTTAACTCATCGAGCGGAATTAATGTTGAATAGAGCTTTGCAAAACGGAGGAAGTGAAAATCCATATCCGTATTATTATCTGGGACAAATTAACGAATGGCGCGGTGATACAAAAGAAGCGCAGAACTATTATCAGATGGCCGTAGAAAGGGAGCACCTTTCCCCAAATACAGTCTTCAAGCAAGCCCTTGAGGGTATCGCATCATCCACGGAGTGAAGCAAAGGTGCGGGAAATCTTCAAGCTAAAATTTCCTTGACGATTCTGGCCGGATACTGTCCGGTTAGGCGTTCTTCGAGTCCGTCGACGTTGTATGTTAGCTTGCCGAAATCTAGGCCCAACTGATTGAGCATAGTGGCATGAAAATCCTGAACGCTTACTCGATTCTCAACAGCCTTGTGACCAATATCATCTGTTGCGCCGTGTACATGGCCCGACTTCACGCCACCGCCAGCCATCCAGATGCTAAATCCTGCGGGACCATGATCTCTTCCCGATGTGCCCGCTTCTCCTATTTGGGATAGTGGCATCCTTCCAAACTCACCGCCCCAAATCACCAGGGTGGAGTCAAGCAACCCGCGTTGTTTAAGATCTTTGATCAGCGCACCGACAGGCTTATCCGTTTTGGCGCAAGCGTAACCGAGCTCGCGATCTAGATTTAGGTGATTATCCCAAATTTGATGTTCAATAAAGACTTGGATGAATCGCACACCTCTTTCCACAAGACGACGTGCACGAAGTAACCGTAATCCGTACGAACGAGTTCGTTGGTCATTCATGCCATACATCTCGCGAGTGGCTTCTGTTTCTTGCGAAACATCTAAAGCGTCAGTGGCGGACAGCTGCATCTTGGCCGCCATCTCGTAACTAGCGATTCTGGCATCTAGTTGTGGTTGAAATGGCCGGTCGTTCCTGTGATTGTTACTGAGTCTGCGAAGAAGTTTTCGCTCTGCATCAACCAGGGCAGTGGGCACTTCTTCCTCTCGTTGAAGATTCAAGACTGGTGGGCCTTCAGAACGAAACCGGGTACCCTGATAAACGGGAGGCAACCAGCCCGCTTGCCAGTTCTGGATACCATTGATCGGATATGCAATTGGATCATCAAGCACAACATATCCGGGCATATCTCTATTTTCGCTACCGAGGCCGTAAACCACCCAGGAGCCAAGTGCTGGTCGGCCGGGAAGAGTTCGACCCGAATGCATTAAATAGAGAGATGGCTCATGGTTGAAATGTTCCCCATGCATCGATCGTATTAAAGTGATGTCATCAGCGACCTCGCCAAGGTGCGGCAACAGATCAGATATCTCCATGCCACACTTCCCTCGTGGGGCAAATTCATACGGAGAGGGCATCATCGTACCAATTTCATCTGTGAATTCTATTTGTGACACGATATCACGAGGTGGCGGACTCCCCGCATACTTGGCAAGCAATGGCTTGGGGTCGAACAGGTCCACTTGGCTGGGGCCACCATTCATGAAAAGATGAATGACTGCTTTTGCCTTTGGTTCAAAGTGCGGGTTCCGAGGGTTGTGATCGTAGGACGTACGTTCCGATGTTGAGGCTAATGCCGGGTTTGCATCAAATAAGTCATTACCCAAAAGCGTTGCGAGGGCAGCGCCGTGCAGACCGTCTCCCATGCGTGAAAAGAAATCTCGGCGACTCGGTCGTATTACCTTGGTATGTTGTGACATAAGTACAGTTAATCTATATAAATAAATTCCGGTGAATTCAGTAATGCGTGAACAAATGACCCCATTGCCATCCAACGAGCAGCTACAGGACGAGGCCCATCATATTTGACAGTGGTTAAATGAGTTTTCCAATGCGTTGTTAATTCCGCGAGGTCAACTTTTGCTTGGTCTACCTCTTGGGCAGTTGCTGCACGTGTCAACACTTGTTCATATGCAGATTGAACCTGACCGGGCACATCATTCGGATGCTGCTCCACGAGACGCCCAGCTAAAAATCGAGCATGCTGCAGCAACGCACTCCCGTTCATTAAGTGCAGAGCCTGAGGGGCAACAGTAGAATCCGTGCGTTCTGTGCAGTTAGGTGACAACTGAGGAGCATCAAAGATCTCCAGCATTGTCACAGGATCCCTTCTCTTTTTGAGAGTGTATATTGCCCGTCGCCATCCATTTGAACTGCCGTCCGGGACAATTTCACCAGTCTTTTTCTTTGTCACGGTAACAGGTCGACCAAAGCTGGTAGGGTCTAGTCTCTCGGTGACACTCAATACGGAGTCATGTAGCATTTCTGCATTCATGCGCCGAAGATTCATTCGAGACAAAAGAGTATTTTTTGGATCCAGTCTTTTTGCCTGTGCACTAATCCGAGAACTTTGACGGTAGACGGATGAGGTCATTATCAGCCGATGCAAAGACTTGAGGCTCCACTTGTTGCGAACAAACTCGGTGGACAGCCAGTCCAATAATTCTGGATGGGAAGGCGTTGCCCCCGTGTGGCCAAAGTTTGCTGGCGTCATTACAAGACCATGTCCAAAATGATTCAACCAAATTCTATTGACCATCACTCGCGATGTTAAAGGATGACCTGGCTGTGTCAACCAACGGGCGAATGCTAACCTATTGCCGCTAGTTTCATCCGGCCTTGGTGAATATACCTGTAAAGGTTCAAGTGTAGTCTTAAATAATTGAGGCACGTCTGGGTAGACGCGCTCACCAAGAGCCTTAGCGTCGCCACGACGGAGCAGATAGACCGGTGAGGGTTGTCCGCCCATATCGTAAAGTGCCCGAATTTTTGGTTCAGGCCATCTACTGGCCCGAAGCTTTGTGAGCTCCTTGTTTATTTTACCAGCCGACTCTTTAATTTCTGGAAATGCCTCAGCGATTTGGTGCCACTCACCATTTGAATGTGGAATACGTATAATATCCTTGAATTTCTTGGCTAGCCGCAACTGTGCCTCATCAAGGCCACTGTAATCCACTATAGCGCCCCGACGATCTTTCATTAAGATGTGAGCGATAGTGCGCAGGTCATCTTTCACAGCAATCGGGACCTTCTCAAGCTGGGCCTCAAGTTTACTTTCCCATCGTGGGTTCACGATGGCTTCAAACGATTTACGTAGCCGTCTGATTTCTGCATCGATAGGCTTATTGAACGTAGCTGCCTCCAGATGTTCCGTTTCGAGTCCGATTGCTACAAAACGTTTCGTCGGAGGTACCCAATCATACGGGTCTAATGCTGTTTGGAATATAGCCCCCAAACGATAATAGTCTTTTTGCGGAATCGGATCATACTTGTGATCGTGACAACGAGCACATCCAACTGTCAGACCCATAACCGCAGAACTGAGCACGTGCAATTCATCCGCGATAACGGTCATTATTTCGTCAATTGAGCCTGTAGCTGACCCATAGGTACCGTCGGGAGTGAGTCGCAGAAAACCAGTCGCTGCAAGGGTGTCAACAACTTCTTGGGTGACCGGTTGTGTGTTTTTGTAGTCAAATAATTCATCGCCCGCAATCTGCTCATGCAGGAAGCGGTCGTACGGTTTATCTGCATTAAACGCACGTATGACGTAATCACGATATCGCCATGCGTGCAATCGCAAACGGTCTTCTTCGATGACACCTTCGGAGTCGGCATAACCCGCAAGGTCCAGCCAGATCTGTGCCCACCGTTCACCGTATCGTGGCGATGCGAGCAGTTGATCGATAAGCCTTTCGTATGCGTTCGGAGCATCGTCGTTCAGGAAAGCAAGGGTTTCTTCCCTAGTGGGAGGCATGCCGGTCAAATCCAAAAAAACTCGTCGGAGTAACTGACGATCACTGGCATCGGGTGCAAAAGTTAAACCTTTTGACTCGAGTTCATGCAGCACGAAGGCATCGATTGAGTTTCGCACTTTTGAGCGATCCCCAACGCTGGGTGGCGTATGGCGTACCGGGGACTGGAAAGACCATAGATCAGTGCCTGCCAATTTGGTCGAAATCTTTGAGTCAGATTCTTTTTTGGGTGGATCCGGCAATGCACCCTGATCGATCCATTTTTTAAGAACTGCAACTTCGGATTCGGTTGGTGGGCGAATCTGACTTTCGTACAGCATGTCCGGTGGAGGCATTTCCCCTTTGGTCACGCGCGCGAACAGCAAACTTTTGTCAGAACTTCCGGGGACAAGAGCTGGTCCAGAGTTACCTCCCTGAAGAAGCGTTTTCAGGTTCCTAGCATCTAGATCGCCTTTTTGTTGTCTTTTGCCATGGCATTTGGCACAGCGCAATTGAAATATTGGCAGTACATCCTTTTCGGTGACTAGTGTTTCAGAAACAGCCTGCTCATGGGCGAGCCCCGTATTGATCCAGTTGCGTATTGTTTCGATTTGGGGATCGCTTAGACCGGGTGGAAAAGGTGGCATTGCCTTGTGTACAATTTTTTCTATCAGTAAACTGTGCTCAGCCTTGTTCGGCGTGACAGCTGAGCCGGATTTGCCACCTTTTAAAAGGCTGGCAACCGAGCGCAGATCCAACTCTCCTTGAAATGGTTCGGCTCCATGGCACATCAAGCATTGTTGTTCGAAAATTGGAAGGATTTCGGATTTGAACGAAAGCTCTTCTGCTGTGACCTGTGAGGGGCCAAACACCACCACTAAGAGAGCAAGTAATAGAAATTTCATTTGCATATGGTAATTCTGATTGTTAGCTAAAAAATTTGACCGAACAATCAACTAATGTTCAACTTCTTAAAACATTTTATCTGATTTTTAATTTGTTGTAACTGCCTTAGATTAATTTTACCTATTAGGTTGATATAGCGAAGTCGCAGCATTGCTGATGAGATGAAGTGCTACCGTATCGTGATGGACCAAGTACGGGCGATTTTATTTGATTTCGACTATACGTTAGCTGACTCATCATCTGCCGTCGTGAAGTGTGCTAATCATGCACTGACGGGGCTTGGTCTAGATACGGTGTCAGAAGATAAGATTAGACGTACGATTGGTCTTTCATTGCCTGATACTCTTGCCGAACTAGCAGGAGAGAAATATAGATGTCGAGCACTGGAATTTAGGTCGCTGTGGCGTGAATTGTCAGACCAAATCATGGTTGATGAGACTTATCTATTCCCAGGTGTTGTCGAAACACTTGTTGAGCTCCAAAAAAGAGGACTGCACTTGGGGATTGTGTCGACCAAATTTCGTTCCCGAATTGAAGAGGTTCTTTTTCGTGAACGGATGACATATCTCTTTCAAGTCGTGGTTGGTGGTGAGGATGTACTCCATCATAAACCGCACCCTGAAGGTCTCGATCGAGCGCTCCGGAAGCTTAATTTGAACGCATCAGAGACAGTCTACGTAGGCGACAGTAGGGTTGACGCTCAAACTGCCAAGAATGCCAATATCAGATTTATTGCGGCCGTGACAGGTGTGACAGATTCTTCTGCTTTTTTAGCGTACAAACCGTGTGCGGTCATTTCCTGTTTCACTGAATTGACAAAACTATTGGTCTGAAAAATACGCGATGAAGTATTACTGTATTGTGCTGGCACCTTGAACGCCAAAATCATCGCGGATAATATTTCGGTTTACGCTACGATCAAGATTGATGACGTATGTTTCCGGTGCTCCCAGAAGTATGGGTGAGTGAGTAGCGGCGATTACTCGGAATTGTTTCTGATCGGCCAATTCTTGAAGCATCTTCAAGATACGTCTTTGGTTTGATTGTGATAGTGCCATCTCTGGTTCATCGAGAAGTAAAATGGTCCCATCCGGCATCGACGGAAAGGTTTTGCTGAAAAGCGATAACATGACCTGACCGTGACTTGCGGTTTCCACAAACTCTTTCATTTTTGGGTCATCGTCGAAGATATGTGGTTGTGTTCTAGGATTGTGTTGTTCTGCGTCGAATAGCAGCACTTTTTCGCGAGCAATGGTGTCCGCTTCTTTCAGGGTGTAGGCGTATTGCTCTACTTCTTCACCTCGCAGAGCACATGCAATCGCGTGCAGCAGTGTTGACTTACCAGAACCATTCTCGCCTTCCAGCATAATCACAGGGTGAGAAAGATCGATCACCATTGGGAAGTGAAAATCTAGGCTTAAGAAGATAGGGTGTGACAGAATTTTAAGGTACATAAGAGGTTGACAAACAGATCTGTTCTACAAAGTAGTGGATGTCTCTACCATTAGGATATCAATCCTCGCACCGTTGACCGACTTGCGTGCAGTTGTTTCTAGTAAGTCCGTATTGATTAGATTTATTTCTCGATGCTAGCTCCATTTTCGTGCGTTGCTTGACCCGTTTCGATATTGACTTTCGAGAGTAACAACATTCCCACAACAAAAAACACGAGAAGTGACAAGATACTTAACCGGCTGCTGCCAGTCATGTGACTGATGAGAGCGAAAACAAGGGGTCCACATATGTTTCCTGCCTTGCTGGTGATGCCATATAAGCCGAAAAACTCCGAGGAGTGGTCATGTGGAACCATCGAGGCGTAAAGTGAACGACTTAAAGCTTGGCTGCCACCTTGGACCAAGGCGACGCAACCTGCAAGCACCCAAAAATGCCACGGTTCGCTCATAAAAAAAGCTAAAACTGAGACAGCAGAATAGACAACTAAGGCAATGTAGATTCCTCGTTTTGGGCCAATTTGATGAGCTAGAGCACCAAACCAAAATGTTGCTGGAATGCCTAAAAACTGCACAAGTAGCAGAGCGCCAATGAGGTCAGTCCGGCCGATCCCTATTTCTGTTCCATAGATCGCTGCCATTTTAATCACGGTGTTTATGCCATCGCTATAGAACCAAAACGCAACCAAAAAAGTGAAAAGTTCACGGTAGCGATGTATTTCATGAAAAGTTTTCATGACTCGCTTGATGCCAATGTAAAACACAGGGTGTCCCCGTTCTGTATTGCTGGGAGAGTGCCGAACTGGTTCCGGAACATTTCGCAAGAACGGTATTGTGAAGCATGCCCACCATATGGCGGCAGTGAGAAAGGCCACACGCGAGGCTTGACTGCTGTCCACGAAGCCAAAGCTTTGTGGCGTGGTCACCCAGGCCAGGTGAACGGCCAAGAGTAAACCACCACCGATGTACCCAACTGCATAACCAGAGGACGAAACACGATCGATCTGATTGCGTTTGGCAATGTGCGGCAGGAAGGATTCATAAAAAATCTCTGCTCCGCTGAACCCCACATATCCCAACACAAAAACCCCGGACGCGAAGAGCCAATCTCCTTCTTTGACGAGTGTTAACAATCCAGTGCCGATGACACCAAGAGCAACAAACCAAATCAAGTAAATTTTCTTTTTGCCTGCGTAATCTGCAGCGGCGCCGAGTGCAGGAGCCAGAACGGCAATGATAAGGAGTGCGATAGTTTGGGTGTACCCCCAATAAGCAGTACGCAAGTTTTGTTCAAGACCGATTGCAGCTACTTGGTGGTAATAAATAGGGAGAAGTGCGGCAACAACTGTAGTGCTGAAGGCGGAGTTTGCCCAGTCATACATCGCCCACGAGCGAAAGTGGATGTGATCCAGCCCAAGGGTTTTTAGGTAAACATTAAAACGGATAGAGGTCAATATAATTGATCGGCGTCAGGCCATAGTTCTCTTGCAAGAAAAATTGTAGCTTGATTTGACCGGGTAAGGTACGTAGTGTTTACATTCTTCACTGTTACATCCCGGCACGAGCTAATTGACCCGTTTGGTGCATGACGCCAAGTTTCTTTTTTTGTAAGGCATATTGGGAATCGTAATAGTTATTCCATGCAAGACTTTCCTGTAAGCGAGCGCGTTCGATTTCCTCCATTGAAATTAGACCTTCATCAAATTTAGCGAGCTGTACGCTAAGTTTTTCACGTGTCAAGTCAAGCTCTGCCCGAGAGAGACTCTGCATGTTATTCGCAAGATCGAGTTCTTCATACAGACGTATCAATTCGAGATTCAACCAGGATTGGATTGCCTTTTGACGAACGTCGAGTCTCTGGGCTTCAACACGGATTTTTCCGGTACGAGCTTTAACTTCTTTTCGGCCAAAAACTGGAATTTGAAGGGATACTCCAAATTGCCCATTGTGGCGTTGGAACTTATTGAAAAAGTCTTCGTATTTGTTAAAACGTCCCAATAGTGAGTATTGCGCAACTAGATCAACTCGAGGGAAAAGTGATCCTTTCGCTGCTTGGAGAGCGTACCCGTTTGCACGTAAGTCAGCTGCTATGCGGTGCAGTTCAGGATTGCGTTCAAGGGCTAATAGCTGCGCGGCTTTGGCATCCTCGGGGAGTTTTGCAGTCATTACAAAATCGGTTGGTGCAGGACGAAGCCGAACCGCACGCGTCACCCCTAATTCATACTGTAAGGTTGCTTCCAAGATGCGTGATTGGGCCCGTTCTATTTTCAGGGTACGATTTGCAGTGACTGTGTCGAGACGTGCACGTTGTGCGGCCAGCGGGATTGCGTGACCATCGGCAACTTGAGCGTTGATGACATTTTCGATACGTGTGAAGTGAGATAGCTGATCTTCCAATAATCGGCTTCTACGCCACGATTGCTCAAAGTCTAGATAAGTAGAAGCCACACGATATGCGACTTCATCTTGTTGAGATCCCATTGCATGCTTCGAGGCCGCAACAAGTTCACGTGCACGTCTGACATGGTTCGACTGCTCGCGATTAAAAATAAACTGCCGACCCACGGCACGCATAATTGCAGGAGAAGCACCATCCACACTTTGCGGAATGCCACTAGACACTGCTAACCCAGAGCCAACATGGAGCTTTGGTGAAAAAGGAGCTTTGGCTTCACGGACGCTGTGAGTTGCTTTTTTGACATCGAGCCGAGCTAATAAAACATCAGGGTTTTGCTCCACGGCAATCTTGATAGCCTGAAGCAAAGTGATTGATTGTGTCGATTCAGCCAGCATGACAGACGGAGGGCTTATACCCAAAAAACAGACTGACAACGATAAGAACAGTTTCCATATTTGTGGACCTGTTGAACTTTGTCCGAGTGTGTATTGTGTAGTAAATGAGTGGAGTCTAATCATAACGAAGGGCCTCAATTGGATCTAATGTTGCTGCTCGAGCAGCGGGCACAAGACCGAAGAAAATACCAACCAAACCTGACACCATGAAAGCGGCAACAATCGAGAGTGGTGCGATCGGGATCGTAAGAGAAGGGAAAAACATACGCGCAGTTAATGGCAAGCTTATCCCCACTATTACACCTATTAACCCGCCTGTCATGCTGAGGCAAACTGCTTCAAGAAGAAACTGCATTCGAATCTGACTTCGTTTTGCACCGAGCGATAAACGGATACCGATTTCTTTGGTTCGAGCGCCCACCGAAATTAGCATGATATTCATAATGAAAATGCCACTGATCAGCAAAGTGAGACCAGCAAGAACAACGAGAGCGGTAGTTAGTGCTTGTGCTATGTTTCGTGCCGTGTTGAGTATCACTTTAAGATTTTGCACTCGATAGCGAGAGCCAGGACGATGTCGTGCTGACAGGGTGCTTGCAACTAACGAAGTGACATCCTCAACATCATCTTCGGCGGATACCGAGATGTATAGTGGATCAATTCGATCGCGAGCCCGAAAGTACTCGATAACAGTGATTGGTATTAAAATCGAATCGCTCGAAACCTCAGTTTGCCCTAAAGTTTGTACTCCTTCCCGGAAAACACCTATAACGGTAAATTGCAGTTCATGTATGGAAATAATTTTTCCGACTGCAGTCTGTGAAGAGCCAAACAGGCTCTGGGCCAGGGTTTCTGTTAGCAAGCATACCTTCACTCGTGTGTCTGTATCATGCTTATTGAAAAAGCTTCCGGTAAGTACCTGCAAATTGCGTACTTTTTGATAGTGCACACTAGCACCAAGGATACGAACCTGTCGTTCTTGACCGTTAATAAATAATGGATACCAGGTGCTCATCACTCCAGCTACTGATCGCGCTCGCGTTCCGAGGCTGCGACGTACAGCTTTGACATCAGCTCGAGTGATGTAGTCCGCTTCCGATGGCGAGACGTTGCTGCCTGGCTCATAGTATGCGTACACGAGATTTGAGCCCACTCCTTGAATTTGTGCGACGACAAAGTCCCTCCCAGTCAGTGCCACACTTACGACCAAAATGACGGACGAATTTGCAACAACCATGCTAAGCGCGGTAAGAAAGCTCCTGGTCTTCGAGGCGAGAATCGAATTTATCGCAAATCGAAGACAATCCGTCATGTATCGAAGGGTATGGGCAAGTGGTTGCGATGAGGTCATTGGTTCAAAAGTTTTTGAGCTTGCTGCAGTACGGAAGAATCAGAGTTGGAGTCGGCATCCACACATCGCTTCAAGAGGAGAAGTGCTTCCGTCTCTTTTCGTCCGGAGCGAAGCAAGGATTTTGCTCGGGATAACCAAAGTTGTGGTGATTCTGGGTGATCTTGAAACGCTTTTGCATACAGTGCATCACTTCGATCGAAGGCACCATGGCGACTCTCAAACGATGCCAATGCGATAAGGACATCTAGACCAGAACGGTCAAGTTCGTATGCACGGTTCAACCGATCTCGTGCTTTGATTGTCTGGCCGCGCATTTCATGGATTTCGGCCCATGCACGCTCCCCCATCGACTCATCGAGCATCTTGATTTTGTTAGCGATGACTTTCGCATTGTCCAATCCGCCACCTAATAAAAAAGGAGTTTGAAGGTAAAAATCAAACAAGTCACGTAGGGCCTTATGATTTGATGCATCCAGCCGAACTGCGAGCTCGAAAGAAAGACGTGTTTTTCGAACGAGTTTCATACTTGAAAGAAGTTGCCACTTGCTAATTGCTTCGGCTCGCCGACCATACGATCGACCGAGCCAGCGATGGTAGTCGGAGTGTATTGGCTCAAGAGTCGTCAGCATTGTGAATATTTTAATTGCCTGCGGGTACTTTTTCTGATCGTAAAAGGCAATTCCTTTTAAAAATATTTCGGTGTTTGAATGGGTAGGGGGCGAGTCAGAAAATCCCAATGATGTAAATATGACTGCTAGAGTTATTGCACCTACCCGCACTGTGGAATCTCCTAGGACCTGATTTTCGAATTAAGCTAATCTGACATTTGGCGATCTAGTTCCAGGTTTCAAGCGCTGTTGACTACTCGACTTCCGTGCGAACCTTTTGACCAGGTTTTAGGCGAACCCCTCCGAGTAAAAGAATCTGATCTCCTTCCGAAACACCTGATCGTACTTCGATTTCGGAATCAGTTTGCAATCCCAATTCCACCGGCTGCCTCTTTGCCCGTCCTTCATGATCCCGAAGCCATAAGTACGAAATGCCATCACGATAGACAAGTGCATCTCTTGGCACAGTCAGTACATTTTTGGCTCGCGCACTTTCAAGTCGGGCGTTGAGGCTCAATCCCGGAAGCAGTTTATTTTCTGGGTTGTGCACCGTGCAGACTGCCTCGCCAACCTTTCGGGTATTGAATGCAACAATCTGCGCAGGAAGGTGGTCAATGTAACAATTCCATACCATCTCCGGAAACGTGTCGGTGTTCAAAATGGCCTTAAGTCCGTGCGTGAGGTGACCGAGATCGGGTTCGTCAATAAAAACAACCACTCGCACGCTGTCAAGATTTCCGATGCGCGCAATTACAGTTCCCTGATGGACATAGTCACCCGGGTTCACTGTTATGGAATACAGAGTTCCTTCAGTGGTGGCCCGTAGAGCGGATAAATGAAGCTGTTGTTTGGCTACACGGTATGCTTCCGAAGCCTCCGCTACTTTTGCTGTGGCATAAGTTTGTTTGAGCGTGCTAGACCTCATTTCCCATTGTTTGGCTAATGTTTCTGTTGTTGCTTTTCGCACGGATAAGGCGGATCGTGCTTCCTCAAGCTTTCGGCGCGGAATTGCTTTTTGAGCTGCAAGCCGTTCGATTGATGCGAGATGCTCCTCAGCGGCATTTTCGTAATGTCGTGCATCGCTAAGTTTGTGACGAATATTTTCTATCTCGACAGCATCAACGTGCTGAGCTTGTTGCAATGCAGCTTTCGATGCGTCCAGTAATGCCTCTGTTTTTTTTAGATGTGAAGAGATGGCATCATTCTCAATTGTGGCGATTATGGCCCCGGGGATTACTCTTTCTCCTTCAGTGATAGCGATGGACTGGATGCGACCATCAACAGAAGCAGTGACCACGGAATCGTCGAGTGGTTCTATATGCGCATTTGTGCTCAGGTATTGAGTAAGATCCTGTCGCTGAAGATACAGGGATGGTACAACCAAAACTTCGGTGCAACTCAAAAAAATAAAAACTGACGATACAAGGTAATACAGTCCTGCACGTTTTCGATTTACCGTGTTTTTAAATCCGTTCCACATGATCAGAATCTATTGTGATCTATCGCTACTGAGTTTAATAGTAAAACCCCAGACGCGCGTATTACTCTTGCCTCGACTGAATTCAATCACAGCATAGCGTCCTGGAGCAAGTGGCTCGACTGGCCATATTTTATAAACTGTTGGGGCGAGTTGCTGACGAAAAATTTCAACCTCGGTTTGTTTTTCAACGATAGCTGTATCTGCTGGTGCTTGTACCACTTGTTGAACTATGTATTTTTTTGCGTTCTTTTGCGTCAGTCGAACAATCATAAGTCGCTGGATTTTTTGCAGACGTACGTAAAACATGGGACGTGTATCTCTTGTCCTCAAAAGAGATTCAGCGTGATGAATTTCGAGCGTCGATTTATCCAGAAATATAGGTACGGTAGCTTGAAGCAGTTTTGAGAGTTTGTTCGCGACCATTATCACGTCTGTTTGTGCTACTAGCACAACGTCTTCTTGCTGAAGGTGGTATACGCCATCTTCAACTGGAACTCGGTGCAGCTCCGTTTGGATTTTTTGGCGACCTACACGCTCGATGCGGTCCTCGAGTGCGCGAGCGTCCTTGGCTGCTTGCTTTTCCCTGTTCTCTTGCTGTGTTCTGTGGAGATCAACGTACTGCAAAGGGATCTCTTCCCAGGAGCTACGATGAATACTGTAGTATTGAACCCGATCGACAAGAACCTTGTAGTCGCTTACTATCAGCTCACTGCCATCTCGTAGGTAAAGACTTACCGTCTGGCCGCTTAAAAGCGCAAGGGAAAAGGTTATGACAAGAACACCAAACAATCTCATACATCGATCCAGGAAAAGTATCGCAAATATATTCTAATCCTAAATAACCGCCGCACCTCGAGGAAATTAAGCGGCCTTATAGTCCAGTCGAAACATCTGCAGGTGATGGAGAAACCGGTAAAACGTTTACTTTAAGTTGAAACGATGGAGGACTGAAAGGAATAACTTTATCCTCTCCATCAAGAAGAGTCGAAGAGGTGCTGAGATCAATTACATGCTCACCGGTTTTGGTTGTTGCTGCCACATGGCATGGGAGTTCAAAGAGCTCCACGGTGCCATCTACCTGAATTTCCGTGCATGAAAGACCTAGTGGCAGATTCTCCGCAGTGATTGTAACGGGTCGGTCAAATCCCAGTTGTCTATCTAAGCGCGCCGTCAGGATCGTATTCGTGCCCGATTGGAGCGAACTGCGATCATGCAGTGGGTTAATTGCGTATGGCCGCACGATATCAATTGTGATTGCTTGTGAGTACACAGTTTCCACCGAATCGGCAATGTTTATATCTGCTTGCAATGCGACATCGAAGCGAGCTGGGCCCCACCCTGGCTGCACGCCGACGATGAGAGTCCCCTTGTGCGGATTTTTTGCCTCTGCGCCACCTTGTGCAACAAAGCGCACTCCACCTTCAGTCTGTCGAAGGCTGCGACGATCGATCCGCGCGAGTGGTGTAACCTTTCCGCGACGGGCTGTGAACTCAAATGGGAACTCGGTTTTACTTCCCTGGAGTAGCTTGACGTAGTGTGGAACAAGTAATTCTATACCCGCAGCACGCTCCGGTATTATTGACGTAGGTAGATTAGTTCCGAGCCATGGGGCGACATTTTCCAGTTGTTCTTCCGGGCCAATTTGAAAACTTACGAGTGTTTTCATGCCAGGGTTGCGTGCTTGTCGCCGTACCAGTACTCCATCGATTGTTGCTTCCCCCCAAATTTGAAGGTCAGCAGATCTCTGTATTGCGCCGGGGTTTGGCGTTAGAGTCAGCAAACCAACAGAGATGCTTTCTCGCGAACCTTGTTGTTCGAGCATGGGGACATTACCACCATTCATCGTCCAATCAGGTGGAAGGTTTGGTATTGACAAACGTATAGGGCCGAGATAGTTAAGGCGATTAATTTTCACTTTCACAACAGCACTGCCGCGTAGGGGGATGTTAAGCTCTGGATCCTCAATGTTCAGTGTGAAGTAACCGGAGCGTCGAGAAGCCATCAAGCGATACCCAAAAGTAGGTCCACCTCGTTCCAGCAGGTCCTCAACTTCGACCTGGATCGTAGTGATATTTTCCGGCACAGTGAATGAGATATGTTGGTCTGCATTGGGATTTTCACTGACGTCGAGAGACGATTTTTTGAACCGCAGTCCAATTTCGCGCGTTGTTCCTAACGGTGTTCCTTGACCGTCAAAAAGATTTAAAACTCCGTGGAGTTGCGATGTGCCAAGCTTTGCAGCTTGCAGTTCTATTTGCCAATTTTGACCAGGTTCGACGGTCAAATGGTAACGATCCCGTTCATGTGATGCGGAAATCTGGCCATTGATCCAAGTTTCACTGGGAAGGTTTTTGGGAGCAGCGGAGGGTTCGTCATGGGAGGGTTTGTCGTCGATGGCGACACGAAACGGAAGTGAGCCAAGGGCGCCGGGAACCGGAACGGTAATAAATTCAGCAGCCGGATCGTCCGTCATCATTACAACTTTAGTTTTGAGTGTTTTTTTGAGGTTGCCTCCAAAGAATGTAATTTCGGATGTAGAGCCACGCTGTGCACCAAGGGGGTAGATGCCATCGGCGACTGCATAGTTGGCGATTTTCAGACGGTAGTAATTTTGTTGTTGGCGGCTGAATTTTGAGTCACGAATAGCAACAACGTATGTGCCAGCTTTTGGGGCAATAAATTGCAAACGAGAATCAACGCCGATTCCCACGGCGTCTCCGTTCCGATCGATCCAGTCACCAGTGTCGTCAAAAATTTCAATACTAGGGTCCACGGCTGAGCCAATTCGCCGAGCTTCAACCTCTAAAATCAAATCCTGACCTTTGGACATTTCAAAACTGTAAAAATCTTGATCAGCAGAGTCTAGGGTCCCATTAATTGTTGTCGGTATTTCAACTGGTTGCGCTGTTGCGAATGAGTCATTCGCCGTTCTCCTCGACAATGTCGTATCAAGATTAACTTCACTATCGGTGGTTTCGGGAAATGCTCCAACTGTGAAAAGTAAGATGTTCGAAAGCCCTTCGTGTGTTTGAACGCGGATCTGATAGGTGCCTACCTGTGCTTCCGGGCTAATCTCGAGCAAAAATGACAACTGCTTGCCAATGAAATCTTTATTTCGAGGTGGGGCCAATGGAGTCAGGGCGCCAGGGATGTTGGACTTCAGGCGAGTATTGTTACTTAGGTCCTGACCGATCAAGGTCAGCTTGACGGTCTTTCCGATCTGGCCACCCCTTGGCATGATGTGGTCGATTCGTGGCACTGCTGCCGAGACAAGTGCACTTTGCACCAGTAGTGCCACATTTAGAGTGAAGAAAATAAATTTCACCATTTTCACGTAGGGCCTTTTCGTGACGTTGCTGTAATAGTAACAGACGACGATAGATTCTTTCTCTATGATCTATTGTGGATCATTTCTCGATTTTCCGTTTGACTTGACGAACTGCCATTAGCACCTGTGGATCTCTTAATATTTCGACTTCATCACCCTTATCAACACCAAACGCAAGGTTGAAAATTTCTTGTTTCAGGCGACTCCGGATAAAGGTGAGAGCAGTGGTCCATTCGGCAAGCGAGGGCTGAATTTTTCGGTTGGAAAGAAAAGCCTGGAATTCGTCGAGGAGGTGATCAGAAATCACAAGGTCGGCATCGGGAGTGATTCCGTACGCACGGTATTTTTGTGAGAATTCAAAAAAAGAATTAGTACTCTCCAGCACTGCTTCCAGGGTCGTGTATCCGCGAGGCAGGATGACCTCATCCGGTTGTATGCCACCATTTTGCTGTGAGGTTGATCCTTCACCCGTAGACACTTCGGAACATTTCGCAAGAAGAAAAACTCGACAATCACCCAGGGGTCTCTGGATCACTTTACGGCTGGGAGTCAAATATTGAGCAGTTGTGAGCGCTAAGGCTGCTCCTTCTGATAACGGGTAAACGCTTTGAATTATCCCTTTCCCGAAACTGCGTTCTCCGAGAATGATCGCACGACCGTTGTCTTGAAGTGCGCTGGTAACTAATTCGGCGGCACTGGCAGTTTTAGAATCGATGAGAACCGCAAGGGAAAATTCATAAAACTCCAAACCTTCAGGTACTCGCAAATCTTCATGCGGTCCATCGCGACCTTGGATCCACAAAATTTGCTGGTCGGGCTTTAAAAAAAAAGTTACAGTTTGTACGGCCGTTTCGACTACGCCGCCGGGGTTCCCGCGCAAGTCAAGAATTAATCCATCGAGATCATGTCCACCCAATTCCTCTATCGCATCACGTAACTCGTCTGCCGTTTGTTGTTCAAAATTCGCTACTTTGATGTGTCCAATGCCATCCTCTAGGAGAAGGATTCTGGTTACGCTCGGGTCCGCCAGTTCTGCAGGGATCAGATCGATCGGCATCAGTCTTTGGATCGACGGTCGTTTAACGACAAGTGCAGCTCTACTTTGACGTGCTTGATTAAGTAAAGCCACCAGTTGCTCAATGGGAAGCTGAGATAGCTGATATCCGTTAACCGCCAAAATTTCATCGCCGGCGAGCAGCCCAGCGCGTTCCGATGGACTGCCCGGCAATGTTTGTAGAACAATAGCGCGACCGGGGAGAAGATTGACGACACTACCAAAACCCTTTTCGGTCGATCGTTGCATCTCTTGTAACGCTTCAAATTGATGTGAGTCGAGAAAAGCAGAATATGGATCGAGTGTCCGAACCATACCAGGGAGGGCACCTCTGTAAATAGATGTAGTGGGGTCGAAGGGTTCTGCTAGGTTTGCGTCAATAACATTAAAGACGTGAATAAATTTTTGTAGGGATGCTTCTAAATCCTGTACATCGCTCGCGTTCAACAGTGAACTAAAAAACAGAAGATATGCGAATAAATTCCGTGTCATCGCAACGGTGCCACCTAAATTATAGCGATCAACTACAATTGCCAGACGTGTCAATATTATGACGAAATAGATTCGGTTTCGAATTGGAATGGGTCATTCTATCCAATGAAAGTCAGCCGAGTATGGGTTAAACAAGAATGACACTACGACAATAGTGGACAAGCCCTTTAGGTAAAATCAATGACTGTTAGGAATTGTCTATCCTTATGGAATTATTTGATGGGTCATGGAGTAACTATTTTCGATGCCACAGGTAACTATTGAACAGATTGGAAAATTTGCCGGTGAAAACGTGCAGCTGGAAGCATGGATCCATAATATCCGTCGATCCGGAAAATTATTGTTTCCGATGCTGCGAGACGGAACTGGATTTTTACAAGCCGTTGTAGTGAAAGGTTCAGTGTCCGAGGAAATATTTACAATTTGCCGGAGTCTCACACAGGAAACTAGTGTCCGACTTAGTGGTCACGTCAGAGCGGAAGAGCGCGCACCTGGTGGTCATGAAATTGAGATCGAGCATCTCGAATTAGTTCAAGAAGTTCCTCCGGATGACCCATTTCCGATTAGTCCAAAAGAACACGGAGCGGAATTTCTTTTAGATCATCGGCACTTGTGGTTGCGCAGTAAGCGACAGTATGCCGTGCTTCGGATTCGCCACGAAATAATTCGTGCAATCCGCGATTTTCTGGACAGTAATAGTTTTATTTGTGTTGATACACCAATCTTGACACCGGCTGCGTGTGAAGGGACTACGACGTTGTTCCAGGTTCCCTATTTTGAGGAAGAGGTTGCATATCTTGGTCAATCGGGACAGTTGTACAACGAAGCTACTGCGGCGGCATTCAATAAAACTTATTGCTTTGGTCCGACTTTTCGAGCCGAAAAATCGAAGACACGCCGACACTTGACGGAGTTTTGGATGGTAGAGCCAGAGATGGCCTATGCGGACTTAGACGACGTTATGGCACTTGCCGAGAAGATGATCATTGCTGTCGTCAGTCAAGTGCTTGCAAATCGATCGACTGAGTTAGCTCTTCTCGATCGCGATGTATCCAAGTTGCAGATGATCAAAAAACCTTTCCCGCGAATCAGCTACGACGAAGCTGTTGCGATTTTGCAAAAGAAAGGTAGCGACATAGAATGGGGAGACGATTTTGGCGCTACTGATGAGACCTTAATTAGCGAAGAATTTGAAGGTCCAATCATGGTGCATCGATTTCCAAGTGCAATCAAGGCGTTTTACATGCAACCCGATTCCGTACGTCCTGAGCTCGCATTGGGTGTTGATGTAATCGGACCTGAGGGTTCGGGAGAATTAGTGGGTGGCGGACAGCGAATTCATGACTATGACCTGCTGCTCGAAAAGTTAAGGGAACACGACTTACCCAGAGATGCATTCGAATGGTATTTGGATCTGCGCAAGTATGGGTCGGTACCCCACGGAGGTTTTGGCATGGGGATTGAGCGCTGTGTCGCGTGGATATGTGGACTGAAGCATGTGCGGGAAACAATTGCTTTTCCGCGAATGTTAAATCGCATGCGACCTTAGCGACTCGGTAAACTTTCTTGTGTCGTAGTCGAAATATAGTTATTGTTGGCATAGAGGATGCTTGACGCGATTTCAGAATTCTAGATGAGAGATTGGCACATATGTTGCGCCATCAGAACAAAGTTGACGAATGGACAAGAAAACAATCCTGATTTTGTTTGGAGGGCGATCGAGTGAGCATGAGATCTCGGTGAGGTCAGCTGCATCTGTCATAGCCAACCTCGATCCAACGCTATATGAAATTATTCCGTTAGCAATCGACAAGAAGGGGTATTTTCTTTCGATACACCAGTCGATGGAGCTGTTACCAGCCGAAACAACTAAAAATCTTGTAGAGGTGGCGACGATCAAGATCAAACCTGAGCCCTTGTCTATGACTGGTGTGGATGTGGTTTTCCCTGTACTTCATGGAACCTTCGGTGAGGACGGAAAATTTCAGGGTGTATTTGATCTGGCCGATGCTGCATATGTAGGTGCAGGTGTGCTGGGTTCAGCAGTTGGCATGGATAAGGATGTCATGAAAAGGTTATTTCATGAACGAGACCTTCCGACCGTTGAACATTTTGCTTTGCTGAGGTCAAATTGCCTTGAACGAATTGGCGATATCGAGGCTCGATTCCCTTACCCTGTATTTATCAAACCCGCTAATTTAGGTTCTTCAGTCGGAATCACAAAGGCATCAAACCGAAATGAGTTACGACAATCTCTTGCATTGGCGGCAAAGTACGACCGCAAGATAATCATCGAACCAGCTATCGTCGGGCGCGAGATTGAATGCGGCGTTCTTGGCAATGACGACCCAGAAGTTTCGGTACCGGGAGAGGTAGTTACAGGGGAGGGCTTCTATGACTACGAGGCGAAGTATGGTGACAAGAATTCGACAATAGTGATCCCTGCGGTGCTGAGTGATAAGGAGACGAATCAGGTACGCGAATTGGCACTTGAAGCATTTAAAGCTGTGGAGGGCAGGGGACTGGCACGTGTGGACTTTTTTTTAGAGGCAACTACTGGCAAAGTACTACTGAATGAACTTAACAGCATGCCAGGCTTTACCTCAATTAGTATGTACCCAAAACTGTGGATGGCTACGGGACTCTCGTACCCAAGCCTTCTTGACCGTTTGATTGATCTGGCTATCGAGTCTCACCAGGAGAACAAAAGGACTCTATTTGGCGTCGAGTAGTGGTTTGCGAGCGAAAATTCCAGGTTTGTCATCTCTAAAACCGCTTGATCGCGACACGCCCAGTTTCTAAGCGGATGTAATTTAGGTTTTTGGGAAGGGGGAATGGTTCATTGAATCTCACAGCGGGAATTTGATCAACCAGGAGTTCATTGAGAAACCACTCCAAAAATGTTCCCTGTAGAGGGGTATCGTCGATATACAGTGATGTGATACGGATTAACCCCATACCATTAGCTGAGTCCACATGACAGTGGAGACGAAGCTTATGTTCACCGCGTAACAATAAATCAATTAAAACCCCAGGCGTCAACTTACTGTTCATTTTCACTGTTTCAAAATCAACATCGGCGTCAACAATAGCTTGATCGGCGTGAAGCTGTACGGATAAGTCACTAATCCCAGGAGGGATTTTCATTTTGGGGCTATGTATGAGCAAAGAATTGATCTCTAACTCGCTAAAAATAATTAATTCACCTGCATTTAAGTGACCATCGACGATGCGGTCGAACTTCTCGCGGGTCGACTGAAGCGATTCGGGTGAAAGAATGACTGCCTGTAGCCCGATGCAAAGCAGGACAACATAAGAGCATCGGGAAGCAATAGTAGGGCGTTTTAGAGGTTTCGGTAGCATTGGATATCGAAAGCACATCTCTGCATTTACGGTTGATGTTGCGGCGCTATTTTTTGGATATGCTTCAGAGCCAACCGCGCGGCCTCCTGAGCAGCAGCCTTTTTGGTTTCCCCCAGTGCTCGCTTGTGCAGTAACTCACCGATGCGGACTTCAATTGAAAAAAGTCGTTCGTGATGAGGCCCACTCTCTTTGATAACTCTGTATACCGGGGCGGGCAATTTGTGCGCGTGTAAAAATTCCTGCAGTGCCGATTTAAAATTGTCCAGCGGAAGATTATTTTCTGCCGCTTTGAGTGATTTCTCGCTGAGGACAGTTCGTTCAACAAAGCCACGAGCTGCGGCGATTCCTCCATCGAGATATATAGCTGCGATGAGCGCTTCGAGTGCATCTTCGAGTAAACCTTTTTTGCTGCGCCCGCCGCTGGCTTCCTCGCTGGGGCCCAGGATAAGATGGGAGCCAAGATCGAGATGTTGTGCTACTGCAACCAAGTTGCCAGCACAGACCAAGAAAGATTTCAATTTTGTCAACTGCCCTTCAGGGGCATGCGGGAAGGTTGCGACCAAGTGCTCGCTAACCAAAAACCCTAAAATCGCATCACCGAGAAATTCAAACCTTTCATAATGCAGGCTTTCTTGTCCTCTCGATGGCAGATGAGATTTATGTGTGAGTGCCTGACGAAGCAGTTTCGGTGAGCTGAAATGATAACCGATTTTTTCCGTTAAATAATCGATCGATTTTGCCATGGGACACCAGTAGCTACACCCTTTAGTTACACGTAGAAACCCCGTCAGGTTGATAGAGTTCCTTCGAAAGTTAGCTTATTCGACGGGAGTTTCTGTCGCAGATGGCTTCGGCTTTGGTGTTGGTTTAGAACCGAAGTTGAACATTGCGCGAGCCTTGTCTTTGATAAGATTGGCCTTCAAGGTTTTTGCTAAGTCACTATCGCCAACCATAACACCGCCAAGTGCAATAGATTTGTCCACCAGCTCCATCGCTTCATCATTGCGGCTAGTTGCTCGGAGCGTGCGTGCTAAATGATAGAACGTTGTCGGGTTCTCTGTGCTCGCCGCTGCAATCGAGGTTTTAAAAGCTTGCTCGGCTGCCGCGTAGTCCTTGCGTAAAAATGCGCTCAATCCCAGCGCATCGTGAGCATTCGATGTCAAATTATTTGTAAGCTTCAGCCAGTCTTCATCTAGCATGTCTGGATTAGGCTTTTCCATCGTTGGGATTACTCGTAAGGCCCGACGGGCAAAATCCTCTGCTTTTGTCAGTTTTTCTTCCTTGTCAAAGTCAAACTCTTTTGTTCGTGTGCCAATGGCATAGGCGAGTATAGTCAGGACATCAACGTTCTCGGGATTATGCTTGAGGGTTTCTTCGCCGTACAAAAGCATGTTTTCAAAATCATTTAATTTGCTGTAAGCAGTCATCGCAACAAGATTTGCCCACTCTTTAAACTCAGTATTTTTGAAAGTAATCAGTAATGCATGGACGGCGTCGACTTGGGCCGCAGGATCTACTGCATTTTGAATAGCTAACAACATATCTACTTCTTCTTGCGATTTCGGTTTTTGTCCGAAAGCGACCACGGTGAGACTAATAAATAAAAAGATTACCCGCGTCGATTTTTTCATTGATTACTCCACGTGCATTAGCACTCTATATCAAGGTAGCATTGCGAGAGGGTCTGGTTCCAGTCACATTAAAACCTCGTTACTCTTCCTCTTCGTCCCAGTCGTCCTCGTCGCCCCATGCTGCAGCTTCGTCATCATAGGTATCAGCATCGTCGGGTTCCGGGGTTGGCGATGTATTCGTTGCGCCGAAAGGTTGCATCAGTCCCGCCGTGGCCAGTTCCCGTACCCCATCTGGAATATTTGGCACGGCAAGGCCAAATTTATACCGTTCGATCGCTTCCTTTCGGGCACCCATCACGTCCGCAATGCGTCCCAGATAGATGTGAGACATAGCTTCGACATGAGGATCGGGGAATGAGTTAAGTGTCTGTTCAAAGAATCGCGCCGCCGAATCAGCATCTCCTTCAGCGAGAGAAGCACGAGCCAAACCATAGGTAATATCAGGTTTCGATCCACCTTCTTTGGTGAGTGCGAGTTTAAATTTTTTTTGAGCTTGCAGAGGTTTCCGATCTGCCAAAAGAAGTTCACCTTGACGTAGTAGAGTATCGGCCTCTGAATTCTTAGGCTGGGCTACTATCGGATTCGTTCGTGTAGCTGCCGTCTCGGCAAACTCAACACTTTGGAGACGCCGTGCTTCGTGTTGCAAGTCGATTCCCTCGATCAGTTCCGAGTAGTAAATTTTCATGTCCGCACTTTGATTCTCATAAAGTTCGAGTGCGTCAAAAAAATACGGAGTGAGGATGTAACCTTCTCGTAGGTTCTGAGTAATCTGAAGTGCGCGTTCTGTTCTGGTAAGACGAGCCAATCTCACCTCGATCGCTTTTACGAGTGATTTCGAAACAAGCAGTTGAAAGTTTGCCTTGTATGTTTCATGGAGAGCAGGGGCAAACATTGCAAATCGCGACAAAATACTTTTTTCCCTGATATGGTTACTGTTCCGGATAGCCAAGCGATCTAAGAGGTGCAGTAAAAAGGCGTGACGGATCTCATCGACATAGAGACGTTTCGATGGGTGCACAACGACGTACACATTGCCACGATAGCTCCGTATGTTGAGCTGGTTGGAGCCGCCAAGCAAGTCGAAAATTACCTGGAAGCTCTGAACCTCGCGACTAGTGGGGGAAATACGCACGTAGCCAGCGGCTTCAAATAAAGAACCAATTAGTGGTTCCTGATAGCGTGCTATTTCTCGATCGAAGTAGCCTTGATATTTATTCCATAAGTGTTCAATGGGTGCCTGATTATAGAATTCGGCAAGGATCGAACCAAAACCACGTATTCGACGGACATCAGGAGGTAACTCTGTTGGCAGGCTTGCAGTGAGCTTGAAAGAGGGTGGACCGTCGGACATTAACGCATACGAAACATATTGCGCCAGTGTGCTGCTTGGATCTGATAGTTTGTGCTGGTCGTAAAAATCTCTTAGGCGTTGCTTGCTCGATCCATGGAAATTGCTGAGGTCAGCCCGGATTGTACGACGCAATGAAGTGTCAGCTGTCGCATTTAATCCACTGTCATATCCAGCGAGGTTTATGGCGGCGAGTACGGTGAACAGTCTGATGTCGGAATCCAATTGGTTCGCATGTGCTCGACTCGAAATCGATACGGCACCGAAAATATAGATTAGGACTAGGATGGTGTATCGAGATCGAACTGATGAAGTTGTAAACACAGTGCACCCAGCCAAATTTAGTTTACTAAAGCCCTCCACGGGCGTATTACTTTCTTTGTGGTCAACCGAAACAATCTAATTAGTTGACAAGTTATGTGAGTATTTATACCATCTCGGGGCGGAGGAGTAATGTACGAAAACAGAAACCGTCTATTTGTCGCAAGTTGTGTGGCGCTTGTCACAACATCAATGGTGTTTTCAATTCGCGGAGATATCCTAGATGCACTCGGCGCGGATTTTCAACTTACTAAGGAACAGATTGGCATCATTTTGAGTCCAGCTTTTTGGGGGTTCACTGTTTCAATTTTAGTGGGCGGCTCGCTTGTTGACTGGTTTGGTATGCGGCGGTTATTATTTCTGTCAAGTTTCGGTTATATTGCTGCCGTGGTGGCCATTTTATTTGCGCCGACCCCTGACGGTCCGGTTGAGGCGTTCTATGCGGATCCAGGGTGTCTTATTTTGTACGGAGCAATGCTCACGCTGGGATTGGCTCAAGGTCTTGTGGAAGGTGTTATTAATCCTCTATGTACCACGCTTTATCCAGACGACAAAACACACAGGATGAATGTGCTGCACGCCTGGTGGCCGGGTGGACTGATTATTGGAGGATTGGCCGCGTACGTAATCACAAAAATTATGGGTTTGGATAGTGCCGATGTGTCGGCACAGACAACAACACTTGGTTGGCAAATTAAGCTGTCACTAATTCTGATTGCTGCTGTTATCTATGCATACCTGATTCGTGGCCAAGCTTTCCCAGCAACGGAACGAGTAACGGCCGGTGTGTCGACAAAACAGATGCTTCGTGAGGCAATACGGCCGATGTTCCTGCTGTGGTGGGTTGCTATGTGGATGACGGCGGCGACAGAGCTGGGACCCAATCAATGGGTTGCATCCCTCATAACGAATCTGACCGGCATGAGTGGAATTTTGATTTTGGTATATACAGCCGGAATAATGTTCGTGCTTCGCTTCTATGGTGGCCCGATTGCTCACCGTTTCTCCCCCATGGGTGTGCTAACAATCTCATCAATTTTGGCAGGTCTTGGCTTAGTCGGATTAAGCTACGTTGAAACACCTGGGCAAGCATTTGTCGCGGCGACCGTTTTTGGTGTTGGGACGACATATTTTTGGCCATTCATGTTGGGGGTGACCTCTGAGCGTTTTCCGAACGGTGGCGCCTTCCTTCTCGCAATCATTGGCGCAACGGGGATGCTCTCAGTGGCATTTATTTTGCCTATGATGGGTGGGTGGTATGACGCAGAAGGTGCAGCTGCAGCATTTAGGCATGTATCTTATTTCCCTTTAATTCTTATATTTATATTTGGAGGTCTCTGGCTGTACTTTAAGTCTATTGGGGGGTACCGTGCAGTCAACCTGGGAGAGGATACAAAGAGTTCGCATAATAGCGGAAGTTAGCTATCCGTATTATTTGCACCCGTCCGCGCGATCAATTGACTAGCTCGAAGGAGGGATTCGATTGTTCCAGCGTCGGTCCACCATCCATCGAGAATTGAGAACTGCAGTGTGCCTTCCGCGATGTATAGGTTATTGACATCGGTAATTTCGAGTTCGCCACGATGAGATGGAGATAAAGTGTGGATTTTTTTAAAAACCGTGTTGTCGTACATATAGATACCAGTTACTGCACAGTTTGAACGTGGATCGGAGGGTTTTTCTTCAATTCCAACAATATGCCCATCAATGATTTCTGCGACACCAAATCGTTGTGCATCAGAGACCTCTTTTAGCAGTAGTCGTGCACCACGTTCTTGTTGGCGAAAATTATTTATTGCTTCAGATATATTGTGTTCGATGATGTTGTCACCAAGGACGACGCATATTTTCTGCCCTTCAGCGAAGTGTTCTGCAAGACTCAAAGCCTCGGCTATGCCACCTTCTCCATCCTGGTAGGTGTAGTTGATATGCTTTAATCCAAATTCATGACCATTCCCTAAGAGTTGTAAAAAATCACCAGCATTACGTCCGCCAGTGACAATTAGGATATCCTCTATGCCGGCATTCACTAGAGCTTCAACCGGGTAATAGATCATTGGCTTGTTGTAGACGGGCAACAGATGTTTATTCGTGACCCTAGTCAATGGGTCGAGCCTGCTCCCCAAGCCTCCAGCTAAAACAATGCCTTTCATAGGAAGTTATATCTAAACGGTACTGTAAAACTCACAAGCAACACTTGCAAAGCTCGTAGTATAGCTTTTCCATGTTCGTTTGGATGGTTTTGTTGGAGTAACTACATCTCCAAAAGGGCTATGAACGAATGAGCCGAAAGGTACAATGGACCTACGGGCGTGTAGCTCAGTTGGATAGAGTGCCTGGCTTCGAACCAGTAGGTCGGGGGTTCGAATCCCTCCACGCCCGCCATTTACATAGTTATGTAAGCCTCCCTCAAGAAGTCCTCTGTACCCTATCAATGCGACTTCCCCTATAGAATTTTTAGTGAAATAAATTTAAGAGACACTTCAAATTCGTGCAGTGATTAATATTGTCATGCTCTACAGTTTTGGATTTTCTCTTACGAGTGTTCTCCGTAGTTCAGAAATTGGTGATTGCCTACCCTATGTTTTTAAAAACTTACGCAACTGACCCTAATATCTTCAATTGGTCACTAATTAGCGTATTCTAGGAACCCAATGACCCATTCTAAATTTGTGCATTCTAATCCAAAAAATTTACACGGTGATTCATCGCGCCGTTCCATATTGGCAACGCTACTAGGTCTTGGTATTAGCTCGACCACTTTTGCACGAGCGTTATTCGCCCAAATGAAACCATCACGAGTAGTCACTTCAAAAATGATTCGTCAAGCCGAATGGATTGCTGGAGTTCAGTTTAGCGACGATGACCGTAATACGATGCTAGAGCAGATCAACCGTGCAACTATGGGTTTTGAAAAACTTCGTGCGGTCTCTGTCAACAATGATGTCCCACCCGCACTCATGTTTCATGTCGAGAATTTCAGCAAACCTGCACCACTTCCTCCTCGACAAAAGATTCCCTTGGCGCCTGCACAGACAAATATTCACAAAATAGAACGACCGGCCAGTGACGAAAAACTCGCTTTTCTTCCTATAAAAAAATTAGCTGAATTATTAGCTACTAGGCGGCTATCTTCAGTCGAACTGACCACGCTCTACTTAGAGCGTCTGCATCGTTTCGATCCGGTTCTCAAGTGCGTCATCACGTATCTCGATGAAGATGCCTTACGTCAGGCCAGACAAGCTGATCGTGAAATTTCATCGGGGCATTATCGAGGCCCGTTACATGGCATTCCATGGGGTGCAAAAGACCTCTTTGCGTTGCCCGGTTATCCAACAACTTGGGGGGCAGAGCCATATCGTGATCAAATACTTGATCAGAAGTCTGCCGTTATCGAACGACTCGAAGACGCGGGGGCAATTCTGATTGCCAAACTCACGTTGGGTGCTCTTGCAATGGGTGATGTTTGGTTTGGGGGAAAAACTCGCAATCCGTGGAAGCTTGACCAGGGGTCGAGTGGATCGTCTGCCGGTTCGGCCGCAGTGACAGCTGCTGGGCTTGCTGGGTTTACTATCGGCACGGAAACACTTGGCAGTATTGTTTCCCCTTGCAGCCGTTGCGGCGTGTCTGGGTTGCGTCCAACATTTGGTCGTGTATCACGGCACGGAGCGATGACACTCTGTTGGAGTATGGATAAAATTGGTCCCATTACTCGTTCGGTTGATGACTGCGGGTTAGTTTTTAGTGCTCTGCATGGTAGAGATCCACGTGATCCAACCACAGTTGAAAAACCATTCGAGTGGCCAAGTCAAATAAACTGGTCATCGATCCGGGTGGGTTACGTCGATGCCCTATTTGACGAGAGTCGCATAATAGGTGTCACGGATCCAGAACAGCGAAAACTCGAAAAGGAGTCACTTGCTTTCGATCTTCGAACTCTCGAATCCTTGAAGACGATGAGTCGTGAAATGGGATTCCAATTACGGCCAATTAGCTTGCCTGACGAGTACCCACTTGAGAGTGTGTGGACCATTTTAAGAGCAGAAGCTGCCGCGTCTTTTGATGAAGTGACGCGATCTGGCTCTGATGATCAATTGGTCCGTCAAGACTCCGAAGCGTGGCCAACCGTATTCCGTGTAGGGCAGCTGACATCAGCAGTAGATTATATCCGTGCCAACCGTATTCGAACGATGATCATGAAAAAAATGGAAGAGATGATGCTTTCCGTTGATGTCTACCTCGCGCCAAGCTTTGGTTCAAACCTGACAATTACTAACATTACTGGGCATCCAGCTGTCGTGGTCCCAAATGGATTTCGCACAATTGATGGCACTCCTACTAGCATTACATTCACTGGGAGACTTTTTGGGGAATCGACGACATTAGCACTGGCGTATGCCTACCAACAAAGAACAGACTTCCATCAACAATACCCCCTGGTTGAGTGATAATTGAAGTGCTGCTAGGCAGCCGTCGCAACGAAAGTAGTTTGTTTAAATAAAATCGGTACCGTGTCTCTATTTATTGCTGTTTGATAAATGCATCATAGAGGTCTTCGATATCTATTTCGTCGATATATCCATCATGAGCAACAATGCGCAAGGAAAATTCCATGACGTCACCAAGATCCAATTTTCTAGCAGAATGAGCCAAGGGGTTGACGGTGATTGTGCCCCACTCAGCAACATGCCAAGCGGGAGAACCCAAGGACGGATGAGTGAAAACTGTGATACCTGCGCCTCGACCATGCGGTGCAGGACCTGAGTAGTCAACCCACTTAGAAACACGGCCGTTTATCGCATCAGAACCACGACGCCCTTCTGAATCTATAATCATGCCACCATCACTCTCGTGCAATCCATCAGCCAACCGAATGGTGAAGTATGCGTGTCTGGTCGGTCCGATACTGAGTACCCATTCTGCTGGTCGCAACGCAGACTGGATATCGAATATATTCACTGTTTTATGAATATATATGTCAATTGTCCGAGTTTCTAGGGCTAATAGGCGTCCCTCTGCGGGTGAACCCCATTCTTGCGCACCGCGCCATTCTAGTTGTTGAACGATACGAAGATGATCCGATGCCACTTCCGTTGCGGTGAAATCAATGGCTACTATGCGACCTGCGGACCGACCTTGAAAGGTCTCATTTACGTAAAAATTGTAGTTAGCCTCTTCTAACTTATCAGTCGCGTAGAGGTAGTAAACATTAAAGTGGTCCGCGCCAATCGTTATTGATTGATGGTGTGGGTGGTCAATGGGTGATTCAGTTGTGAGGGCTACTCCGGCGGGGGTGAAAATAGGGTACAGGTAGGCTCTATGGAATCCTTGACTCAGTGCGGTGACAAGCTTCCCATCGTGACTAATTTTTATACGGCGATCTTTCGCGGTAGCACCACGCGGCAATGGTACTGCATCCGTTTCGACAGTAAAGTATTGCAGGGCTGCTTGTTCAGCGGTGGGTTTGTTTATGGCTGCCACTCTGTCAACGTACTGACCTTTTTCACACCCTAGCGCTAAGAATATAACTACAGAAACAGCTAAATATGGCACACAATCTCTCCGTGCTATTTTTCGGAGTGAAAACAGGGTAGCGGGGTGATGCGTCATACTATGTGGCGATTACTTGTTGCTGGCAGTCATCAGTGCACCAGTAGATAATTCTCGGTTTCCCATTGACTAACACTTTGGTGATAACGCGCCCATTCGTCCCGTTTCACTTCGATGTAGTAATCTGCGTACTGTCTTCCGAGGGCCTCTTTGATTACGTCATCTTTGTCGAGTTCATTGATGGCGTCATGCAGGGTATCAGGTAGAACTTCGATTTTTTGTTTTCGCAATTCATCTTCTGACGCTTCGTACAGATTTTGATCATTCGGTTTACCTGGTTCGATCTTTCGTTCTATGCCGTCGAGTCCCGCTGCCAATGTAACAGCACACGCTAGGTAAGGATTAGCGGCACCGTCGGGTGTACGGTTTTCAATCCGCCCGGGCCCAGGTACGCGGATCATCTGTGTTCGGTTCGAAGGGCCATGCGTCACATAAACCGGCGCCCAACTAGCACCGGAACTTGGTGAGCCACGAGTCAAGCGTTTGTAGCTGTTGACGAGGGGTGAGGTTATTGCGGTCAAGGCTTTCGCGTGATGCAGTAATCCACCCATGAACCATCTTGCGGTCTCCGACAATCCAAGTTTGTCGCTGGGATCCAAAAAAAGATTTTCTTGCGAGTCGATGTCCCACAAGCTGAGATGGTAGTGCGTGCCATTGCCGGTTAGGTTGGCAAATGGTTTCGGCATGAATGTTGCCCAGAGCCCTTCCTCTTCAGCAATAGTTCGTACCATCCATCGGTAAAATATGTTGCGATCTGCTGTTGTGAGGGCGTCACTGTATGCCCAGTTTATTTCGAATTGGCAATTTGCATCTTCATGATCATTGGCATATGGCCCCCAGTTGAGCTGCTGCATGTATCCGATTATCCTAGTCATTAAATCAAGATTACGATTCAGCGCTCGCAAGTCGTAGCAGGGTTTCTCCAGTCGATCATTTAAATCCCAGGGATGGTATTGTCCTTCAGTCTGCTTGAGTAACATGAATTCCGGCTCAACGCCCACGTTTAGCGTGTAGCCTTGTTGTTTTGCACGGTCGAGTTGTTGACACAAAATCGTTCTCGGACAGTAGGGCCAAGCCTGACCGTCCACGTGTAGGTTGCCAGCTAGCCAAGCAATATTAGGTCGCCATGGCAATATACTGAGAGAACGAAAATCTGGAATACTCATTATGTCGGTGTCGTGTGGCCCCTGACCGAGATGACCAGCAGCAAAGCCTGCAAAGCCAGCGCCATCTGTGGACATTTCGTCAAAATTTGTTGCTGGGACGAGTTTTGCTTTCGGGGCACCACCCATTTCAACGAATGAGCATAAAAAATACTCTATACCATCACTTTGAATTTTTGATTTGACTTGTTCCGATGTCATGTATTTCCTCAATGCGAGACAGCTGCTGCTGCTTTTTCGCCAACCAATCTTCCACGTCGAAATCGATCTGGTGAGAACGGTGCAATGATAGCAGATGTATTTCCTGTTGCAACTAATTCAGCAAGGTATCGACCGGCAGCGGGAGCAGCTTTAAATCCATAAGTCCCCCAACCCACATCGATATAGAAATTTTCCAGTTCGTCACAGAGTCCAATGATCGGTGCAAAATCTGGTGTCATGTCACAGATGCCTGCCCATTGTCGTAAAACTCGAATGTTGTGGAGTTGTGGAAACAGCTGAACACTGGACGATGCCATTTGCTCCAGCGTCGGTAGCGTTCCTTTCATGCTGTAGGATTGGTAGGGATCAATCTCCGAACCGATGACGAGCTCACCGCGACCCGTTTGATTCACGTAGACGTGCAGGCTCGCAGAAACGATAACGGTATCGAGGAAAGGTTTTAGCGGTTCTGTGACACATGCCTGTAATGGATGCGACACAATCGGCATAGCAACCCCGGCCATTTTGGCGATCGTGGAGGCCCAACCCGCCGTTGCATTGATTATCACATCCGCTGAAATTTGACCGCGATTAGTGATGACTTGTTCTGCTCGACGACGAGAGACCTGTATGTCGGTCACTTCAGTTTTTGGATGGATTTCGATACCCATTCGATCACAGGCACGGGCTAATCCCCACACGACTGCATCGTGGCGGATAATGCCACCTGGGGGATGATAGAGAGCAGCCATTACTGGATACCGTGGGCGATCACTACAGTCAAGATGTGGAACAAGCTCTTGGATTTCTGCGGGGAAAATGATGCGACTATTGACCCCAAGAAGTTGGTTCATTTCGGCCCGGACTCGTAGTCCGGTCACGGCTGTGTCGGTATGTCCGAGGGTGAGATGACCACACTGAGTAAAAAGCAAATTCCAATTCAGTTCTGACGAGAGACCTTCATAAAGTTTAAGAGCCGCGTTGTAGAACTTAATACCTTCGGGGGTGCGATAGTTTGAACGCAGAATCGCAGTGTTCCTACCACTTGCTCCATACCCCAGATATCCTTTTTCTAGTAGCGCAATTTTGCGAACTCCGAACAGTTTGCCGAGATAGTAAGCTGTAGCCAACCCATGGACACCTGCTCCTATGATTACTACATCGTATGATGATTTTAAGTCGTGAGTGCCCCACATGCGGTTGTTGCGAAATAATTGCATGGTATTTATGAAGTCTTCAAAATGTCATGAGCTTGCGAGCCAAACGCCTGAATAGAAAATTCATTTCCGGCATGTAGAACACAATCCCAGAGCCATTCACCATATTCACGACCTATCAGTAGGAGGTACGCGGGGACGGATTGTAAATCGTGTCGCGCAACGAGTGCATACACATGATGAATGCCAGTCTGGACGCAGTGAAGATTTGGAAAAGTGTCATCTGAAATATCGATATCGACAAGTTTTTTTAATACTTGTGGGCCGCTCACTCCTGCTACAAGTAATGCCGTGTAGACTGCAGTGACATCGCTGACGCAAATTGATGGTGACGATTTTTCTGCTGTACAGTGGGTCAGCTGTTCTTGAACTTTTGCATGAAAAGTAGATTCGCATGTCAGTAAATATTGATTTGTGCGTTGAGGCCAGAGGTGCACAGCGACGTCAAATGTCGGTAAAACGGATAGGCTTTTGCTGCGAATATCAAACTTTGACATCGAGCTGACATCAGAGATGCCAACCGATCGACGAACTGCTTGAACCTCTTCCTCGGACGATGTGAAACAAAGAGCAGTATTCCATTGATCATCTTGGAAGGTTGCTCCATCATTTTTAAATCGAGCAAACAGAGAACTCTGTCTATGACCGTATATTCGTTTGGTGGAAAAATTGTCCATAGTCTTACATGCGAAGGCGGTCACCGCTTGGGTCGTAAAAAGCGGCCTGTTGAATACGTGCGGGAGCTGGGTTTCCATTAATTCTAATTGCGATGCTATTGCCTTCTTTCGCCAGATCAGCGTTAATCCACGCCAATCCTATAACAGTCTTGTTTAGGAATGAAAACCTTGCACTCGTGACTCTGCCAACTGGCGCCCCAGAACACACAAGTACGGCACCATCTTCGGGTAAGTGCGTGTCGTTGATCATAGTGAAGCCTATTAATCGCTCGTGTACTGAAGTCGACTGTTGGGTCGTCAATGAGGCTTTTCCAATAAAGTCTTCTTTGTCTAACTTAATCACCCAAGGCATAGCCGCATCGTATGGGTTGCTCATCGCGTCGGTGTCGACGCCAACAATGACGTGTTGTTTTTCTAGTCGGAGAACCCGTTGAGTTTCTACTCCGAACGGGAGGATGTCGTGCGATGATCCAGCTTCAAGAACACTTTTCCACACATGGACACCGTAATCGGCGGGCACATGTATTTCCCATCCCATTTCTCCAACAAATCCGATACGAAGGAGAGTGGCGGGAGCGCCAGCTACCTCAGCTTGACGACACATCATGTATTTGAAAGTGTCCGAGGCGAGATCCACATTCGTTAATTGCGAAAGAACGTCACGTGCTTTCGGGCCAGCGAGGTTAATTGATGATCTGCCACCCGTGACGTTGATGACATGCACGTCCCAATTAGTATCAATAAGCCACCACTCAAGCCACTGAACAACAAACTCCGTGTTGCCTGTTGTGGTTGTGAGAAAGTAGTGTTCATCACTCAGACGGGAAATTGTGCCGTCATCAAGAATGATGCCTGTCTCGTCACACATCACTGCATAGCGCACGCGCCCAACCTTCAAGTTTCCAAACCGATGAGTGTAAACCAGATTGAGAAGCTTGCCTGCATCTCGTCCTTTTACCTCGATTTTTCCCAGAGGGCTAATGTCAATTACGCCAACACGTTCTCGTACCGCTCGATACTCACGCTCGATGCATGCCTGCATAGTGGTAGCTCTCGTCCGTGAGTAGTAAAACGGTCTCTTCCAGTCACCCATATTCATCCAGACAGCATTCAACTCTTTGTGTTCATTGTGTAAAGGGCTTTTCTTCACAGATAGATGGTTGGGTCCAGCTAACGCCCCTAAAGAAACGGATGGATTGGGAGGGCGACTCGTCGTGACGCCAGTTTCGTTCATAGAGCGTTTGGATTTATGGGCACATATTTCAATGGATGAAAGTTGGCACATTTTCCCCTGGCAGGGGCCCATCGAGACGGTTGTGTATCGCTTGAGCGTTTCGATTTGGTCAAAACCTTCATCTATTGCTGTCCGAAGATCGGATGTAGTAACGTCTTCGCAAAAACACACGTAGCAGCGTTTGGAATCGTTATTAAGTGAAGACGGTCCAGCGGCAGGTGTGATGTGCTCCCCAGTGACATCTCCGATTGCGTCGATACCGGAAGGTAAATGAGTAGGAATGAATGCACCCTTATCGTCAACCCATTCCAGGCTTGCGCCTGCCTGATGCAGCAATCCAGCATTGGGAACCAAGTGGCCGCAAACGACGATCAGATCGCAATTGATACGTGTGGTGACTGTTTGTATTCCGGTTACCTGTTCGGACCCCAAAGCAGATACCACCTGTTCAGAGTGCACCAAAGATACAACTTCTATTCCAGCGTGTTGCAATAGCGATGCGATATGTTCTGCGCGTGCCCCATCACCGATGACCACTGCTTGGTGACCCGGGTTGATTGCATAGAGACCTATCAGCCGTTCGACACCACTGCTCAACATCACTCCAACAAGATCGTTATTTTCGAACAGTAATGGTGCTTCGAATGTACCAGTGGCAATGATTACTCGGTCAGCTCTTATGTGAGTGACCGATTCCCCCTGAGTGTTGTCGTTGGGTAGTTGAACTACACCCAACAAACGATCTTCGTACAACCCGAAGCAATAGGAATGCGACAGGATTGTTATTTGCTTCTCGGACATGGCCTGTTGGATGAGATTTTCGTTTTTGTTGGTGTCTACTGTGCCGAAACGTCGGTAGCCGCCAAGTGCAATTTGATCGTCAATCAGAACACAACGGGAGCCTTGTTTTGCGTTTTCAATGGCGGCCGTTAATCCGGCTGAACCGCCTCCGACAATTGCCACGTCAGTGTGGATATAGGAGTGATCATATGGTGCAGTTGTGCTCGAAAAATTGTTAATAATGGGCGGTGCCTTTCCCAGGCCGGCAGCTTTCCGTATAAAGGGAGAAACTATGGACCAAATAAAACGGTGAGTGAAGATTTTGTAATACCAACCGACAGGCATCAACCAGTCAAGTTTTTGCAAAATGGATAGCCAGTCAAACTTGAGTGATGGGAAAACATTTTGGGGAGTTACATTCATACCGGCCTTAGCAGGTGTCGTGCAGACACGTACGTTTGGCATGCCATCAACATTCATTAAGCAATTCGGACAATTTCCCGAAACGCACATTAACCCGCGAGCACGGTGATGTTTGAAGCTGCGTGTAAATATTCGTATTCCTGCTCGAAACATTGCTACCCCGATGCTGTCACCGGGGTAGGCTTCTATAGATGTACCGCCGAAAGAGAAAGAAAATCTGGCACGAGTTTTAAGCACAATCCTCTCGCTCCTTTTTCTCAATGAAGCTCGTTGCCAGGACGCGGTTTTCTTTTGTATCTCTTACTACCTGTAACCACTGCCGACATCCGAGGCGGTGATACCACCATTCGGTCTGTATTCCCATCGTATTCTTTCGTGCGAAGCTATACCGGTACCAAGCGTCTGCATCTGCATCTGTTCGAGGTCTCGTCAGGACTTCACCGCCAAAACGAAATTCGTAGGCGCTGCGTGTACCACACTGCGGACAAGGAATACGAAATGACATATTTTAAAAGCGATTCAATCAAGTGTTCGATGAACCCCAAACTCGACGTGTGCCGGCCAATGGGACTCGACAGATGGCGGAGGCCTCCGCCGTAAGTGCAGCCATGTCTTCTGGCTCTAAGTGATGCGCATCCGACTTGCCGCACGCACGTGCTAGCATTTGAATCTCGAGAGTCATAGCACGCAACAGATTTGTGACGCGTTCAGCCGCTTCGTCGACGGGAAGCCGTTCCATTAACTCAGGGTCTTGCGTGGTGACACCCACCGGGCAGCGTCCTGTATGGCAGTAATGACAAAAATGTGGCTCCGTATCCAGTTTTTTGTAGTCCTCAATATAGATAGGTCGATTGCAGTTAAGTGCGATTAGTGCAGCGGTTCCGATGTACACAGCATCGGCCCCTAAGGCCATAGCTTTGGCCACATCAACACCATCGCGAATACCGCCCGAGATGATTAACTGAACCGTGCCGTAGAGACCCATGTCTTCCAGTGCGGTTCGTGCCTCGCACACTGCTGCAAGGGTGGGGATTCCGGTATGTTCTTGCATGATGGCGGGCGATGCACCAGTTCCACCTTCCATACCATCAACAACGACTACGTCGGCACCGGCCTTCGCGGCTAGTTTCACGTCATCATAGACTCGACTGGCTCCCAGCTTGACGAAGATAGGTACTCGCCAGTCGGTAGCTTCACGGAGTTCTTCTATTTTAATAGTCATGTCATCTGGGCCTAACATGTCCGGATGCCGTGCGGGGCTACGTTGATCAACGCCGATTGGCAGCTCCCTTTTTTGTGCTATTTCGTCAGAAACCTTCGATTCCAGCAGTAGGCCACCGGTTCCCGGTTTCGCACCTTGGCCAATTGTCAATTCGATACCATCTGACATTCGCATATGGTGAACGTTGATGCCGTACCGAGAGGGTAAAACCTCGTAGATCAGAGTGCGACTATTTTCTCTTTCTGCATCTAGCATTCCTCCGTCACCCGTCGTGTTGGAGGAGCCGATCTGAGATGCACCTTTTGCTAAAGCTACTTTCGCGTTATAGGAAAGAGCACCCCAGCTCATCCCCGTGATCATTATGGGGATATCTAGCTTGATCGGTTGTTCGGCAAAGCGTCCCCCTAGTACGGTTTTTGTCTCACATTTTTCGCGGTATCCCTCCAAAGGGATACGAGTTAACGAGCATGGCAGAAATGTGAGATCGTCGAAGGTTGCCCAGTGACGCTCCCGCAAGGTGCCGTAGCCGCGCATGCGATATATGCCGCTGGCCGCTTTGGTTTGTATGTCATCAATGACGCGTGAAGAGAACGTGCCACTCTTCTGTAATGTTTTTGACTCAATACCGGATTTGGCCATGATGATTAAAGAGCCTGTTCCCATGTTTTCCAGTCGGATTTATCAAAATTCCAGAGTTTTTTTCCTGAGACAACTTTTTTAAAATTGTCTCCATTGGGTAAGTTTTTTAGCATCGTATTGGGTAGGTGTTTCCTCAATGAAGCGTCGAGGAAAGCCCTGTCCTCGTTTGTGATGTCGACGACGATGGCATCATTTCCTAAATCTGCTATTTTCCCACCTACGAAACAGACGGTTTCATACATCGAATCACCAAGAGCCTCAGCTGCATCTCCACAGATGATCATCTTGCCACCTTGTCCCATAAAGCCACTCATATAACCACAGCTACCAGTGACGATAATCAAGCCATTTTTCATTGAGACACCTGTGCGCGCCCCTGAGTCACCCTGCACGACTAGGGTTCCACCGCGGATTGCTGCGCCTGCACTATTTCCAGCATTTCCTTCGACGATGACCTGTCCGTCCAGCATCGATTCTGCGAGACCCCAGCCCGCATTTCCACGGATGCGAATTGTCGCGCCATCCATCAATCCGCCGCAATAGTATCCAACACTGCCTTGAAATGTCACTTCGCCGGACCCCAAAAGCGCGACCCCTAAGTTATGACGAGCACCGGGAGACTCTACCGCGACGGACTCACCGACTGAAATACATTTTCGGATTGACGAATTGATTTCACGGATCGTTTGTCCGTTACAGTTCAGTTTTGCCATACGCGTATCTCTCGTGCGCCTGCTTCTCGAATGTTTAAATCATTCTCGATTAAAGGACGAAATGCTATTTCTTCGGTTGCGACTGCAACGAACTCATCGGTTTCACTAAATAGCAACGGCTTGTGTGCGAATGGGTCTTTCACGAAGCCCATTGCGCTGGCAGTGCTCACCAAGCAACTGAAGGAGCCATCGAGATCGACGAGTGCGGCCTCCAGTACTTCCTCAAGAGACAGCCCGTTCGACATCCCTCGCGCAACATACACGGCTATTATTTCCGAGTCATTCTCGGTGTAGAAGTGTATATTTTGTTGTTCATACTGTCGACGTAGCTTGTGATAATTCGTGATGTGGCCATTGTGAACGATCGCTATCTCGTCGAGGCTGTGAGCCCAAAATGGTTGTGAGTGACTCAAATCAACCTGTGACTCAGTTGACATCCGTGTGTGGCCAATCGCATGAGATCCTTGAAAATCAGATACATGAAAATCAACATCTATTCTTTTAGGTGAGCCTGTTTGTTTAATAATTTCGAGGCGTTTTCCCATGCTGACCACTTCAACCCTGGAATCCACGGATTCAATCACGGAAATGACGGTAGCCGGGTCCAGTGAGCCGTCAATTGCTAGGCGAAGGTATACTCCTGTTGTTGTAATTGCAGTAGGTTTTGATAGTTGTGAAATGTTGGCGATTACGCCGTCTAGGACAGCCCGCGTTGGTTTGTCATCACTCAGTTTAATTTGCAGGATGGAGTCATTCGTACTCGATGTGTTATAGAGAGCCACGCCGGCAGAGTCCGGACCTCGGCACTCGAGGGCTGTTAGCATCTCCATCATCACTTCACCCACTGGAGCCGCTACATCCGTAGACTTCGTAAAATATCCTGCAATGCCGCACATATTGATCCAGTTATTACCGATGTGAGTGATCGGTCCAGACCAGCCTCACTTTGCGCTGTTGATCTGGTAGCCTACCATAATCATGAACGTAGGCGGTGCGGTTGCTGCTGATCTGTCGCGCCTCTAACGTTTGCGCACGGTGACTGCCGACTAAGGCACGCACCATATCAAGCGATAGACGTCACGTTTATTTATTGCAAAACAGTCAACAATCACACATAATAATTTACTCAGAGTAAATTTAATTTATTAAATTTTTACTAAAGGTAAATTATGTCACAACAATCCCACGACACTTACGCTGTCAACCTTAGAAGGCTTGAAAAACATGTTAAACCTGGATATCACCACTTGTACCTTAGTTTGATAAAAGGCGAGCGCGATTTGAAGCTTGCGGATGCGGCACAGGTAGCCGAAGTGCTCGGTTTAAGTTTGGATCGATTTCACGACGCAGTCACTCAGAAATTGTTTCGCGCAGATAGTCGTCAGACGGATTTGCTGCGATCACCTGCGCACAAAGTGAAGGAAGCGCAACCCAAACGTATGCGACCAACAATCGCACCACCTGAGGGAAAGATGGGAGTGCTTCTTCCTGGCATGGGAGCAGTAGCTACTACCGTTATTGGAGGCGTTGAGCTGATTAAAAAAGGACTAAGCCAGCCGATTGGTTCGTTGAGTCAACTTGGTCATGTTCGTCTAGGAAAACGGACAGATGCACGGAATCCTTTGGTGCAGGATCTTGTTCCGTTGGCCGGGCTGGATCAATTGGTGTTTGGTGGCTGGGATATTTATGACAGTAATGCGTATGAGGCGGCACGACATGCTGCAGTTATCGATTCGAGCCTGCTAAGCCAGGTACAAAACGAAATGTCAACAGTGCAGCCCATGTCGGCAGTTTTTGAAAATCGTTTTGTCACACGAATTGACGGCCAGAATAAAAAGACTGCTGCAAATAAAATGCAGTACGCTGAAGCGCTGATGCAGGATATTGCCGATTTCAAACAATCAAACAACTTGTCACGAGCGGTGATGATCTGGTGTGGCTCGACTGAGATTTATCAACGGGCGACAGGATCACATGAGAACTTGGCTGCGTTTGAAAAAGGACTACTACAGAGCGACCCAGAGATTTCCCCATCGCAGATCTACGCTTATGCAGCATTGAAATCTGGCGTTCCGTTTGCCAATGGAGCTCCGAATCTAACACTTGATTTTCCGGCAATGCTCGAACTTGCCAAGAAGATGAACGTTCCAATTTGTGGTAAAGATTACAAAACCGGACAAACGTTTATGAAAACCCTGCTTGCGCCAGGACTCAAAAGCCGTTTACTGGGTCTCCACGGCTGGTTCTCCACTAATATTCTTGGAAATCGTGATGGCCAGGTTTTGGATGATCCTGACTCTTTTAAAACAAAAGAAGTCAGTAAGTTGGGTGCGTTGGAGGTGATTCTTCAACCCGAAGAATATCCTGTCCTCTATAAGAACTTCGACCATATGGTTCGCATAAATTATTACCCACCGAGAGGTGATGCCAAAGAGGGATGGGACAATATTGACATCTTTGGGTGGCTGGGTGCCCCGATGCAAATAAAGGTGAATTTTTTATGCCGGGATTCAATTCTCGCAGCGCCTCTAGTTTTAGATTTAGCATTGTTTCTTGATTTGGCGCAGCGAGCTGGAATGGGTGGAATTCAGGAATGGTTATCATTCTATTTCAAAAGCCCGATGGTGGTCGAGGACCTTTATCCGGAACATGATATTTTCATACAGCTTATGAAATTGAAGAACACGCTTCGGTGGCTTGCCGGTGAAGAGTTGATTACGCATCTCGGGCGTGAATATTACGACTAGATACATAAAGATCTCCGTTCCAGACGCTGTTCATAGGTGGAATTGACTGCGGGGAACCGTACGCCGTCGCTGTGTATTTCTTCACGAACGGCGTACAGTCAGACTCTCTGATATGTTTCGCATCAAATAAGCCAAAAGCGCACTACTTGATACATTTAGTAGCGTAGACCGCTACTCCAGCACGCTAGCAACGGCTGGTGCTGCAACTTCGTCCGTAATCACAGGTGTTATCTCCAGAGTGATATACGGATTCCAGGCTGCGGCTTGGTTCGCAACTGCTTCTGGCGTTCCTTCCACCAGGTGCCACCCATAAGAAGATCCAGGTGCGTGCCATCGTCCGATTGTCGTGATTCCTTCAACATCAGCTCCACCAGTTTCAATAAACCTCTTCGCACAGGCTATGTAATCACCTGGTGTAATTTTCCAACTAAGCATAAATTGCATACTGTTACCTTTCTGTGGTTTGTTAATTTACTATTGCAAACCTCGATTAAAGTCTACCAGCAGCTCTGAATAAACGGATCAAGGGCGGCAAAACGTAACAAGAAATCAATCTAAATTTTCTATCAGTTAATTGAAGGGCGGATTACTTTAATGGTCATCATGCGTACAGCCGAGAAACTTCATTTGCGGTTTATTTCCCTGGTATTGTAAGTCCTCATGGATGCCGATCGCAGAAGTATAGTAACCATCGATGGTTAACGATTTAAGCCGCTCAAAAAACAGCTCTAATTCGGACGTGGGTTCTTTCTCATTCGCTGCCATTGCACTCATGACTTTTTCACGTTGTTGCGATGTGCATTTCACTAAGGAGTCCCCAAAAAGCCTGACGGCTTCTTGCTGTACTGCTCGAAGACCAGCATTCCAAGCCTGCTGTGTCGATTGGTCACTGTGGTACACAATGAGATCGATGAACGCGTGGACCTTTGCTTCGTGAGCTCCCGGTGAATGATCGTCAGTCGGAATAATCATTTCTGTGAGGCAGTCAAGGAGCTGGCCCTCATCGGCGTCGAAAAATTGAAGTTGGTAGGTGGCAGGATTCTCCGAAATCTGAAGGAGCTGGGATCGAGCTGTCTCTGCTCGACTTTGCAAAACAGTAGCACCAACGAATTTCAAAACTGTACGTCTATCCATATTTCGTTACCGAAGCCCTTTATATCTCACCCCGTTTTAATTTTTGAAGTATAAATTCCGAAGCTCGAACAGATAATGCGGCGATAGTCAATGTCGGGCCGTAGCCTCCAGACGTTACAAAAGCCGCACCATCGACCACAAAAAGATTTGAAACATCATGGGTTTGGTTGTACCCATTAAGAACGCTTTTCTTTGGATCAGCACCCATGCGTGCAGTCCCCATGTCATGGATCATGGATCCCGGTGTTAGTATATTGCGATCCACTTGGACGTGTTCTGCATTGAGCGCATCAAAAAGTGCAGTTAGGTTTTCGACTGCGTCCTTAGCCATTGCAGTCTCGTTCGCTCCAAATTTGCAGTGGATCTTCAGGGTCGGAATGTTCCACCGGTCGACAGTACGTCTATCTAGCTCCACAAAATTTTCCACGCGAGATAAGGTTTCTGCGCGCGTGTTGAAGCCGATATGTGCTCCATAATAACTGCGAACAGTGCGTTTGAATTGATTTCCGTACCCCACCATAGTTTTTGCGTGCCAAGGAAATATTTGCGCTCCGGATCCACCTTCATGAACATATGAACGAATAAACGCAGGATGCTTTGAGGTGATATTGCGATAGGGTACAATATCAACCCCAGTAGCTTTGCCATCCTCATTGACAGGCTCGCGATCGCGTAGCACGGGAAGCAGCCCCGTAACGCTTGGTCCACCAAAATTATCCATTAAGTAATGCCCTAAAAGACCACTCGAATTTGCAATTCCGTTTGGCCAATAACGCGATTGAGAATTCAACATTATCCGCGTTGATTCAAGTGCTGATGCCCCAAGTACAACGACGCGTCCTCTCACTTCGTAGTCCTTTTTGGTATTACGGTCCACAAAGGAAATGCCTTTTGCATTGCCAGTATCATCGACGAGAATTTTACGCACCACCGAATCCGGGCGCAAAGTTAATCGACCTGTGCGGGAAGCTGCCTGTAAAGTGTCGGAGGCGGAATTCCAAAACGCACCGATGTCGCATCCGCGTTCACAGCTTCCGCAGTAATGACAAGCCGGCAATCCGTTGATAGCGACCGTTCGTTGTGCTGCTCGTTTTGGGACGACACGCATCCCTAACCCTAAAGAGGGAGCGAGTTTCTGCACTATTCTTTCACCACAATTTAAGGGGAATGGAGGAAGGTATTTCCCGTCAGGGTAGTGTGCGATGTTTTCTATTGAAGCGCTAACTCCAATAAAGCGTTCAACTTTGTCGTAGTATGGTGCGAGATCCGCATAGCTGATTGGCCAGTTTTCACCGTAACCGTCGCGATCCGCTGCCTTGAAATCAAAATCGCTTAGGCGTCTTGCATTGCGCCCCCAATGTAACAGTTTTCCTCCGACGCAGCGCGACCGAATCCAGCGATACGGCTTATCCGAAGGGGTCGTATACGGGTGATCTCGATCATCTATATAGAGCGTGCGACTGTACTCATCAGCAGTGTACTGGTTTGGGTAAACCGAATCACGAACCCCCGGTTTGTCAAATCCTCGAAATGGCATTTCGTACGGCCAGCGGTGAGTTGTAAAATCAGTTGCTGGGTTGAGATGCGAGCCCGCTTCGAGAAGTAGTACCTGTAGGCCACCTTCAGTCAGTTCTTTCGCAGCAAAACCTCCTGATGCACCACTGCCGACAACAATAGCATCGTACGTCTTATTTAGGTCTGCCATGTGTTTCTTTTGAGTTGGGTATCAGCTTGTGATTTCAAGTACAGTTTCCAGTCCTTGGGCTCTTATATCATAAGTTAAACATTAACCTCTTAACAGACTCAGACTGATGTGTTTTTGCGTATTATTTAGTGCGCTATGCTTTATAAATGGTGTACCGAGCAGTATATTTGTGCATATTGCTGATAGTTCTGAGTGGTGGCAGTGGCGGCTTTTTGCCCGCACAGCAATTACGGCCCGAGGTTGTCGATCTGCGACAACTGGCCGAACAAGGGAATGTAGAAGCGCAGATGTCGTTAGGTACTATCTATCAATTTGGTGATGGGGTTCGACAAGATCAAACGGAAGCATTCAAGTGGTACTTGCGCGCCGCCAAACGGGGCGACCCACGGGCACAGTCCAACATAGGTTCCATGTACTCTACTGGTGAAGGGGTACCGCGTGATTATGCGAAATCTGTCCAATGGTATCGTAAAGCCGCAAAACAAGGAAATTCGAGCGCACAATTCAACTTGGGCACGATGTATGACACTGGTCGTGGAGTCCAGAAAAATTACACGGAGGCAGTAAAATGGTTCCAAGAAGCGGCTAAGCAAGGGGATATAGATGCACAATTCACCCTAGGATTGATGTATCACCGAGGCGACGGTACTCTCCAAAATAATGTACAAGCCTACAAGTGGGTAAGGTTGGCTTGGATGCATGCTCCAGTGAGCGATGCGGACGATTATCAAAACACACTGGAGACAATTCGGACGACAATGACTGCGGAAGAAATTTCTAAAGCACAGTTACTAATCAAGAAATGGCAAGTACGGCGTTAGCGGACTGATGGTGATGGATCAGCAGTGCAGCAAAAACCTTGACCCCTATACAGACCTTTCTTACAATCGTGGATAGTCGGCGCTATCGTCTAAGGGTTAGGACAGGGCCCTCTCAAGGCTCAAATCCGGGTTCGAATCCCGGTAGCGCTACCAGTACTGCTTCAATTTCTCCCCTGGTATTCTTTGTGGGCATGAAACGAATGATACACTAGCACCGCATGATGGATACAAAATCTTTGTTTGACTTAACGGGGAGAGTTGCGCTTATCACAGGAGGCTCGAGAGGTTTAGGTGCAGAGATTGCAGAAGGACTAGCCGAAGCGGGAGCTGCAGTATTTCTTGTTGCCCGCAGAGAAAGTTGGCTCGATCCTACACTTGCAGCATTTAAAAACCAAGGCTTCTCGTGTGATGGCACTACTTGTGACGTATCGGATCCGACCGAAGTCGATCAGTCAGTGCAGCAGGTGTTGAAACGTTTCGGACAGGTCGACATCTTGGTTAATAATGCAGGTATAACCTGGGGTTCAGATGCAGCAGAAATGCCGTTGGAAAAGTGGAGAGCAGTACTCGATGTTAACTTGACTGGTGCCTGGATCGTCACTCAAGCAATTGGCAAGCACATGATTAAACGAAAAACAGGCAACATACTCACCGTTGCTTCGGTTTCGGGTCTTCGGGGAAGTACTGCTCCTGGTGCAAGTGTGGCCGGTTATGCGGCGAGCAAAGCGGGAGTTATGGGTTTGACGCGTGAGCTGGCAGGGAACTGGGGTCCTTATGGTGTACGGGTTAACGCATTAGCGCCTGGGTTTTTCCCATCACGTATGACTGAAAAGATTCTAGATCGCGTATCCGAACACTATCGAGACCGCATCCCTCTCAGACGAATTGGAAGAAGCGGTGAATTAAAAGGAACCGCTCTTTTCTTGTGCTCAGACGCATCTAGTTACGTCACAGGTCAAACCATTGTTGTGGATGGTGGTCTCACCACAAGCTAGTATTGAATCGAACACTTCTGGCGCGCGAGCAGGTATAGCTGGCAGTATGGGCGTAGTAACGATCAGGTGAGATGTGGTAAAGATGAAGCGTCAATCGGCTGACTGACTGTGGATAGAGATCACACGTCCCATGCGGCCCCTGTCAGAAAACTTTACTACACCGGTTACTTTTGCATACAGGGTATCGTCTTTCCCTTTACCGACGTTTTCTCCAGGATGAAATCTAGTGCCACGTTGACGAACTATAATTGAACCACCGCTAACTAACTCCCCTGCAAAACGCTTCACGCCTAGCCGCTGTGCGTTGGAGTCCCTCCCGTTTCTGGAACTACCTAGTCCTTTCTTGTGTGCCATTGTTTAATCTCTTTCCTTGCGTGCATTCAACATGAAGCTTATACGACTATGTCACTTATCTTCACCTTGGTGTACTTTTGCCTGTGTCCTGTGCGGCGTCGATAATGTTTGCGGCGCTTGAATTTAAACACCACGATCTTTTCGCCCCGTTCTGCGCCCTCGATGGTAGCGAGGACTTTCGCTGATTTGAGCTCGTCGCCGGTTAGGAGTGTTCCGTCATCTTTCGATATGGCTACGATTCGATCAAATTCGACACCTGTCCCAGGTTCTCCTGCCAGCAGTTCGACTTTCAGCTCATCTCCTGGCGCGATAGGGTACTGCTTTCCACCCGTCTCAATAATTGCATACATGGCTTAAAACTCTGACTGTGAACTCTCTACAACTCATTATAGAGAGGTTTTCAGATGGGTCAAACAAAGAGTCTGTCTTCACGTGGCAACAATTATCCACTCGGAAGAGTGCAGCTGTCGTCCCTGTGCATAGAAATTGTAGCAGTTCGACCCGTAATTAATTCGTCCTCTTGCCGTCTACTAGAGTATCCCAATGCTCACCAGCTACTCGTATTACATGTGGCACATCGGCCGGCACTAAATACCCTTCATCCATCAGATCGATTGCGGCATCAGTAATTTTTCCAATATACTGTTCACGGTCGCGATAGCGTTCTTCGATCGACAATCGTGGATCTCCAGTCGTTTTTCGTTCGATTTTCGTGCGAGCAAACTGAACAAACGATCCATTCATACTTGTTATTTCCTGACTCGGGCCAGATCGTTGATTGAAAGTATTCCAGCCTAAGTAAGTTGCAAGTGGAACACTTAATTCGGGAAGAATAATACCTGAACGATCATTCCCATCATTGTCAACCGCAGGGACCAAAACGGGGAAAGCCTTGCCGATTTTTGGCGGCTCATGGGTCACAATGCCTGCACTGTAAAACTGTGGACCATAGTCTGCTCGGTACGCCTTGTGGATGCGAGATGAAATTTTGACACCAGGAATGACTGGAAAGTTTAACTTATCGACACTTACGAGCGTGCCATCGTCAATTCGTGGGTAACGACTTGCCGGTGGTGTGACACCACTGTCAACCCATCGATCAAGAGCAGTAAGAAGAGCTCGCATCGGCCAGCTGAAATCCATCGGATTGTCGGGTTGTATTCCTGTTGTCTGTGGCGGCGGAAAGGTCGCTGGTCCGTGTTGACTACCCGCAAAGAGGTATATCCGTGTATTGTCGAGTGGTTCAATATCCTGATTGCCATCGAGGCTTGTGTGAATTAGTGACGCAGCACGCCCCCAGTATTCATATGCTGAATTTGTGTAGAAAACCTTCGGGCGGAGGTTTGGTTTGAGGCGATGCACTTGCAGACCGTCGGATCGACCAGTTATAGGGTCGGTCTGCTTACGGTCAGTAAACGGAAATATATCCGTGGGATGAAAAAAATTCATAAAAGGATGGGCATCGCGTGAGGGTTGAGCGAAACGATGATTGAAACTGCCGCGTCCTCCACCGGCGACATGAGAGATAACACCGTCCAAGGCGCGACGCCCTTGTTCGTCCTCATTGAATCCGTAGTACATAAATGTCCGTAAAAAACGACCACATTGAGATATCCCATACGCCAAAGTTCTACTCAGCGAGCGTTGAGGTATGCCGAGCTCGGTTGATCCATTGAACTTGAAATAGGAAGCGACATCGCGAACCGCAGCAGGCCCGAGGCCGACTATGGGCGGATCTTTCGAAATATATACAGCCTCATATATTTTTGCCGGACTGAAGCCACCCTCCAGATAGACATGTGTCGATGAGGCGACTGGTACACCTTTTTCAACACGGGCGAAGCGCCATTTTGCACGCGGGATAACTCTCCGTACTCCTTCGACAGTATCCCGAACTGAGAGTTGATTGACTGCGTCAGTCGAATCCGCTACTTCGTAGGGGACATGGTTTCGGTCTGAAAGAATGTGATGCTGGACGCGATCGCTGACCACAAAATCAGCACGCACAACTCCCCGAATGGTTTCCCCATCTCGTTTAGCAGTGGGGGTATATAACCGCATCCGACTTTTTTCGTGCGGCGGGTCGAATTGCCATCCAACGGCAAGAATAGTAAAACCTTCTCGCAGTAAAAATCCGTCGCCATAATCTTCTTTTGTGTTCAGCATCCGCCAATCGCGATTCCGATCGAATTGTCGACCGGGCCTGTTAAACATTCGGATAGCGGTTTTTCCTCCACGATTGGGAATGTCGATGAGTAACGCACCGTTAGAGCGTGACATATCGGCCGGACGGATAAGAAAAAAATCCGAACTAAATTCTACTTCACCGCTAGCATTTCTCGGCGCCAGATTGATATCAGTGATAATTTGATTCACGGCAACCGAAGGGTCAACTGCAAAGTGAATCTTGCCCCCGATCGCTTCATAGGAGCCTGCTAGTCCGAATTGTTGACCACCGAGCACGGATGATCGAGTCTTTATTTCTACGCTTACCACTCGCGATAACGCACATGTAACAAAAAAAAGTGTGCAAGCTAAAATGCGTACAAATGTGAGCATATCGTCTCCATTAAGTTTCCAATTTTATGTGTTGTGCACAACAAGTGTTAAAGACTTGGCACTGTCGCGTCAATAGGTATATCAATTAATGACGCAGATCTCGCAAGAGATTTTACGGTCTGCTACCCGAAATACTATAGGCCTGTGTTAGTTTGTCTTGCACAAATTTCAGATCCTTCTCAATGGCAGACAATGTATTACTGTGTCTGGCTGATTCTGTTGCACCGTTAATATCGTATTCTAGATGTACCGAAATCGGCCCATGGAAACTAATCGAAGCGAGCAGTTGAAAGAATTCATCGAAGCGGACCATGCCTTCCCCCATGGGACAGTAGCTCATTTTCCACTTGCCGAATTTTTTTTCCCAGTAGAAGTCTTTCAGGGAAACCATATTGATTCGAGATGACAGACGGTGGAAGCCGATTTTCCATCCCCAGTTGCCGCCTTCAACAGTGGCATGACAGGGATCAAAGTAAAACCCCATAGATGGCAAATCAAGGTCGCGCTGAATCCACCAGTTGTCCCACATCGCCGCTCCGACAGTGCGTCCCTGGTGCGTGTGGAAACCTCCTTGAATGCCAACCTGGCTCCCAAGAGCGGCGAGCCCCTCAACTGATTTTTTAACACGAGCAAGCGTGGCATCGAGCTCTTTGAGATCACGATAGTAGTAGTAGCCCAATTTATAGTATGGGATCCCAAGGTTGACTGCAGTGCGCAGAGTTGTCGATGCTGCTGGATCATTTGAGGACGTAAGGTTAGTGGTAATCATGGGCACGTCAATGCCTTCTGCGCGAATCTTTTCGGTTGCGATGGGAAGATCCCGTTCGACATTTTCTGGCAGGACGTGCCCTTTGGGTCGAACTGTGAGGTCAACACCATCAAAGCCGATCTGCTTAAGTGTACGACCGAGATGTTTGTAATCCAAAAATGAAAGATGTTTCGAAAACATACAAATGGGTGGAATTGTTTTAATTGGAGTCGAGCTCTTCGCAGGAACCCTTGTTTGGTCGAGCATGGTTAGTAGAGGTGTCAGCTGTAGGAATTTACGTCTGGGAAAATCTGTCATCGTGCTCCTCTGAGTCGCATGGTGTGTCCCATGAGCGTCTCAAGTACCTAACTCATCATTTTGGCAGTAATTAGCAGCAACAGCAGCGATCGGCATGATTATACTGCACTTGGTACAATAACCGATCGCGTGGGGGATTCTTCGAAAGACCAATTCTTGCTATGAGATTTTTATTCCTTGTGCTGCTGACAACAGGAGTGATCTATGGCCAACAGCAACCTATCGAGTTTCCGCATAACACCCACATGGATCAAGGGTTAGAATGTGTTGATTGCCATAGCACGGCCGATACTGCAGCAGCAGCTGAGCTCCCTTCTGTGACGAAATGCATGCTGTGCCATGAAAAAATTGCAGTGGATGCACCAGGCGTGGCTGAATTGCGGGAATTTGCAAAACGTGGACATGAAATCCCTTGGATCAGAGTGTATAGGTTTGAGGAATTGGCGGCAGTTAAATTTCGCCACGCTGCCCATGTTCAATCAGGCATCAACTGCGTAGAATGTCACGGGGATGTTGGTGAAATGACTGTGGCCATGCCCGTCATTAAGCACACGATGGGAACATGTGTAAATTGCCATCGAAAAAATCAAGCAAGCGACGATTGTGTAGTCTGCCACTACTGAGCGTGGCACTGCAGTGAATAGTAGATCGAACAAACAGACCGATTATGGACAGAAGAAATTTTTTTAAGCTTGTTGGTACCGCGTCCGGCGGTGCGATAACTGGCGCTTGTGGCAAACAAGGTCAGGAGCTTATCCCGCTACTAGTTTCACAAGAAGCCATAGTACCAGGCACGGAATCATGGCATCCAAGCGTATGCGGACACTGCAGTGCTGGCTGCGGAACGATCCTCCGGGTTATGGAAGCGGAACGTGAGATAGAAGTCCAGGGAGAGAAAGTTCGGGAACGTATCGCTGCTGTTAAAAAAATTGAAGGCAACCCCCTCGACCCAGTGAGTGGGGGTCGACTATGTGGGCGTGGTCAAGCGGCCGTGCAGGGCTTATACCACCCGGACCGTGTTCGCGGACCTCTCCGGAATAATAGCGGGCAGAAGGGAAACTTTGAGGAAGTAACTTGGACGACTGCGCTGGAAGAAGTTGCTGAAGCGTTGTCGGAAGCTATCCAGAGAGATCCAGCAAGTGTTGTTTACCTAGCAGAGCCGGGGACAGGGACGCGTGCGGTCGTCGTTAAGCGTTTCCTGGAAGCGATTGGCGCTAATTCGGCGACAACAATTGGGCTAGGTGATTTTGCAGTTGAACGACAGGCGGCTCAGATGCTCTACGGAAGTGCTAGTCTTCCCGGATATGAAATTCAAAATGCGACAAACGTTTTCAGCATAGGAGCGGATTTCCTGGGCGGTTGGATATCACCGGTTCTCTATGCCCGTCGTTTTGGGCATTTTAGGCGTGGCCGCTCTGGGATTCGTGGACAACTCATTCACGCAGAATCAAGATTTTCACAGACGGCATGGAGTGCTGATCGTTGGTTACCGGTTGCACCGGGTGGAGAGCACGCGCTGGCATTAGGAATTGGATATTTATTGACTCAGGGTGGACTAAAAAAAAACAACACTGTTGCTAAAGTACATGATTTTTTTAGTGCAGTTGACTTCCCACGTGCGGTAAAGGAATCTGGACTTAATGAGAGTCAACTGAAGATCGCTGCTGAGCATTTAGCGACAGCAGAAGTACCGTTAGTTGTATCTGGCGCATCGATTGTACAACCGAATTCGGTTGATGCTGTGTTGACGGCCAGTTCCCTGAATGTACTCCTTGGAAACATCGGAGAAGTGGGAGGAGTTTGCATTGACGCGGGGATTGATACCTTTGAAGACGCACGTCCACATTTTGCCAATCTCGACCAACGGTTAAAAAATGCCGAAGTCGTCATATTGGATCGCGTTAACCCCATTCACAATTTCCCTGGCACCAATGCGTTACTTGAAGGCAAAATTGTGATCAGTTTCGCATCAGTACTAGATGAGAGTGCACACCGTGCAAATTTTGTGCTTCCAGATCACGATAACTTGGAGACAAGCGCAGTAGTTGTTCCTGCTGTATCGGGCCATAGTGCAATTAATGGGTCGCGCGCGTTTGTCAAGCCTCTCCATGATACCCGTGCGACTGAGGAAGTTTTGATTGAGCTGGCGACGAAGCTTGATCGGAAGATCATGGACTATAGCTCAGTGACGGCATTTAAGGATTTCTTTAAAGCACACAATTTTGCTGATAGTGATACCACAGAAGAAGAATTTGTCTCGCTCGCAGAGCGTAGCGGTGGTAGCTGGAAGGAGTCAAAAGTCGAAACCTCAAAGAGTTATCCCTCTTTTTTGCCAGATTTGGGATCAGTCAAAAACACTGGATTGCGTAACAAATATCCGTATCAATTTCAGGTGTACCCATCGATACAATTTGGCTTTGGTTCTGATTCACATCTCCCTTGGTTACAGCAGTTACCGGATCCAACCTCAAGCTCAATGTGGGGTTTTCCTCTTGAGGTAGATCCGGTATTGGCAAAAAGACTACATGTCGTCAATGGTGATGCCGTGCGGGTTACTTCGAGTAGCGGATCTATCGAAGCCGTGATCTATGTGCATCCGGCTGCAATTCCAAATGTGGTGAGCATGGCCGCGGGTCAAGGTCACGCCGAGTACGGACGGTACGCATCCGGGAAAGGTGGAAATCCATTTGAGCTACTAGATGATAGTTGCGAAGAGAAGACAGGGGTACCGGCGTTGGGGGCGACGTTCGTTGTGATTGAAAAATTAGATCGTCACCACGGATTATTACAGTTTACGAATAACGATCGTGAGATTTTACACGAGCGCATGTAAGGGTAGAGCCAAATCGTATCGCGTGATCGAAACAACAATTAGGAGGAAGCAAGATGTCCATGGATTTAGTTCAAATTGAAACGGACTCTTCGCGAAGTGACGAGACTAATATTCCCCAATGGGGTATGGCAATCGATTTAGATCGTTGCTCGGGTTGCGAAGCTTGTGTGATTGCGTGCCATGCGGAAAACAACATTCCACTGTCGGACGAAACCGCAGCTTCGGAAGGGCGGACTAACCATTGGCTTCGTATTGATCGCTATTACGAGGGTGAATTTCCTGACATAAAGGTTAAATTTCGGCCAGTTATGTGTCAGCAATGTGATGATGCCCCCTGTGAACCAGTTTGTCCAGTGTACGCCACATACCAAAACGAGGAGGGCTTGAATGTTCAAGTTTATAACCGATGTGTCGGTACGCGCTATTGCGCCAATAATTGCCCATACACCGTTCGGTTTTTCAATTGGTATGACCCTGTTTGGCCAGAAGATCTGAACTTGCAGCTCAATCCTGATGTGTCCGTTCGCCCGGGCGGTGTGATGGAAAAATGTACCTTTTGCGTGCAACGAATTCAACGAGGCAAACGAGAAGCTAGTGCAGATGGAAATGACATTGCGGATGGTGATATTCAACCGGCGTGCGTGCAATCATGCCCCGCGGAAGCTATGGTCTTTGGCGATCTTACCGATAAGAACAGCAAGGTGTCGCAGTGGAGTCAGTCCGGAAGATCCGAGCAACTGCTTGATGAGCTTGGGACGAAGCCGCGAGTTTTTTATCTTGAAAAAGGTGACTAGAGGGTCTCGCGAGAAAGCCTAGAAGCATATATGGAAGCAGCTGTCGAGTTTTCGGGAGAACAGACCACGGAAAACAATGTGCGCCGAGATCTGCTGCGCCCACTCACGGGCGCTAGTGGCCAATACCTGACAGCTGTTGTGTTATGTTCTGCCGTGGTGATATGGGCACTGGTGGCTTGGGGTTATCAAATCCATTATGGCATTGGAGTTGCAGGGATCAACCGCCCTGTTTTTTGGGGTTTTTACATTATCAATTTTGTGTTCTGGATTGGTATTTCTCACGCCGGAACACTGATTTCTGCAATATTGCGCCTTACTGATGCTGGCTGGAGAAAACCAGTTACGCGTGCGGCGGAAGCAATCACTGTTTTTTGTTTGATGATTGGTGGAATGTTTCCGTTGATTCACCTCGGGCGAGTTTGGTTATTTTACTGGTTGATACCATATCCAAACGATCGATTACTGTGGCCAAATTTTCGATCACCATTGGTGTGGGATATGACAGCAATATTCACCTATATGACCGGAAGCGTGTTATTTCTATATTTGCCGCTCATCCCAGACTTGGCAATGATGGCAAAGCGGTCACAAGGGGTTAGAGGTTTTCTGTACCGAAAATTATCACTCGGATGGACCGGTAGTGATCGACAATGGCACGCCATGGAACGAGCGATGAAGCTCATGGCTGGCATGATTCTGGCCGTGGCAGTCTCTGTGCACTCCGTTGTTGCGTTTGATTTTTCGATGTCCGTTGCGCCGATGTGGCATAGCACCATTTTTGCGCCCTACTTCGTTGCAGGTGCAATATTTAGCGGCATAGCAGCATTAGTTCTTGTGATGGCAGCATTGCGACATTTTCTACATTTGCAGCACTACTTGCGTCCGTTACATTTTGACAATTTAGGAAAATTGCTGCTATTGATGTCGTTAATCTGGATGTACTTCACCTTTGCGGAGCATTTGACGGTTTGGTACGGAAACAACCCTGCGGAAATCAATGTTTTCAATGTGCGTGAACATGGTGTATTTGCGAGTGCGCTATGGTGCATGGTCACTTGCAATTTCATAATTCCATTCATCTTACTCGGTGTTCGAAAATTACGGACGATCACCACGATCTGCCTTGCAAGTGTATCGGTACTAGTCGGAATGTGGTTGGAGCGATTTCTCATTGTGGTTCCGACACTTTCCCATCCACCTCTTGCGTCTGGGTGGGGTGCGTATACCCCTACCTGGGTTGAATGGTCGATAACTGCCGGTACTTTTGCCGCGATGGCATTACTCTATCTATTGTTTGTGAAAGCGTTTCCAATCATCGCAATTTGGGAGTATGAAGATGATCATTAATGCTGCGTTTCGTAATGTCGAGCAAGTATCCGGCGCAATTGCACTACTGCGTCAATACGGTACGAATGCGAATCAAATGGAAATATTTTCAAGTAAGCCTGTTGAGCTAAAACCCGGCGTACTCGACAGAACGAGTAAGATGTCCTTGATCGCTGTCCTTGCCGCCATCTTTGTGGGGTCGCTGGTCACAACCTTCATTTACTACACGCAGCGCGACTATCCTCTTGTGACTGGAGGAATGCCACTCACGTCGGGGTGGGCCACCGGAGTCGTAACCTTTGAATTGACCATGGCAGGTGCAATCTTGGGTACCGTGTTTATGTTTATCTGGGAAAGTGGATTAATGAAGAAGAGTAGATGCCCTGCGCCAGATTTACCGGAATCGGGAATGATTCTACAAATTGAGTGTGATGCTGATGTGGATACCGTTGTAAATATGTTGCAGGGTTGCGGCGCTATGGACGTGGATACATTGGAAAAATCATGAGATCCTTGCATTCGCTGACATTGATACGGGTCGTGTCACTGCTGTGTATTCCATTTGCACTACAGGGTGATCAGAATGCACCACCATGGGAAAATACGACAAAAGTGGGCCGTGCTTTGTACCGGGAAAATTGCATTGTCTGCCATGATATAGAGAAGCGAGAAACCCAGAAGCTAGGGCCCTCACTGTTTAGATTATTTCAAAATGAAACACTTCCATTTTCAGGTGGTGAGCCCAATGTTCCATACGTGAAAATAAAAATTCAATTCGGTGGAGATGTCATGCCTCCCTATGTAGACCGCCTGACTGCGGAGGAAATTGAAACCATCATCTCTTACATCAAAAAACAACACTAGGGTCATCGGAGTCAATGGGGCTCGCCAGTAAGTAAATTGGCGTGCGAGATTGCCTCAACGGCTATACTGGTACTTGGTATAGGTTATACCGGTGGGGAAGACATGAATACTCAGTTAAAGTTCGGATTGATCGCCGTGGTGATTGTTGGGATGCTTACATGGCTAGGGGTTTCAGGAATTAATGAAACAGCTACCTACTATGTGACTATTGAGGAATTGCAGGCCATGAATCCTACGACGAGTAAACGGCTTCGTGTTGGTGGTGACGTGCAGCCTAACTCTATTGTTCGTTCGGGAAATAATGTCACGTTTACAATCGAACAAGAAGAGATAAAATTGCCGGTTGTTTATGTTGGGATCGATCCACTTCCAGACACATTTCGTGATCGTGCACAGGCGTTATGTGATGGCAACCTGAGAGCGGATGGCGTTTTTGAGGCAAGAAGGATTCAAGCGAAGTGTGCATCCAAATACGAAGCAGACCCCGGAAAAGACGCACAGCCGATCTACAACAGAGAGACGGAGGCAAAGGCTTCTTTGTAGAGGACGATGTGCGCTCTGCGGGCCTGAGATTACGCGAAATCACTCCTGTGGCTCTTCCGAAACACGAGTACGCTTTGGTCGTCATGTCGTACTTAACGCAGCAATGATCTCATCTGGTGAGGGCATACCTCGTGCAGCATATGCAATTCGTCCGAGCGGGTCTATGCCGTAAACTGTTCGTTTTACCAGCAGTCCACCTGCGCCATAGAGTGATGCCACTTTTTTCCCTTTGTCGACGAGCAACCGAAAAGGAAGATCATGTTTTGCACGGAAGCTGCGATGGTTTGACATACCTCCGGGATTAAGACCGAGGATATCAATATTACAATTCAAAAATCTTTTCCAGTTGTCCCGCAACTGGCAAAGTTGACGTCGTCAACCAGGAGTAGCGTTCATGACGTAAAAAACAAGCAATACGGGCGACTTGCCACGGAATTCGTGTAAGGTAACCACACGGCCTGAATCGTCGACTAAAGTGAAGTCAGGTGCGAGCGAACCAATTGATAAAAGTCGTTTCATTGCCAAGTAATCAAAACCATGATACCGAAGCTATCGACACCTGCTTGCATCGCTTGACGGAAACAAAGTAGCAGTTTTTGTACATGGGATTGACCATTGGTTTGTTAGACTCACAGTGCTCCATTGCATGAGTCACTAAATTGCAATGAAAAATTCCCAAAAGATCGATCGATTTTGGTTCGTAATTCGTACGCTATTGACGGAACTGCAACCACAACGTAGAGATACGTACGACTTACCACTAACGATAGAAAGTCGACTCGATCGCGATCTTGGCTTGGATAGCTTGGGACGTGTTGAGCTATTAAGTCGTTTAGAGCAAGAGTTCGATGTACACCTGTCAGAAGATCTTGCGGCAGAGAGTGAAACAATTCAAGAGTTATTGACGGGCGTACTATCGGCCACACAAAATGATGAAGGCTCAACACGCCCACCAAGAAAAACTTTAATAAGCCCTGTCGATGTAGCGACACCTAACGAGGCATCTACACTACTCGACGCACTTGATTGGCATGCAGACCTCCATCCAAATCGACCACATGTATTTCTTTGGGATGAGCATGATGAAAATGCAGAAATAAGTTATGGAACACTTGCAAAAAAATCGTCAGTAATTGCCGCTTCGCTTTTAGGGCGGGGTATTGCGCATGGCGACCGAATCGCGTTGATGTTGCCGACAGGAAAAGATTTCCTATTTGCTTTCTTTGGAATCTTACGAGCAGGTTGTGTTCCCGTTCCGATTTACCCACCAGTCAGCCTCTCTCGTTTAGAAGATCATCTGACACGACAAGTCGATATTTTACGTAATGCGAGCGTTGCTGCTCTTGTGACGCTCTCCACCACGCACGGCATTGCAAAGATGCTGAGCGCGCATGTACACACACTACAGTTTGTCGCAACAGTGACAGGGCTTACTGGGAACCAAAAACCGAACGACTTGAGACATGCGAAAGGGGAGGATCTTGCCCTTTTGCAATACACCTCAGGGAGCACTGGGCAACCGAAAGGAGTGCGATTAACGCATGCCAATTTGCTCGCGAATATTCGCGAAACCGGACGGCGCACCGATATTACCTCCGCGGATGTGGCTGTCAGTTGGTTGCCAATGTATCACGATATGGGGCTGATTGGCACGTGGCTAGGAGCGCTCTATTTCGGAGTGCCGTCTGTGTTGATGTCCCCATTAACTTTTTTGACCCACCCCGAACAATGGCTACGAGCAATACATAAGTACAGCGCCACGATTTCCGCATCGCCAAATTTTGGCTTTGAGCTTTGCGTCCGAAAAATCAAAGCAGAACAAGTTGAGCGACTAAGGCTTGATTCCGTACGCCTTATGTTTAATGGAGCTGAACCAGTCAGCCCACAGACAATAAGGAGGTTCACAGAAAAATTTTCTTCGATTGGGTTTCGCTCAGCGGCAATGGTTCCAGTTTACGGGATGGCTGAAAATTGCCTTGCGTTAACTATTCCTGCGAAATCACGGAAGCCGTTAATTGAATCAATTCATCGGGACTCACTGGCGGTCTATGGAATCGCACGCCTTCAAGAAAACAACAACAATGATGTGATGGAAGTCGTCTCATGCGGGCAGCCACTTCGCGGACATGAGGTACGTGTTATTGACTCGAATGGCAATGAGCTTCCTGATCGACACGAAGGACACATACAATTTCGTGGACCTTCCTCCACGAGCGGCTATTTTTGTAATGAAAAAGCTACAAAAGACTTACTGGATGGATCATGGTGCAATAGTGGAGATCTCGGATATATTGCAACTGGAGAAATATTTCTTACAGGCCGATCGAAAGATTTAATTATTAAAGCTGGTCGAAATATTTACCCACATCAAGTGGAAGAAGTTGCCAGCCAAATTGATATGGTTCGCAGAGGTTGTGTTGCGGTCTTTGCTGATCTCGATCAACAATCTGGAACAGAACGCTTGATTTTAGTAGCGGAAACGCGTGAAACACACTCTGACCAACTCACTGCACTCGGTGCCAAAATCACAGCAGCGGTTGTCCGGGAGCTTGATATCGTTGTCGATGAAGTTCTGTGCGTGAGGCCGCGATCACTCCCAAAAACGTCTAGCGGGAAAATTAGACGCGCTACTGCACGAAGCATGTATCAGCGTGGTGCTCTCGGGCAAAGTTACTCTGGGTGGTGGCAGATTTGTTCATTTGCTGCCCGCGGTTTTTTACATTGGGCACGCAGACTCTTACGACGTTCGATACAGGTTAGTTACGGAATATATGCGGGATTGATTTTATTTTGTGGTGCCGCGATCGCAACTCTAAGCGTCTGGGCTATTCCTGGCTCGACTCCTCGATGGAGGGTAATCCAAGCCATTTGCCGAATATCCTTGCGACTTATCGGTATTTCCGTGCACCCGCATGGAATGGAACATCTCGTTCAACACAACTGCATAATGGTTTCCAATCACGCCAGTTATCTAGATGCATTGCTGCTTGTTGCAATATTGCCGAATAGAGTTCGATTTGTGGCCAAGAAAGAACTTCAGAGGTATTGGGTCATTGGCGCGACACTGGAACGGATAGGTGTCTTCTTTATTGAACGAATGAACGTCAGTGAAAGCATCAAAGATAGTGCCGTGATGACTTTAGCCGTAGAGCGAGGCGAGCGACTATTTTTTTTCCCGGAAGGTACATTTTCCCGTGAAGCAGGGTTGCGAGATTTCCGACTAGGTGCTTTTACGGCCGCTGTCTCGGCTGGCATTCCAGTGATTCCTATTGCTCTGTGTGGTACACGTTCTCTGCTGCGCGATGGCAGTTTTCTGTTGCGGCATGGTGCAGTCGAAGTGAAAATGGGCAACCCTATATCTCCTCCGCGGGGAGCAGATTTTGACGCGGCGATTGAGCTTCTTAAGGCTTCACGAAGGTGGATTTTACAGAACTGCGGAGAGTCAGACCTACTGGAATAAGCGTCGAGTGAAGGTTCGCTTTTTCGCTAATCCGATATTCGAGTACGTTTTCGATTTCGTTTCCGCGCCAGGGCTCTTTTTAGCCTCTTTTTTTCACCTGGCTTCAGGTAAAAAGAGTGCCTCTTGACATCCTTAATTATGTCCTCTTGTTGCACCTTTCTCTTGAAACGCCGTAATGCGCCATCAAGAGATTCCCCATTGTTGATGTGGACTTCAGCCAAGTTATTCCCCTTTGCAGCTAAATTGACGCTGTAAACACTATCCTTATCCTACACTACATACATTCGAAAAGGTAATGTGACGCCTGTTCACTAATCAAGTTTTGGCGTGGTGCGATTTATTTAACGAAGCATACAAATCTACTTTCGATGGTGCTGTGGCCATGTATCAGCTAGCTGGAATCCAGTGTGATTTTTTCGAGTTGAGGTATTTTCAATACGCGAGTACGCTCGGAATCAATTAGGTGATATATATAACCGCGCCATATGATCCGGCTTGTTACGGCGGACCCCAAAAAAACGGTGAGCCAGATCCATGTACACAACGGTGCAAGCCAGAAATAAATCCATCCGTTGGAGGCAAGCCATTTTTTGTGAGATGGGAACATTTCGTGAGCCATGGATCGACGTAGTGATCCTTTCACCATGCCCGGTACGATTATTGCCAGAAGTGATGACACCCCTACGAGTAAGTCGCCGCTCAGTGCGATAGTGCAACTGGTTAATATTGCAACACAGTAAACTACATGAACAATCAGTCCAATGAGCCAAGTTCGAGTCCTGTAAATACGAGTTAGGACGAGTTGACGGTTCGCCCAGCTTAAAAATTCTTTTGCGGTGCACGAACTTGTAGTTGCAACCAGCGCATTTGGAACAAAACGAATTCCGAGCCCTGCCTTAGCAAGAGCTGCTGACAGTCGATAATCATCACTCACGGTTCCTTGCCAATGCCTGTGAACTTGCATTTTTTCAAAAGTGGAACGTCGTAGAGCTGTTGCTCCACCCCATGAAAAATTCTTATTATTGATGTCCATATTGCCAACAATGACAGAGTCCCAGGCGCTTCGCACTAGAGCCCAAAAGTCACCGTTTTTGGGAAAATACCATCGAAACCCTGTTGTTGCTCCAAGATGTTCATCAGCCAGAGGTGCAACCAAGTTTCGAAGCCAGTTGCGAGCAACTTGACCATCGGAGTCGGCAAATGCAAAAATTTCACTCTCCTTTCTGGCGTGCTGGATAGCGACAGAGAGGTTGTGAACTTTTTCTCCTGTGTCGGGAGGTGGGTTACCGCTAACGATTAAACGCGCTTTTTTGTCGAGGGTGCTGCGTGCGAGTTGTAATCCTGGATCATCTGAATGGCGAGCAACAACCATTAATTCATAATTTGGGTAATCTAATTCCGCAAGCGAGATCAGATTGGCCTCCAGATTGTACTCCCGCCCACAAACGGGGACAATCAGCGTAACGGGCGGACAGAATACTGAAATTGTACCGTTCTCTGCATCACCGAAGCTGTCAGCTTCACATCGGAACTCCCGAGTGTATCGTAGAAGCCTGTGTCCGCTGTGAAGTGATATGAGAGCGGCGAGCACTACAGGGCAAACCAACCAAAACCAAAAACTCAGCACCGGTCGAGTCTATCACATACGTCACAATCGATTTATAGACTTCCAGAGGTGACCGTAGCCCAAGAGACGATTCGCCCCTCAAGCGTGTTGAAGCTAGTAATTTGTGCACGCAGACAGAGGTACTCTCTTACAATGGTAATGTTATGAAAACGCAGCTTATTTCAACCCCGAAAGAAAAAATTGATTCTGGAGCAGTAGTTTTGTTTCTGCATGAGGAACAGGCGAATTTTTCCGACTTTAAGCACTCTTTCGATCCGTCTTTGGTCACCCTGATCGAGGAATGCTACACCTGTGGTGAGTTTAAAGGAGAAAGCTTTGAAGTGACCCTCATTCACCAACCTGCTGGCTTTTGTGCAAGTCGGTTACTGCTCGTTGGCTTAGGGAAAGACACTGAGATGTCAGCGGCTCGAGTGCGGCAAGGAGCAGGTAGCGCAGTGCGTTTCGCAACCAAGCGAGGTATACAGGATCTTGCGCTAGTGCCCCCATCTGCAATTGACTCAGGAGATGCAGTACAGGCACTTATTGAAGGTGCCCTCCTCGGTACTTATGAACCCGATGCGTATCAAACTCAAAATAAAAATGTGAACAACATTACGACGTTGACGGTGCTATCTGACGAAAAGTGGGCGAAGCGATTTGATGCGGGTGTTGCAATTGCCGACGCACAAAACTTCACGCGAACGCTGGTCAACGAACCGGGAAATATTTTAACGCCAAACAAACTTGCCGAAAAAGCACACCAGATGGCACTCGCTGCTGGTCTTGATGTGGAGATTCTTGACCATGAACGCATTCGCGAGCTTGGGATGGGATCTTTATTGGGTGTTGCGCAAGGTAGTGCAGAAATGCCAACGATGACGATTGTGAAATACGCACCCGACAATCCAACACCAGGAATCCATCTCGGCCTTGTTGGCAAGGCAGTGACATTTGATACGGGTGGAATTTCCATCAAGCCCGCCACAGACATGGGTCGGATGAAATACGATATGGCCGGTGGTGCCGCCATGCTCGGTGCGATGAAAGCTTTAGCTCGCTTAAAGCCGCAAATTCCGGTGACAGCGGTCGTGCCATCGGTTGAAAATATGCTTGGACCGCAAGCTCAACGCCCGGGTGATGTTGTGACTTCCATGTCTGGGAAGACGATCGAGGTTTTGAATACCGATGCGGAGGGACGCTTAATACTGGCCGATGCGTTGACTTATGCGCAAAAACTGGGCTGTACGCATTTGGTCGATGCCGCGACCCTAACAGGGGCTATCGTTATTGCATTGGGGCACGAACGCGTCGGCGCTTTTACGAATTCCGATGAATGGCTTTCTCGAGTTACGCGTACAGCAGAAACAGTTGGTGAAAAATTCTGGGCAATGCCGTTGGATAGTGAGTACAAGAAGCTCATCGAAAGTCCGATCGCAGATTTAGCAAATATTGGGCCACGCTGGGGAGGAGCCATAACGGCTGCCATGTTCCTCAAAGAGTTTGCCGATCCATTGCCTTGGGTGCATTTAGATATAGCAGGGACGGCGTGGCTTGAAGAAGAGAAACCTTATCTCGCCGCAGGACCAAGCGGTATCCCTGTACGTGCCTTAATAGCTCTAGCTATGGATTTGTAGGCCGTCAGCGTTGCTAGGATAAGTAAAGCTTCCGTGAGTATGAGAAGTGAGCGTGAGGCATAGTCGATATTCTTTTCATTGGCAGTGAGGAGAGTGCTAGCCGGCAGATGGGGACAAAGTGTCAAAATCAAGTTTCCAGTTACGATGCTTCAATAGTGCATGTGGGCAAGTTTTTTCGTTAGATGAAGTTCGTTACCAATGCCCAGATTGCAACTCATTACTGGAAGTGGCTAATGAGTTCACAAATGTCGACGCAGAACAATTAAAACACTGCTGGACCCAGAGAAGACTGAGTAGAGATCCACTAGATTTAAGTGGAGTCTGGCGTTACCGCGAGATTCTTCCGTTTATCGATTACCGGCAGCACACACCTATAACTCTTCGTGAAGGGAATACACCGCTGCTCGAGGCTCCGCATGCGGCGACTTATGCAGGGCTCGAAAGAGTTGAATTTAAACACCAGGGATACAATCCGACTGCGTCCTTTAAAGACAATGGTATGACTGTCGGCGTCACGAAAGCTGCAGCACTGGGGATGAAGCGCGTGGCCTGTGTATCGACAGGAAACACTTCCGCTTCGATGGCTGCATATGCGGCAGCTGCCGGAATGCAAGCAATTATTTTTATCCCGCATGGCAATATCGCCTACGGTAAGCTAGCACAAGCTCTTGAGTATGGTGCGGTGACACTGCAGATCAAAGCAAACTTTGATCAGATTCTTTCACTGGTTCGACAGGTTGCGGAACGACTTAAGATCTACCTACTGAATTCAATTAATCCTTTTCGGATTGAAGGCCAAAAAACTATTGCAGTAGAGCTGCTGGATCAACGGGCCTGGAAAGTACCCGATTGGATAGTTGTGCCGGGCGGAAACCTTGGAAATATCTCTGCGCTTGGAAAGGCTCTGCGTGAGCTTCGTGCATTGGGAATGATTGAAAACTGCCCGCGCCTGGTAGTTGTTCAGGCGGAGTGCTCGGCACCGTTTGAAGAGCTGTTCACTCGAGGGATAGGTGCATTAAAACCGGTCGAAAAGCCTGAAACTCTTGCGACGGCAATTCGGATTGGAGACCCCGTGTCTTGGCCAAAAGCATTACAGGAGGTAACCGATAGTACTGGTGTTGTGGAAAAGGTTACCGAGCAGGAAATTGCTGATGCTAAAGCAATAATCGGTCGGTGTGGTATTGGCTGTGAACCGGCATCTGCTGCAACCTTAGCAGGCATTCGTCGACTCGTAGAGAAGGGGACAATTTCCAAAAAAGAGGATGTTGTTGCAATTTTAACTGGGCACGTTTTGAAGGATCCCGATTTTGTGCACGGATATCATACTACTGGCTTGAGAGCACCAAATGGAGAGTTCATCAACTCACGATTTGGCAACAAGCCCGTTGTGATGCCAAATGACGTTGAGGAAATAGAAGCGTTTCTGCGGCAATCCACTCGATAAGCACTCTTCAAACCTCCGTGGGGTGTTTTCTTACCTGTATTCTGGCGATCAAGTCAGTTCGAGATCTTTTGCACGCAAGTCGGTTATGAAACCATGGGCGGGCGCATGAGTGATCATTAAATCGAGCTTGGATCGCATTCCTGCCTCTTGCGGGGTGACGCCACAGGCCCAAAACACGGGTACTAAGTTTTGCGGTACACGGGTGACAGGTGGTCCGAATATCGGATTCTTCATGTCGACACCGATCGCCGTAGGGTCACCCATATGAATGGGCGCTCCATGATTAAGAGGGAACCGAGCGGTAATTTCAGCAGCTTGGCGTGCATGTTCGGGCGTTAGCCAACGCATCGTAACGACCATGGGTCCATGAAAGATACCAGCTGGCTCTGTTGCTATATTTGACCGCAAAACCCATCGATGCTTATCGGTTGGGATATTAGCTTGTTGGAGAGCCCAGTCAAAAGTGATACCCGAACCAATTAAAAACGCTGTGGAGTCATCTTGCCAAAGGTCGATGATGCTCGTTGCATCTTCTATGCGTTGCCCATTTCGATAAATTGCATAGCGTGGTAAATCAGTCCGCAAATCCGATCCCGGGGCACATCGTTTTGCTTCCGGACAACCCGGGTCTGTGACTTCTAGCACCGGACACGCTTTTTGGTTGCGTTCACAATAGAGAAAAAAGTCGTCAACATATTGCGCACTCAGCACAACTAGATTGCACTGAACATATCCCACTGCTACACCGCGTGTTGTTCCAGTATGCTCGCCCGTGCGGCAGGATAATCGAATCTCTTGCGCCGACGTATGCTTCATATCTATTAAGATGCCGCAGGTGGTCGTCTTTGTCGTCCCGTTGTCACTAAAATCCAAGCGATCAGAGCTGCCAATATTGAGAAAGTAGCAAACCACATGGTTGATCCAGCGAGTGAACATATCAGGTTTAGCGCTCCGACACCAATCACGACGCGTTCATACACGCGTAAAACTCGTCCGAGGTAGCCAGCCAGAGCTATCGCCCAAAGTGTTGTTCCCACCGATAGTGATACTGCTGCAAAGAGCACATCAAGAATTGCGCCATCTCCGAGTAGCCGTGAGTCAAAAACAAATGCGACGGGGATGAAAAATGAAACCAATGCCAGGCGAAAAGCTTTCAGGCTAGTCTTCATAGGGTGACTTTTTGCTATCGCTGCTGCCGTATAGGATGCCAATGCAACCGGTGGGGTCACCATTGATAAGACGCAATAGTACATCACGAAAAAATGTGCCGCCATTTCCGAAATACCGAGCCGTAATAAGGCTGGCACAAATAAAATGGCGCCGATGATGTAGGCGGCTACAGTTGGCAGCCCCATGCCCATTAGCAGGCAACCTAAGACAATAAACAGCATTGCTTCGTAGAGCGACTCACCACTGCCGGAAATGAGTTGTGAAGAAAACTTGAGAGCGAGATTGGACTGGATAGCGACTGCAATAATGATTCCAATCGCGGCGATCGGAACGGCGACATACGCTGCTTGATTCATTGCTTTGTTTAATGTGTCTACAGAAATATGGGCAGAGTTTTTCTTCGTGAGGGTTACTAAAGCAAGAAACACACAAGAAATAGTCGCTGAAATCGCAGCATAAGTTGCCGAGTAGCCGACCACTAAAACGGCTATTAGTACAACGGGTGGAAGTAAAAGATAGAGACGTGGCGCAACGGGTTGTGATTTTTTTAGCGTTTCGAATGATGCTGCGAGTGTTTGGTCACGACGTGCTAATAAATCGACAAAAACGAAGATTGCAATATAAAATGCTACGGCAGGAATTAACCCCGCTAGAGCGACTCGGGCATAACTCACTTGCAACATTTCTGCAATAACAAAAGCAGCAACGCCCATAATTGGAGGCATGAGTTGCCCACCGGTAGAAGCGATCGCTTCGATGGCTCCAGCCATTGACGACGAATAGCCAGATTTCCTCATGAGCGGGACGGTGAAGACGCCTGTCGTCGCAACATTAGCAACCGCGCTACCACTAATCGACCCCATCAGGCTGCTGGCAACTACTGCCGCCTTCGCACCGGCACCTTGATGACGCCCCGCAATCATAAGTCCAATATCGATGAAAAGTTGTCCGCCACCTATCGCGGAATAAACTGCACCGAAAAGCACAAAGTAAAAAACAAATTGCAATGAAGTTGCCGTTGTAATACCCAGAATCCCATTGACTGTCATCGACAGAATTTCGACTCCTTCTCGCACAGTGAATCCACTGAACTGGAGCCAGCCTGGAAAGATGCTACCAGCAAAACCGTACAGCAAAAACAAAAGCAATACGCCCAACAAAGACCAACCGACAGTTCGCCGCACTCCTTCGAGAAGTGCGCAAAGCAGTAAACAGCAGAAAAAGATATCAATTGCCAACACTGCATCGATCCCTTCGATGCGCTCTGTCAAACGCTGGAACTCACTCACGTAGTAAATTACTACCGACGCGACACTTATCAGCAGGGTCCAGTCAACAAATGATGCTACCTTTCTGTACGGATGAACTCGAGGTAAAGGTTTTGCAAGCAGCAATAGCGCAATCCCAAAAGTTAAATGAATGGGGCGCTGCAAAAGTGGTGGTTGTGGAAAAAAGGCGATGTACGACTGAAAGCCCAACCATGAGAGCCCCAGTAATGTTTGGAGCGATAGAATCAGAATTTTACCTCGACAAATTTTGGAAGCTCACTGAGTGCCACCATTAGTATTGACGTTCTAAAGCTATTCCACTAGCAAATCGGCTCCCTTGAGTGCTGCCCGAATTCTCCTGAGTGTCTCCTCGCGCGGGCTTGTTGCCGGTGGTCTCACTCTGTTTGAGTGCAGTATACCTGCTAGCATCATGGCTGTTTTCATTCGCGAGTGCGCCTCACTCGATGGCTCACCGCTGCCATAGACAATTTCCTTTAATGGGAATATTTTATCTTGGATCATCTGAGCCGTTTGCAGGTCGCCGTCTTGCACCGCTTCATATAGGGCCACAATCCATTCCGGAATGAAGGATGCAAACCCGACAAGTGCGCCATCAACCCCTTGAACCATGGAGGACAAAAGATACTCATCATGGCAGGTCAAAATAGTACAACTTTGGTCTGCTGATCGAATAGCACGAATATCTCGGTCATACTTCGACATTTCACGTGTGCCAATCTTGAAAGTTGTAACTTGACTCAGCTTTGCGAGCTCGATCAGCAATTCTTCGGAATAGGATGCCCGCGTCCATGCAGGATAAATATGGACGATAAGGTTAATGTCAACCGCACGTCCAACTGCTTCAAAGTGTGCGATTACGTGTTCTGGCTGCATCCCGAAACGTAGCCAATAATGGGGTGGCATAAGCAAAAGACCTTTTGCTCCAGCGCGCTGAGCATCCTCTGCATGCTCACAGGCTTCATCGATACCCTCACAGCAAATTCCGGAAATCACTGGAATTCTTTCCGAGCACTCATTAGCAACTATTCGTGTTACCTCCGCTCGTTCGGAGCGGCTAAGTGCAAAGACCTCTCCGGTGTGTCCGTTTGTCACTAGTCCACATATACCGGAACAATCAATTAGCTTTTTGGTGAATTGCCTTAATTCTGGTTCGTCTATTTTATAATCCGCATCGTAGGGCAGCTGCATCGCTGGCAAGATACCCCTGAATGGCTCAATTAAAGGCATGCACTTTCCCTTTCATCTGAATCAATACAACTAGTGATCGCCGTTGACGCCACTGCTTCCTATATCTTATTCAATCGTGGATCGAAAACTTTTTCCATTTCACGGCGCACGGCAATTGCGGGACTGTGCTCATCCAGTTCAACGTCCGACCAACGAATCAAACCACCTGCGGAGATTGGCTGTCGTAGTCGCACGTGTTTCGCTAAGCCGATTGGTAGTGCAGCTGTTTTGCATGATGCAGCTGCCGTTGTTAATTTCCCCCAAACGGTTGCTCCCCCTTCGCCATCGAGCACCTCCCCTTCTGAAAGATCACGTTTGGCGATCGACACCACGTCAGCATACCAACCTCTTGGGGCACCTGTCGGCTCACCTTTAAAAATTACAGAACCAACACTTATTCCGAGCTCGAGACCTATTAAATGATAGGGCCGGTAAAGTGCAGCGTATTGACCACTAGAGTCCGTTTCAAGTCCATAGTCACGGAAACACTCGCCAACATATGTCGAGCTCCCCTCGAAGGTAACGTACACACCCCAACGCAAATCTTCCTTTACTGCGGTCCCGTCACGATGAAGCGATGAGATAACTTCTACGGTTCCTTTGTGATCAAGTAGACCACCAGCCACAGTAGGTTTTAAAGTTTCCGCTAGCACGTTTCGTCCGCAGGGGGGAAAGCTTAAACCGTTTTCCGATGGCAACAGAGCGGTCGCATTTGCAACCGCTGCCATTTCGATTGCCGATTTTGTTCCATCAATAAATGAATTGAACATTTTTGGATTCATGCCAGCACATTTGGCGACATCCGCAGCGATACCGTAATGCTGCCAGACCGTATCTGGCGTGGAGCTGTGATAGGACGGTAAATATTTTGTTCCCTTGCCGGCGCATGTAACATCAAAACCCGCCATCTGTGCCCAGTCCACCAATTCAATAATTAAGGCAGGCTGATCCCCATAGGCAAGCGAGTAAACGATACCGGATTCTTCCGCTCGTTTTGCCAGTAGTGGACCTGCAAGCACATCAGCTTCAACGTTTACCATGATGATGTGACGCTCAGCATCACAAGCCGCGAGTACGTGACTAATGCCCGCTATGGGGTCACCAGTAGCATCAATGACTACATCTACTCCGTCAGCGCCGATTAATTCAAAAGCGTCTTCACTCAACCACACCGTTCCTTGCTGCAACGCATCGACGGGTGAAGTGGGCTTAGTGTCTGCAGCTGTATACCCTGCTCGTTTCAAATTCTGCGTGGCTCGTGCAAGATCAATATCACATACCGCTGAGACTGCGATGCCGGGTGTTCTCTGAGCTTGCGCAAAAAACATTGACGTAAACTTACCCGCTCCTATGACACCAACGCTAACGGGTTTACCGGTCGCATGTCTTGCACTAATGTATCTGTGAAAATTCATCTCGCGCCTTAAAGCATTTAATAGTCACGAAAACAACAACATATGCAGTTTTCATAATTGTCGGACACGTACACTCTTCATGACAGTATACGATCAACATGCTTCCGCGATGTTGATCGTAAATCTCATCGCAACACTTGCCACAAACTTGCAAACGAATCCGTCCAAGCTGGCAAGCGAGCACGGTGCTCATTGGTACCGGCAGCAGCCTGCAGGATTAGCTCATCCTGTAAAAAACCACTATTAGCGGTCAGCAAAATCCAGGTTGAGGCACTTGTCCCACGTACGCGAGCGCCAGTGTCTACAATTGTCAACGGCGTCACGCCATCCAAATCTGCAAGCCCTCGAATGACAGGCTCAAGGTCGACACTGTCATTTGTAATATGAAACAAAAGTAGACCATCACGGCGCAAATGTTTCCAATAAATATCAACACATTCGACTGTCAGAAGATGAATCGGAATTGCGCCACTCGTGAAAGCATCAACCATTAAAACGTCAAAACCTTGTGGCTCATTCCGGATTAATTCGGCCTCCATTTGGTTTCGTGCGTCGCCAAGAACAATCTCCACCTTTGCGGGTGTTTGCTTTAAGTACGTAAAGTATTTTTTTGCAATATTGATGACTTCGGGATTGATTTCATAAAACCGCAAGTAATCACGAGTGGTCGCATGCGTAGCAATGGTGCCTACCCCCAGGCCTATTACACCAATACGTAGAGCGTTGCTGCCATCACCTAGGCGGCGTTTCGGGTGACGCGCTAAAGCTAAACCAGCAGCACTTTTTGCTCCATAGTAAGCAGTTGGCCATGCTTGGCGGTCGCTTGAAATGAATTGAGCACCGTGGAGAACTCGTCCGTTCGAAAGATGAAGCATTCCACTATTGCCCGTACCCTCTTTCGTCAGACGCAACACCCCATGAAAGTTACGAGCAGTGAAGAGACTGGGTGTATCAATCGTGCCGCCAAACACAATGACAGCGCTAACGATTGAAAAACCGATTCCTGCGACTGGGGCAATTATCCAATGCGGTTTATGGCTATAGAGCGTCCAAATTCGTAGGCGATACCACTGAAGCAAGACCAGAATGCCACAGGACGCAAGCAGAACGGAGTATTCCGAGAAATCACTTAATACAAGTGGAGCCAGTACCGTCACCGTTACTCCTCCCAGAACTGCACCCACAGCCATAGAGAGATAAAAGAGTGTCAAAAACTTAGGATGTGGTTTGCTTTTTACCAGCTCACCATTGCAGCACATGCAGCAAGCAAACAATGCGACTCCATACGCAATTACGTGATATTGGATATCCACCCGAAGGCCGACAACCATTAGGGCAATTGCTATTGGTACTGCTACACCAAGCAAAATGCCAAAAAATGTTCTTCGGTAGATCTCTTCTCGGTCAAAACAAAGGATAAATGTGAACAGATAAATTGTCAGAGGCGCAATCCATAAAAACGGCACTACGGCGATTTCCTGACACATTTGATTTGTTGTTGCGATCAATAACGCAGCTGCTACTGCAGAAAAGGCTACCCAGAGAAAAATGGTGAACGGATTGGGGTGTGGAGCTGATACTTTTAACTTGGTGTCAATTTGCACTTCTGGCTCCGGTTTGATGCAACTCATGCGGCAACACGTCCAAACACCCAAAACGACGAAAAGTGTATACCCTACAGACCAACTCAGCGTCTGAATCTTTAACGGTAAGAGGGGTTCAAAAATGAGTGGATAACTCAACAAGGCGAAAAGTGAACCAGCGTTCGAGAGAGCGTAGAGGCGATACACTGACTGCTTTGGAAATTGGGCTGCGTGCCATTTTTGAAGCAGGGGAGTAGTCGTCGAGAGTAAAAAATATGGCAACCCAACCGTGACTGCGAGTAAAACAAAAATAGTGGCACTTGGCGAGCCAATACTCGTGAATTTCCAGGATGGAGAAGGTGCGATTGGCAATGCCAATAGCGAGAGACAAAGAAGACTGATGTGAAGGCCGCTCGCTATTTGCGTAGAGAGTCGGGAGGTGATGATGTGTGCATAGCTGTATCCCATCAGAAGGACAACCTGGAAAAACAAGAGGCATGCAGTCCAGATGGAAGGGCCTCCACCGAACCATGGAAGAATGTACTTCCCGATAAGTGGCTGTAGCTGAAAAAGCAGGAAAGCACTTACGAATATCGCGAACCCAAGTAGTGACATATATCTACCAGCCATTTCATACTGTGTTGCGGTGTGTGGTCACATCTAAGCTGTGGGCGTTGCAGACTTAATTTCTGTGTAGTACATCCTGTCACTCATGATTTTTTGAACCGCAGCCGCATGGAGTGCATGCCCACCACGGTTAACCGTAATATGACCAAGTAACGGACGCCCAATGAGAGCGAAATCGCCAATAAGATCCAGTATCTTGTGCCGACAACATTCGTCAGGAAATCGCAACCCTTCAGGATTTAGAACATCGGCAGATCCGAAACATACTGCATTTTTGAGTGTTGCGCCACGGATCAATCCCATATCTCGCATAGTGGTGAGATCTGCCTCAAAACCGAAAGTTCGTGCGGAAGCGATAAAGCGCTCATAGCTCTGAGGCGTGATAGTCATTGCCACTTCATCAGGTCCCGCCAAACGGTGTCCGTAATCTGTGCGACAAGTTACGCGGAACTCATCCGCTGGATCGATTCGAATTTGTTTCTCACCGACGACTAATTTGACCGGTTGAAGAATTTTCAAATATCGTCTATGACGTCGTAGTTGTTTTCGACCAGCTGTCCGCAAAAGTGCCACAAAGGGCAGGGCACTGCCATCGAGGATAGGCACCTCTAGGTTGTCTACCTCGATGCGAACATTGTCGACCCCGGAAGCATAGATCGCACTTAGTAAGTGCTCGGTTGTGGACAGTAATACGCCTTTGCGCATTAAACTCGTGGCATAACTGACCTTTGCAACGTGTCGCCAGTCCGCTGGGATTTCGAAATTATCAAGATCAACCCGCACAAACCGAATTCCGCTTCCTGAGCGCGCAGGAAGAATTCGCAGATTGACCTGCTGTCCACTGTGCAACCCGATGCCTGCTACTTCGACAGGTCGAAGAATGGTCGTTTCGAATTTCATAAACAAAAGGATGATAAGTATTTTTTTTTCAACTGGTAAAAGTGAAAAATATGTGCATGGTACATTGAAAATGAGTGCAACGGACAGTGATACGCTACTTTAATTAAGTTATTGATTATAAATGAAATATCCCAGAAATGTGTTACCAAAAAACCACACAAAAGTGTGTCCAAAATACCACACTGGGTGGTTGTATGTGGTGAACCAGAAGATAATGCAACCTCCTCAATCGCGATGGAAATGACGTGGATCATTTCACGAGGTCGTGAGGATTGGTAGTATTGATTAATCCCAAAAAGTTGTAATCTTATGTCGAAGTTTGATCTTCCCCGTGCTACTCGAGATTTCCTGCCCGGGGAGACTGCCGCCCGAAATTTAGTTCGTGCAGCATTTGTTCAATCCGCCGAAGCCTACGGGTTTCAAGAAATACAAACACCCATTTTCGAACATGTGGAATTGTTCTCGGCACGCTCCGGCCCGGAGATTAAGAGCTCCATGCTTACATTTCACTGCGATAACGAGGAGTTTGCCTTACGACCAGAAATGACGGCACCAGTGTGCCGTTTGATGAGCTCGGGCTTGTTGGATTTAAATCACCTTCCACACAAGTTTTCATATTTTGGGCCATGTTTCCGCTATACACGCCCACAATCTGGTAGATATCGCGAATTTTTGCAGGCCGGAATCGAATGCTTAGGTGCATCAGGGCCAGAGGTAGATGCAGAGATAATAGCTGCATCCGCCCGGACTCTGAGTAGTCTCGGTATAGAGAATTTCAATCTTCGAATTGGCAATATCGGAATCTTTCGTGATCTAATGCCCGATGATTTCGATGTTGAAGAATGGGCTACCGTGATCGGCCATCTGGATCGATTAAACGGAATTCATGAAAAATGCCGCCTGCTCGCTGAACGACCCGATGAATCACTTTTAAGTGACCTTCGGATTGACAGAATGGAATTGGCCACCCTTCAAGAACAAACAGAATACACAGGGCCATACGCAATCGCAGATGCATCACATCTTGATGTGACCCAGTACGCGAGCAAAATAGGAGCTGAAGCTGAAGCGACCTTCCGACGGTTGTGGGAAGTGGAGGAATCTATACCCGCAGAAACGGCCGAACTGCTGATTCAGATATCTCGTTTGCGTGGTCCGGTACAACGAGTGCGCGAGGAAGCCTTTTCATTGCTTCGAGGTAGTAGCTCGACAGCGGCACTTGAGAATTTGTTTGCCGTATGTGAAGCGGTCGAGATGTATGGGGTTGACAATCTTAACGTTGCACTCGGGATCGCACGAGGATTTACCTTTTATACGAGTACTGTTTTCGAGATCACCTCTGGGTTGGCTGACGGAGATCGATTGTACTGCGGTGGTGGTCGCTATGATCGTCTTGTCGAACTTTTTGGCGGTCCACCTATGCCCTCGATAGGATGTGCTTTTCGATTTGATACTCTTGTTGAGGCGTTTTGCAATGCGAATGCCTGGGAGCAGTCACGCCCTCACGAGATCTTTCTACTTTCGGAAACAAAGGAGAAACTCCATCACGCAGTACAGTTTTCAGAAGAGCTTCGAAAATGTGGCCTACGAGTTGGTGTGGGAGTAGGAAAGCCGACATCGAACCGGGTATCCGATCTCGCCACGCACAAAACAGATGTACTCGCTTATATGGGCGCATCTGATTCCCTGCAGTTGCTGTACGCAGAAGCAGAAGAAAAAGCACCGCTCGACGCAGCTAGCGTCTCTGATCGCGTCAAATCATTCAGGAATAGATAGAGAAGCATTGCTGAAGGTTTGTGGAGTCAAGTTGCTTCGCATTCTTTATCTACGATGCTGGTTTCAAAACCGCAAACGTGGTCAGAGCAATGGCCACCAAGTTGTCGTCCCCATCCCGAACATCCACTTGCCCGACACAGATGCGCTTCCCGTCTCGCACTATTCGTGAACGTGCCACTAACTTCCCCGCAGCGACCGGTCGGAGGTAATTAATTTTCATTTCGACGGTAGTGACAGGGGTATCGGGGCCATAATGGCGTGAAACCGCAATCCCCATTGCAGAATCAGCAACACTAGCAGTCAAGCCGCCATGTACTACCCCTCGGAAATTAAAAAATTCTTTCCGCACCAAGCATTCGATACTTACTCCATCGGCATGGTTTTCGATAATATCTATCCCGAGTGTCTCAATAAATCCCATAATTCCACCTTTTCAAAGGACTCCACCTTATTCGATTTTCTGCCCACCTATGTAAACCGAATGGATTGCACGAGTGTGGCGAATGTCCTGCACGGGATCTCTATTCAGTACGATGAAATCCGCGGCTCTTCCTTTTGCTAAAAGTCCAATATTTTCCTCAAGGCCGAGAGCAGTTGCGGCATTTTTGGCAAACGATGTGATGACCTGCATGGGCGTTAAGCCCGCTTCAACCATAAGTTCCATTTCCCAGTGTTCAAAGTATCCAGGGAAGCGACCTGGGGGGCCAGTATCCGTCCCAAACCCGATAGTGACACCAGCTTTTGCGAGGCTATTCAGGTTGGATTTAGCCATTTCAAAATTCTTGCGATTTCTATCACGGTGTTTGTCGGCGGCTTGCCGTAATTTGACTACTGTTCGTAGATTGTGGATAACCTCCGGAGTTGTTCCTTTGGAGAAAAAATTGTTACTTAACCAAGGCGGCTCATCGCCATATATGTACGTTGATTTTTCACGCGTCAGTGTACTGACGACCGTTACTTTGTTGAGTTTGAGCAGTTCGATCAATTCGTTGTCGATCTCGCGATCCCGAACACTGTGAGCAAGCACATCTATACCCGCGCGTACGAGACTTTTCGCATCTGCCAGGTAATACACATGAGCGAATGACTTCATCTTCTTTTTTTGTGCTTGTTTGATAATTGCTGCACAAATTGGAAGTGGCAGTTTGTCAAATGCTCCATGATAGTCATCAAGCCAAATCTTAACGGCATTCGCTCCTTTTTCTGCCAGTAAGTTGACTCGATGGCGTGCTTGGGCCACACTAGCAACCTCTTGCACAACACCCTTAAAGGCCGGAATATGTGTCGGATATCCAGCACGTGAAGTAAACCCCTGTAAGGCAGTAACGACTCTTGCTTCTTTTAGGTGGCCACGGGCTTGCTCGTCGCGAATACGGACCACTAGATCAAGATCAGCTCCCATACTAGTTGTAGTTGTAACGCCATAGTAGGCATATTTCTGTAAATCGTTCTTAACGTTTTCGTACGTATAGTTGTCAACGTGTTGGCGCATCCCCTTCGTCATTCCAACATGTCCGTGCAAGTTGATGATTCCCGGAATAATAATTTTTCCGCTTAAATCGATCACCGTGGCATACTTTGGGATTTTCGTGTTGACGTGCGCATCCACAGATCGGATTTTTCCTTGTGCAACGACTAGAGTCGCATTTCGTAAAATAGCTCCTCCAGAACCATCGATCACATCGACGTGTTTGAAAACCGTGATCTGAGCAGCTAAGAAAGGCGTGATTAAAAATGCTGTAAGTATGATTCGTAGCACGGCTCCTCCCGGTCAAAGCATCAATAACGGCGGATTGTAGCATTCATACACGAATTAATCCATGAATGCTATTGCTGCAAATCGGCCTCGCAATCAAATGTCTCGGCAGACGTCCTGTTATCCTCAGAGTGTGAAAAAGCTTACCCCACTTTTTCTACTCTTGCCAATAGTCGAGATGCTCGCACTCGTTGAGTTCGGCCGCCGTACGAGTGCCACATGGACACTACTGGTTGTCCTTATTACGGCCATTTTGGGTTTACGCCTGATTCGTCGTCAAGGTGCCCAAACCTTGATCAAGGTTCAACAAGATTTTCGCACAGGGGTTCTGCCGGCTAATTCAATTGTCGATGGCCTACTGCTTTCGATCGCCGGTTTGTTGCTGATTATTCCGGGCTTGCTAACTGACGTTGTAGGGTGCTGCATCCTTAGCCGGCGAGTGCGAGACCTCGTTAAACTCTACTTGGTGCGGTTCTTCACGCGCTTGGTTGGTTATCGAGTGACCGAGATGAACACAGCCGGCAGCAGCAAAACCGAAACGTTTCGATTCGATCGCGAATCAAACAAGTGGATTCCGTAGGGATAACACTTCGGAACTCACAGGGCTTCCATCTAAAAAAAATGCTATCCTCACGCCATGCAGACCGTCGGTGTCATTCCCGCTCGCTACCATTCTTCGCGTCTCGATGGCAAGCTACTAGCAAGCATTGCCGGACGACCGATGATTCAACACGTATGGTCAACATGCAAAAGGACTGAATCGTTGGATCGTGTGATTATAGCTGCCGATGACAATCGTATTGAAGCAGTGGCCCGCTCGTTTGATGCAGAAGTCATGATGACTGATCCCGATCATCGTTCTGGAACCGATCGAGTGGCGCAGGCGGTTAACGATATTAACTGTGACGTTGTTGTCAACGTACAAGGTGACGAACCTATGCTAGAACCCTGCATGATCGATGAAGTCGTTGAGGCATTTCGAAATAATCAAAAAACGCAGATGGCTACCTTGGCCCAGTTAATCACAGACACAGATGTGTTCCATGACCCAAACGTTGTGAAAGTCGTCTGTGACCATGAAGGTAATGCCCTATATTTTTCGCGCTCCCCCATCCCGCACTCGCAGCCTGAAAATGGATTGGCGGATGCTCAACCCTTGAAGCATGTTGGCCTCTACGGTTACACAAAGTCATGCCTGCAGCGTATGTCTGAACTCTCTCCCTCACGACTCGAACAGATTGAACGTCTTGAACAACTCCGAGCTCTTGAGAATGGCATCCCCATTCGTGTTGTTCGTACACGATCCACACGTGTATTGGTGGGCGTCGACACACCCGAGGACCTCAAAATTGCGCGTGGCTGCATCGAGTCAGAAAGATGACCTAACCAACGCGGGTATACGCTCCATGTTTTCTATGCATTCAGAAATACATTCGCTATAAATCACTCTATGAAGTGCCGAGTCCAGCTCCTAATTCTTTTTTTCTTACTTACCACTGCGCGTGGATTTTTACACGCTCAAACGCCTCCACAGCTTCAAAGTCTCACCTCGGAAGAAGTTCAGGTTCCACGAACGCGAAACTGGGAAAATCTTGGTATTTCCAACTATGAACTCAGAAAACTAGAGCGATTCTACAGGGATGAAACAGGAGCTGAAGGATACCATATCGCCTATGAAAGCTTAGGGCTAAGCATCGCCGGTATTTTAGTGCAGCCACATATAGAAATTGTCGAGGTGGACGATACAGAACCTGCAAACTTGAATACCGAGGAGGAAGAATTGGTCACTTATCCGTTGGTAATACTTAGCCACGGTTCTACCTACGGACTGACAGAGGCCTATCGGCAAATTGCAATTGCCCTCGCAGGTCGTGGATATGTTGTGCTAGCACCGAGTTATCGTGGGCGAGGCGGCAGGGAAGGGCGGTCACAAGGAAGTCCGCAGCTAGCCCGCGGAGAAGTCCTCGATTTGCTGCAGCTAGTTCAAATTGGACGAAAGATCGAATACGTTGATACGCAACGAATGGCCCTCATTGGCTTTCAAGATGGTGCCACAACATCATTGCTCGGCATTAAACGTTCAAATGTTTTCAAGCTCGCTGTGCTTATATCACCCGAAGTATTTTCGGGAATGGCCGAGTACGGCTATACCGGGTTGACTACACTGCGACGACGATCAAATGAAATCTTTGGTAGGCAGCTCTCACGAGCTGAACTTTTCCGCGAACTCCGATATCGTGAAACTTTTCGTAGCCTAGGTGATATCCGTACACCAATGTTGCTCGTAACAACTGGTGGAGATCCGAGTCGTCAAGAGCTGCTGTATTTCATAAATAATCTACGGAAGCAGGGGATTGAACCCCGTTTGATCGATTACCCATCAATGCTCCCCGGGTTTTTGACTGCGGTACCTGCCGAGCAACAATCGGAACACTGGAATGCTGTACGTGATGAGGCCTGGGGGGTGATTCTGGATTCTATTGATACAAGCCTTGCGGCCCCGGATGAAGATATTCCTGATTGTGGATCGCCATCACGTTGAGGAGTTATTTCTAGTTTCTTTTTTCGCTGTGGTTTGGCACTATGAGTAATGCCTGTTGGACCTACATCAATTGCTGCAATTTTTTTCGATTTCGATGGAGTTCTTGTTGATAGTGAACCCCTACATTATCGTTGCTGGATGGAGGCAGTCCGATCTCATGGGGGATACATGGATTGGCCTGAATACAATCAAAACTTGACCGGTCAAACGGATCGATCTGCCGCTGAAACCTTGCTTACCCCCACCGGTATCGACGTGACCGAACAGCTAATTAAAACGGTCTCCTTAGCCAAGAGAAATGCATTCCAAAAGGCTCTCTTGAGTGAACTGTCCGTAGCTAAAGAGGTTTCACTATGGATAAATAACAATATTTATAACTTATACTTAGGAGTTGTTTCTTCAAGTTGTTCATCCGAGGTTGTTCCTTTGTTGCGCAAAGCAAAAATCCATGACCGACTGGATGTGCTTGTATTTGGTGATCACGTAAAGCAGCACAAACCAAACCCTGAACCTTATCTAACCGCTCTTGCGCGAGTAAACGCTTTAGCCTCAACGCCAATTTCAGCGTCCCAGTGTGTTGTTATCGAAGACTCCGCGCCAGGGATCGCCGCCGGAGAAGCTGCTGGAATGGTTACCAAGGCGGTACGCGGACCCTACGAAGTGGTGGCAACTTTGGGTATGGCTCTTAGTGGTGCTCGGCGATAGCCACACCCACTTAGTGCTCATTACCTTTGAAAACGTTCAAGCAGCTGGCGAGAGGAGGGGACACTTGCTGTCTTTGTTCTAGCTACATAGATATTTTATTTAACATAATAATACTTATGCGACACGAAGTACTATAGTGCCTCGCTTGAAACTTTACTCTCGCTGGTAATGTCTCGGATTGCGTACGAACGGCCCCCACCGACGTCGTGATGGATGCGGACAAGTATTTCACCGAGAACGCCAAAGCAGAGTGTAGTGAGAGCGCCCAAAAGCATTAACAGGCTCAGGAGAAAAAACCCTCCAAGTGGTAACTGGACTTCCAGACTGAAACCAAATTCCATCGTAAGTCCAACATAATGAGCAATTACTGGAAAAGACACGAGGAGAAATCCGATTACGAAAAACCCAGTCAGCCGCCCAAAAAAATGCATGGGGCGACCATAAAATCGTGTCACGAAACCTAAAACAACAAGATCTACAAGTACCTTGAAAACGCGCTCGCTTCCGTATTTGCTCACTCCGCTCAAACGCGGTCGATGTGAAATCTCAATTTCTTTGATGCGGCCGCCGTGTTGTGACAGGAACACAGGAAGAAATCGATGCATATCGCCATACAGTTTCAATTCTTTGAGTAGGCTACTCCTATAGATTCGGAATGTGCAGCCCATGTCATGCAGATGAAGACCTGTTACTTTCCCAATGAGCCAATTCGCCACAATACTCGGAAGTCGACGCGTTAGAAATCGGTCCTTTCGTAAATAACGCCATCCACATACAACATCCGTTTCCGTATCTAAGCCTTGATACAAAAGTGGGATATCTGCGGGATTGTTTTGACCATCCGCGTCCAAAGTGATAATCAGGTCACTTTCTGAAATTTCAATACCTGCAGCTAAGGCCGCGGTTTGTCCATATTGCCGCTTAAGACGAACGACCTTCGTCCTTATTCGGGAATCGCGTGAGGTGTGCAACACGTTGAGAAGAGTTTCATACGAGCCATCATTAGAGCTATCATCGACATAAATTATTTCCGCTCGAAGTGTCATTTTCTCCAAAACTTCTCGCAGTTCAGTATCAAGTCTGATCAGATTATCGCATTCGTTTCGGACCGGTAATATTACTGATACGTCTGATATCGAAGATCTAAGAGCAGTTTCTGTGTTTTTCTCGAACGGAGTCATGGGTGATTTATTTTTTGATGATGATGACCACGATAGCAAAGTATAGTCGGACTTCCCTGCTCGACTTTTGCCACCAACCTGCTGAGCCAGTTTAATGGAGCGGAGTAACTCACCACGCAAGCCGACTAAAATGCAATTTTACTGAGCCTGGAGGCGCGGGTGGGAATCGAACCCACGAATAAAGGTTTTGCAGACCTCTGCCTTACCACTTGGCTACCGCGCCCTAATTAGTCAAGTCAACGAGGTATTGCTTCCGTATGCAATACCCGCGGTTAGTGAGGACTCGAAAAGCTGGAGCGGGAGACGGGATTCGAACCCGCGACATCGACCTTGGCAAGGTCGCACTCTACCAACTGAGTTACTCCCGCCTCAACTCATTGATTCTAGTCGGCCTCACCACCACTGTCAATTACCCTCGGCTCCTCAAAAAACGTCCGTGAAGTCAGGATAGACCACCTGTCAGAAAGGCGATATTCATCATTTAGAAAAATGGCACATCAACCATCGGAGGTACTGCCTCCATGTGCCCCACCTCCCGGTGTTTCGATACGCAGTCGATCTCCAGGCTTGGCTTGAAATCTTGTTTTACCAGGTAATATTTGTCCATTTAATAAATTTTTACCGCGCTGGCCAACGCCTCCATTCTCCAATCCGTACGGTGCGAAAGTTCGTCTATCGGAAAGAATTGACACATCGGTTTCCGTCATAAACTCGAATTCTTTGATGACTCCACTTCCACCCCGATACCGCCCTTTTCCTGATGACTCCGGCGCGATAGCATACTGTCGAATCTTGACAGGTAGTTCACGTTCGAGAGCCTCAACAGGAGTATTTAAACTGTTCGACATATGAGTGTGGCAGGCATCCAACCCTGGAGAGTTGAATCCTGCGCCCATTCCGCCTCCAATTGTTTCGTAGTAGGCAAAGGATTCTCCAGATCGTGAATCCAGACCTCCGAAAGCCAGGTTATTCATCGTACCCGCAGAGGCGGCGGGAATACGGTTTGGAATTGCCTTAGATAAAGCGCCGAGTAGAACATCAACAACCCTCTGTGAAGTTTCGACATTGCCTGCTGCGACACTGGCTGGCGGAAGTGGATCAAGTAATGATCCTTTTTGGGTGATAATCTCGACTGGCCGCAGCATACCGGCGTTGTATGGGACGTCATCGTGAATCAAGCATCGAAACGTGTACATTGTGGCAGCGGTTGCAATAGCCCGATTCGCATTAATTCCTCCACGCGTCTGCGCAGCAGAATTACAAAAATCAACACGTACCTTGTTTTCCTCGATGGTAAGGGTGCAGTGAACCCGAATCCGCTCAGAGCCAAAACCGTCATCATCTAGAAAATCTTCAAACTCATAAACTCCATTTGGTATCTGAGTTAAGCTATTTCTCATCAACCGCTCACTATAGTTTTTAAGAGCTACCATCTGCTCTTGGATCTCTTCGATGCCATATTTATTGGTCGCGTGAGTCAGGCGACGCTCTCCAACGCTATGCGCTGCTAGTTGCGCCCCGATGTCGCCACGTCGCTCTTCGGGAGTACGTGAATTCAACAGCACCAGATTTAAAATATCTTCGTCAATCACACCCTTTCTCACTATTTTGACTGGCGGAATGCGGGTTCCCTCTTGAAAAATTTCAGTTGCCGGTGGCATAGACCCCGGAGCCATTCCTCCCACATCAGAGTGATGTGCTCGTGTGGCTAAATAGTAGACAGGCTCTGGCTCATTGTCCTGAAACACTGCCGACACCGATGTAATATCCGGGAGGTGAGTACCACCGCAGAATGGATCATTCAAAATGACCACATCGCCTATCTCTAACTTCTGGGCGCTCAACGATTCCGTGACCGATGTGGGCATTGCGCCAAGATGAACAGGCATATGGTCTCCCATAGCAATCGTTTCTGCGTATCGATCATAGACGGCACAAGAGTAATCGCGGCGTTCTTTTATGTTGGGAGAAAACGAAGTGCGTCGTAGCACTGTACCCATTTCTTCGGCAATTGAAACGAATAAATTCCGGAATATTTCGAGCTCTAAATCCATAAGCTATGTGTACTCAATTACTTTATGAGCTAGCTCTGAGAATACTACTTGCAGTGCTCCCGACGGATAAGCTTCGTATTGGGCGGTAGATCCATAACAATTGTGATCGGTACTGCGTTTTGTGTTTAGGTTGCCCGAACTCGTAAAAATTGTTCTTCCTCCGCTCGCTGCTCGCCCGCAACTCGTTGACCATGAAACGCATGAGCTGCGCCAATAAAGTCCCGAAACAGAGGATGTGGCTCCAGCGGCTTCGACTTAAATTCCGGATGAAATTGGCATCCGAGAAACCACGGGTGGTCCGGTAATTCACAAATTTCTACATATGTGCCATCCGGAGTTTCGCCCGATATTTTTAAACCACCATCTTGGATTGCTTCATCATATTTGCGATTAAATTCATAGCGATGTCGATGTCGCTCTGTGACCTCGTCTTTTTCATAGGCCATCCATGCTCGACTGTCAGGTGCGATACGACATGGCCATGCGCCCAGACGCATCGTCCCACCAAGCTCTTCTACTCCTGTGAGTTCTCGCAATTTGAAAAATACTCTATGTGGTGTCTTTGGTTCGAACTCAGTCGAATGAGCATCTGTCAGTCCACAAACGTTCCTGGCAAATTCAATGACCATCGTTTGCATACCCAGGCAAATTCCAAAATACGGTACCTTGTTTTCTCTGGCATAACGAATTGCCTCTATTTTGCCCTCTATTCCGCGTTCACCAAATCCGCCAGGGACTAAAATACCATCTACCTCTCGCAACTCTTGATGGGCGGAGGCTTGCGTAACATTTTCTGCTTCAATCCACTGGACATTCACCCGTAACCCATGGTGGAGACCGCCATGCAGTAGCGCCTCTTTGAGGCTTTTGTAGGAGTCTTCGTAACTCGCATATTTACCGACAATTCCGATCACAACCTCGCCCCTTGGGTGCTTCAGGTTTCTCAGCATCTCTTCCCAATCGCGCATAGCGCGTGGTGAAGTCTTTAGTTCGAAATGCTTAAGAAGAATTTCATCTACTTTTTCTTGTGCCAAGATAACGGGAATCTGATAGACGGAACTTACATCGCGTGCTCCGATTACGGCTCGACGATCAACATCACAAAAGAGTGCTATCTTCTCTCGAAGCTCCTCAGGGAGATCTGTTTCCGTGCGGCATAGCAATACGTCGGGCTGGATGCCAAGTGCTCGCATTTCTTTGACGCTGTGTTGTGTGGGCTTGGTTTTCAATTCACCAGCTGCTGCGATCCAGGGCACCAGTGTCACATGCACAAATGCGCAGTTTTGTCGTCCGAGTTCATGGCGCATCTGCCGGATTGCCTCAAGGAACGGTAAGGACTCGATATCACCGATAGTACCCCCGATCTCGACGATTACGATGTCGACCTCGTCTTCTGCAACTTTTTCAATTGCGCTGCGGATTTCGTTTGTTACGTGAGGAATTACTTGCACCGTCTTCCCTAAATAGTCCCCACGGCGTTCTTTTGCAAGGATACGTTCGTAAATTCGGCCACTCGTGACGTTATTTGCCTGAGTTAATTGCGCATGTGTAAATCGTTCATAGTGGCCAAGATCTAAATCAGTCTCTGCTCCGTCATCCGTTACAAATACTTCACCATGTTGAAATGGACTCATCGTTCCAGGATCAACATTGAGATAGGGATCACATTTTTGCAGAGTTACCCGCAAACCTCGACTCTCCAAAAGACAACCGATCGATGCAGCGGCAATCCCCTTCCCTAGAGACGAAACCACCCCACCAGTAACAAACAGATATTTAGTCATAGACTTGAGCCACTTTCAAAGCATCCTGCGACATTCTGATACATGCAGAAATATCACACGAAACAGAAAAAACAAAAAGGGAATGAGTGAAAACGCTGGAAAGGCTTTGGTGCAGGAGCGGAGGTCGTTCGGAGCTGAGAAGGGCCCGGTGATTTCGTCTGTGTGTGACCGGGCCACCTACGGGCATTGCAAACGCTTACCTTGACTCCATTTGCCACCGTTCGAGCCGGACTCACTAAATAGCCTTACTTCTGACACGTTCGAGCAAAGTGAGCGGCTATCATTGCAGCTGGATCAATTCTAGCATACGTCACTTTGTATGTTAAAATTTAAGCGATTTGAGCCACCCCATATCGATACATACTCGAACATGGCCCCCGTTTCGTGCCTGCGTAGACAGGGACTTGGAGCTACTGCACTTCAGTTTCCCCTTTTGGTGTCTGTTGGTTATTTTCAGTCTGCTTTGTGCTGCAACCTCGTGGGCAAACGATGCGGAGCCGAGCTTGAAAGTGCGCCCACATCAAACCAACACCGACACGACTAGTGGCCACCGTTCCGAAACTATCAAGGTCGATGTTCCTCTGGTCCTCGTCAACGTGACAGTCAGTGACCCCATGAGTCGTTTAGTCACCGGACTAGCGAAAGAGCACTTCACTCTTCTTGAAGACAAAGTCGGGCAAACGATCTCTCAGTTCGGAGCGGAGGATGCACCGGTTTCCCTGGGTATTGTGTTTGATGCGAGTGGCAGTATGGGCTATAAGATGGGCAAAGCACGAGAAGCCGTTGCGCAATTTTTTCAAACCGCTAACCCGGAAGATGAATTTTTTCTCGTTGAATTCAACGATAATCCGGAACTCGCGAATGGTTTTACGCACAGCCTCGAAGAGATACAAAACCGTTTAACTTTCACTAATTCAAAGGGGCGAACGGCTCTGCTCGATGCGATCTACATGGCGATTAATCAAATGAAGGAAGCGACAAACACCAAAAAAGCGCTCCTGGTAATTTCTGATGGTGGAGACAATAGCAGCAGGTATACCGGTCGTGAAATCAAGCGACTAGTCAAGGAAGCTGATGTTCAGATCTATGCCATCGGTATTTTTGAACCCCTTTCCTCGCGTGGTCGAACCCCGGAAGAGCTGTCTGGTCCTGATCTCCTGACAGAGATTGCTGAGCAAACTGGTGGTCGTCAATTCCCAGTTGAGAATTTAAACGAACTCCCTGATATCGCAGCACGTATCGGTGTTGAGCTACGAAATCAATATGTTTTGGGATACATTCCAACAAATCAAAAGAAAAATGGAAAATGGCGACGCATCCGAGTAGCGCTATCGCGAATCCGTGGAATGCCACCGCTCCGTGCACATTACCGGCTGGGTTATTATGCACCTAGTAGGTGAAGTAGTTGCACTCACGCTAATGATCACTTGTCCAACACATCCTGGTTCGCCGAACCGATCAGGCAGCATCTCGATTACTAGGCCCTGGTTCGTCTATATGGGGTCACTCGCGAGCCGGAGAAAGATTGCAAAAAAAACATTACTTTTTATGCTACTGGCAATGGGTGCATCCGCACAATCGAATACCAAAGCGCAGCCTGGCTTAAATCTAACCTTCAAGGCAGATACAAAACTAGTCGTACTACACACAACTGTCATCGATAAAGGGCATCATTTTGTAACCGAATTGCCAGGATCAGCCTTCAAGGTTTACGAAGACAATGTTCTCCAAGAAATTAAGATCTTCCAGAGAGAAGATGTTCCCGTATCACTAGGGATTCTTGTGGACAACAGTGGCAGCATGCGGGACAAGCGGCAGGAAGTGAATGCTGCAGCTTTAAATTTTGTTAAGGCTTCCAATCCGAAGGATGAAGTATTTATTGTCAATTTCAACGACGAAGCCTTTTTGGATAGTGATTTCACGGGTGACATAACACGTCTCCAAGATGCATTACAACGAATTGATGCACGTGGCGGTACAGCATTGTACGATGCCACCACAATGTCTCTTGACCACCTACGCAAAAAGGCTAAGTGGGATAAACAAGTACTACTGATCATCACCGATGGGGAAGACAATGCAAGCCTCATAGAACTCGAACGACTAGTGCGACGATTGGAAGCGACGGAGACAGTGCTCTATGCGGTCGGCCTACTAGGTGAAAGTGATCGTAGCGCGGCAAAACGTGCAACACGAGCAATTCGACACATTGTACGCGCAACTGGCGGTGCGGCATTTTTCCCTGAAAGTGTCGGTGAAGTTAACTCGATTGTTCAGCAAATTGCTCAGGATATTCGAAATCAATATATTCTGGCCTATTCGCCAAATCAGAGCGGCACCCGCGGCTTCCGGCGAGTGAAAGTCGTCTTATCGCGAAAACTAACCAAGAAGCTCACAGTTCGCCATCGACCGGGCTATTACTTCTAGTTTCGCATCCACGGAAAATCACAACCTGCCTGCTATACTTGGCAGATTAGGCTACGCTGTGTCGCAAAAGACCTTCTATCTCGAGACTTTTGGCTGTCAAATGAATGTGCATGACAGCGAAAAAGTACGTGGTACCTTAATTCAAAAAGGGTACGAAGAGGTGTCAAGCGCTCTAGCAGCGCAGCTGGTCCTATATAACACGTGCAGCATTCGAGACAAAGCGGAGCAGAAGGTATTCTCGCGTCTAAGTAGCTTAAAAACGCAAAAATCAGAAAACGCAATCATTGGTGTGTTGGGTTGTGTCGCACAGCACAAAGGAAACGAGATATTCGAAAAAGCCCCTCATGTTAGCTTGGTTTGCGGTTCGGCCGGTTATAATTCCCTGTCCGAGTTGGTGGACCGAGTTGAAGCCGGCGAACGTCGAGTGACGGGGCTGGACCTAGATGTGGATGAGCCCTTTGAAACACCACTGACCCAGCGTGACAAACCACATCGTGCCTTCATTACTGTCATCGAAGGATGTAATAAAAGTTGCACTTATTGTGTTGTTCCGTTTACACGTGGACCAGAACGCAGTAGAAGTTTGGACAGCATCATTCACGAGACGCAACAATTAACCGCTAGCGGGTATACGGAAATTCAACTATTAGGGCAAAATGTCAGTAGCTACCGCGATCCAACAGCAGCAGCTTGGAGTTTTGCACAGCTTCTAACAGCAGTTGGAAAAGTGCCTGCTGTGCAGCGCGTTCGCTTTACTACCTCACACCCGCAAACTTTTTCACCGGATATTATTCGTGCGATAGACAGTGAGCTAACTCTTTGTGACCACATTCATCTACCGGTACAGTCGGGGTCAACAACAGTCCTTGAGCGCATGCAACGAGAATACACAAGGGAGCAATACCTCACAATAGTTACTGAAATCAAACAGGCACGGCGCAAGATCGCCCTGAGTACAGACATCATCGTTGGATTTCCTGGGGAAACCGAGGCTGACTTTGATGAAACTCTTTCCTTACTTGAAGATGTACAGTATGATTCCGTCTTTTCTTTCAAGTACTCCCCACGTGCTGGAACGGCTGCTATTCAGTATGAAGATGAAGTGCCGGAAGAGGAGAAATCACGTCGGCTGATTATCCTTCAGGAAATGCAGAGACGCATACAGCAACGTAATAATGAGCGCCATATTGATACAGAAAAACAGGTTCTCGTAGAGGGCCGTCGCACAAAATTTGACCAATGGATTGGACGGACTACCCAAAACCGAGTTTTGAATTTTACGGCCAAACCGGACGATACGGAGGATTTGCTTGGCTCTTACTGCCGCGTCCGTGTGACAGCAACCGGAGCGAATTCCTTAACTGGTGAAATAATCGAAAGGTGCGCACCGACACCGGCAAATCAGTTACGTATTCTGCAATGATCACTTTCAGGAAATACGTACATACCGAGGAGAAACAATGGAAGTGGAAATGAAAATTCGGGGCTTGATGATGGACCCTGTAACAAACATGCCCATCGTCATTCTTAAAGATGTAGAAGGTAAAGTAGTCCTGCCCATCTGGGTCGGAGTATACGAGGCAAATGCTATCGCACTTGAAATCGAAAAAATCGCCACGCCACGACCGATGACACATGATCTGATTCGGAATCTTCTGTTCGGGTTGACCACGGGCGTCCAAAAGGTAGTCGTTAGTGAATTAAAAGACGACACTTTTTTCGCACTGATTTGGGTCGAATGTGACGGAGAAATGATTGCAGTTGATTGCCGTCCAAGTGATGCCTTAGCCGTTGCGTTGAGGTTAGACTGTCCGATATATGTGGAAGATGAAGTGTTGCAATCGTCTAAAGCGACGAATTCAGTCAGCGATAAAACAAGCAGCGAAGAACTACGGCGTTGGCTGGAAAACTTAAACGACGAAGATCTGGGTCAATACAAAATGTGAGAAGGATGGCGAGCAAGTCTCACACCCACGAAGCTCCAGGTATTATATTCACACGCCGCCGTCACTGGAAGGATCTATAATAGGGTTTGCAGTAAACAAAATGCTACAAAATCAATTCGAACGAAATTTCCTTACCACATCAGTGGACTATGTATTCAACTGGGCAAGAAAGTCCGCAATCTGGCCACTAACTTTTGGACTGGCATGCTGTGCGATTGAAATGATCGCATCGAGCACTTCACGATTCGATATTGCTCGTTTTGGATCGGAAGTGTTTCGACCAAGCCCACGACAGTCCGATCTGATGATTGTGGCAGGCACCGTCACTCTCAAAATGGCTCCCGTCCTCAAAAGAATCTGGGATCAGATGCCAGAACCCAAATGGTGCATTTCAATGGGTGCATGCTCAAGTGTCGGCGGCCCATTCAATACATACGGCGTACTTCAAGGCGTAGACAAGATTGTTCCCGTGGATGTCTATGTAGCTGGATGCCCACCACGTCCGGAAAATCTTTTTTATGCTCTCTTAAAATTGCAGGATAAAATCGACCGTATGTCGACACTCACTAAGCAACCTACGTCAGTTCGGCTCGATGAATCAATGTTGGCAGACTTTCAAAATCGCATCATGGTTGCCCAAACTCAAAACCCTGCCTAAAACAGTGCACTGGTTTGATATATTCCGCGTGCCTGCATTTGATGCACCAAACGGGAAAGGTGACTGCATCGATCATAAGTCCCGATGTGCTAATATCAGCGATACTCGGTGCAATTCGAGCTTCGGTTTGAGTGGTGATCCGAGTGAAAAACGGAATTCGATGAGGGCTAATTAAATGGAAACCCAACAGACTCTGCTCCTTATTATGGCGGTTTTCACGGGCGTAGCTGCCGCTGCCCTACTTCTGCAAATGGTCTTTTTGTTCGGAATTTATCGATCAGTGAAGACCCTCAAGCAGCGCTCAATGGTTTTTCTTGACCGATGGGAACCGGTCGCGGACGAATCCCTAAAAACGATCCTGGGATTAAGGGAACAATCGCGAGAAGTCTTGGAAAAAGTGAGTGACCTTACAGACGCTACGAAACTACAGGTGGAGAAAATAGAATCCATTCTCACGGATTTTTCGAGTTTCAGTAAAACCCAATTGGATCGTGTCGATGAAACAGTCTCGAGCACTCTCGACAGAGTTACGGAAGCTACAGATGCCATGCAACAGACAGTATTAGCACCTGTTCAACAGCTCCGAACGATTGCAACTGCCCTAGGTACGATTGTAAGTAGTTTATTTGGCGGGCGGCGTCAGAGTGTCGACCGGGCGACGCTTGACGAAGAAATGTTCATCTAGCCAATATTCCGTCAGCGGCTAACGCAACTCGTTGCTCCGCTGTACTGAAAAAAAAGGAGATCACTGTGGCAATTAGAGTTGCTTTATTTGGTACCAAGTTTATGGGCAAGGCCCATACTCAAGCATGGAGAAGCGTCAATATGTTTTTCCCGGACGTTCCTCAGATCGAAATGAAAGTCATAGTAGGACGCAATCAAACTGAAACCAAGACGGCAGCGAGAGCCTATGGGTGGGAAGAGGCGTCGACTAATTGGCAACAGGTGATGGCTCGGGACGATATCGATTTGGTCGATATATCAACGCCAGGAGATTTACACTGCCCCATGGTTTTAGAAGCAGCTCGCTTAGGTAAACATATAATTTGTGAAAAGCCTTTAGCTAATACCTTGACTGAGGCAAAACAGATGCTCAGAGCGGTCGAAAAGGCTGGAGTGCGCCATTTCCTGATGCATAACTATCGTCGCGTCCCTGCTGTTGCACTAGCAAAGAAACTAATCGAGGATGGACGTATCGGCAAACTGCACCACTTCCGTGCACGTTATTTACAAGATTGGGCGATGTCTAGTGATCTGCATATGCTGTGGCGGTTCGACAAAAAACTTGCCGGAAGTGGTGCACTCGGGGATTTAGGTGCGCATATCATTGACCTCGCACGGCACCTCTGTGGAGAAATCACCGAAGTCGCAGCAACAACAGAAACATTTTTAAAAAGACGTCCGTTGGCTCCAGGTAGCAAGAAAAAAATGACCGTGACTGTAGATGACGCTGTCGCCATGTGCGTGCGTTTCAAGAACGGCTCGATAGGCACATTGGAAGCGACACGCTTTGCCGCAGGTCGCAAGAATTTCAACAGTTTTGAAGTGAATGGATCCAAGGGCTCACTCGAATTTGATCTCGAAAACCTAAACAATCTTCGATACTATTCTGTTGATGATACGCCTACTGAGCAAGGTTTTCATGAGATAAATGTCACCTCACCTGGCAAGCATCCCTACGCCGATAACTGGTGGGCCGAGGGCCATATCTTAGGGTATGAACATAGCTTCACACACAGCGTCGCAGATTTTCTAAGCGTGATACACGGACGCAAACGCATTCGCCCAGATTTTCGTGATGGACTTCAAAATCAACAAGTATTAGCTGCGGCAGAACGGGCTGCAACTAATCGACGCTGGGTAAAGATCCCCTAATCAAAGCTACATAAGACTCCCGCAATATTCACTGAATTACAGAGCGTTACTCACTCTGAGATGTGTTGGACTCTTTTTGATTGACCAGGCATGCGAACGCATGCTCTGCGGCTCCCACAACGCCTGCTGCATTCTTGAGGTGAGACGGTTCAATGCGTAGTGGGCCTTCAGGTACGCCAGAAGCCATTGATGCATTAAAAGCTAATTCGAGCGTAGGACGGAAGAGATCAAATCGTGTTGCAACTGAACCTCCAACGACACAAATAGTTGGATCAATCACAGATGAAATGATGCCGATTGCATCACCAAGAGCTTGACCGAACAACGCCCATGCTTTTAAAGCTGTCGGATCACCATTTTCGGCCATTTCCCCTATTTCTTTTGCGGGCGGCGTCGAGTCGGCAACTTTTGCAGTATGCTTTCCGGAGATAACATACTCGTAGAAGCGCCGCACACCATCGCCCGAAAGCATTTCGTCGAAGCGCCTCCCCGCGATACGACAATGCGCCAACTCGCCTGCGGTGCCGGTCGCACCGTGATAAAGCTGCCCATCGAAGGTAACACCACAGCCGAATCCAGTCCCAAGCGTTAATCCGAGCACGATCGCATGCCCTGCCCCCGCACCCATCAACGCTTCTGCAAGCGTAAAGCAGTTAGCATCATTTTCCCAAAAAATTGGCACTTCAAGCTCTTCGGAAAGACGATGCATGAGTGGAAATTTTTTTAAATGAGGTAAATTATCCGCAACAATAGAACCTGTACTTTCATCCAAACGACCTGGGCTTCCCAGCCCAACGGCAACAAGCGGGACATCCCGTTCTGTCGCTCGGATGGCTTTCGTGATCACGCGCTTGAGATTGAGCAAGGTTAACTTAACTGGTTGATTTGCCATCGTAGGCAATGCATGGACATCAGCTATTCGGTGGTGATATTCATCAAAGACGGCAGCGGCAATTTTTGTTCCTCCCAGATCCACGCCTAATACATATGAATTTGACATACGAATTGTGTCAAGTGATTTTCGATCTCAATCGTCCTAGTGTGCTGCCACTACGAAAATTATCATCGCAGCCACTTCGCCAGTAACGAAACATTCTCTTCGTACACAGTGATACGTTTTCAATGAAGTTGCTCTGTATATCTTTTGTAGCTCAAAATTGACTTCGCTGTATTCTATCTCTATTGTGGTACAAATAACTGCTATGCCAATGCACAAAAATCGAGCCAAATCTATCCTTAAACAAGGAGGCACTATCCTGGGCACAAGTGTGACCGACTATATTGCTACCGAAGTAGTTCCCACAATTAAAGCAGCCGGGTTGGATTTTTTCTTTTTAGACACCGAGCACGCCACGGCGAATTATCGCGAGATTCAAAATCTTGCACGTGCGGCAAAAGCGATGGATGTCACTCTCATCGTTCGAGTCACTCAAACAGAAGGTCATCTTATATCAAGAGCCCTCGACTGTGGCGCAATGGGAATTGTCGCGCCACGGGTTCACAGCGTCGAACAAGCACAGAGTGTGGTTGACAACATGAAATTCCCACCAATGGGGATAAGGGGCTATGGCCTCCGAAGCATCATTCACGACTATGATTTTCAAGGTGCGGAAGTCGAAATGCAATCCTCAAACGACGAGACCATGGTTGTTTTACAGATGGAAAGCAAACAATGCGTCGAAGCTATTTACGACATCACCGCTATCCCTGGCGTTGATGCAACAATGGTTGGTCCGTTTGACCTTTCCGTCTCGTTAGGCATCCCAGGAGATTTCGAAAATCCTATTTTTTGGGATGCATTTGATCGCATGGTCGATGCCTGTACCCAGAACGGTGTGGCACCGGGAGTCCATATGGGAAATACGACTATGTTGAAACGCGCGCAAGAACACGGTGCCAGATACCTGGTGGTAGGCAGTGACCTATCGATGATGATGAAGGGCTGGAAAGAAGCGCGAGCAGACATCTCCACCGAAACAGAGGTTCAGACCGGGCAAGGATACATCTAACACCGCAGGGTTATCATCTTTGACTCATAACGAATCATACAAATTTAAGTTGCAGCTTTGGTGTATTTCAAAATGGTCAGTTGAACGATTCTGATGAAGCTTCCTCGATTTCCGGATACTCTGGTTCTGATCTTTTTCCTAATAATCGGGGCGCAACTGGTTTCCTACTTTATACCATCAGGACTATACGATAGGATCGAAATCGGAGGACAGTCGCAAGTAGTACCCGAAAGCTACCATATCGTCAATTCACGACCACTCCCTCCCCTTAATTTTTTAACGGCAATTCCGCGTGCGATGATTAAGGCAGCCGATATAATTTTTTTTGTATTGATCGCCGGTGGAGCGGTTTCTGCAATCCGAAAAACAGGCCTCATTGATGCCATTCTCGGTGCGGTTATTGCACGCATCGGAAAACGGCCAGCTCTCCTTGTTGGCGGAGGACTTACTCTCTTTGCTTTGGGCTCGTCCACAATTGGTATGGCTGAGGAATACCTCCCGTTTGTTCCGATTCTTGTCGGGATGGCGCTTGCGCTAGGCATGGATGCAATTGTTGCTGTTGCGGTCATATACGTAGGTGCCGGAATTGGATACGGTTGCGCTGCGTTGAACCCTTTCACTGTTGTGATAGCCCAGCGTATCGCAGATGTGCCTCTGTATTCAGGACAACTACTGCGATGGACGCTATTGCTCGTTTGCTTGTTGATCGGCACGCATCACATACTGAGTTATGCCCGTCGCACAGCGAGTATTCCTCAGCTTACCCAAACAATCAAACGCGATTTTGATCAGATTTTCGATCCTCTCCGTGCGGTCAAACTAACCGGAAGTCGAATTTTACTTCTCATCAGCTGCATACTCGCCATTGCAGTATTTATTTTCGGTGCTGTCAAATGGGGGTGGTTTTTGGGAGAACTTTCTGCGGTTTTCCTCGGGTTGACACTTTTCGCATCACTGTTAGGCAACTTGACGCTGAATCAAACTGCGCAAACCTTCACCGAGGGCGCTTCACAGCTGACACCGGTAGCTTTAATAATTGGTTTTGCGCGGACCATTGAAGTCACCCTCAATGATGCAGTAGTTACAGATACAATCATCCATGGCGTAGCATCGATTCTGGACAAGCTACCGACCACGGTTGCTGCAACGGGCATGGTCGCAGTGCAAGCCTTCATAAATCTTCTAATTCCGTCCGGCAGCGGTCAAGCTTTTGTAACCATGCCGGTTATGGCACCTCTAGCAGATTTGATCGGACTTGGACGTGAAGGCGCTGTTTTGGCCTACCAATTCGGAGACGGTTTCACAAATATGATTATCCCGACGAATGCAGTATTAATGGGCGTTTTAACCTTGGCCGGTGTTTCTTACTCCCGATGGCTCAAGTTCGTTTTTCCGCTGGTGTGTAAGTTATACCTCGTCGCCATATTTGCATTAATTATCAAAATCACTCTATAGGTAATATAATTCGTCCAGTGCTCGCAATCATTGTTCACTGGAGTCATCGGCTGGCAAGGGATCAACATCTTCGAGTTCTTCAAAGCTTAAGATCGCCTCAGCGCTAAATTTTCGATACAACCGAAACGAAACGTTGTTGCGAACTAACATCTTGGATTGACGCATGTTCATTTGTGCTTTTAGCGGTAGCAAAAATTGTTGCTCACTAATCGTAACGAAATCGTAATCCAAACGACTGCGCGCCTCTTGGATTGGAAAATCGACAGGAATGCCAGTGGCTCGCATAGCTATCCTGAGGACTTGTTCTGATTTTTTATCGATGTATACCAGGCCACGATAGGCAGTGACAACTTCGTTGCTGTTTTCGAAACGGATGCGCCAACGTGAGTGATCACGCCGCACCTGATAATGAAAAACATAAACTGGGCGTCGTCTCAGTATCGAATGCCTAGCCCATTTAAAATCGGTAGCAGTCTTAGGTGAAAAAAGTTCGGCCAGCATACTTCCAAACTCACCAGTGCTCGTCGCTCCTCCTAGTTCATGCATACTTCGATCAGTGATAACTTTGTTGTTAACGCTCAAAACTTCATAGTTTTCTTTGGATTCAAAGTAGCTGACGCGTGTTTTGATCTCATCCTGTCGCAACCAGTCCATTTCCAAGCCCGAGGGATCAACATAGCGCTGCGTGACTTGTAAGCAGACGAAATTTGGCAATTCGGCCGTGTACGACAGTGCATGCACTCGCGCCGCATCAATAATTCGTACCTGTTCACTCTCTGCTGGTGGCGGAGGTTGACTACTCTGACTAGCAGTTTTCGTTGGTATCACTGGTGCAGGTAAGTCGACCGTATCCTGCTGTAACACACGCAATACTTTAAGCGTACGTGGACCTATTCCGAGACCAATGAGCTGTTCAATCAATTGCTCGGTAAGTCGAAAGTTCATCTTTCGATTCTTGATGAAGCGTGCCAACTGCTTATCGGATACATTCTGCTGCACGGACGAATCGACCAGATTATAGAACTGTTCAAAGCTCAACGTTGTTTGTGCGATTACCAACGTCGTAAGTACCACTGCAAACGTTATTACGTGTTTCCACATCTCGGTATTGTACTGTGCCGTAAATTTGGCTACTCAGTCTACTCCCAATAAGACAACCGCCTTGCAAATTGTCCGTATCGATGGTGTTTCGATCTCAAATAGCTAAGCACGTCACAAACTCCAAAATCATATCGGTCGATGCACCGATCGTCCAACCCATTTTATTAATGTCCGACAGCATTTGCAGGGTATCTGGCAATTGTATGCTGTGAGCCGGTATCGTCACTCAAATGTTGCGTTGAAATTAATGGGGACTTTTGCTATCTTCTTGAGGCCTGACAGAAACATCACATGTGGCGCGAGTTGCACTCCAATTCTACACTTCTAGAAGATCTGCACGTGTGACCGCATTGGGTGTCGGCCAATTGACTGACATGGAGTCTTAAAAGAATCTGATGCAAAATAGCAAAGAGTACCATCGCCTGAAACACGAACACGAGGAATACAGCAAGAGACTCGATGAAATAGGAGCACGACGATTTCCAACCCCTGCCGAACAGGATGAGGAAGCACAACTAAAAAAGGTGAAGCTGCAGCTGAAAGATCGAATGCAACGCTTGCAACAGCAACACAGCGAAGCTGGATAGCGTGATCGGTGGCTTGTGCCTCGCTTACCTTTTACGTTGCTCTGGCTACTAACCGTAAAACTGAACGAGGGACCTACTCTTAGTGCTTTCTGAATCACGAGGACAGACTTCGCGAGCAATTAGACTGAGTACACCTGTTACTTGATGCAAATGATTCCTTACGAAAAACACCGTGACCATCTCCGTGCCATGCTCCGTACTCATTCGGTAAAGCGTGGCGAGTTCGTCCTTGCATCGGGCGAAACAAGCACTGTCTATGTGGATGTTAGACTCACAGCTCTTCGTGCGGAAGCAACGCCTTTAATCGGCAACACTTTCATCGAAAAAATGCAGAGTCGAGGATGGATGCCTGATGCCATCGGTGGTCTCACCATGGGAGCAGATCCGATTGTGACCGCTATTTCTCGCGAAAGTTTGGAACATGGACTCAGTATCGATGGATTTCTTGTTAGGAAAGAAGCCAAAGGTCACGGACGGCAGCAGTATATTGAAGGCCTTCCTGAGACGGGTGTTCAACAAGTAATTATTGTTGAAGACGTCTGCACAACTGGTGGCTCTGCGCTAACGGCCGTAAAACACGCCCGTAATGCAAAGCTAGAAATCCTCGGCGTAATCGCCTTGGTTGACCGTGAACAGGGTGGAGGTGCCGCAATTGAAGCGGCAGGCTGCCCGTTTGAACGGATTTTTACGATGTCGGAACTACTAACGGAATCATGAAAAGAATACACAGAGTCGCATTGTCAACTCTTGGTGGCCTGATACTTGCTACCTTACTGCCCTTCTTGTCTGCACAATACCAACGCGCCAACACCCTCAGCCCAACCTGGAAACCACTATTCAATGGATTTGACCTCACCGGTTGGCAACGTGTAGGGAATGAGAAATGGCTTGTCAAGGACAAGGTAATTTACGGTGAAGGCATAACAGAAGAATATGGTTATTTGGCTACGCGTCAGACTTACACGAACTTTCATCTGTCGCTACGGTTCCGATGTGACGCCAGAGGTAACAGCGGGGTTTATATCCACACAAAGTTCGCCGGCGACACACCGAAAATAATAGCTGGCCGTCAAATTGAAATCGACCCAAAAATCGGCAACCATACCGGTGGACTCTACAGCTCCACAAAGGGTTGGCTGGCATGGCCCAGCCCTGCGGTTGAGACGACACTACATCCGTACGAATGGAATCAGCTTGTTATTCTCGTCGAAGGCAATAGGTACCGTTCTTATCTCAATGGGGTCGAGATGATCGATTTCACCTACCCCTCACCTAATTCCACGACGGGAGTAATTGCCCTACAGCTGCATTCCGGCGGAGAGGGCAAAATGCGTTTCAAGGACATCTATATACGCGATTTGGGGCCATCTCAACAGGCTTTACGATGAACAGTGTTAGCATGAATTTCATAGCGCATTAGCTCCCTATTCCTTTCCGATGGAAACACTTCCAATCACAGTTCAACTGATCATTCTGGTACTCCTTCTCGGAGTGAATGGTTTTTTTTCGGCTGCAGAAGTTGCACTCGTATCGGTTCGTAAAACTCGTATCCATGCCCTTAGCCGTAGTGGCGTGCAGCGTGCTGATCTCGTCCTGGCTTTGATTCGGGATCCCGACCGTATGATTTCAGCAACGCAACTTGGTGTCACTCTGGCTAGTCTCGGTCTTGGCTGGGCAGGAGAAAACACTGCATTTCGCATACTGGAACCACTATTTCAGTACATGAACTTGCCACTGAATGAACCCTTCGGGCATTTTCTCTCGTTCGGTTTAGCCTTCTCGATCATAACTTTTTCCCACATGGTGGTCGGAGAAGTGGTTCCAAAAAATCTCGCAATGGAACGTTCTGAACGTCTCGCACTCGCCGTTGCTGCCCCATTGCAGTTATTTAGTCGAATAACGAGTCTCTTTGTTTCGTCTGTCGAAAATACAGCGGCCTTTGTGTCACGCCGGCTCGGTCTTAAAATGGATTCAGTCGATCAAGGATATACGGCAGAAGAATTAAAGCTGCTTTTCAGTATGAGCAAACGAGAGGGACGTTTGGTCAAACTGCAAGAACGACTGTTAAGCCGTGCGGTTGATTTTCACGACGTTACTGTTCGAGAAGTCATGGTTCCACGGCAGGAGATGATCACTCTACCCCGTGACGCCAGCCTGGATCACGTGCTCGATTGCATAGTTCGGCATCGACATTCCCGTATTCCGGTCTACGAAGATTCCCCGGAACACGTGATCGGAGTCCTGTATGCCAAGCAGGTGTGGTCATTTGTTCAACAAATGCGACGGTGGAGCATGCTCGGTAGACCCGAACCCATCTTTCGCATGGCCTCGTTCGTTCACACAATACCCTTTGTACCTGAAACGAAACTCCTATACGAACTGCTGGAGGAATTTCAGAAAGAACGCTACCATCTGGCCATCGTGGTCGATGAATTCGGCACAGTCGGTGGGTTAGTTACTGTCGAAGATGCCCTGGAGCAGATTGTCGGCGAAATTCGAGAGGAACACGAACGACATGTACCCCAGGAAGAACATGTCTTGGGAGAGCCTGTTGAGCTAAACGGAAATACGACAATTCGTGACCTCGACAGCCTATACGGTGTAGCTTTACCATACAATGCGGGCTTTGAAACTCTTGCGGGGTTTCTATTACGTCGCTTGGGATGCATTCCGTCTGGTGGCGAACGAGTTGAATTCGAAGACTACTCCTTTGTGGTAACGGGCATGGAGCGGAATCGTATCGCAAAAGTTCGCGTTGAACACACAGCAACTATTCAAATCGTTGACGACAAACCCGAGAGATCTTCATCCGTGTGATTTTTCTATGCGAATTATTGCTGGCATTCACCGTCATCGTTCATTATTTTCACCACGGGGCCAAACGACTCGCCCTATGCCAGATAGACTACGTGAATCACTATTTAATATTTTGGGGGGGCTAGTCACGCAAAAGATTTTCCTTGATCTCTACGCTGGATCTGGAGCTGTCGGACTCGAAGCCCTTAGTCGCGGAGCACGACATGTTATTTTCGTTGAAGAATCTCAAGCTGCTGCTGAGATCATACAAAGAAATATTGCTCTGTTGCGTGCTCAAGAAAACTGCTCGCTTGTCACGACGAGCACTACGACTGCATTACCGAAAATTACTGGAGATATCTACTTTCTGGGTCCACCTTACTCACTGTCGGACGAGTATGGCATAACGCTATCCGTCCTCGGAAATCGTCATCCAGATTTGGTAATTGCCCAACACGCACGAACCCATAACCTCGCTGAACGCTATGCCAATTTGAAACGAGTCCGTGTTGTCACGCAAGGCTCCAACAGTTTAAGTTTTTTTGAGTGTATAGGTGTGTAATAGTTTCGAAGTATAGCCATGTAGACATCTCCTGCTATGAAGTCACCTATTCGCGGTATTATGATGTGGCATTGAATATTGGAATCGTCGGGCTGGGGTTTATGGGGAACACCCACCTCCAAGCCTACACAGGAATGTCCTCGGCCCACGTGATTGCGATTGCGAGCAGTGATGCCCGCAAACGTACCGGCGATCTAATGGCTAGTGACGGCAATTTGAATCGTCCCCATGCACCAATTGATTTTTCAAAATTTTCACAATACGACAACCCGCAAAGCCTCATCGCTGATCCGACCGTTGATGCCGTCGACTTATGCGTACCGACCCATCGCCATGCCTCATTAGCTATTGCCGCTCTTCAGGCGGGCAAACATGTTCTAGTGGAGAAACCAATGGCGCTAAGTTCTCGTGAATGTGACGAAATGATAACCGCGTCGAAATCCGCAGGAAAAGTGCTCATGGTGGCACATGTGCTCCGGTACTGGCCTGAATATGCCACCGCTCGGGACTGGATACGAAATGGAAATCTTGGAAGAATTCACTCGGTTTCATTGCGACGCTGTTGTGCTTGTCCGCAATGGAGTTCATGGATGCGTGACCCACAGAAGAGCGGAGGTGGTATCTTTGACCTCTTAATCCATGACATCGACTATTCTTTGCAGGTCTTTGGGTATCCTGAAGCCGTCAGTGCTATGGGCCGTGAAAGTTTGTCACATGGCATCGATATTGTTGAAACGCGACTTCACTACCTAAACGGTCCGGATGTGATCATTTCAGGCGGCTGGCAAACTCTCGGCAAGTTTCCCTTCTTTATGGAATTTACGATCTTAGCCGAACGCGGAGCATTGCATTACCGTTCGGATGGCTATCCGCTGACGTACCACAACATTGATGGCACGAGTAAAGTGCTAGAAGTAAACTCCGCCGATCCATTCCAGGCCGAACTCCAAGCGTTTACTGATGCCAGCATCAGTGGTCATCCAGCCGTCGATTGTCTGCCAAGTGATTCCGCACTTTCCACAAATATTGCACTTGCAATGTGTGCTTCACGACAGAAATCAGGAGCTTCTGTAGATTTGCTGTGATGCGCACCAATGGTACGTATTACCGTGACCAGTGCCGAAGTAGTCAGTCTTTTTCCTGTTGGAATAAATCCAACTGTGCTACCGAAGCCGCATGTTTGTGCTGCTGGCGCATACGGGCTGACTTGCCCACAACACCAACGACAACAACATCGCTCAAGGCGCTACGTGGAACAAACACACGTTGCGCAAACGTGTTTGGCTCAGGGGGGGTAATGGTGATGCCGGCATCATTCATGAGTAGCATATTGTTCTCAACTACACCTTCTAACATGTCTCCATCACGGAAATTCAGACGGATCCATAAACCAAGCTGCTTAGGGCGAGATGCAAAATTCTTTTTTTGTTTGTTCTCTACATCACCATCAAAATCGCGAACAAAGTAGACGCCCTTTGTGTCCTGTAGAGGGACAAGCAACATTTGTGCAGTGCGGTCCAAAAACTCAATGTTGTCTACACGAAGATACGTCTTTGGGTTGACGTACCCCTCTAATGCCAGCTCGCCGAAACGAGCGATGTGAACTTTTTTTGTGGTTGAAGACGACACAGAACTTTGCGGTTTATTGCTCACGTTATGCCCTGCTCAAGTCATCACCCGTATGCTTAAACGCGTCGTGATGCCGGGTATGCTAATATGCGCCGAGAGTAAATGTCAAGCTACCTACTTGTTATAAGTGCTTGATTTTCAATGTTTTCAGCTTATTTTGGAACCATTAATACAAGAATATATAGATTTCTGTCGAGTCGAAAAAGGACTCAGCAAGAATACTCTCATTGCCTACCAGAGAGATTTATTTCGCCTAGATACGTTCTGCACGCGACACAGCTATGGCATCGTTGATGTAGTGCCTGAGCACTTAGATAAATTCATAAACTCACTGCACCGAGAAAAACTATCAGAGCGATCTATCGCTCGTCACACCGCATCTATTCGGAATTTTTACACCTATTTACTGCAAGAAAAAATTGTCACTTTGAATCCCGCTGAAAAACTTAAATCGCCAAAATTGCCCGCGCAGCTTCCAAAATTTCTCAATCTTCAGGAGATCGATATATTACTCGCAGCACCACCGACAAATACACCCCTGGGGACGCGCGACCGTGCCATGTTGCAGTTGTTGTATGCAACAGGATTGCGAGTTTCTGAATTGGTCACCGTTGAGTTAACCAATTTAGATTCCGAGCTCGGAATACTTCGTGTAACCGGCAAAGGTGGCAAACAGCGAATTGTACCGGTTGGTCGTGATGCCCTTGATGCCATCAACACGTATCTTGAGCAGAATCGAAATTTAATCCTAAACAATCGGCACTCCGGTTATTTGTTTGTGACGAGTCGCGGAAGTCACATGACCCGGCAAGCGTTCTGGCATCGATTACGACACTACGGACTAAAATCACAAATCTACAAAAAATTAACACCTCACATCTTGCGCCACAGCTTTGCGACACATTTACTCGAGCGCGGTGCAGATCTTCGCAGTTTGCAGCTGCTGCTTGGTCATTCCGACATTTCAACAACTCAGATCTATACTCACGTGCTACGTCAGCGGCTCCGTACCGTCTACGATCAACACCATCCACGAAGCGGTTGATGAATATAAGGTTGATAGACTTTGACGGTTAAGTACACACCTAACAACATTCTCGGTTTCGAATGCGCAACAATGTGACGTGGTCGTAGACTCCATAAAGATAGTCACATTACTACCCTCGGCAACGGAGCTAGTATGTGCCCTTGGACTCCAAGAATCGTTAGTGGGGCGTTCACATGAATGTGATTTTCCGGCAACAATACAATCACTACCTGTATGCACTCAGGCCAGTGTTGATCTGGCCGGCACGAGCTCTGATATCGATACAGCTATCCAACAAATAGGATTGCGCCAGCAGACAACGCCAACCGAATCTTCCGCCAGTCTCTATGCTGTTTCTGCCCAGATATTATCCAGACTAAAGCCTTCGCATATTATCACTCAGGCGCAATGCGATGTATGCGCGGTAAATCTCGTTAATGTCGAATCAGCCATTTCCGAAGTTCCATCGTTTTCTCCTGAGATTATTTCATTGGGTGCGACAACTCTGACGGGTATCTGGAATGAAGTTCTCCTATTAGCTACAGCTCTTGGTGCCGCTGAATCCGGAGTTGAACTAGTCACCAATCTTGAGGAACGCCTTGCCCGGATTGAATCACTTACTAAAACTGTTCCAGTGCGTCCACGCGTCGCTGTTATCGAGTGGGCAACGCCTCTAATGGCAGCCGGCAACTGGACTCCAGAACTGATACAAATTGCAGGTGGGGATAATCTGTTTGGCTCACCCGGTCAGCATTCCCCTTGGATTGACTACCACAATCTCACAGATAAGGATCCGGATGTAATCTTGATCGCACCATGCGGCTACGATTTGGATCGAACTGCTCGTGATATCGGACTCCTTGAAAAAAAACCCGAGTGGAACCAACTGCGCGCCGTCCACAATGATCAAGTGTTTATCGCCGATGGAAATCAATTCTTCAATAGACCTGGCCCACGTCTCGTCGAATCCGTAGAAATTCTCGCGGAAATTCTGCACCCGCAATTGTTTGAGTTCGGTCATGAGGGGTTCGGATGGAAACGGTATCGACCGTCATAGTGCAGTGCGATACTGCTTCACGGGCTGCTTGCAAAACACCTGAATCGATAATACGTTTTGGCTCCGAATCTCTACCCTTGCTACAATATCCGTTTTTGGCACTATTTGAAATATACATATGATTCCAGCTTTTATCTGTCACGAACAAACGGTTACGGAAAATGGGGCAGGACCTGTCATCGAAATACCTGCAATACAAGGAAAGCTCCTACTGCTGACTCTCGGCATAACCGACGTTGTCGAACAAGAGAGCCTTGACGTACTTCTCAAGGGATCAGTTGACGGCGAGACATGGGGCGATCAGGCACTCCGAGTATTTCCACAAAAGTTTTACCAAGGAACATCCGCTATATTGTTAGATCTAACCCAACACCCAGATGTAAAATTCGTCCGTGCAGAATGGACTGTCAATCGATGGGGTGTCGGGTCAAAAACTCCCATGTTTAAATTCTATTTACATGTCGAAGTATTTGAAGATGGCGCCACACCCTAGTGCAGCCTACCAGAAGTTTTGCTACACAATAGAGCGTCTCATGTCTCTCACAACCCATAGAATGGTTCTCCCATGTTAGGTCGTGTTGAAGTAACCGATCTTGTTAAACAATTCAAGACATTCAAAAGAAAAGAGGGTCTCGCCGGGGCTATTCGCGATCTTTTCTCCAATGATTATACGGTGTTGCGTGCCGTCGATAATATTTCATTCCGTTTAGAACCAGGCGAAATGGTTGGATATATTGGCCCAAATGGTGCGGGTAAATCGACCTCGGTTAAGATGTTAACTGGCATACTCGTCCCCACCTCCGGTAAAGTTGTTGCCAATGGCCTCGAACCTTGCAAGCAACGTATGGAGTACACCCGCAGTATAGGTGTAGTCTTTGGACAGCGCACACAGCTGTGGTGGGATATAGCTGTTATTGAATCGTTTAGACTTTTAAAACGAATATATGACATTACCGACGCGAATTACGACGCACGAATGAAGCGCTTCGATGAGATTCTCGAGCTTGGTCGTTATCTCCATCAACCAGTTCGCAAGCTCAGCCTAGGTGAACGGATGCGGTGTGATATAGCAGCTGCCTTGCTTCACAATCCACCTTTATTATTTCTTGATGAGCCAACTATTGGTCTTGACCTCCTTGCAAAAGAAAATATCAGAAAATTCTTAAAGGAAGCCAATCGGGATTTCGGCACGACAATTCTACTAACCACCCACGATCTTTCGGATATTGAAGAACTCTGTTCTCGGTTGATGATGATTGACCGTGGACGCATCTTATTCGATGGTCCGCTGAATGAATTAAAAACGATACTAGGGCATCGCAATCAAATACAATTCGAGCTGAGTGATGATTCGCAGTTCACCTCAATAGAATCTTTATCAATCCCAGATGTTGCGATAGAACGCATCAGTGATCTCCGCTGTCGACTTTCATTTTTGCGTAATAAATACAGCCCCGGCGAAGTTATTCGCCGTGTTATCACCAATGTCGATATTCGTGACATCGCTATTGAAGAAGAATCCATTGAGGATATCGTACGGCGAGTATATCTCGGCGCAAACTTACCTCCAAAAGTTGACCAATGATCGCCATTTCCCCTAATGCCGCTCGTAATTATTTGGAATATGCGCGGATTGGATTCGTCAATATTCTTGCCTTTCGGTTGCGATACTTCACCGGTATCGTAACCTATCTCATCAATGTTACCGTTTACTACTTTATCTGGAGTGCTCTCTATCGCACTGATCCGGAATTTGCTCGAGGTTACAGTTTCGAAGACATGGTCACGTACGTATCCATTGGGTGGATTATTCGATCCGTTTACTTCAATAACATTGATCAAAACATGTCCTCCGATGTACTAGAAGGCAAGATCGCTCTTTCATTACTAAAGCCAGTTAGTATTCAGACTATCTACCTGGGCCGGGCGCTAGGTGAATCAGCTTTTCGTTTGGTGCTGCTAACAATTCCATCCGGTCTGGTTATTTTTTCTATTTTCCCCGTAAAGCCGCCACCTGGTGTTGTTGAATCAATCTGTTTCTTGCTATCGCTGATACTAAGCATCTTTATTACGGCTGGAATCAGTTTCATTATTGGCTCCTTTGCGGTTCGGCTGAAATCCATTCTGGGGTTACTGCGTGCCAAATTTTTCGTTCAAGAGCTATTGTCTGGCCTACTACTACCAATGACAATGTTTCCAGAAACCGCACAAGCAATAGTTGCCTGGCTGCCATTTCAACATATCGCCTACACGCCCTTGCGTATATACCTTGGGAAAATCGAAACTACGCAATTAATTAGCGTACTTTTTATTCAATTTGCCTGGGTGTTGATTCTAATTGGAATTGGTCGCTTATTTTGGGGGCTTATGGTCCGTAAGGTCACCATTCAAGGTGGATAAATTGAAACGCCAGCTAGCAACCAACCTAGGAGTAAATGCGGAACCTTCAGTTCTGACTAGGGGTGATGCTCGCAATTTAGCATCACGCGTGTGTGCTTGCACACAACTCCCTAGGTTTCATCAATTCACAACCTTATCCACTGATACCAATACTTCAATTCATCGCTATGATAAAGGTGCTGTTCGTGTGTAGACGATCAAGATAATCATCGTGCCACATTCTCTTATTGTCCTGACCGCTGATCCGCGACCAGTTTCTGATTCTCGAGTGGTGTAGGTGTTCAAGATGCAGTTACATGACAACGGTAGATGTTTAATCGAAATCGTTCTCATCCGTCGTAAGAAGTGGTGACCGGTTTGCTTAGTAGTAAATCAAAGAAAATTGGCATTGGGATCATTGGCCTGGGCAATATGGGAGAGTGCCATGCCCGAAATATTCACTTTCAAATTCCGAATGCTCAAGTCAGCGCCATTATGGATATCAACCCTCAGAAACTCGAGACCGCTGAGAGAACTTTTGGCTCTGTGCACTTCTGCAGTACAGCATTAGACTTAATCCACGACCCGTGCGTCGATGCCGTGGTCATCGCATCCCCTGATTCAACACACGCCGAATTGACACTGGCTTGCCTGGATGCGAACAAATCGGTCCTATGTGAAAAACCACTCGCTCCGACTGCTTTGGAAGCACGCAAAGTGATCGAAAAAGAAATCGAAATCGGTCGTCGATTAGTTCAAGTTGGCTTCATGCGTCATTACGATCCAGCACACGTAAGGGTAAAACAATCCGTTGAGGCAGGAGTAGTGGGTCGCCCCATCCTTTTCAAAGGGTTTCACCGTAACGAGAGCCCTGATCCATACACTGAAGATGAATTCAGTGAAGGTGTGATTATAAACTCTGCAATCCATGATCTGGATTCTTGTCGCTGGCTTCTAGGGCAAGAGATAACCACCGTCCACGCAATGGGCACCAATACGGATCTCTCGCTAGGGGCTAACGCTTGCGATTTGATCACTATTCATTTGTCGCTTAGCGGAGGATGCCTTGGCATGATTGACACGTATGTCAATGCAAAATATGGCTATGAGGTCGGAGTGGAAATTGTCGGCGAAATTGGCGCTATACAAACTGAGCCAAGCACCGGTAACGTGCTGCGATCTCAGAGGTCTTCGTCCCAAACAATACACGCCGATTGGCTACAGCGATTTGAAGTGGCGTACCTCAGCCAATTACACGCTTGGTGCGCATCACTGGACGGTGCGACTGACAATACTCCAACTGCCTGGGATGGATACTCTTCCCTGATAGCAGCAGAAGCCTGCGTGCGCTCGTTACAAAATGGCACTAGTGAACAGGTATCATACGGACCGATGCCAGATTTCTATGCTGCTAGCAATTAAACCATGCCTTGCTCGATCGGTGTGACTGCTTGAAACGTGACGGGTCCGGGGGATCTCCACTCTTTGTATTACAAAGCCGACAACGGACGCTCAACGGGGCCGTAACGGAGGATTAACGATGGCTCTATTTCTGCTTGTGGAAGTCTTAGAATGCGTGGCCGTAACGTAATCATCAAATCACTCGCATTAAATCGCTGCGTTTTCACACTAAAAAAATTCCCGATCCACGGCATGGATGCCAACCATGGTAAACCCGATCGATTTTTTCGACGTTCAAGCACTTGCATTCCAGTAATTACCGCCGTCTTGTTAGCTTCAAGTCGTAGTGTCGAACTAAAGCGTCGATTGGCCAGAATTGGTATTTCATTAGCGGATCGCCCCGATAACAACTGTGTCTCAACTTCTAGTTCAATTGATACAGTGTTGGCATCGTGAACACGTGGAGTAGCTGTAAAAGTAAGACCCAGATCCTCAAACCCAACGGATGGAAATGCCGGCCTCAATGTCCCCGCTTGATTTTGTTCTTGTAGCTGCTTATTGCTGACCACCGCAGAAAACTGCGCATTTTTTATTGGAAACCGTTCACCGATGCTTAACGTTGCTGGCTGACCGTCAATGGACCGCAATTGAAATTGCTGAATAATCCGTCCGACTGATTTAGTTTGATTTGCAGTTAAAATAGCATCCGCGATCGAAACACCCAGTATCGTTTTACTTACACTGAGGCCTATAAAAGGGACACTGCGAAAAACTTTCGATGTGCGCATACCACCTGCACCATGTAGATGAGCCACGGGAAATGACGCTGGCAACTTGAACCCAAAATCAACTTGTTCTGTTTCTTTCATTGCAATGAGTTCTACTTCAAAAAGAACCTCCGCCCTCGCGTACGTAAAATGACGGCAAATTTCGCGGGCTAAATGCACTCGATATGCAGTATCACGGAGGACGATTTGGTTATTTTCATGATCTACCTGCACACGCTTAATTTCCAAGACTTGCTTAAGTCCTTGACTAAGTTGATCTATCATTTCACTGGTCAGCCCTGTGGGGATACGGATAGTTGCAGTCACCATCGGCTCCAACGCCGCCCTCTTGGCATTCGAGTCCTCTGCAACTAAAAAAATTCTTTCATCCAGGGGAAGCACAAATGCCTTACTGATCTCATTTAATGACCTTATGGCACTTTTAAAATTGGCTCCATCGAGATTCAGAATTACTGTCTTTTCTTTTTCAAAATCAGAGTCAAAAACGACCTTTAAGCCAAATTCTCTAGCGATCGCCCGGTAACATTTTTCCACCGACCCCGTAACTCGAAATGACGATTTATGTTCATGCGAAGCAAGCTCTATTGTCTTGTCGCTATATCGTTTAAAACGTCTAGAGAAACGATCTAAGCTGCGATCATCACTGCTTGCTGCACGCGAACTCGGCTCCAGGGTATTCTTGGTTAAATCAGAGCGCCGATAGATGGCCGCATCAGTGGATCGATGCGTCGTGTTTACCCGGAGCTCCCGTTCCGAACTAAAGGCAGTCCGCGGTAAGGATAGACAAAAAAACAACCCCAGTAAAGCACCAAGCCAAAGTTGTCCCATGGTACATATAGACGACTTATACCCCGATGGCGTGCAGAAAAACTGTTTGAGATATGCAAGACCTATACGTCATAGGAGTCTCCTAATCCAAAAATCCTATTTGGCTCTGAAATATCCAGCAGTATACGCAGTCTTACAGTTCATGCGGCCATCGAGCTGTCGTGGTGTACCCACCGTCAGACGCAATGACCTGTCCTGTTATATAGTTTGCGGCCGGGCTGCAAAGAAAAACTGCTAGCCCAGCGATATCCTCTGGGGTTCCAAGTCGAGCATTTGACTGCACTCCTTTAATCCATTTGTGCATGTGTTCAGGTTGCCACATATCACGATTCATATCAGTAAGAATAAAACCAGGGGCAATGCAATTGACCTGGATATCATAGGATGCCCATTCAACCGCTAATCCGCGCGTTAAGCCTGCTAAAGCACTTTTAGTAATACCGTAAATCGACAAATACGGCAGGCCTAAAGTTGAGGTCAAACTGCCGATTGTCACGATTTTCCCACCTTTTTGACGAGCAATCATATTGCTTCCGACACATCGGGTCACACGTGCCAATCCATGGAGGTTGGTTGCTAGAATGTGATCGTATTCTTCATCGGTATACTCTTCAAATTTCTTACGCAAATTAGTGCCAGCAACATTGATCAAGATGTCAACGTCGGGGTGCTCCATAGCTAGCTCAGCAACACGATCCGAATCTGTTACATCAAGTCTCTCCGCGGTCGCAGTAAAGCCTTTTTCGCGAAGTATCAGTGCCTCTTTTTCGAGTTTTTCGATCGACCGAGATGAAAGTATCGTATTTGCCCCTGCGGCTGCGAGCCCCTTGGCAATAGCTAAACCGATACCTCTACTGGCACCCGCCACGAGTGCTTTTTTTTTCGCAAGTGAAAACATCCCCTCAAGTGACATTTGTCCTCCTCCGTCCCCATACGAACTTTCGCATGACCCCGCCAGAAGGGACTCTCAGTCATACGCTAACCCAACAGGATCACCGCAGCGAGAGTTGCATTATTTTCTGAAAAAGTCGACCCTCTAGAGTGCCTGCAGATCTTTACCAGGCTTAAATCGAACTGCTTTGCCTGGTGGAATTGTTACTTCTTCGCCAGTTCTAGGGTTACGACCAATGCCAGTCTTTCTGGCGCGGATATTGAACACACCGAAACCGCGGAGCTCTATTCTGTCTCCGCGCTCCATGGCGCGCTTCATAGTTTCAAAAACTGTTTCAACTGCTATCTCAGCTTTTGTTTTGCTTAATCCGGTTCGGGTTACTACTTCTGTAACTATGTCGTTCTTTACCATTGCCTTATGACCGTCACGACTCTAAGCCTCACACGAGATTTATGCTATGCGAGACTTAAACCCTTTGTCAAGCAGGGACGATGTGCCCAGTAAACTAAATGCACTATTATTTTGGTCATATCACCTACCTTGATGATTGTTTCATTTCTGTCACGGTAACTTTTTCGTGGTAACATACAGGCGTAGACCGACGGAAATAGTTGTTGCTTTCCACGAGATTTTGTTGATAGTTAGCTCGCATTTACGAAATGTTAATTGACGCCGGGATTGGGAGCCAAACGGTTCCGAATCCTTTTTTATTTTTAGATTTAGTATTGATGTAGTCACTTAACGATGAAGCTAAACAATAAGCTTAGAGAAATTTAGGAGGACGTTATCCGTAGACCGTTTAGACCTTTTCGACGAGCTCGTAAGACCAATGTTAATGAGTTCATAAGAGCACGAGAAGTCCGTGTAATTTTTCCAGATGGACGTACCGAAGTACTGTCGACTCATGACGGCATACGGGAGGCAAAGGCACTGGGGCTCGATCTGGTATTAGTCTCGCCCAGCGCTCAACCACCTGTATGCAAGGTTATCGATTATGGTGAATACACTTACCATGAAAAAAAGAAAAAGTCGGAGGCCAAGAAGAAGCAACATCGAATTGAAGTGAAAGAAGTTAAGTTTCGTCCCAATACTGACCAACACGACTACGAATTCAAGAAAAAACATGCACAGCGTTTTCTGGAAGACGGCAACAAGGTGAAAGCAACGGTTTTTTTCCGGGGACGAGAAATTACCCATGCCAACCTCGGCGAAAAATTAATACATCGTTTGACCAACGATGTCAAAGGGTTGGGGGAAGTTGAGGGTCAACCTAGACTCGAAGGTCGTATGATGCACGTCATTATCTCGCCACACAAAAAAACATCGTAGAGGCGATAAAAGTAACGTATTTTTCTGATTGCAACACGCGCCCTTACGGTAAAATGACCCGCGACCTTCGAGCAGTAGCATTGCGGCACTGATGCAATTCCAGTTGGCATCTACTTACACACCTCGAGGTGACCAAGGGGCAGCGATCCAGCAGCTTTCGTGTGGCCTGCGCGACTCTGAGCCGCACCAGGTTCTGCTTGGCGTAACAGGCTCAGGGAAAACTTACACAGTAGCCAAAGTAATAGAGGAAACCAACCGACCTGCACTTATTTTGGCGCACAACAAAACGCTTGCTGCTCAACTATACAACGAATTTAAAACATTTTTCCCTGCAAACGCAGTTGAGTACTTCGTCAGCTATTACGATTATTACCAACCGGAAGCATACCTCCCATCCAGTAACACTTATATCGAGAAAGAGGCAACTATTAATGATGACCTCGATCGACTCCGTTTATCGGCTACTCGCTCACTTTTCGAGCGTCGCGACTGCATAATCATTGCTAGCGTTAGTTGCATATATGGCCTCGGGTCTCCCGAGTCATATTTTGGAATGTTGCTCATGCTAGAAAAAGGACAGTCACTATCGCGTGACAAACTTTCACGCCGTTTAGTCGCTATCCTTTATGAACGACACGATGGAGAATTGCAGCGAGGAACATTTCGAATCCGCGGTGATGTTATTGAGGTTTTTCCAACATACGACGAAAATGCTTACCGTATCGAACTCTGGGGAGATGAAATCGATCGTATTTCACAAATTGATCCCATACTTGGACAGACATATCAGACATATTCACGTCTTCCCATCTACCCAGCCAGTCACTACGTCATGTCTGATGCTACCCGAAATGATGCGATAGAAAGTATTCTGGCCGAACTCAACGAATGGCTTCCTGAATTGACCAATTCAGGAAAACAGCTAGAAGCACAACGCCTTCGCCAACGGACGTTATTTGATATCGAAATGATGCGAGAGATTGGCTATTGTCACGGAATTGAAAATTACTCTCGTCACTTTTCGGGACGTCAACCAGGTGAACCGCCTCCAACCTTACTTGATTATTTACCTACTGATTCAGCTATATTTATTGACGAAAGTCACCAGACGATTCCTCAGTTGCGCGGCATGTACCACGGAGATCGAGCACGCAAGGAAGTTTTAGTGTCACACGGATTTCGTCTTCCGAGCGCATTAGATAACAGGCCACTAAACTTTTCAGAGTTTGAAATGCGCGCTAAGCAAACTACATACGTCTCAGCAACACCTGGCGTGTATGAGCTAGAAAAATGTGGCGGTCTTGTTGTTGAACAGTTGATTCGACCAACAGGACTGCTCGACCCTATTGTTGAGATACGACCGGTACATGGACAAGTGGACCACCTTCTTGAATGTCTCCAGCTACGAGTCAGCAAAGGTGAACGCGTTCTTATTACAACCTTGACTAAACGCATGGCCGAGGACTTGACATCGTACTACGGTGAACTCGGCGTGAAGTGTCGGTACCTACATTCAGAGATTGACACATTGGAACGAGTTCGACTAATTCGAGATTTAAGACTCGGTGAATACGATGTCCTAATAGGTGTCAATCTGCTACGCGAAGGGTTAGATCTACCAGAAGTTTCATTAGTGGCTATATTAGATGCCGACAAAGAGGGCTTTCTGCGGTCTACCGGATCGTTAATTCAGACAATCGGACGTGCAGCGCGTCATATAAATGGCAAGGCAATCCTCTACGCAGATCGCACGACTAAGAGCATGCAGCAAGCGATCGAGGAGACTGATCGGCGCCGTGAAGCACAAAAACAGTACAACGAAATCAATCACATTACACCCACGAGCATTGCTAAATCGGTCGATATGAGCTTGGCTCCAGTGACCCCTTCGGATGGCCTTGAGCCCCCAAAATATTTGGCCGACATATCTTCTTTCACAGATATTGAAGAACTAAAAGCGGCAATGAAAGAAGCAGCTGCAGCGTTTGATTTCGAACAAGCGGCAAAAATTCGTGATCGAATCAAGGAATTAGACGTTCATGCATCCCGCTAAACAAAGTGAACAATACCAAAGAAATCGTCTCTAATTCAGCTGTCGGACAACTGCTATGGTGTTTCGCTCCATCGACCAAGTGCGCTTAAAGCGGCATCCCAACCAATACCCAAACGTCACTTTGAGTATGCTAAGAAGTGCCGGAAGTGTTTTCATGCAAAAAGTTACAAAAATTCTTCTTTGCTATGTGAAAATACTTTTACTGTTTGCGGGAAGTGGCGCTAACCTACTTCACTCGACGCAATTTCTGCACACCGCAAAAGTCATCGCACTCGAGGATCTAAACCATAGCGTCAAACGTGTTCGCCTACGGCTCCAATCAGAAGACAATTTCTCCTTCGCTCCAGGGCAGTTTATTTTTATCAAAGTTCCGCACGGCTACGTCACAAAATGGAATAAGCGTTACTCAACTAATCATTCCACCATTGTCCGACCATACTCAATTGCATCGGCACCTCATCAGCTGCCATACCTCGATCTCATAATCGGACACCAACGAAATCCACCAGGAAAAACGGTACCTCCGGGATTAGCTTCGACCTATATACATACGACACTCAAAGTCGGCGATATGCTCACCTTTAGCTCTCCCCACGGCAACCTAATGACTATACATGACAATGATGCAGAAACCCGTAGTGACCCACTGATTCTGGTAGCTGGCGGCACAGGCCTTGCGCCTTTCCTTAGTGTATTGAGTCACTACTTTCAGACGAATCAGCAACGGCAAATCTATCTTTATCTCGGAGTTAAATCAATTCGTGACCTTCTTCTCGACGAAACCCTATCTCGCTGGGCTAGTACACATGAGTATTTTCGATACATCCCAACATTATCGAAACCTGCTGAAGGTAAATCATGGCGGGGCAGAATTGGCTACGTTAACACTATTCTCGATCAGGATTTTAATCCTCCACTAATTGCGGATGTTGCACTAGCTGGGTCGCCTATTATGATCCGAGAAACCATCAGGGTGTTGCAGGAAAAAGGCTTACCCCGACACCGTATTCATTATGATGAGGTCCCACACAGTACCGCTACGCTCCCGTAGATCTCCACTCCATTCGTAGTGAAACCCAACTTCCCGCCGATGCTAGCAACGAAATTACGAATAAGGCAGTGATGTTGTGAAAATGTTCTGTGCTGACAAATGAATACGAAGGTCGCACCAAAGCGCACAGCAGAAGAGAAGATACACAGATATGCCAGGATAAAAAAAGAAAGTTCCCAATCTTACGCATCCCGAACATAAGAAACTTCAGCCCCACCCAACAAAATACACTCAGTCCTATCAGGGCCATAGGCATAGATTCAGCTTCAATACCAGGCACAAGATCAAAACGTATTTCGTCGCCCGTCGACAATCCGAAAACCCCTACACCGAGAAGAAACAGAGCCACCACGCAACCAAACAGGTAGCTCCAAAGACGGAGACAAATACTTGTGAATTTCATTTTTTACCCCTAACAACAGCAAACTGCGCTACCTAGGCTCCACGGTGATCGCATCGGCACTACCCCTCACACGCACCATAGGCATACATATACACCTTCTAGCTTTAGGTTATTATCACTTACCTAAACTACTCTATTATATTATCTTATCTATATTAAGAATACAGACCAAGACCCACACTGAGAAATCATCCCTCTTGTCCCGATGCTGATTGGTTCGGTTGCCATAGCACTTCCTCCGAATCCACCTTGAGGCTAACCCAGCGACTCCAGACAAAAAAAGCATCACTTAGTCGATTCAAGTATCGTAAAGTCGCATCCGGTATTTCCGTATCACGCTTCAGTGCGACCAGATACCGTTCCGCACGACGGCAGATTGTGCGACAAAGGTGTAATTCGGCATTGGCTCGACATCCGCCGGGCAATACAAAGGATTTTAAATTCGTGAGTTCGGCGTTGGTGCGATCGATTTCGTACTCCAATTGCTCGACATCGGCATCAACAATTCGAGGTTGTCGATCCCCTACCTGGTCAGCTTCAGTCGCAAGAATGGAACCAAGATTAAAAAGTTCGTGCTGTATTCGTAACAAAATAACGGATAAGGGGGTCAATTCCTGACAATTTCGAGATGCCTCATTAATCGACACACGTGACAATCCCACCGCTGAGTTTAGTTCATCAATAATCCCGTAAACTTCGATTCGTAAATTATCTTTCGAAACTACCGTTCCACCAACCAACCGAGTGTCTCCGTCATCACCGCTTTTCGTGTAGATGCGATTCAATTTGATACCAATATCTTTGTAAACGGAATCCGTCATAAAAATTTCACTAATTTTACGGTCGCGTCAATTAATTTTTCGAAATCCGGAATTGCCAGGTATCTCGGGTTGCACCCTAAGTCAATAATGGTTTGACAATATTTCCATGAATGTCAGTCAAGCGGTAATGCCGTCCTTGAAATTTAAACGTCAGTTTTGTGTGGTCGACACCAAGACGATTCAATATTGTGGCCTGTAAATCATGGATGTGGACTGGGTCCTTCACGATATTGTAAGAGAAATCATCGGTTTGCCCATAGACCATTCCTCCTTGAATGCCGCCACCGGCCATCCAAACACTATATGCACGCGGGTGGTGATCACGGCCGTAGTCTTTCTCGCTCAATCGCCCCTGGCAGTAAACCGTGCGCCCAAATTCCCCTCCCCAGATGACTAACGTGTCATCGAGCATACCTCGATCTTTCAGATCTCGAACTAAGGCCGCAGAAGCTTGATCCGTCTCTTTCGCCTGCTGGGTTAGCCCTTCTGGCAGGCGGCTGTGTTGATCCCAGCCACGGTGAAAAAGTTGAATGAACCTCACTCCGCGTTCTGCTAGACGACGCGCCAATAGACAATTCGCAGCAAAACTACCTGGGCGGCGAGAATCATCGCCATACAGTTTGAAAATATGCGAGGGTTCATCCGATAGATCAGTCAAATTGGGCACCGAGCTCTGCATTCGGAATGCCATCTCATATTGCGCAATACGGGTCGCGATTTCAGGATCCCCAAAATCATCGAGCTTTAGTTGATTTAGCTCGCTCAACGCATCCAAATACGCGCGTCGGCTTCCTCGCTTGAAGCCTGCCGGATCTGAAAGATACAGCACAGGGTCCCCAATTGAACGGAATTTGACACCTTGGTATTGGGTTTTTAAAAACCCGCTACCCCATAAGCGATCATAGAGCGGCTGCCCACCACCGTTCGGTTTTACGGTCACCATTACAACAAACGCCGGCAAATCACTACTTTCGCTCCCTAAGCCATAGGCTAACCACGCTCCAATACTTGGTCGTCCTGCAATCTGTGCGCCTGTTTGAATATAGGTGATGGCAGGGTCATGATTGATAGCCTCGGTCTTAACCGATCGAATGATCGCTATATCATCAACTATTTTGGCCGTCTCCGGTAAAACTTCACTTAACCAGGCTCCAGATTGACCGTGTTGTCTGAATTTAAAAATTGACTCAACAAGCGGAAAGCTTTCTTGGGTCGAAGTCATGCCTGTTAGACGTTGGCCCTTGCGGATTGATTCCGGGAGGTTCTGCCCCCGTAATTTCACCAGATCTGGCTTGTAATCAAACAAGTCCATCTGCGACGGACCACCAGATTGGAAAAGCCAAATCACACGCTTCGCTTTCGGTGCGAAATGGGGCAAATCCGGCAATCCCGGATAAGGGCGTTCTATCTGGTTCCCATCTGTATGGCTCGTGGCCTCATTCGCCAGTAGCGATCCAAGTGCCAGGCTGCCGATACCTGTTGCCGTACGCGCAAAAAAATGTCGTCGGGTTGAAAGCCGTCTCTGTTCTATTAGAGGATCCATCGTTTCTTTGCTTTCGCTACATTTCGCACTATCAATCAAGCTACTCTTTCGTTATTGCTTCGTCTAAATTCAGCAATAAGCTCGCAACACTACTGTAAGCAGCCAGAGTAACTTCATCAAGGGACTTATCGTATTTTGACTCTCCTTCACTCAAAAACTGCAACGCAGCATCTGGATCATTTGCGAAGTCATTCCAAAAGTTACCATACACCTGGCGCAAAATACGGGACTCTTGCACACCGGGTAGTCTTGCTGTGACCAACCGGAACCCGTACGTAAGACGATCTTCAACTGTCTCCCCACCTTCCGTCATAATTCGCTCAGCAAGCTTCCGAGATGCTTCAATATATGTAACATCGTTCATCAAATTCAACGCCTGTAATGGTGTATTTGTACGTTTCGTATTGACCGTGCAGGTTTCACGATCACTAGAATCAAAAGTGACCATTGAAGGAGGCGCCACGGTTCGGCGCCAAAAGGTATACAAGCTACGCCTGTAGAGATCATCTCCCTTTCCAATCCTATAACCATCAGACGAAAAAGTTAGCTCAAGCCAAAGTTTTTCAGGTTGATATGGCTTGACCGATGGCCCTCCAATTTCCTCTTTTAACAGTCCGGATAGTGCAAGTGCTTGGTCACGAATTACCTCTGCCGGCAACCGGAACCTTGGTCCACGAGCAAGCAATCGGTTTTCAGGATCTCGTTCCGTAAGGCTTGCCGTAACCATTGATGATTGTCGGTAAGTTGAACTCATAACTATTGTCTTCAAAATTTCTTTGATGTCCCAACCCTTTTCCATGAATTCGACCGCCAACCAATCCAGTACATCTTGCTGGAGTGGTCGCTCACCTTGAGATCCAAAATTCTCAGTCGTTTTAACTAATCCAACACCAAAAACCATCTGCCAAAAACGATTGACAATTACACGTGCAGTCAACGGATTTGATCGATCAATCAACCATCGCGCCAACCCCAATCGATTGTTCTCCCAATTTACCTTGAAGGCCGGAAAGATTGCAGGTGTGGCTGGTTGAACTCTTTCACCATGGGCATCATATGCACCGCGGGTCAGAATATAGGTCGGGCGTGGTTCGTCGCTATCACGCATAACCATTACTGTTGGAATACTGGCGTAAAACTGTTTCCGTTCTCGACGCACATCGGATAGCTCACGTCTTGCAGCTCGAATGCCAACAGAGGCAGCGCGATCAAGAAAAGCGCTACGTAGCTTTTGTTCTTCCGCTATGGTTCTCTTCCGCGGAGATTTGTTTGCAATTCGCGTTACCGAGGTTCGCACATTTAATAATTCAGCTTCCACCGATGACAAGGCACGATTGTAGATTCGGACATCATCTACAAAACCCTTGAAGTTTGCCTCGCCACCGCCAGCACCAATACGGAAAGGTTCATCTGACTTGAACGGAAACGATAGATCACTCCACTCTACGTCTTTCTCTTGTTCCTGTCCGTCTACGTAAATCCGTACACCTTTGGCCATCCTGCCGCCATCGTAAGTCACCGTCACCTGGTGCCAGCGATTCATCGCAAGTGGCTCAGTTGACGATACTCGCAGGCTGATATCAGTCCAGCGATGGTTAGCATAGAGGAAAACTTTCCCATCGCGCAAGTACAGGCCATGCCCTGATTCCTTCGGCAGTAACTTCGTCTTGGAAAGAATGGCGCCATTTGGTGACGTTGGATAAATCCACACTGCAAACGTGAATGGATCAAGAAAATTTAATTTAAAACCAGGGCCGCCATCAATATGCATCGTGCCATCGAAACGGGCAGATTGGGACAAGATACCTGGCTCAAATTTAAGCTCCCTTCCATGAGGAGATATCACCGACGCACTGATCGGCGGCTGAGAATTCTTCCCCGAGATGGACAATATTTCGCGAGTCAAATCGGGATTCGGTGTAATTAACGGACTGCCCGAAACGTAAGCCCCTGTCTCTTCACGTAAATCACCATCTAGTGGAAAATGCAGAATCAAACCATCACCAGGTGCCCAATCCGGTGTCCCGGCTGTTTGCAGCCATTGTTCCCAGCTACGCTGTGTTTTTTTGATCCGATCTTCCAGCCCTGCCCATGTAACTTTTTTAGAGGCGATTTCTTCATCCAGTGCTGCTAACTTCCTAGCCTGTGCGGCTGTTGGTGCTGCGATGAGAGGTTCTTCATTGCCAAAATTGTAGACCAGTCCCTTTTCTGGGACACGGTTAAAAAATGCAAAGAGTTGATAGAACTCTTTCTGTGTTAGCGGATCATATTTATGGTCATGGCAACGAGCACATCCAACTGTCAAACCAAGCCATACCGTCGCAGTTGTTTCAAGACGATCCGCTACATACTCCACACGAAATTCTTCATCGACAATGCCTCCTTCAGCACTAGTACGATGGTTGCGGTTGAATCCCGTAGCGATAACCTGATCGAGCGTTGGATTGGGTAGTAAATCTCCCGCGATCTGTTCAATCGTAAATTCATCAAACGGCTTGTTATCGTTGAATGCATCAATCACCCAGTCGCGCCAACGCCACATGTGCCGGTAACCGTCACTTTGGTAACCATTCGTATCCGCATAACGTGCCGCATCTAGCCAACGGGCGGCCATATGTTCTCCGTAGCGTGGAGAAGCCAATAGGCGATCAACCACTTTCTCGTAAGCGGCTGGTGAGGTGTCCGTAGCAAACTCCTCTATCTCTGAAAGTGTTGGAGGTATTCCCGTTAAATCGAAAGATACACGACGAATCAAACTGCCGCGGCTTGCGGCTCTGGAGGGCTCTAACCCGACGACTGCGAGACGTGCTTGGATAAATTTATCGAAATCAACTGTCGCCCAGTCATCTTTGTGTACAGTTGGGACAGTCTCACGACGCGGTGCAATAAATGCCCAATGCTTCTCCCACTTTGCACCTTGTTCAATCCAGCGCCCAATTAAACCAACCTGGTCGTCCGAAAGTCTGTCGTGCCCCAAGTAGCTCGGTGGCATTCGTAGCGTTTCATTGTCTGTAACCAAGCGTTGATAGAGGATGCTATTTTCGATACTGCCAGGTACGATAGCTTTACCGCCAGATTGCAGTTGAGCGAACACGCCCTCTTCTCTGTCAAGCCGTAATGCAGCCTTGCGTTGAACGCTATCTGGTCCATGACACGCAAAACAGTTGTCAGATAATATCGGCCTGATATCGCGGTTAAATGTAACCCGGTCGGCTGCCAATGCAGGATACGTCGCAAAGATAAAAACGGTCGCCCATAGCGGGCAAGAAATGAGAAGGAAACGCTTGCGGAGGCTCAAACTAAATACCTCAACAGATACATGGCAAAATCCACCGTGAAGCAGTAGTATAACCAACTACCCTATGGCGCTCACAGCCTTCACATCTCAAAATCATCAAACATCAAAGAACTTTTCAGCGTAAACCGAAAAGCGTGAACTCGGCCTTGTTGCACCAAGGCCCCTGTCGATCAATACTTTGGTACCGTTGGGTCAATCTGATCACTCCACGCCAAGATACCACCTGTGAGATTCTTAACCTTACTGAATCCCGCTTGTTTGAGAAATTCAACCGCCTTGGCACTTCGCATTCCGGATTTGCAATGCACCACGATCTCGTCGGCCGCATCTAACTCACTAACGCGTGTGGGCAAACTTCCCAGAGGAATTAAAGTTGAACTCGGAAGTGAACAAATTTCGTACTCGTGTGGTTCACGCACATCGAGCACAAAAATTTGATCTCCTGTATCGAGCCTATTCTTCAGAGTAACGACATCCGTTTCCCATTCATTCATAGCTTGTCCTGCTTCACCTTTCTTTGGTTCAATTCCGCAAAACTCTTCATAGTCAATCAGTTTTCGAACTGTTGGGTGATCTCCACAGACTGGACATCCGGGATCACGACGCAACTTTAGCTCTCTGAACTTCATATTGAGAGCATCGTAAAGAACGAGTCGATTGCTTAACGTTTCACCCTTTCCAAGAATTATTTTCACCGTTTCTGTTGCCTGGATGCTGCCAATCAATGCTGGCAAGATCCCCAGCACCCCCCCTTCAGCACAACTCGGAACTAGTCCAGGAGGAGGTGGTTCGGGGTATAAGCATCGATAGCAGGGACCACCATCGTAATTGAAAACAGTTGCCTGCCCCTCAAACCGAAAGATCGATCCATATGCATTTGCCTTCCCAAGAAGTACACAAGCATCGTTAACCAGGTAACGTGTCGGAAAATTATCCGTACCATCCACAACAACATCGTACTCATTAAGGATTTCGAGCGCGTTTTCGCTGGTGAGCCGAGTCTCATACTTTTGTATTTCGACGTGCGGATTTATATCATGCATCCGGTCAGCTGCAGAATCAAGTTTCGGACGCCCAATATCAGAGGTGCCGTGAATTACTTGTCTCTGTAAATTTGTGACATCGACTGTGTCGAAGTCCACCAGGCCAATTTTCCCAATTCCTGCTGCTGCTAAATACAGACCAAGTGGTGCGCCAAGACCACCAGTGCCAATCATTAAAACCTTTGCTGTTTTAAGCTTCCTCTGGCCCTCCACTCCGACTTCGGGCATGATTATATGCCGATCATAACGTCGAAGCTCATCGCTACTAAGCTCCAACAAGGGAGTGACTTCTTCTGGGTTAGATGACATTCCTACCTCCTGCGATCGATGGCACAATACTGATCACATCACCAGGGTCAACTACCGTTTTATTGCCGTCCAGGTAACGAATATCTTCATCGTTCATGTAGACATTAACGAAACTACGTAACTTACCCTCGTCATTGAACAAGTGTTGACGTAATGCACTATGTTCGTCGACCAGTTTTTCCAGAGCTTCTCCAACTGTTGAGGCATCCAGCTCAACAGCATCATGCTCGTTCGCGTATTGTCGCAATGGTGTAGGGATCATCAATTTAGGCATCATAACTCTCCGTATTCAAGGTTTTCTTTCTCTGCCCGCGTCTGATCTGGATCGGGCAACCAACTGTTCGCGTGATCAAATGCACCTTCTTTGATCGAAAGTACTACAAACGAATACCATGGACAGGAATTTTTCAAATCCGTTTCTGAAAAGTATGCATCACAATCTGGGTGCGAGTGATAAATTCCGATGAGTTGAAGCCCGCACTTGCGAGCTTCTTGATCAGCTGCGAGCAAATCGTCATTCCGCAACTCATACCGAGCAACACGGGCACCATCAAACGAATTTACAAGTGGGATAGCGCGTTCCACGATTTTTCCGTTCGTATCAGTAGTCCCAAGCATCGCACCAACGCACTCATTCGGATACGTGGCCTCCGCATGTTCAACCATCACACTCCATGAATTGGAATTAATTCGAATCATCTCTTAGATCAACGTCGTTCAGCAATACCGTAAACTTTAAATTTGTTTATTGGTCATCCCAAAACTGTTCGCTTAAATACTTGTCAGCGGCATCGCAAAGCACAGTAACCACAATTCCACTCTTCTCTTGCTCAGCAACACGCAAGGCAGCAACAACATTTGCTCCTGAGGAAACTCCAACCAGTAATCCCTCTTCGCGTGCGAGATATTTCACCATCGTGTGTGCTTCCTCTGTTTCAACCCAAATATTGCTGTCCGCTAACTGTTCATCGTAAATACCTGGAACTATCGCTGTTGGCATGTGCTTGAGGCCTTCCAAGCCATGGAAACCGGATGATGGTTGCATTGATGCCAGCCGAATTTTTGATGAGTACTCTCGCATTCGCTTCCCTATGCCCATAAAGGTTCCGCTTGTTCCCAATCCAGCGACAAAATATGTAAGTGCGCCGTTTGTCTGATCCCAAATCTCCGGCCCAGTCGTTGTGTAATGAGCTTGCCAGTTCGCCGGGTTGTTGTATTGATCGGGATAAAAGTACTTATCTTTATTCCGTTCATATTCCACCTGACACGCGCGAATTGCACCATCGGACCCTTCTCCAGGATCCGTTAGTATTACATCTGCGCCATAGGCCTTTAGGATACGTTTCCTTTCTGGTGATGCGTTTGCCGGCAGAAATAATTTCAGGGAATACCCTTTTGCGGCACATATCATCGCGTATGCAATACCGGTATTTCCACTTGTCGAGTCAAGTAAAATCTTCTCTTTTGTTAGGCTGCCAATTCGTTCACCTTCAAGCACCATGCTGAGCGCAGGACGGTCTTTGACTGAGCCTCCCGGGTTGAAATATTCCGCCTTGGCATAGATTTCAACATTCGGTAAATGGCTAGTCAGGCTTTGTATGTGCAGCAGGGGCGTATTTCCCACGAGCGACAGAACTGTTCCGGACTCTCTTGTTTCTTGCAAATTCATATCACAACGATCTACTGAACTCTTGCAAATCAGCCTAACCACTTTGATCTCGGCAGAATCGTACTATTCCTGCCTCACACTAAACAGTAAAAGTTATACCAACGCATGGCGGAGAGGGGGGGATTCGAACCCCCGGTAGAGCTTTAAACCCTACGACGGTTTAGCAAACCGCTGCTTTCGACCTCTCAGCCACCTCTCCGCAGGAGGTCCGACCACTGTCGCTCACTGAGGTCTTCCTCAATTTATCACATCCCCTTTTACTGCCGGACAACCATCGAAGCACATATCGAAACTACTCAGTTTACGTCCACCCGAATGAGAAATGGATTAATTCCAGATAAAGCAAAGATTTATCTCCATCCTTCGAACATCAGGTATTAGGTAGCTACAATAAAGTTTAATCACAATTTGGAGCAGTAAAACTAATGGAAAATGTCGTCATTATTGGATCTGGATGTGCAGGCAATACAGCTGCTATTTATACTGCACGCGCAAATCTTCAACCGCTTGTATATGAAGGTTTAGAGGCGGGAGGGCAACTATCTATGACCACGGATGTGGAAAACTACCCGGGATTCCCAGACGGTGTGTTAGGCCCGGAACTCGTCGGACACATGAAATTGCAAGCCCAACGCTTTGGAGCAAGATTTAACTCGGGTGACATCACCGCAGCAGATTTATCAAAAAGACCATTCAAACTCCAAGCCGGTGAAGTTTCCATCCAAACAAAAACACTGATCATTGCTTCCGGAGCATCGGCACGTTGGTTGGGACTTGAGTCAGAGCAGAAATTAATCGGACACGGTGTGAGCTCCTGCGCTACCTGTGATGGTTTCTTTTTTCGAAATCAACCTGTCACCGTGGTTGGTGGTGGTGATTCCGCAATGGAAGAGGCAATATTTCTGACAAAATTTGCCTCAGAAGTCACCATCGTCCATCGCCGAGGTGAATTTCGTGCATCGAAGATCATGCTTGATCGAGCTCAAAAAAACGAAAAAATATCCTGGAAACTGCACACAACTGTGGATGAGGTGTATGGCGTGAAGGAACAAGAAGTGACCGGTGTTCGGTTGCGCAATACGAAAGACGGAAACACTTGTGACCATACGACCAGCGCCTTATTTCTCGCTATCGGACATATTCCAAATACCAAGATTTTCAACGGGCAACTCGATCTTGATCCTGATGGTTACATCCTATCCAAAGGTGGTGCACGAACAAGTGTCGATGGTGTTTTCCATGCCGGTGACGTGGAAGATAGAGTGTACCGGCAAGCTATTACCGCTGCCGGGGCCGGCTGTAAGGCAGCTATTGAAGTTGAACGTTTCCTGGAAAATATGCACTAGTTGTTTGTCTCTAATCGAACCTTCATCGCTTGGATCACTGACGAGCACCGACTAATGTTAAGACTCCATATTCCACAATGCATTTAATTGATTGGCTTCTGGTTGTAGCCCTTAATGGTCCGGTCGTCATATATGGGTTTTGGCGTAGCCGCAATACCAAGACAAGTGCAGATTGGTTTTTGGCAGGACGTAGTCTCCCATGGTGGATTGTGGGGTTGTCACTTTACGCCACCGCGATCGATTCTAGCGATCTCGTGGCTGATACCGGTGGAACCTACTCCTTGGGGCTTCGCTACTTTGTCACGAATTGGGTCGGGGTGGTCCTGGGATGGGTGATTGGTGCTCATTTCGTTGTACTTCCAATGTATCGCGCTGGAATGTACACCAACGCCGAATACCTGGAAGCTCGATTTGGTCCGGCAACTCGCGTCCTAAGTGCATTCGTTCAAGTTCAATACCGAACAATGGTTCTAGGCATCCTCGCAGTCACTCTGTATCTCGTACTCGCAATTGTATGTGATTTGGGAGTGTACGCTTGGTGGGCTGTCATTGGAATCGCATCGCTTGCAACTATTTACACCGCACTCGGCGGACTCAAAGCGGTCGTATTCACTGATGCAATACAAACCGTCATCATGCTGATTTCGTCAGTGGCTCTATTTTGGCTTTGCTGGCATAGCATCGGAGGATGGAATAACCTCAAATCAACCTTTGAAACACATGAACCCGGACTCGCATATGAGATGCTTCATGTCGGAAGCGATACGATCGATCGAACTCCTATCGATGGAAAGACACATGACGAAGTCGATCAACTCCTATTGCTTGGAGGTGTGCCCGATAACGACCAAAAAGTGATCGTACACCGTACCCCAGCGTGGCTAACCGCGATTGCTTTTATGATTTTAGGTCTATCCTATTCAATTGTTAACCACACTCAATCGATGCGCATGTTCGGATCACGCAGTGAGTGGGATCTTAAAATGTCTGTCGTTGTCGCCGGCATCATTTTACTAGCAACCACCTTCACGAATCTGATGGTCGGCGTTATTGGTCGAGCGATGTATCCAGACCCGAGCTTGATGCCAATCGAAGCATCACTGCAAGTTCGCGATTCAATCTATCCACTACTCGTGCGTGATCTGACCACCACAGGCCTGACAGGTTTGGTCGTTGCTGGAGTTATTGCAGCCATCTTTTCCACGTTTGATTCAATCGGATCAACACTATCGGCATTGCTAGTTCGAGACGTATACGCACGTTTCATTGTTCGGAACAAAGACGATCGTCACTATTTACGAGTCGGACAATGGCTCACGCCTGTCATAATTTTCGGTTCTTTTTTATATGTTCCTTTTCTTCAACAAGGACAAGGCATGCTGTTGTTTTACATTGAGTTAGCAGGTGCATTCGTAATTCCATTGCTGGCTCTTTACTTGATGGGGGTATTCACACGTGTGAACAGGCGTAGCGGTACGATATCGTTGCTGATCGGTGTTTGCTACGGCTCCCTGCGGCTTTTGAGTCCACATATTGCAGAAATGTGGGGCATCGTACTTCTTCCTGATTTCCTGCTGAATAGTTACAGTGGTTACCTAGTGAGCATGGTATTAACTGCTGGAAGCATGATAATCGTTTCATTCATCTTCGGTTGGGAGTCTCGAGGTACTCTACTCCACAAAGAGAGTGGAGGGTGGCTTCTTTCATCACAAATTCAAGCGAGTCAAAGCCAGCCATCAATTCCGACATCTCGCAGTGAGTTCTGGCCAGCCCTCTTAGGAGCATGCGTAGTCGGAATTGGCCTCTTCCTGAGCTTTGTTGTTTTTTGGTAGCTATTTCTTTCGAGCGCTTATGCAGCGCGCGGACCACGCACCAATTCCACCGTCAGGTTGCAAATGAGCTGCCAGTTTTGACTGAATGCCCTAAACCATTGCAGCTTACTAACCTGCGGGAAGTAAATTCCGCGAAATGCGATCCGAGCCATTAAGTGCATAATCCTCTCGCCTACCGGCTTTGACTTCAAATACTCGATCGCTTCTCGGTTTCGTTCTGCACTGTAGGAATCGCTCCACGCACTGTCTACCTCGCCACGAGCCTCATCTATTGTCATCTTTAAAGGCTCATGACACATTACGAAGGGGGCAAAATCCATCCAATGCTTCGGGCGAATCAGACGACCTGCATCAAGCAAGCGGTCATAAAGAGGTGTAGCCGGAAATGGTGTCAGCTGCCCAAAGACTGGTAGTCCTGGTGGCCATTGTTGAATTTTTGCAAGAGTCCGTTCAGCTACTCCTGGAGTATCGTTATCCATCCCAAAAATAAAAGAGGTTATTGCATAGATATTTCTATCTGCCAACGATTCAAGTACCGGTTGGTATGTTTCCGGCTTATTGAAGCCTTTATTGACATCTTTCAGGTTTGTATCATCGATCGACTCCATACCGATAAATATCCACTTGCCTCCCGCTTGATCAATTAAATCAACAAGTTCCTCATCTTCCAATAAATTAGCGCTAATTTGAGCTACCCAGGGCAATTGTGCGTCTGCAGCAATGATGGCTCTCAATAAGGACTTTGTTCTCTTGCGATCAATAGCAAAGTTGTCGTCCACGAAAAAGACAGCAACCTGCCCTCCTTCTTCATGTGCCCGTCGTTTAAGACGTAGCATCTCACTCACGACGCTTTCATCGGAACGAAATCGTAATGAATCGCCAAAGAAGCCCGTCACTGTGCAAAATTCGCATCCGTACGGACACCCTCTACCCGACTCAATTGGAATTACCCGAAACGACCCCCAGCCGCCACCAAGCTTGCTCAACTTTTGGCGCAATAAGCGCGGAACCATATTGAACTGATCCAAATCAAGTTCCGTCCAGCCAATTTCGGGGTATTCATCGAGGCTCGGTTTCACTTCCTTCCCATCGGCATCAACGGGTTCGTACAGCTCCTTCAAGCAACCATTCGCCGTATCCTCAACAATCCGTGGCCATGTATCATCTGCCTCCCCCACTGCGATGGCGTCCGCATAACGTTTTCCGCCATCACGCCCGAGTGGTTCATCTGGAACTTCAGTTACATGGGGTCCACCCATTACCACAGGAACTCCTATTTCCCGTATCGCTTCTGCGACCTTGTAGGCGCGAGCGATCATTCTTGTCATTGCGCCTATACCAACCAGGCCTATATTATTTTCACGAATGTAGTCGCACAGTTGATCTTCGGTCATCGGTCGCGCATTGCCATCGATTAGAAATACTTCATGCCCCTCGGGAGTCAATCTCTGAAGTAGAAACATCCACAGGTGCGGCATAAAGTTTCGCGTTACGCCATTGTCCGGATTATATAGAAGAATATTCATTCGTCCTCGTTAATAAACACAAGGTGCCTTCACAAGCAATCTAACCCACTACTCTAACAAGCTTACCCTCTAGCAAAAAAAAAGATCAACAACTAATTATGAGTTGCGTCTATCCACCGGAGCGCATTCCAGACAGTTTCATCGTGCTATTCGTCTCTCAAACCCCTGCGGTGATTCACCCTTCCTCACAAGTATTACTGTTTCCTTTTGGTTTAGCGAAAATTCAAACAATGGTCCTTGTAGTTGCTTTACTTCCTTTCCCTCACGGTAAAGCGTCACAGATTTTCCGTGCCATGGGTTGCGAACTCGACACGTCGTTCCATTGACAGATCTAATCTCAACGAACTGGACAGTACCACCTTCAATGGCAGACGTGACCACAAATCCTCCCCGGGCAAGTAACGAATACTCAGCATCCCAGTCTATTGGCCATGCTGGGAAAACTCGTATCACAGGGTCGCCACCTGGCCGCATTGGGACAGCCTGAAGCAGAGCCAGTTGAACAGCATCCAAAACTCTTCCAAGTCTTTCGACATCATTCGCCTGCGGACCATCCAGCAGTGACATTCGATTCCGTAATATCCGCTTCCCATTGTGTCCAAGCTGAACCTTTTCATCTTTCGCCCACGATCCAACCTGGCTAGGAATTAAAATTTTTACATCCTCCGAACGGCCCAAAAGTGCAGCGGCTCGTGGATATGGGCTCAGAGAGTCTATCTTTGTTTGTGCATGAATACCATCAGGGAATAGAGATTCAAAAGAGTCATTCGCAATCTGTCGAAACTTTTCATCCTGTGTCTCAAGCGTACAGAGATCGTAATGAATTGCTGGAACGATCGTGTGATAATCTCGATTAGTTCCATCGCCCCAAGCATGTGGCTTCAATCCGTTGACCCACAATCGCGGCATTCCAGGTTTTCGCGGATCGAGGGAATCTGGGTGATCATTCGTTGGAAAAGGAGTTAAATCAACAAGAATCTTTTTCCACTCTGTTCGTCGAACCTCATCAACTCCAAGCAATTCAGCAGCTCTGATCGCGAGTGGCAGCAATCCACGCATCGCTGCTAACTCCTCCATCGTGTCTTGCGCACCCCAAACAGGTTCATGATTATTTACATGATGAAGATGATATTTGCCATCCGACCCCAAAACTAAATTTGGGAAAAACTGAAAAAGTTCAGCAACCCCTTTGATCATCGGGTAAGCTCTCTCGCGAAGCCAATTGTGGTCCTGTGTATATTGATATCGCTCCCAGTAAAGGTACGCTATCTTTGCACCACTCGACAGCATGTGAACCACATGCCCATTTGGCCCTGCCCCTTTGTCAGTAAAAGTCCATTCACCATCGACCCATTTCCCGTGCGCCTTCCAGTTCCAACGACTGTTATGTGGTGGCTGAGTTCGTGCAAACCGTTGAAAGCTATCAGATCTGTCGTTCCATGGTTTTCTTCGAAGATATAGATCTTGCATTTCGGTAGCGATAGCCTCTGGAAGTTCCCTTAAGCCATCGAACCACGTCACTTCGGGAATGAAAATACCTTGACTTCCCCATTGCTGTTTAGATGCTTTTGCAAGGGATTCATACATCCCTGAGTACATATTGAAGACGGGATCGCTTAACTCCAGGCGGTTTGTGCCGAGCATCCCCTGGTAATAACTACTGACATTATGCCACCAATACTGACTCCCCCATTCTCGTCGGTCGCCACCCGTTGACCAAAGCATACCGTTGAATTTTGGTGGGAAAGCACCACGGGAGCTAGACGCCATTAGATACAGAAAGTAATTGTAATTTGCTTCGATGAAGTCAGCCACTTTGTCATCACTGTGTAGATGGATAAATGATCTCGCCCAAAAATCCTGCCACCATGTTGCATTTGATTTCACCAAACCATCAAAGCCCACCTCGGCTGCCACATCAAGCTGTTGAAGCGTTGCGGTAACGGCTTCATCAATCTTCACAAAGCTACTCGCACTGGAAATTAGAATCGTAAAGCCCCCCCTGCCTGCGGCAGCCGTGAGGGCCACCTCATTCTCATTTGAAACCACGGCTTTTGCGGTTCGGCCGACGACCTGAATAGCCAAGGCCGAACTGTCATAGTAATCCGCTTCAGTAAACTGTTGACGGAGGATAAACCCTGTATCGTGTTGCACAAAATCGGACTGGGCAATGTGGCTCCGCGTGCGAACAGTGGCTGGGCGAAGCATGCGCAGTTTTGTTCGTATTGGAGCGGGGTCCTTTCTGTGGTCTTCTACACGAATAGCGATTACATCTTCATCGTGCCATGCCAATACTTTCACATGAACACCGCGACCAGTAACACTTAAGAGTCCATCGTAAGTGGATAGATGTTGCTCCGTTCGTGTTGCGGGAAATACATCATCACCAGTGTCAACAAAATCAATATCAACAAACCCGACCCCGCAACAGTAGTCCGAATGACGCTCAATAAAACTCTTTGTGCGGCTGTCGTTTGAAAAAACATCGACACGATTAATTTGAAATTTTAACGCTGTCGGTGAGGTCCAGACGAGAGTGCCCATTCGTCCATTTCCAATCGGCATTCCTTCCTCACTTCGTGCAACTGGTGTTTCATATCGAAGATCTGCCTGCGCAATGATACTACTCTGATCTACAGTCAGAACGGTGGATTGAGGGATTTGAAGATTAGCAGAAAAACCAGACATGGCCGTACCCATCGCAACAACAAATCCAGCTACATACGAAAAATTGCTCATTTTACCTCTCAGAAATACACATCAATGAATAGTCACTACAGTAAAGACACCCGCCTAGCAGGAAATTACAAATACTCGAAATTCGTAGATGTAGTGGCTTACCTTAATTTAATACCACTACCGGCACAGCACATAAATCCGACACGCTTATTGTATTTATCGCTCTCTAGCCAGACGATCTTTGTTTCCGGTAAGCATCTCGATTCGCTTCATTTTCGAAAAAGATATCCTTTCCTTCAATGGTGTCCTTTACTGCAAATCGCTCATCGATATACGTACCAGAAACTGGATCTTTGACCAGCCGTTTCGAATCCTTATCCTCTGCTGATTCTGACGAACTCCGTCCTAAACCGCCGCCTTTGAGGGCGCTGGCAATTGCTTTCGTAATATCCTTAACCAGCCAACGCAGTAAGACTAAAGCAGCCGTCACGAGAATAAGAATCAATAAGTTACGAATCATCTGAACTAAAAATCTCAAAAGGGGCGCCGGCCCAAGCCGCCGCCCCTTATGCGAATCCCAAATTTGCGCAACGAGATCAGGAAGCTTTCTTCCGTCGCCGCTTCTTCTTCTTCTTCTCTTCTCGGTATTCCGTTTCAACCGAGGCCGTCAAGCCACTCAACATACCCTGTGCGCCCGCAGCAAATTGTCCATTTGGTTCCAATTCTACGTACTTCTGAAATGCCTCGATCGTGCCGGTGGCAGGAACTACCGTACCATCTGGTAGAGTTTTCGCCTTCCCTACCAATGCCATACCCAGCTGATAGTGCGCATTGGCAAAGCTAGCATTCGCCTCAATAGAGCGAGTGAATGCTTGAATTGCTCCATCCGTATTACCCATATTCACCATGATAGCCCCAAGGTTGAAAAAGTACCTCGCCGCGTTGTCAGGGTCGAGCATAGCCGCCTCTGCTAGTTTCATCTGGCCTTCTTCGACTCGCTGTGCACGGACCATCAACAAGCCTAAGTTGTTGTAGTAAGCGGCGTTGGTTCCGTCGATTTCAATAGCTTTTTCATACGATGTAATTGCTTCGCCATTAATGCGGGTCCTGTCAGCGCCGACCTTAGTTGAAGCTAACTTTGACTGTGCATCGGCCAAATTTCCCCAAATAACGTGCTGTGAGCCGTCAAGCGCGGAAGCCTTCACTAAACTCTGAACCGCAGTCGCATAATTTTTCATCTTCAAGGCCACCATGCCTGCATTGAAGGCATCGTTCAATTCCTTGTTTTTACTTATGGCTTTTTGCCGTTTTTTTAGTGCTTCCTCGTAGCGTTGCCTTTCTGCTGGCGACATACTGGCAATGTCAGCCTCTGAGGGGCCAGATTTTCTACGAGCCGCTAACTTTTGAATGTCAAAATTGAATTCTACGGTATCACCAACAATGACATTTACATTGTTAAGTCTATCAACCACCTGTCCGTCAACTTCTAAAGTGGCGTGATACCGCCCGTACGGCAACCCGGCGTAAAAGAAGTTTCCTTTTTTATTGGTCTTAACCTTGTAGTTTCCCTTTACTTTTAGTCGTTCTAACTTAATCCAGGCGCCCTTTAGTGGATTCCCATCCTTGCCTATTACTTTCCCTCGTACGCCGCCGATTTGACCAAAAGCCAAACTTGCGCAAGCTAAAACACCTATAACCAGGACCAACGACCGCAATGATTTTATTGGCATACTTTCACTCCTCGCAGCCTAAGCACTGCTCACTCCGACAAGGATACACCATCGCAACTCGGAAGACCACCAGGTGACTCTAAAACCATTTACGTGTTTCGACACTAGTGCGATATATATTGCTTCACAGCAGTAGTAAATTGCTTTGCGTAGTCTTGGAAGCACCTCAAAATGGGTCTTTTTGATAGTGTTTTGGTAGAGTAGACCAACTGGGGAATAGATAGTAGGATTGTCTTAGACTGGTGTGTTGAAGAGTTCATAAGTGAGTTTTGTGACAACTCAAAAAAATCCATCCTCTGATTTGACCTGCAGCTGTGGAGCAACTGCGCCCGCCGGATCCCTTTTTTGTCCGATGTGCGCCCATCCGTTAAGCCACAGTCCGACTGCGACACATCAACCCAAGAATCGTAGCCAAGTAACGGAACCGGTGGCCAAAAAGAACTCAATAACGTGGACACACGCCGATGTGATTAAATCCTGCTACCCTAGCGCTGTCCTTGCTGCACTCTTTGGGAGCCTTTTTTTTTATCTTTTTTTCCTGACTTATCCCACCGCAGGAGTCTTCTCGGTCCATAACTACCGTCGACGAACTGCAGAACAGTTACAAACGAATGACGGGGTGCGATTGGGTTTCGTTACTGGCGTCTTAAGCTTTTTAGTCTCGTTAGTAATGTCTACGCTTGTGATATTAATAGCAGGTGACCCGACGATCTTTGCGGAGGCTATTCGTCAAGAGGTCCAGTCAATGTCCGTACCAGTCGCCGCACAGCAACAAATGCTGGACTTCTTGCAAAGTCCGATGGCCTTGTCGTTCATGGTCCTCTTTTCGTTAGCAATGTCGCTAACTGCAGCGATCGTACTCAGCATCATTGGTGGCGTAATCGGGACTAAAATTCTCAGTCGTAACTAACAAGGAATACTCTATGGATATCTTTGCCCTGTTTGGCTTGAAGCAGCAACAAGCACCCAAGAGCGACCCAGCCTCCGAAGACATGCTTTGCAAGATCAGTAACACCCTTGATCAGTTAAGCGAAACCGAAACGAAATTTATAGCTTCATTTGCCTACATCCTTGGTCGTGTTGCGCATGCCGACCTCGAAATCAGTGAGCAGGAGACTCAACGCATGGAGCATATACTGCAAGAACGAGGTGGCTTGCTTAAAGAACAAGCAACTCTCATTGTCCAGATTGCCAAGACTCAAAACTACTTATTCGGCAGCACTAAGAATTTTATTATTACTCGTGAATTTGCCCATATTGCCACTCACTCACAAAAACTCGACCTACTGTGTTGCCTTTTTTCTGTTTGTTCATCCGATCATGCAATTTCAACTATTGAAGACAATGAAATTCGTGGCGTCACCCGCGAGATTGGTCTCAGTCATAATGACTTTATCGCAACCCGTGGCAAGTACATTGAGCACTTGACAGTCCTGAAAAAGAATCCAAAATCACTCTCGTCATAGACATCTGCCTATTTACGGAACTAACCGTGTGGCACGCAAACCGGATTACATCACAAATTAATCAAATTAATTTTGAACCTGTCGGATCTAGTTTACGTAGGAGTGGTACGCCCGGCGCGATTCGAACGCGCGACCTCTTGCTCCGGAGGCAAGCGCTCTATCCAGCTGAGCTACGGGCGCTGCGTACTCTAATAACCTTACATCCGTGGATGCAGTACTTCCAAACTCCACCAGTCTAGCAAAGGGGTTGCTGTGTAATACAACGACCTCGCCCGTATCTCGTATCCAAAAGAGTGACATCACCTCCGATGTCATGATGCAATAATTGCTTGAACCCCTCTGCATTACAGAAACATCGAACAAACCGGGTGCTTTTGTGATAAATTGGCTCTCGTGCTTGCAATTGCTATCACAGTAAATACACCGCGGGGGTACCTTACTCCCCATATCGGATTGCAACGACTCTAAGTAACTACGAAATAGTACGGGCCAAACGGAAATATCAACGCCATGGGGGATATCCTACTACTCGGACATAGAGGTGCAGCTGGACTGCCCGAAAACACCATTCCTAGTTTTGATAAAGCTCTCGAACTTGGTGCAGATGGTTTTGAGCTGGACGTACGACAAACAGCCGATGAAAAGTTAGTCGTGATTCATGATGCAGTGGTGGGAACCAAAAACGTGCACATGAGTTCGTACCAGGAAATTCGTGACCTCCCCGATGGTTTCAAGATTCCTTTGCTCGAAGAAGTCCTGATGAAGTTCAACAAAAGTGCTTTTCTTGATATTGAATTAAAAACAAGAGATCTTGAAAACACGGTGCTCGAATTGATCCTCAAATACTGTGACCCACAGAAAACTCTCCTGTCCGCTTATTGGCCAGACGTACTTTCAAAAGCGTATACTTTGGCGCCCGAAATCGAACTTGCTTTTATCTACAATCGAACACAGGATGAGGAGTCCAGGCATAACTGTCCGATCGATGTCTTAAAACCACAGTTTCGATTGGCATCTCGTGAACTGATGGAACAAGCTCATGACGAAGGCCTACGAGTAATTCCCTGGACAGTTAACGAAAAATCTGAGATGCAACGCCTGATCAACTTAGGTGTTGATGGCATGATAAGTGATCACCCAGAGTATTTCCCCCGCGAACTTGATTCTTCTGAGTAAACTTTTCCGCGAAAGTGTTCGAAATCGCACATAGCAAATCGAACAACTAATCAGCCGGAAACCTGATTCTGCAGCTATTAAAAAAATTTAGCACAATAGTGAGTGGTATATTCGCCACCTAATCGTGACAGTGTAAACTACCACTAATGACTCGCTGAGTCGACCATGAGGCTAAATTGCAACACGCACGATCGTTAATCTTGTTTTCCGTACTGCTTTATATCGGAAAATTGCCGGCTACAACGATTGAATTCAATCGGGATGTTCGTCCAATTCTTTCTGAAAACTGTTTTGCCTGCCACGGGCCAGATAAGAATACACGTCAAGCTGGTTTGCGACTCGATCGTCCCGAGGATGCAATTGCACATGGAGCAATCAAACCGAACGACCCGACCGGTAGCAGGTTAGTTGCACGCATCAATGCCGAGCAGCAAACGCTTCGCATGCCCCCGGTTTGGTCGGATAAAGAGTTAACACCAGAACAGAAAATAATTCTGGCCGAATGGATCAGAGAAGGTGCACAATTTGAAAAACACTGGTCCTATATTCCCCCCAAGCGCTCGAATGACTTAACCGGTTCTGCTGCAATTGATTTTTTCATCGACAAAAGTCTTGCAGCCAGTTCACTTCAGCCAGCCCTTGAAGCTGACCGGCGTACGCTGGCTCGAAGACTCAGTTTCGATCTACTCGGATTGCCGCCAAAAAAAGAGCTAGTTGAGTCTTTTATTCACGATTCCGACTCACAGGCCTACGAAAAGGTTTTAACACGCCTATTAGACTCACCTCACTTCGGAGAACGAATGGCCGTCCATTGGCTCGATTTAGTTCGCTATGCCGACACCGTCGGTTTCCATGGTGATGCGAATGTAAACGTCTACCCTTTTCGCGATTATGTCATTCGATCGTTCAATGACAATAAACCGTTTGATCAGTTCACGCGCGAGCAAATTGCGGGCGACCTTGTCTCAAACCCAGGCGTCGATCAGCTGGTCGCCAGCGCATATAACCGTCTAAATCGGATAACCAACGAAGGTGGAGCTCAAGCTAAGGAATACCTCGCGAAATACGCCGCAGATCGGGTTCGTACGACGTCAACAGTTTGGCTCGGATCAACACTTGGGTGTGCCGAATGCCATGACCACAAATTTGATCCATTCTCCGCCAAAGACTTCTATTCGATGCAGGCATTTTTTGCGGATATCGAAGAAAAAGGCGTGTTTGAAGGTTATGGCGATTGGGGTTCAAGGATCCAGGTGCCGTCATTACCAACCCGTAAAAAAATCGACTCCCTTGACGGAGAAATCGAACGTTTTCAAAAACGGGGTCACAACAAATTAAAGGCAACACGCACCAATCTCAATCGATTTGCCACCCGCCTAAAACGAAACATGAACAGTTGGGTAATACTGCAACCCGACTCCGTAACACCCGTCTGCGATGACCCCAACGTAGAAGGCTGCGAGTCCTTCGATTTTCACAGTAAAAATGGACTAATCGAATTTGAACGCAAAGTCGACCGAGTACGAGGATTGTCCGACCCTCGTACTCTCGTTGCACAAAGTGAGATAGCTCTTCCCCCTTCCTCTGTGACATCTCTCATGGTCGAAGTTCTCGCGGTTGAAGACGAGGAGAACTTTTTTCTTGTGGAATTCGAAGCTAGGCTGCAACGTGATGGAGCCTCGACTGCTGCCGCGTCCATCAAAACTTTTCTCCCTGATTGGGAAGCACCCAAAGGGATGCTTCGAAGTACAGTCGATGGCAACACGCATACGGGTTGGGGTGGTAAACCCTCCGAAGATGGTACACGAAGAGCTGTTTTTATCTTCACGGAACCACTACAGATTCAGGACGGGGATAAACTGATTGTCACGACAATATTTGATCGAGTCTTTGGACTAAAAGGGTTTCCGCTTAAATATAGACTATGGGCTGGCAGTTCGGATTTCCCAGAAATCCCACCACCTGCGACGATCTGGCCAACCCTCAGTTCAAACATCTCATGGAGCAAACCCCATAGGCAGTTACTAGCTGACACTTTCATTAAGCAGACTAAGCAAAATAGGCATTATCTTGCTATACAGAAACTTGAACGCCAACGGAAGACGTTAATAGATGCATCCGATGAATGCCTCATCACCAAGGCGGTTGAGCCACGTGAAATTCGTGTACTACCTCGTGGGAATTGGATGGACACAACTGGCGAGGTGGTAACACCTCAAGCACCTCATTTTTTAAATCCTATTCCCTCGGTGAAACGACCGCTTACACGGCTTGACCTGGCAAATTGGCTAATAGCAAAAGAGAACCCGTTGACTGCACGGGTGTTCGTTAACAGACTTTGGAAAATGTTTTTCGGGACTGGACTTTCGAAAGTTCTTGATGATATCGGCTCGCAAGGCGAGCCCCCCGTTCATCCAGAATTGCTGGATTGGTTAGCGGTCGAGTTCATGGAAAGTGGTTGGGATGTAAAACATATTATCCGAACCATGCTGATGTCACAAACTTACCGTCGAACAAGTGAACCCACCTTTGCCCTACAAGAAAAGGATCCCTTTAATCGATTACACGGACGTCAAACCGCCCGTCGTCTCGATGCTGAATTCATTCGCGACAATGCACTAGCGGTAAGTGGGCTTCTCAATGTCACCATCGGCGGTCGGAGCGCTAAGCCCTACCAGCCAAAGGACTACTATATTGATTTAAATTTCCCAAAGAGGAGATACCACTCCGATCGTGATATAAATCAGTTTCGGCGCGGGTTATACGTTCACTGGCAGCGAACATATCTACACCCAGCAATGATGAACTTCGATGCACCAACTCGCGAAGAGTGTACAGCAGAGCGGCCAATCTCCAATACGCCACTACAAGCTCTAACGCTACTAAACGATCCAAGTTTCGTCGAAGCCGCCAAGGCTTTCGGAGGGCGTATCCTGAACTCAAATCGAAAGGATGACGTAAAGCGACTCGATTTTGCCTTCCGTGAAGCCTTTTCGCGCGGCGCCGAACAACGAGAACAGGATGTCCTGCTCAGGCTGCTCAAATCACAGCGAGACTATTTCGAGAAAAACCCCCAACAAGCCAAGAAACTTCTTTCGACTGGAATTTCCCTCGTGCCATCACACCTCTCCTCAGTCGATACTGCCGCATGGACTAGTGTCGCAAGAGCACTCTTAAACAAGCATGAATTTGTGATGCGCTATTAGAAACGGCAATCTCGTACGCTACTACATCATTCGCTTGAGAATGCGCTCCGCCTGATCCTTTGTTACGGCTGGGTCCCGGTCGGACATCGCAATACCGTCTTCCAGTACAGGCTCAAGAGAATGGAGTGTCGGCCTATCCACCTCATAAAAAAGCCCAGTATAGATTGTGTCTCCCCATTCCATTGCCTTTTCACAAGCAGACTTCCAGTCACCCGCATCGTGCGACTCATCCTCTAGCTTCTTTATCCGTGGACGGAAAAAAGCATAGTCGTTGTCATGGTTAAAAGTCACACAGGGACTGAAAATATCGACAATGGAAAACCCCTTGTGCTGTATAGCTTTCGTCATCAACATCTGGAGGTGGTTCGGGTCCCCCGTGTAGGCTCGAGCCACGAAGGTCGCTCCATTCATAATTGAGGATGTAATCGGATTTAACGGCTGTTCTACATTCCCAAAAGGTGTACTCTTGGTCTTCATTCCTTCACAGCTTGTTGGCGACGTTTGACCGGTCGTCAGTCCGTAGATCTGATTGTTTAGAACAAAGTAGTTTAGATCGACATTACGTCTAGCCGTATGCATCCAGTGGTTACCACCAATGCCGTAGCCATCTCCATCACCACCTACTCCCACCACGGTTAGTTTGTGATTGGCCATCTTCACTCCTGTCGCCACAGTCAAGATACGACCGTGCAACGTGTGCATGCCATATGCATTGAAAAACCCAGGAAAGTTTGACGAACAACCAATTCCGCTGATAACACACATATCATGCGGTTGAATCTGAAGATCGGAAGCAACCTTCTGTAGTGAATTTAAAGCACCATAATCACCACATCCGGGACACCAGTCGGGATCCACTTTACCCTTGTAATCTTTCGGTTTGAGCTGAACTAATTCTTCCTCACCTGTGACTGTAACGGTAGCCATTGTGTCTCCTTTATGCTTCTCTCGTATCTGTCAATCTCATTCATCAAACTAGTATTTCCTGATATGGAACCGAGAGCGTCTCCTCGCCTGCTATCTGCTTTTGGACACATTCCACAACATGGTGCGGCATAAACGGCTCACCGTCATACTTTCTGATGTGACCATCAACATCCGTACCGGTTTCACCTCGAGCAAAACGGTGAAACTGGCCTGAGTAGTTGTTTTCAACAATAATGGATCGCTTCGCCTGGGTTACCGCCTGTATAAAGGCGTCCCTATGAAAAGGAACTATCCAAGTGAATTGTATGTGATTGGCGCTGATCCCTTGATCTCGTAGCTGTTCACAAGCCTCTCGAATAACACCATCCGTCGAACCAAACCCAATTAAAGTAATATCCGCATCCTCAGGCCCCTCAATTATGGGGGCTGGAATTTGGTCAACAATTCCAACCATTTTGCGCGCACGTTTTTCAACCATCTTGCGACGCTTATGCGGATTAGTAAATTCATCACTAATTAGAACGCCATCTTCTTCATGTTCATCTGTCGCTACGGTGTGTACATATCCTGGCGTCCCCGGGACCGCTCTAGGGGAAACCCCATCCTCTGTGTCCAGATAACGCTTATACCCATTGGATTCAGCGCCTTCTGTGATTAATTTACCGCGATCGATTTCTGGATGCATGTTGACTGCATCAGGATCAACACTAAATGTGCCTTCCGAGATTAAGAGGTCCGAGAGCACTATCGCAGGACATTGGCATCGGTCTGTTAGATTGAAAACCTTTGGCATACTTTCGAACGCATCTAACGCGCTCTTTGGAGCAAATATTAGCTTTTCGAAGTCACCTTGACTTGCACCAAGCATTTGCCAGAGGTCACCCTGTTCTGTCTTAGTGGGGACACCCGTTGATGGCCCTGCGCGCTGCACATCAATAAAGACAACAGGTATTTCCATCATCGCGGCTGCTCCGATAGCTTCAGTCATCAAAGCAAAGCCTCCGCCAGAAGTCGCACACATGGTACGTGTACCTGTGTGAGCTGCCCCAATCGCCATGTTGGCAACCCCAATCTCATCCTCCACCTGGCGCACCATGATCCCCGTTTCTCGAGCGTTTTTTGCCATCCAGTGCAGCACTCCGGTTGCTGGGCTCATCGGGTAAGCACAATAGAATTTAACTCCGGCTGCCGCACCACCCATCGCCAAGGCTTCATTCCCAGTCCAAACTGCCTGCGGTCTGTCACCTTGTGGGACTGGATCGGGAAATGAAGTGAAATTGGCTTCAGCGTAATCGAACCCAGCACGTGCAACCTTTATGTTCTGGTCTACTAGCTCCTGACCTTTGCGTTGAAATTGCAGTGTTAGGGCATCCTCAAGAATCTGGAAATCAAGCCCCTGCAGCGACATCATTGTCCCAAGTGCAACGGTGTTTTGCACCAGTTTATTTCTGTCATTATCTGTGAGTTCTTTGATTGGCAAACCGCACAGCTGTACACCTTCCGGGACATCACCAGGAGTAATCGTATCGCTATTGAAAATCGTTCTAGCTCCCGGTCCGAGAAGGCTCAGATGTCGATTCATCGTATCTTGGTTTAGGCATACCAATAGATCAATTTTGTCGCCATGATTACCAACTTCTTGATCACTCACCCGAATCGTCAAGAAGATATGGCCACCGCGGATGATTGACTGATAAGCATTGTAGGCATATAGGTGTAGACCGCGCCGTACAAAAGTTCGGGCCAAAATATTGCCTGGTGTTGCTATACCCTGACCAGCTGCGCCACCAATAGCAAGAACAAAATCAAAACTTCTCGTGCTCATAAAAAATCAGCTCCCGTCATTCCTCCAACGTAACCCAACTGGAAAAGTCAGCCCTGCACCATTCAACCAGATGAAGATCTGTTTCCCCGAAGGGTGCCGGCAGGTAGTCCAAAGAGGCTTGAACTGTCGCAACTTATATTCTACGAGTTTTCTGCGGAACGAGCAATGCCAGTGATCACAAGATAGAGAAAGTGTCTGACATTCAACCACTACCGCAAGTAAATGCGCCGCTCCCCCTAACTGTAATACCTAATTTTTACTGACAGTAAATACGGGGGTCGTGTGCGTTCAGCGATCTGAATTAGGGTACCATTATCCTGACCGAGAGAGATTCAACATGGGCTTATTGATATCCACACTATTACTGCTGAGCACACTGACCGAACCAGTATCGGCCCAGAAAATTAACTGGGAAGAGGTCACTGAGGAAACCATCCAGCATTTCGTTACCCTACTCAAAATCGACACAAGAAATCCACCCGGCAATGAAACTAAGGTCGCCAAGTATCTGCAAGAGGTCCTTCATTCTGAGGGTATACATTCCGAATTGTTCGCGCTCGAGCCTAGCCGTGCCAATTTGATTGCACGATTAAAGGGAGATGGAAGTAAACGCCCATTACTTGTGATGGGCCACACTGACGTAGTTGGAGTACAAGAAGAACGCTGGAGCGTCGATCCCTTTGCAGCAGTTCGCAAAGATGGTTTCATTTACGGCCGTGGGAGCTTAGACGACAAAGATAATGTGACGGCGAGCTTGATGGTGATGCTAATGCTCAAGCGACTAAATGTGCCACTAACTCGCGATGTCATATTCCTGGCCGAAGCGGGAGAAGAAGCAACTCCGCACGTTGGCATAGATTTCCTCGTGGAACACCACTGGGATAAACTCGATTCGGAGTACTGTCTTGCAGAAGGTGGATTCGTTTCTGTCGCAGAAGATCGAGTTCGGTACGTTGCCATTGCTACAACTGAAAAAGTTCCTGGTCGGGCTCGTCTGATTGCACATGGTACAGCAGGGCACGGCTCGATTCCAAGAAAAGACAATGCGGTTTCGAAGCTCTCAAGAGCCGTTGCACGCATTGCTGCTTGGCAACCACCTATGCGCCTTAATGACACAACAAGAGAGTACTTTGAACGTCTGTCCGGACTGAGCACTGAAGAAGATGCATTCCGTTACAGGCACCTCGCCAATCCTGATAAACGCCGTCAGATAGAAAGTTATCTGGCCACACATGAACCATTTCATAACTCAATGCTACGGACATCGGTCGTTCCAACAATGCTCGATGCGGGTTTTCGCATCAACGTCATTCCGTCGCAAGCAGAAGCAGGAATCGATATTCGGGCAGTGCCGGACGAATCTATCACCGAGTTCTATGACGATTTACTTGGAGTGGTAAATGATCCAGATGTTGAGCTTATTCCGTTACCACGCAGTCGCCCACCGGCCCCACCTTCAGAGATGGATAACGACATGTTTCGTGCACTTGAAAAAGTCACCAAACGTCTGTACCCCGATGCGGTAACGTTACCGATCATGCTGACTGGGGCAACCGACATGGCTCAGATCCGATCAAAAGGTGTTCAGGCGTACGGCTTTGGTCCAATCCGAAACTCGGAAGATTTTGCAGCAGGTCGTGGCGCCCACGGTGACGATGAGAGGATATCGGAAAATGCACTGGCAGAGCTAGTCCAATTTCTCTGGTACGCCGTCCTAGAAATAGCAACAGAGAATTAATTTTTGCATCGCAATAGTTCTATTGATCATTCATACATAAGGAGAAACAAGTTTGGCATTTTATGAACTCCGACAGTATAAGATTCATTCGGGAAAAATGAGCGCATGGGTCGAATTCATGGAAAAAGAAATTCTTCCATTTCAGATAGCAAAAGGCATGGTCGTCACTGGTAGCTACCGTGGCGAAGAGGATGACAGTGTGTATGTATGGATGCGTCGATTTGAGAGTGAGGACCAGCGCAAAAATCTTTACGAAGAGGTCTACGAAAGTGTCCACTGGAAAGAAATGATCTCTCCGCGACTTCCAGAATTCTTAGACCGATCGGCTGTACAGGTTACACGGATAATCCCAACCCCTAAATCTGTCGCACAGTAACTCGACGAACAAAATGGAGTCTCGATTACATGTGTAGTGTTTTTACAATCTATGGATCACTTAAGTGCAACTACACACGACAAGTGAAAATAAAAGCCGGGGGAAGATTACGCAAAACTGTCCTGCGATCAATATGCCGAAAATACTTGGACAGCAGAGTCGAAACATCAAAACGTGAAATCCGGCCATCCAGATACTTCATTTGATGAACGTACTGAAATAACGACAACATACTATTCCTGTCCATAAATGGCATTAGGCCCGTAAAGATTTCATGGATTTTCTCATTTGACATCAGGCCAAAACCCAATGAAGTCACCACCACATCTACCCTGCTCCACCGTCGTCTAATTAACTCATCGCCGGCCGACCCCGCACAGCTATTCAAGATTTCAAGACGAGAGTCAGAAAAATTTCTAATGAGATAGTCGGTAAACTTCGGATTGATTTCGAAGGCTAGCAGCTTGCTATCCTTCGACATCCGCTTCAACAGTTGACGAGTAAATACTCCTGTACCTGGTCCGAGCTCAACAACGTACTGCGCCTCAGAAACAGGTAGCGGTTCCAGCATTGCGTCAACGAGGAATCTCGAACTCGGTCTGATTGCAGCTGTCTGCTTAAAGTCAGAAACAGCCTGTAGTGAAAATTCATTAAGGGGCAAAATGTTCCTGTCGAAAAGATCCTAGCATATACAGCCGAGACCGAATGGTCGATCTTACCACAGAGTGTTCCTCAGTACGGCGTCGAATTAAACAACACTTGAATATCAAGATGAAGTAATCTTACTCAAAATTACCTCCATTAGTTGATGTATATGAATTCGTTACTCGCGAGCATCGCTCGCAAGTAGCTACCCCAGGCTCTCTGTACGAGATGCGCCCCCTCATCTTCCGATATATTTAAATTCGATTGCGCGTTAAGCATAAAATTTTTTGCTCTTCGAATCTCATCCGCATTTGGAACGCGGCTCAGTATTAGTTTGTAGGTATATCGAAGTCTTTCTTCAAATGTCTCGTTTGTAGCGATCACTCTCTCTGCTAAAGTGTCCGCTTGCTCATGCAGAAACTTTGAGTTCATCAGGAAAAGAGCCTGCAGTGCGGTAATACTTGATTTCCGTTCGGCTAGCTGGATATTACCATCAGGGCCGTCAAATAGATCTAGGTAGGCGTTTTTCTCAAAACGTTGCTGCATTGTATACACTGTGCGGCGATTCGATTCGTAAAACTCATTAAAAGGTTCATGCTGACGATAGAAGTATGTCAGGTGGTGTGGCATCGGATGACGACCACCCTGCGAAGGGTCAAGATTTCCACTCAAGAGTAGAATGGTATCGCGCAGTGACTCTGCGTCGAGACGTCGACGATTAGCGCGCCACAGAAACTTATTTTCCGGATCAATATTCATATTCACAGCGACATCAGAATCACTTATTTGATACGTTTGAGATCCCATAATTAGGCGATGCATAGCCTTGATCGACCAACCACTATCGATGAAATATGTAGCAAGATAATCAAGCAGTTCCGGATGGGTCGGTGGCATCCCTCTGACACCAAAATCACTTGTCGTCTCAACGATGCCTCGACCGAAATGATAATGCCAGATTCGATTGACCATCACTCGTGCAGTTAGTGGATTCCTCGTATCCGTCAACCAGCCCGCCAGTTCAAGTCGACCACTTCCTGTCGCATCATCAGACAATCTTTGCCCGCCCAATACTTGTGGAAACCCTCGTCGCACGCGAGCACCTAACGATTTCGGATCTCCCGCCTTGTGGATGCGAGCATCCTGTGTATTGGTAGCGTCGACGACAGCATACCCGATTTCTAGCGGAGGGAATTTTTTTGCGATTGCAGCCCGCTCTTCTCTAACCCGCTCTAACTCATTCCATACAATTAGACGGGTTCTGGTTGGATCTGTTATCTTGCGGTCCTGGAATGACTGGTATTCCGCGAACTTCGTACGTTCTTTCCGGTTCCAGATCACAAGTTCATCCTGATACGGCTTTAGGATTTCTGTCGCTTTTTGATTCCCCACCCTATAAACGAAATTTTCACGGTGCGGTTTATGCTCACTCCCAGGAAACGGATAAACCGAGCTGTCAAATATTCCATATAAAGCGTAGTAATCCGCCGTTGAAATTGGATCAAACTTGTGGTTATGACAACGAGCACAACCAATCGTTAACCCAAGAAATGTTTTTCCAAGATTGTTTAATGTGTCTTCTATGCGGATATGCCCCAAGGTTTCTGGCGTCACACCAATACGACGTGAAATTGCAATATACCCTGTACCTATCAATTGTTCCCATCGGTGCTCCTCATCAGTGAACGGAAGCTGATCCCCTGCTATTTGTTCACGCACGAACTGGTCATATGGTTTGTCATTATTGAAGGAGCTGATCACATAGTTTCGATATTTGAATGCCTCTGGAACAGGAAAATCACCTGAGTCACCTGCAGTGTCCGCATAACGAACAAGATCTAGCCAATGCCTGCCCCAGCGTTCGCCATAGTGACGTGACGCCAACAAACGTTCAATCACTTTTTGATAGGCGCTTGGAGTTTCATCTGCAAGAAACTCTTCGACATCGCGCACACTCGGGGGTAATCCTGTTAGGTCATAGGTGGCTCGTCGAATTAGTGTACGTTTGTCCGCTACAGTCACGGGCACAAGCCCCTTTTCCATCAAAGAAGCATAGATGAATCGATCTACTGGATTGCCCGAATAATTTTCATTAGTGACTAAAGGCACTGGTGACTGGACAATTGGTTGGAACGACCAAAAACTCTGCTGTTCATCACTAATCTCATACGGTTTCAACTCTTTAGAGGCAACTTCACCCCATGCAGCACCTTCTTGAATCCATCGACCAAATAAAGCAATTGCTTGGTCCGAAAGCTTCCCCGTGGGAGGCATCTGGATACGGTCGTGCTCAAATCGCAATACTCGCATCAGCAGACTTTCCTTTGGGTTTCCCGGAATCATAGCTGTACCATGATGACCTCCGAGAATCATTGCTGCGCGTGAGTCTAGACGCAACCCTCCCTGTGGGTTTTCTTGATGGCACGTCAAGCAATGCTCCTCAAGTAATGGATGTATAGAATCGACGAAGAAGTTGTTGGACTTGGACGGCCAGTTTACTCCATCGCGAATCCATTTCTTCAGATCAGTTACTTCGTGGGCTTCCAGAGAGCCTTCAGGCGGCATACGTAAACTTTCATGCGTATGCGATACAGCCTGAATCAATAAACTGGCATCTGGGTCTCCTATTTTGATCGCAGGACCCGAATACCCACCGCGCAGCAAGCGCTCTCGACCATCAACCCTCAGTCCTCCACTGCTTGATGTGGTATGACATGTGTAACATTTCGCTATCAGTAAAGGACGAATTCTCGATTCAAAAAACTCCATTGAATCCATTGCTCGAGCATTAGTCGCAACACTTGCTAGAGCAACTATTAGCGTCGCTCGAAACACGTGTAACGAACTAGCACAAAGACCTAACTCTTCTGTTTTCCACATTGGAGACGGCATTCCGAACTGCGAGACGCCCTTATCGTAGACACCAGAATACAGTAAAACAATTACTTTTTACATCAAAAAGCCATCACTCGTGACTAACTCACGTATGCTTGTTGGAAGCAAGCGGTGTGCTACTATCGCACGTCCTTAGTGACAAGTAATTTTTCTTCCAATCGCAACACCAGACAAGAACCATGAATTCAGTCGTACGTATAAATCGTGATCAACTGAAAAAGAACTTTCACAGTATTTGTACAGCTGCGGGCCCAGAATCCACCGTCCTGCCTGTAATTAAACGAAACGGATACGGGCATGGTGCTGTCGAGATTGCACGAATTCTAATCGACGCTGGCGCCCAGCGATTTGCCGTTGCATCGACCACGGAAGCTAGCGTTATACGAAAAGCGGGTATCACCGAAGAATTAATCGTTTTATGCGGGCTCCAATCCGGAGAAGAAGCCGATGCAGCAGCGATTGGAATAACTCCGATGGTGCACACTATTGAACAACTCATTCGCTGGCAGGATCAAGCTAAACTTGCGTCACGAATTCTTCCATATCACTTAGAAGTTGACTCTGGCATGACACGCCTTGGATCGGACGTCAGCAATATCGACACACTCATTGACACAATCAAGATGTCTGATAAAACTAAGCTCGTTGGAATCGCGACTCATCTTGCTTCGGCACAGGATTTCACTAGTGATCAAACGGAACAGCAGGTCCAACTTTTTAAGTTGACAGTACAAGCATTGGCTCAGGCCGGTATTACGCCACATCTGCTTCATATCGCCAATACTGCTGCTTTGGCATACCGGCCCGAGCTCACCCTGAATATGGTTCGTCCCGGTTTAGGTCTTTACGGATATGTCGACAAATCACGAGGGGGCACAACGACATCACAGCTACAGATTCAACCTATACTTGAATGGTATTCTTCAATCCTTAGCATCCGCGATATTCCAGCAGGTAGACTCATCGGGTATAACGGAACCTACCGTTCGCCTGCAGATATGCGCGTGGGTGTTGTTGGAGTTGGCTACGGCGACGGCTTTGATTATCGTTTATCCAACAGTGGCCAAATATTTGTCGGTGATAGAGTTTGCCCGGTCATTGGATCGGTAAATATGGATATCACACTAATCGATCTGCGACCGGCTCCCCGTGCGACCTCGGGCGATGAAGTCACCTTGATCGGGAAAAATTGTAGTGCGCAGGATTTAGCCGAGCAATGCAACACGATTGTTTACGAAGTGCTATGCAATATTTCATCTCGCGTTCCACGGGAATACACATAAAGAATCAAAGCAGAGTATACGTTCTGCTGTCGTGTACTTGTTTATCCGTCAAGAAACCCAGTGAAATTCAATTCGTTTCTGCTCTGCGATATGACTCATCTAGCAACTCCACGACATGCACCACTCTCTCGTTACCATTGGACATTTCCACCCCGGCTCGCATTTGCAGTAAACACCCTGGGTTAGCCGTTACAATCGTTTGCGCTCCTGTCAATCGAACCATTCTCATCTTCTCGTGCAATAGACTCATCGACATCTCAGTGTGCTCGACGTTATAAACTCCCGCACTTCCGCAGCAGATTTCACTGAAGGGTAACTCAGTAAAAGTAAGCTCCGGAATCGCTGCCAACATATCGCGAGGCTGTTGCTTAATCTTTTGCCCATGCAGCAAGTGGCAAGAATCTTGATAGGTTATCGAGATCGGCAATGGACCGAGTCTCTTATTGAAATCAACTTCCGCCAGAAACTCACTGACATCCTTGATCTTCGAAGAAAAAGATTTCGCACGTTGATGCAACTCTGGCGCATGCTCGAAAAGCTCGTGATATTCCTTCAAGACTGATCCACATCCAGCAGCATTAGTTATGTACGCATCGTAGTTACCCTTCTCGAGTGCTTCTATGTTTTGCAAGGCCTGTTGCCGGCCTAGATCACGCAACCCAGCATGAATATGCAATGCTCCACAGCAACCTTGTCCCGCTGCAACAGTGACCTCACAACCGTTACGTTGCAGCACGCGTACAGTTGCTTCATTCAAACGAGCAAACGAAATATTCGCGATACATCCAGAAAGAAAAGCAACACGGTGTTTGACTTCACCATACGCAGGAAAAACCTTACCTATCTGTGCAAAATAAAACGGTCGTTCGATCTGAGGAGCAAGGCGTTCCAGTTGGCCAATTCGACCCAATCTATCCAGTATCGTCGTTCGACGAATCAATTGCTGTAATCCACATTTCTGGTAGAGATACGCGGCGTAACCTGTAATTTGCAGTAGTCGTGGGCTTAAAAGTAAATGTTTAAATACAAGCCACTGGACAAACCTCTTTAACAACGAACCCCGAACCTGATTGGCAATCTCAGACCGTGCCGCCTCAACCAATCTTCCATACTGCACCCCTGAAGGACAAGCCGTTTCACAAGCGCGGCACGCAAGACACAGATCGATGTGCTTCACATACTCTTCATTAATCTCTAATCGCCCCTCTGCCACTTGAGCCATCTGATATATGCGCCCCCGTGGCGAATCCATCTCAAGACCCAATTCCCGGTACGTTGGGCAGGCATTAAGGCAAAGACCGCAATGAACACATTTGTCCAAATCGCTCTGTTGCGGCTTGTCAAAAGATGACGTGTCAGGAGGTAGGCTTGTCGCAGCCATAATAACTATATTCGATAACCTTCCGAGTCCGTAAGATCAGTGTAGTATTAATTCGATTCGTGGTAACTCATACCACTAGTCAGCCGTACAGATATTCGTCCTGAAATACTAATTCTGCGCAACCGGTCAAAACAATGCCATCCTCCCATTGAATTTTCAAATCGCCCGCGGTGGTCATAACCCGTACCGGACTATCGCATAGACCAGCTAGAATTGCCCCAACGGCCGCTCCGGTTGAACCCGTTCCTGAGCTGGCCGTCTCGCCTGCACCGCGTTCCCAGAAACGCACCTCGACGGTGTGACGGTCAACGGACCGAACGAATGAAACATTCGTGCGAGCTGGAAATCGAGCATGAACCTCAATCTCAGAACCGAGTTCACGCCAATTGCAATCAAAGTCGTTCACCAGCAGAATGCACTGCGGGTTTCCAACATCGACAATGGTGACCACCTTTTCGCCGCTCGCAGTTTGAAGTTTACAACCAATTTCATCACTCTTATACCGTGGAGACCCCATCGACATTTGCAAATTATATCGAGGACCGTCACGTCCAACTAACTTCAACACACTCACGCCCGCCTTTGTGCTAATCCGCACAGATTCAGACACACGCTTACTTGCCATCAGCATTGCGGCAACACATCGTGTACCATTGCCGGATATTTCTGCCTCACTGCCATCAGGGTTGAACATTCGAACAACATAATCGAACTCTCCACTAAGCGACTTCTCCGAGAGTATTTCTACACCATCCGCACCCACGCCTCTATCTCGATCACAGATCTTTAGAGAAAAATCAGAGTAAGACTCTTCATCTATACCCGCACGACGCAGCGCCGATTCCTCCACTACGATGAAATCGTTACCTATCGCCTGCGCCTTCGTAAAGGTAACTCTCATAGGAACCACCCGAAACTCCACTCATAGCATGACGCTTGAGTCCAGGTGAAATCACTCGTCGATCTAAGCCTCATCGACTTCAGTGCTTTTACGCGGCAAAAATCCGATCGCCACTGCTCCGGCTAATGCCACACCAAATACGGCCCACAGCGCGCTGCTGTAACCACCCCAGGCTGTACGGAGTGTCGAGACAAAGCGTGGCAACCAGAATTGCAGAATTGTATCACTCGGTAAAATTGCCGACATGGCACGCGGCAAACTGGAGAGACCGAATTGGTCAGCGGCCATGAGAGGAATCAACATATAATCGGCACCCATGGCAAATCCAAACACTAGCGCAAACAGATAAACAAATCCGAGGTTGTCAGGGCGTACCAAGAGTAATACTGGGATCGCAGCTGCAACAATCGCATAAGTGGCCAGCATCACATATTTACGTGGCAGCCTATCTGATAAATACCCCGCCAAAAGTCTACCGCCAATACTCGACCACAAAATCCAAAAAGATGCCGTACTCCAGATTGCATTGCGTGCAGCTTGGTCCGTAAACCCCTGTTCCTCAAATACAAATTTCATATGAAAGTTAACCGCTGCAATTGAGCCAATCGAAGCTGCACTGCCTACAAGCAGTAACCAAAACGCTCTTTTGCTCATCAATGTTGAAAAACTTTTTCCTGGTTTTGCGGACACCGTCTCTGCAGATTCAGAAAGGTTTTCTTTTCCGTCCGGTAACTGGCCCATATCAGACGGTTTATCTTTAATGATGAATAATGCAAGGGGCCATGCTATCAAGAGCAAAAAACCCACAATTCGCAGAGCTTCCGTGTAGGGCATCTGCTCTGCGAGCCAGGGGCTCAACTTCGCACCAATGGACCCCACAATAGCTACGCCGACATAGGTGATACCCATTGCGGAACCACGTTTCTCCTTATACCAATTCGAAATGATGATCTGGTGTGGTATCGGACCCGCCAAAACGTATCCAATCATATACAGACACCACGCTGCAAAATATCCCAGTTTCGATCCATCCAATACAGCAAACCATTGAAAAGCAAGGAATGTTAATCCTGTGCCAATTAGAATTAATTTGCGCGGACTTGTACGCGGCACTATCACCGGTCCCGCCCAAATTGTTAATAGCACCGCAATTGGCGCTCCCATGGTGATCAGCTCAATGGTCCAATTATGATCATCTCTAAAATAATCAAAGAAAAACGCTATGTTGTAATACGGAAGACCGGTCGAAAGCCCGAAGGTTACGAAACACGCAGCAATAATCCACGGCCCATAAAAGTTCTTTTGAGTTGATTCCATGAAAACTCCTTAGTGCGAGACCTCACAGTGTACACGATTGCGTCTGTTCATCTTCGCTCATCAGTGATATCAACTTCTCATCTGAGTGACAAAGCAATTACAAAAACCCGCCGCAGCAATACATACCGATCATCTTTAAAACTGAGTCAATGTTCGAAATTCTTCAACGCGTTGCTCAATGTCGTTGCGCGTTAACGTACGTAATCGGCCAATACCAAACTGCTCACAGCAAAAACTGCCCATAACCGAACCGTAGATCATCGCTTTTCTCAACTGCGAACCTGAAGCTTCGGCAATACTACTCAAACCTTCTTCAGCGAGATAACCCATGAACCCACCGGCAAATGAATCCCCCGCTCCCGTGGGATCAAGAACGGTCTCCAGCAGAAAGCCTGGCGCAACAAAATAACCACTTGAGTCAAACAGGAGGGCTCCATATTCGCCGCGCTTTATAACGACCGTTTTTGGTCCTGAGGCACAGATATGTTGAGCGGCTCGCCGTAGATCATACTCTCCGGAAAGCTCGCGAGCTTCTTGGTCGTTGATAAGGATAAGATCCCATTCCGCAATTGCTTGTGCGAGCTCGTTCGGCGTTCCTTCAATCCAAAAGTTCATCGTATCTCCACCGATCAACCGAACATCGGTCAGCTGCGAACGAACCTTCCCCTGCAGTTCAGGATGGATATTACCCAGGAAAGCATAGGGTGTCGAACAATATTTCTCCGGCAATCTTGGATTGAAATCAGCAAACACGTTTAAATCTGTGGTCAGCGTAGTGCGTTCATTCATATTGCGAGAATAGACACCAGACCAAAAAAAAGTTTTTCCTGGTAATCGCTCCAGCCCTTCGAGGTCAATACTGTGCGACTTAAGGGTATCGATATCCTCGGCGGAAAAATCATCCCCGACGACACCAACGAGTCGGACATCCGTGAAATGACTAGCCGCAATTGCAATATATGTCGACGAGCCACCCAGCATCCGCTCAACTTTTCCGTGGGGCGTTTCAACCCCATCGTAAGCAACAGAACCGACAACTAAAAGTGACATATTGTATGGCTTTCTAAATTCAACTACCTCAGAACTGCCTAGCTTGAACGGCTGACGCAGTGGGGTTTGTTACGATTTTATGATCTACATAATCGGCTATGCAGACAGATACTTACCAAGCAGCAGATCATACTTCTGACGTGCAGTATCGGATATCTTCTTGGGGTCGGTTAGGATCGCATTTTTAAGAGCTGAACTGTAGGGTCCTGGACCAAGAGGAATATTCTTCACTGCTTCGACGGCAACTAGCTGCGCATTTTCGGCATTTTTTGTGAGGCAAGTTATTACCTGTTCCACGGTCACTGCATCATGTTCTTCATGCCAACAATCATAGTCCGTGACCATCGCTACCGTCGCGTACGATAGCTCTGCTTCCCGTGCTAATTTTGCCTCTTGTACATTTGTCATGCCAATTACATCCAGCCCCCAGCTTCTGTGTAAGTTCGATTCAGCACGAGTCGAGAAAGCTGGTCCTTCCATGCAACAGTAAGTGCCACCGTCATGAACAGTAACCCCAACCTCTTTGCAGGCATTCGCCACAACCGATGCAAGAATAGAACACACTGGGTCTGCAAACCCGACGTGAACCACTACATCTTCGTCAAAAAATGTGGATTTCCTCCCCTTCGTGCGATCAACAAACTGATCTGGAATTACAAAATCAAGTGGGTGCAATTGCGACTGCAAGGATCCCACCGCACTGAACGATAGAACCCACTGGACTCCAAGTTTCTTGAATCCATAGATATTGGCACGGGAGTTAAGATTCGATGGTGCAATTCTATGACCTCTCCCATGCCGTGCCAAAAAAACTACTTCACGACCATTTAGCTTACCTCGGATATATGAATCTGAAGGATCTCCCCAGGGGGTAGTGATTTCTACCTCTTTGCGCTCAGTCAGCGCAGCCATATTGTAAAGTCCGCTCCCACCGATGATTCCAATATCGACGCCCATAAGGCTGTAATTGTAGCATTCGTGCAGGACTTCAACTCCTCACGGTAAACTTTGCAATAGGTAATGTCTCTTTTAATAGTGAAGATTAACTCGAAGCCGCACAACAAAATGACGTCGAACTAAATTAGGCATGCGCATCAGCACTAAACTGCGTATATTCCATGCGAAAATGGTAGACACTGATAGGTAATTTTACGGGCCCTTAGCTCAGCGGTCAGAGCCGCGGACTCATAATCCGTTGGTCGCAGGTTCAAATCCTGCAGGGCCCACCATTACTCGATGAGGTGTGTGCAGTTCCGCATACATGGAATAGCAGTGCACTTGGCGAATTACACCAAAATACTGCTGATTTTTTTGTTGTTATATACGATACTTAACCATCATGTCATTGGTTTTCCGTGACTGCTTTCGATCCCAAAAGAAGGACTCTCATTTGCTAGGATAAAGAGCTGTCAATGCTACAAGTTATTTGTAGAACAGGACTTCCAGACTGATCATTAGATTACAGAAATATACGCATGAAGATTTGCTACCTCGATTGTTTTTCGGGTATAAGCGGCGACATGCTTCTTGGTGCGCTGATTGATGCCGGCATTGGAGAAGATTTATTCACACAAGAGATCTCAAAACTTGGCCTACAAGGCATAAATTTACGTTTTGAACCGTGCAAACGTGCATCGATCGGTGGAACCAATGCCGTCGTCAAGGTTGCACATGACCATGCCCATCGGTCGCTCAGCCAGATAGAAAATATCATCACCAGTAGTGGCTTGAACGATGAGGTAAAGGCACAGAGTATTCAGATTTTCCGCCGGTTGGGTGAAGTCGAAGCCGCCATTCATCAGACATCGATCGAAAAAGTTCACTTCCACGAAGTGGGCGCACTCGACTCAATTGTAGATATTGTAGGTGTCTGTATCGGTTTCCACTTACTCGACGTTGAAGAGATATACTGTTCACCGCTCAATCTAGGATCAGGTACCACAAAAGCTGCACACGGCACAATGCCCGTGCCGGCACCCGCCACAGCAGCTCTAGTACGCGGTATTCCATCGTACTCTGACGGTCCTGCCAGTGAATTAACTACTCCGACTGGAGCAGCAATCGTAACCGAGCTAGCAAAATCATTTGGCTCTATGCCAGCGATGACACCCCAGGAAGTGGGATACGGAGCCGGCGATCGTGATTTCGAAGGTTACGCGAATTTAGTGCGAATCCTAGTTGGCGAAACCAACGCAAGTTCAGAAGAAATCGAAGTTGACGTAATCGAGGCCAATGTCGATGACATGACACCACAAGTCGCCGGTTATGTCAGCGAACAATTACTGGCCGCTGGTGCTCTAGATGTGACACTGACTCCAGTTTTCATGAAAAAAGGACGTCCAGGGTTTCTGATTTCCGTACTCAGTAATCGGTCCAACCGAGAAAAACTATGTGATCTTATTTTTTTAGAAACGACAACCGTAGGAGTCCGAACTCACTCGACTATCCGTCGTGTACTGAACCGTTCATGGAAAGAGATAATGACGAAGTATGGTTTGGTTCGCATAAAAGTTTCGTCTGAAAATGGAATCATTCGATCTGCTACTCCCGAATACGAAGACTGTAGAAAGATTGCGATCGAACAGGGGGTCCCCCTCAAAGATGTAATAGAGCAAGCCAAATATGAATACGTGAAAAACAAGAACGAAAAGATGAAAAGCTAGGATTCACCCTTTGCACTCACTCGGTGACCGGTATAAGGTTAAACATAAACAGCTTTAAGAATCTACCCTGAATGAAATACTACCTCACAACGCCACTCTACTACGTCAATGCAACGCCTCACATCGGGCATACCTACACGACAATTGTGGCCGACACGATCAAACGCTTTCGCCAGATGAAAGGCGACCAAGTATCGTTGACCACTGGCACCGACGAACATGGACAAAAGGTGGAGCGTTCCGCAAAGAGAGCAGGCTGGAGCCCACAAGAATTTACGGACCGTGTGGCTTCCGCTTTTCGAGATCAATGGGATGACCTTCGCATTGATTACGACGCATTTATTCGGACGTCAGACAAAACCCATCATCGGACGGTGCAATGGCTTTTTAAGCGTTGCAAAGAGAATGGTGCGATCGAAAAGGGCAATTATACTGGCCAATATTGTGTGTCGTGTGAACTCTATGTCAACGAAGCAGGACCAGGTGACTCCTGTCCCGATTGTGGTCGTGAAACGGAAACTGTGACCGAAACAAATTACTTCTTTAAACTTTCCAGTTATCAAGAAGCACTTCTTCAACTCTATGAAGACGAACCGCAATTCATACAACCCGCCACTCGTCGCAACGAGGTCATTTCGTTTGTCAAGGGCGGCCTAAAAGATCTATCCATTTCACGATCGAATCTTAAGTGGGGCATCCCCCTCCCTGAGTCTGAGAACACCGAGGATGCAAAACAAGTTTTTTATGTTTGGTTTGATGCTCTGATTGGTTACATGACAGCAGCAGGATATAGTGGCGAGAATCATGACCATGAACCACATCATGAACTTTGGCCGGCTGACATGCATGTCGTCGGCAAAGAAATTATACGTTTTCACGCCGTTTATTGGCCCGCGTTCCTAATGGCTGCCGAATTGCCGCTACCGCGATCCGTATATGCTCATGGTTGGTTACTGTTCCAAAAAGACAAAATGAGCAAAAGTCGGGGTAATATCGTCCGTGCACTGCCCATCGATCAGGTTCTTGGAATTGAAACACTGCGCTACTACCTTCTCCGTGAAATCGTCTTTGGGCAAGATGGACATTTCAGTTATGATTCGTTGGTGAATCGATATAACTCTGATCTCGCTAATGGATTGGGGAACATGGTAAGCCGAACATTGTCAATGCTGCACAAATACTTTGATGGCATCATTCCTGACTGTGAAGCCGATCACGACATTGCATCTTCCGCTCGAAAATCCATAAAGAAAACGGTTAACTTTTTCGACACTCTTGAGTTTTCACGCGCCCTCGAAAGCATATGGGAATTACTCGCAAAAGTCGATCGACACATTGTCCAACGAAAGCCCTGGGTATTGGCGAAAAGTTCGAATGATGATGACCAAAGGCAGCTTCGAGAGACGCTCTATGAGTGTGCTGAAGTGCTACGCATCACAAGCGTTTTACTTTACCCGGTAATGCCACGTGCGTCGACTCATATCTGGGAACAACTGGGGCAAACTACCCCCTTGGATATGATACGTGTGGCTGACTTGCAATGGGGCTCATTAAGACCGGGAACAAAAGTAGCCGAAGCGGTTGCAATGTTTCCTCGACTTGATGTGGCAGAATCCATCGACAAGATGCAGGAACTGGAGAAGAAAGCCTTGAAAGAACAAGCTGAAATTATGGGGAAAAGCTTATCCGAAATTGACTCCGACAAAAAGGATACGGCGCAAATTGAATTCGACGATTTTTCGAAAATTGAAATGAGGGTGGGGCAAATCAAGACAGCGGTACGAGTACCCAAAACTGATCGCTTACTCCACCTGACAGTTGATATTGGTGAATCCGAGCCTCGCTCCATCGTTGCAGGCATTGCTGTTTCCTACGAGCCGGAATCCTTGATCGGCCGCAAAGTGGCAATCGTAGCCAACCTGAAACCACGCAAACTACGTGGATTGGAGTCGAACGGCATGATCATCGCTGCGTCGCTTGACAAAGGAGCCCCCTCGTTGGTTGGATTTCCGGAGGATGCACCTATCGGAGCACTGCTTTCGTGATTGTTGATTCACACTGTCATCTTGACGATATAAGTTTCAACAAAGATAGAACTGAAGTCATAGCACGTGCTCGTGAAGTGGGCGTCAAAAAACTTCTAAGCATCGGGACCGGCAATGGACCACCAGACCTCGAAGTCGCACTTCGCCTTGCAGAAATTTTTCCGGAAGTGCATGCAACTGTCGGGATCCACCCACACCATGCGCACAAGGCTTCACCTGATATCTTCGACAGCTTAGTGAAGCTATGTGCCCACCATCAGGTACTTGCTCTGGGTGAAATAGGCCTCGACTATTATTACGATAATTCTCCTCGACATCTCCAACGCACCGCCTTCGTTAGTCAGATGGAGATCGCTCGTTCCGCAAAAAAACCAATCGTAATACACACTCGTGAAGCTTGGGATGATACCCTCGATCTCCTTGAGGCGCATTGGCAATCAAGTGGGCTTGGTGGCATCATGCACTGTTTTTCGGGAGATGCTCACCAGGCGCAACGTTGCTTGAATGCTGGATTTTTAATTTCATTTGGTGGTATTTTGACTTTCAATCGGTCAGATGACCTCCGTCGCACAGCAGCCAAACTACCCCTCGATCGCTTGTTGGTCGAGACTGATGCGCCCTACTTGACTCCAAGTCCCTTGCGAAAGATTCGCCGTAACGAGCCCTGCTTCATTGTCCAAAGTGTGCGACAGCTGGCGGAAACCCTAGGTGTTACCTCCGACGTAGTAGCGGAGACCACTACCCGAAATTTCCTAGATTTGTTTAATCTCAATGAACAGAAGTAGCTCGATATTTTCACTATTTCTGATTCCCATAGCGGCACAACTTGTGCATATTGTAAAAAATATGCCCTGTCACCTTCTGGTTTTTAGTCATCCTGAACTAATATTATTGTGGTCATACTGAACTAAGACTACCTTGACCATTTGCCCCTACCATCCTCAGAACGATAAACTGGGACTCTCCTAGAAGTTCATGCCAGCCACAAAAATAAAACATATGTCTCGCCATGAGGTGATGTCGCTCATTGCCGCGGATCTATCGCATGTCGAAAAGACCATCGGTGTTGACACTGTTTGCTCCATCGACGCGGTCACAGAGATTAACCGCCATCTGCAAAATGGTGGCGGCAAAAGACTGAGGCCTGCTTTGCTCTTGCTAGCAGCGGGAGCTTGTGGAGAACGTGGCGACGCAGCCATCCGCTTAGGCGCAGTAGTCGAGATCATACATACCGCCACTCTGGTCCATGATGATGTCATTGACGGCGCGGATGTTCGTCGAGGTCTCCCCTCAACAAACCAGCAATGGGGTAATCAGACTAGTGTTCTTGCTGGTGATTGGCTCTACATGCAGGCTTTCAATCTTGCCTTGCGCCAGCGAAACTTTTACGTCCTCGACTTGCTCATTGATCTAACTCAAATGATGGTTGAAGGTGAACTGTTACAGAAGGAGTGGGTTGGGCGTATTGACATCAACGAAGAAGAACATTCTCAACTGGTACGTCGTAAAACTGCATGTCTTTTTGCTGCCTGCGCACGACTGGGCTCTATAGTTTCAAGTGGCTCCGATTTCGAACAACCGCTCGCGGACTATGGCTGGAATCTAGGAATGGCCTTTCAACTCATCGACGATATTCTTGATTTCACTGCCGACGAAGCGGTTCTAGGTAAACCCGTGGGTGGGGATTTGCGCGAAGGCAAGGTAACTCTCCCACTTATTATCGCGCTGCAACGTTGCACGCAAGAAGAGCGTCGATTAGTGCAAACCGTTCTTCGTGATGGAAACTACACAGCTGTCTCTGTCGAAGCCATCCGAGCCATAGTGAAAAAATACAGAGGTATCGAAGACACTCGAGAACGTGCACTGAAATACACCGACACCGCCGTAGCTCAGTTAGGCCCACTACCTGAATCCGACTATAAAAGGGCACTTCACACCGTAACTGAGTGGGTCGTTGATCGAGACCGATGATTACCTGACTACCTCAAATCGTTTCCTTGATCGAGGTCTAGTTCATTACTCCAACTCACATTGTTCGTCCTTCGATTTGCCGTGTCGGCCTGAAAAGAAGGACAATGAATCCTCCCAATGCCCACCGAAGTTGAAATAAAACTATCCGTCAGCAACCTTAAATCCATGAGCACACAAATCCGTCAACATGGTTGGCGTGTGTCAAGTCGTCGCAAATTCGAAGCCAACTGGCTTTTCGATTGCGCAAATAAATCACTGCAGAGAAGTGACCACCTGCTTCGTGTTCGTCAAAGTGGTAGAACGGCTTGGCTGACCGTGAAAGGCCCCGTGCAGCAAAACAAGGCACATAAAATTCGCAATGAAATTGAAATTGGAATCTCTGACGCGAACACCACTATTACACTCTTGGAGACTCTTGGTTACAGCATCGCATGGCGGTATGAAAAATATCGACGATGTTTCACCAAAACCAATGAACCCGGAAAGATACTTCTAGATGAAACACCTATCGGAAACTACCTCGAGCTAGAAGGGAGCGCCATCTGGATTGACAACACATCCGTCACGCTCGGTTTTAGTCGCTCCGATTACATCATAGCCAGCTATCGTAGCTTGTTCGAGCAGTATAGGCGTTCCCACTCCGTGGGGCCAAACATGATATTTGATCACAGAATTGATACAAACTCGAGTGATGCTAATTCCTAGTAGCGATACAAGTCGCGTATTTTTTCGGCAACTGTTTCAACGTTTGGCAAAAATTCTTTTTCAAGTGAAGGGCTAAACGGGACCGGTGTATCTGGTGGTGCCATACGAACAATCGGCCCATCGAGGTACTCAAAAGCGTGCTCACCTATAATACCGGCTAGCTCTCCTCCCATACCTCCCGTCAAGGTGTCCTCATGGAGCAGGATTACTTTGCTGGTTTTTTTTGCGGTCGCAATTACCGCTTCCCTATCTAGCGGTATCAAAGTTCGCAGGTCAACCACTTCAACATCAATACCTTCGTCACTTAGAACTTCAGCAGCTTCTAATGCTACATGAACCATTGCTCCGTAACTAATCACGCTTAAGTCTGCACCTTCTCGCTGTACCATCGCCTTACCTAGTGGCACCGTATAATCAGCATCGGGAACTTCTCCTTTGATTCGACGATACAGGTGTTTGTGTTCTAAAAAAATCACCGGGTCATTATCCCGAATTGCTGCTTTGATGAGACCTTTCGCATCATACGCAGTGGATGGTTCGACAACTTTCAGTCCCGGCGTATGCACATACGGCATTTCCGGGTTTTGGGAATGAAACGGTCCGCCACTGAAGCCTCCTCCCGTCGGAGCACGAATCACCAACGGTACCGATGCACCCCAGCGATAGCGACATTTTGCAGCGAAGTTTGTAATTTGATCAAATGCACAAGCCATGAAATCTGCAAACTGCATTTCGAGCACTGGTCGCAAGCCGTTAATAGCCGCCCCGGTGCCCGCACCCACAATTGCAGATTCTGAAAGTGGTGTATCGATCACCCTTGCTTCACCAAAGAGATCTATGAATCCTTTCGTGACCTTGAAGGCACCCCCGTACACACCCACATCCTCTCCCATGACAAAAACGGACTCATCCATTTTCATCTCTTCGAGGATACCTTGGCGAATCGCCTCTACGTACGTGATCTCAGGCATGTAATGACTCTTTTTATTTTTCGCGCTACCAGATAAACGAGAAAGCGTTTACTCGTAAGATTCGACTTAATCTCGGTTGTGCCATTCACTCTTCATCGTACACATTGTCTTCCAAAGTAGCTGGGTCCGGTAGCGGCTCTTCCAAAGCCCATTTCACTGCGTCATCAACCTCTCGCAATACTTTCTGTCGCAATTTTTTAAAATCCGATTCTCCCGCCCAGTTCTCTTCCACCATGTACTTTTGCAAGCGAAGGATTGGATCTTTCTGTGACCAGTTTTCTCGAATTTCACGTGGCACATATGCGGCATCATCATGTGCAGAGTGTCCACTCATGCGAAATGTCTTACATTCGATCAGATAAGGCCCATTTCCCTCCCGTGCATACTCTACTCCACGTCGAGTAGCTTCATAAATCGCGATAACATCGTTTCCATCAACTATTTCCGCCGGCATTCGATAACCGGGTGCACGCTCAATCACATCGGCAATTGTCATCTGTTGCTCAAGGGGGGTTGAGTAGGCATAGAGGTTGTTGTTGCAAAAATATACGATAGGTAATTTCTGCACTGTTGCAAAGTTAATACCCTCGTGCCAATCTCCTCTGCTTGTTGCTCCATCGCCCCAGTAGTTAAACACGACACCACGTTCGCCACGATACTTCATCGACAATGCAATGCCCCCTGCAACCGGAACACTGGCACCAATACTGCTAATTATGGGTAGAATCCTTCTCTGAATACACCCCATGTGCATATTTCCATCTCGTCCACCGGTGGGGCCGGACTGGCGACCAAGATACTGCGCCATTATCTCCCGAGGTGTAATACCGCGTATAACTAGTGCGGCCATATCCCTGTGAGATGCACACAGGTAGTCCGCATCCTCCATCAGTACTGCACTTCCCGCTGGGATCGCTTCCTGGCCTCGACCCGTATAGCAACCGCCCAAGATCTTGCCTTGTCGATACAACTTGAGCTCTATACGGTCCTCCAGCTCTCGCATCATGACCATAAAGTAGAGGAATTGGTTACAGAGGTCCGGAGTGATTTCCCGGATAGCCGGAACAAGGGCTGGAGATCTCATACCACCCATGGAGATTAACGAAATTAACGCATTTTTGCAACCATTGCCATAGGCTACTTACTCTTTAAATGTGGCAGATACTGAGTGATTCATCACCAAACTGCTCAACCGTAGGATTCAAATATAGATGTTATCTCAAACCCAATCAAACAAATCGCGCGAGACAATAAAATTGAACATACAGCAACTCGGTGCTAATTATTGAGGCAATTGCAATAGCATGGTATCCTAGGGGCCTGGTCTGATAGAGCCCTCATGGATGTCTCTAATATCTATGATCATGAGAAATTGTGGATATGTTCGTAGATCAACAATAATCACTGTAAGTTCTTTAAATCGAATCTTTTAAGGATAATAGGCCCGTAGCTCAGTTTTGGTTAGAGCGCTACCTTGACACGGTAGAGGTCAGCGGTTCGAGTCCGCTCGGGCCTACCAGATACTGAAGCACTTGAACAGTGCGCCAGGGGCACATGTATGTGCTCGTTCCAGCAGCAATCAGGTGACTGTTTCCCGTCCACAAAAAAAAGTGTTGCCAAATGCCCCAGTATCTAAAAGGTGATCACCACTTTCCCAAATTGACTCTTGTTTTCCAAATACTCATGTGCAGTGCCGAGTTCCGTTATAGGAAATACTTGGTCAATAACTGCTCTGAGTTTGCCTAATTCAAAAAGCTTCACAACTTCATGCAGTTCTCCCAGAGTGCCCATGAAGGTCCCTTGTAGGGTCAGTTGACGGAAAAACAGATGGTTGATATTAAGTTTCACCTCACCACCCGTAGTAGCACCGCAGGTTACTAAGCGACCATGATTTGCCAATGCCGAAGTCGATTCTGTCCACGTTGCCGCACCGACATGCTCAAAAACAACATCTACACCTCTTTTCGCTGTAATCCGCCGCACTTCTGATTTGATGTCTTGTTTGTAGTGATTGATAACCTCATCAGCACCAAGCTGCTTTGCCATCGTCATTTTGTCTTCACTCCCCGCTGTCGCTATCACACGGCAATGATGCAATTTAGCAATCTGGATAGCAGCCGTACCAACACCGCTACTCGCACCGACAATTAAGACATCTTCACCCATTTTGATTTTGGCGACACCAACTAGCATGTGCCAAGCAGTCAAAAAAACCAAGGGTATTGCGGCAGCCTCGTGAAAGTTTAAATTGCCTGGCACACGGATGACATTAATTGCCGGAACTGCCACATACTCAGCATTGACTCCTGGATGAGCGTACCCTAACAATCCATAATGTCGGCAACGATTGTCATTGCCCGAAACACATTCGGTGCAGTATCGACAACTTAAGCCAGGTGCGATCAGAACCTGGTCGCCCACCTTAATTGGCCCTACTACTTCTCCTACTTCGACAACGTGGCCGGATGCGTCACTCCCTAAAATATGTGGCATCGCCAGCGTCAATCCAGGCAACCCACTACGTATAAATAAATCAAGGTGATTCAACGAACAGGCTGCCACTTTAACAAGTACCTGATTCGGTCCAATTTTTGGTTCTGGTGCATCTTCATACCGAAGCACCTCCGAGCCGCCGTGTTCATGAATGCGAACTGATTTCATTATCAACCCCTCACTCGCAACAATACTTTGTCGCAGTATTATGACATGTAAGTTCCGTACTATAATTACTGACGAGATTATAAATATGCCGCGACAGATGGATGTTTACGAAGAACTAGTTCGTTTACGACGCATTGGGCAAAAAGCTGCCATAGCGACGATTGTGGGAGTAGAGGGTTCAATCCCGAGTGCACAAAGCGCAAAATTACTAGTACGTGAAGATGGATCGATGGTCGGAACTATCGGTGGTGGCTGCACAGAGGCAGAAGTATGGAACGCCGCAAGAGACGTGATTCGAACGGAACAACCCCAGAGGTTACGGTTCGATTTGGGCCAAGATGCTTCATATAGCCAAGGATTGATCTGTGGCGGCCAACTGGAGGTTTACATAGAGCCCGTACTTCCAATTCCGAGTGCGTTTATCTTTGGTGGTGGTCATATTTCGAAAAGTCTTTCAAAGGTAGCTACTTTGGCTGGTTTTCGGACAACCATTATCGATAACCGCGAAACTTACGCTAATCAGGAAAGATTTCCGGAAGCTGTCAGTATTCACGTCGGTGAATACGAGGACATTTTCCCAACCCTTGAAATCAATGAGTCCTGTTATCTAATAATCGTAACCCGAGGACACAAGGATGACATGCGTATCTTGCGTTGGGCCATTGATCAACCCGCTCGTTATGTAGGCATGATCGGAAGTAGACGAAAATTGGTGGAAATCGTTAAACACTTCGAGACGGAAGAGAACATTGCTCACAAAAAGTTGCAACACATACATTCGCCGATGGGCTTGGACATAGGAGCAATAACACCTGAGGAAATCGCCGTGTCAGTTGTAGGAGAAATGATCCATTGGCGGCGACAATCGGATACCAATTGGAATCCAATCTCAAAAGCGATGTTCGCCAAGAAAAAAATATCTGATGCCGACATTTCACCCAAAACTTCTTCTGGCATAGAAACATCGGTCAAACCCAGGTGAGATGCGGAGGCATTATCCTATCAGCTGGAGAATCCAGACGTATGGGTCGGGATAAAGCTCTGCTCACATATCGCAACTCTACTTTCCTGAATCACATTTTGGAGGTTTTTGTTGAACGACTAGATCCGGTGATCGTCGTACTCGGACACAATGAAGATAGGATACGAGCCTCTATCAAGACCGATCTTGTATCTGGCGTTAACTCACAAAAAGTTAAAGTTGTCGTTAATCCACATTACTCTGAAGGTATGCTCTCATCCCTACAAGTCGGAATTGCAGCCCTTTCTAGTCATGTAGGTGTTGTGATGTTTACGTTGGTAGATCATCCAGCCGTGCAAGAAACCACTCTCGATGAGCTGTTAACCAGCTATCGCAAAACTGGCGCACAACTAGTTATTCCACGCAATAGTGGTCGACATGGACATCCAGTTGTAGCTACGAGAAGCATCCTTAATAAAATCGAAAATCTCCCCGTGACGGCATCCCCAAAGGATGTAATACGCAGAAATCGTCACGACACCTTATTCCTGGACGTCGATGATGCAGGTGTTTTACGTGACATCGACACTCCAGAAGAGTACGAAAGGCTCGTATAAATTCTGCCACGAAATCGACACTCTTAGCCCCCGTACATAGTTCGTCACTTCATTGGCGGCAGGATCTTTGCATCTCTTTCAAGTGAAAAAATATTGGGCCCTACTCTGCTATTGACTTCTATTTTACGGCCAAAGAATTCGAAAATCTTCTCGCTATCACGTTGCGTCTGAATGTTCCAAGGTAATGTAACCGATGCAACCTTACGATATTTCGAATATATTGACTTTTCTTCATAGGGTATACGGGTCTTAGGATCACGACGAATGTAAAGTTGTTGCACAGGCAAGTTATCCGACATACGAAGATAAACCGTCACCTTCTCGCTATTGCCATCAGTGATCTCCACGGCATACGTCGGCGTATTGTTGATTATTTCTGTACCGGCATAGTAGTAATACATGTCTGGATCAGTAAGACGATAACGCAAAATAAAAAAAATATCACGGCGAGCAGCCACGCGATATTTGTGCAATGTGTCTTCCGGTAGTGGCCGTGCACCAAGGTAGGTCACCTCCCAACCTTGTCCGTTTTTAAAAAGTGTGTAGTAATCTCCCTTCGAGGTATAGACTTCACGGCGACTGACGGGAAGCCAATCGCTGTCCCTATTTTCTTGCAGTTCCTCGAACCCATCGAACAGTGTCATTACCGCAAGGCCACGGAGGTTGTATCGATAAAAAGAGTAGGCTCGACCCGTTCGTTTAATCGATTGGATTTTTAAAAACGATTGTCCTCCAAGTTTCACCAATGCGTCTTCGAGTAGCTGTTTCGCTCGATCTTGAGAACTCTGTGCGGACGCAAACGGAGAACTAGCATTAAGCAGTATGAAAAATAAAAAAACATATGCAATATTAAAAAAATACTGAAAAGGACTCATGCGAGAACCAGATCGATAGTGATTGCAGCTGTGCATCGGGTCGCAAGAAAACCGGTTTAACTTTACCGTTTCAACATACATTACTGCACCTCTATCAACACCTGGTTGCTCGATACACTCTGTGCCTCCATAGAGAGTGTATGAATTCCGGGCGTCAGATCATCCGGTAACCGCACGTTGACTTGGTACAAACCGGCAAACAAAGGAGCCAGGCCACTGAAAATAACTTCTGCAGAAAGATTACCAATCTTCACGGATGGCACGATCAGAGTCGATGAAAGAGGAGAAAGAGGTGCTCCAGTTCCACTTAGAATTGGTGGGTCTACAAGTCCAAGACCCGTTGCAAAAATCTGTATTACCTCACCTGGTTCCAGTGGCGCAACGGCCACATGTGTGCCTTGACTGTTCAATATCGCACCGAAGCCAGTTTGCGCATCAACAAAAATACCTGGTTGAACTGGTCGTGTTGGTAAGCTAATCTCCTCACTTACACCGGTACTTGATGCAACTGATACCATGACTTCCACACCTGGAAAGATCGGTAAATCAAACGGTGCCAGCATATTAAGCTGGCCATCGGAAACAAACAACAAAGGAGCAGCTTCACCATTGATACTCGCAACGGTTCCGACGAGTTCACGAGGGAGTGGGATCGAGGATGCCAATCCTGGTTCGATCTTAGTGGTTAAATTTGCTCCAAAGATCGAATACAATCCGCCCGGCGCAAACACTCTGTCGGGAGTTGCTCCATTCGTATTAAAACTCGCAGCATTGACAATGCCAGTTCTTGTAAATTCTGGTCTACTGCCGGAAACTATTGCAGTGGCAATCCCCTGCACTGCCGGAGTGTCAACTAATTCAATTCGCAGAACATGCGCCCCTGCTGAAACAGGTGATGCATAACTCGGACGCCATTGAACGGCGATGCGACCCAATGCATCAGTCGTTCCCTGTGATGGTGTCACTACTCCATCCCCACTCGGTACCAGTGCGACAGGCACTCCGCCGTAATGTAATTTATCTTGATCTCGAAGTCGAAACACAACCGGCAACGGAAGAATTCCACCTTCACCTATCGACTGCGAATTTCCCGATTCAACAGTTATGCTCAATTCGTCATGGTCGTTTCGGACGAGAATAGTACTCTGCGCCGTATCATAGCCGGAATGCAGAACGTGAGCACTAATCGTTGTCACACCAAGACCAAGACCTTGCACATCGAATGCCGCTTCTCGTTCACCTGCTGCAATCGTTACCACGGGTGGAAACTGGAGAATGTTGCTTTCACTTGATAACATCACATCCAAGTCATCCGTAAGATCGACATCAACACGTACTGTTGCCCTTGCAGAACCTCCCAGACGAACACCAGCTGCAGGCCAAGTCGAGAGGTGCAATCCTCGGACCAGTGATGTGTGAGCAACGGCTCTTTGATCTGTAGCCTCATGAAAAAAAATCTCCCACTCGGTACGGATTCTCTCTAGTTTTGCCAGTGTCTGCGCCGAAGGTGTTTCACCTTCGGCAACCAACAGCACAAAAGCAAAATTAAATTTTTTCTGTGCCAGGTTTGATTGCGGCCTTCGAGTACCTTCTGCAGCTATAATCATGTCCACATCAACTTCTCTCCGGATTCCGTCAAAGGTGACACCGACCGATGGAGAAGATGTCCTCGGACGTCCTTCGGAAGGGCTTTCGATGTAAAAACTTGGGGTGACATCACTCGATTCACGCAAACCCATTAGGTACTGATCGATGTCGCTAAATTTCTCCACAGCAGCTGTGGTTTCAAAACGTGGAGACACATTACCAGAATCGGCAATACGGTTACCCTCAAGAAATGAAGCGTCTGAATTAAAAAAGAAGCTCCAATGTGCCCCTTCACGCCCTAATAGATCTTGTGAGGCAACCTCATTTGCATGTCGCATTTGATCATAAAAACTAACAAATGCTAGAAATCTATGCCCTGCTTCATGCCCCAGCACACTCAGGGTGCTATTTTCACAGCCTAGACATAGTTTTTGATCGGGATCATCCGGGTAGTTTGAAAGCGGACCCATATTGATAAAGCTCTGCAATCGAGATGCAGACCCAAAATCTTTACCAAAATCAAAAACAGGGTTGTTTGTCGGTTGTAAACTGCCTATGCCTTCGACTTCATTCCGAATATTCAACTCGTACGCAAAAGCATTAAAACCTGCCTCAAGATCAAGATCATTAAATAAAACGATGTAGTCATAAGCGTCATCATGATTGCGATAAAACTTCAGTACAGCTGCGACCGGATCAATCTCCTGTTCTTGTGTAAAAATTTCAGCTAAAGCCCCCGATAGAACATTTGCATCACCCGCAGAGAAGTCAACCGTACTAATTTCATTCTGGAAGCTTCCCGGCATAATTCCGACAACCATCGAGGGTAAACTTACAGCCGAGTAGTGAAAATCGATCTGTCCATCAAGATACAGAACTACCTGAAAAGTTTGCCGTTGACCATTACCCGACCGCGAATACTCGGGGACATTATCCCATGTGAAAACAGTGCGATCTGAGGTGCGCACCATCGTAATTTTTGCATCGGGCTCACTTGGGTTTAGATCTGTGAAAAGTGGCGCGATACGTGGTGGTCCACCAGCAGCACGCGATAAACTTCGTGTACTAGAACTCGTATCTGGCTCCACAAAGCTTAAGTTGCCATCCGAATGAACCCAGACAGTTTCATATGTTTCCCCAAAAAAAGGAAACCGAAAAGGTAATACAACACTGACTGCGTCATCATCACTCAACGGTATTGACAAACCCATCTCTTGTGCCTGTTGGTCAAAGTTTAATGGAGTGGGCTCAACGGTGTATCCGTCATCGAGTGGCCTTAAAAGAACACTAGATTCATTGAGGTCGAATGTGTTTGGGGTTAAAACAATTCCGTCCGAATTGTCAAGAATGGCAATATTCGCAATATCTTCTCTGAGGGCAAACCTCTTTCCCAATCTCAAGATTGGCATCGCTTTGCCCTGTGATTTTTCTTGTCGGTGTCGAACTAACTCCGAAATGACTCGACCACGGTAGGTGCCATCAAACCCCTGATGGGGGTCATCGGCCGCCCACAAGGAGGTTACTAAAAAAACTGCAGAAAAGATCGTTTTAACACAAGACACCACTGCTGATTCTCGTCGATCCATTGCATTACCGAGACGAAAACAAGGTAAAATTCTCAATATCATTGAGCAAACGTGCACACCATAAAGTAATCTGAATATCTACTCAGTTATCACTGGTCAGTCGAGTCAAAAAGACCGGCAAGCCGTTCTTTTTCGAATAATTGGGCCTGTAGCGTTCCGTATTGTACATTGTCTTTACATCTACCTCACGTGGCCCTAGACTCGGGTCTGGAATGTCTGTTACGCAATAGCACCCCTTTTGAATAGCCATCATTTTCCCATCGATGCCCTCAACAATACATTCCAGAGCCATTGTTGCAAAAGTGGTTGCAATCATTCGGTCAAGGAAATCGGGGTCCCCGCTTCTTAGCTGGTAGGTAAGATCACAGACAACCGTTTCTTCTCCAGTGACTTGACGTAGTTGGTCACTGAACGTCTCGGCCACACTGACTTTCTTTCGATGACCGTAAGCATCTGGAGGACCCATCTCTTCGACCTCACGTCCCACCCATGTCGCCCCCTCCGACAGAACCACAAGTGAATAATTGCTGGGGTTGCTTCTTTTATCACTGAGTAGAAGGTCGGTAAGTTTTTGGAGATCAAACTGATGCTCTGGAATACAGCATCTACTGCTTGTTACATATGCAGTGTACAGAGCCGTAAAACCAGCGTCTCGACCAAAAATTCGGAAGATACCGACTCTTTCGTGAGAGCCCATGGTCGTCCGCATGCGTTTGATCTCATCAACCGCGCGAGTCAACGCAGTCGAGAAACCGATGCAATACTCCGTATCACGCACATCGTTATCCATCGTTTTAGGTACAGCCACAACCGAAAAACCTTCGCCTGAAAGGACTTTCGAGTAGCTGAGCGTATCATCACCGCCGATAGTCAACAAATGATCAACACCCAATCGATCGAGGTTTTCTTTTACGATTGGGGTCATGTCGAAGATGCCACTTTGCACCTCTTTGCAAGATCCAAGTTTCATCTTCACGTGTTCTGGGACATCATCAATTGGCATTCGCGATGGTTTCGTTCGTGAAGTATGAAGGAATGTACCTCCGAATCGGTCTATGCGGCGTGTATTCTGACGATCAAGCCTAACCATATACTGATCGTCGAAACCCTGGTCCAAATTCGCTTGCGTTAGCCCAGCCCATCCGCGCCGGATACCCACAACTTCATAGTCACCAAGGGAAACCGCGCCGTAGACTACTGATTTAATTACAGAATTAAGCCCGGGAACATCACCCCCACCTGTCAATATTCCTATTACTTTTTTGGCCATTACTATTCACCTCGAAAAGCCAACCATTAAAAAATACCCAGTTGCCGTGTGCCGCCTAACCGAGAAACACATCGCTGGAAGGATCAATATCCGATGCAAGATGATTCAGATAGAGCAGTATCAATGCTTCCGGATACTCATTCTTAAATTCGTTGTATACGCTCTTCTGCCATCCATCCCTAAGGCTTTTACCCTCTTGGTCCATTTTCTGAAAAAAACCACTCCCATCGTGGCTAATCTCAAGAAAATCGAGCACTCGAATCACAAATTCGAGATTTGACACTAGGATCGCCTGCGCTACTGCACCAGCTAGGTTATCATCTCCTTCTTTCAGTCGATTCCACAGTCGCGGTAGTGCTTTTCGTAACTTTGCGTGATTGACATTGCTCAGACCAGCGCACACTTTCAAAGCATCATACGCCTGAAATGTGCGGAGTTTCCCTATCGATACCCCCGACATCAATTCTTCAAACCCTTCACACCCCAGACCTTGAAAGATTGCCGAACTCTTCATTTAATTCGAGAATAACACAGGAAGTACAAAACTCTGAGAGCGTCTTTTTGAGGAAAATTATACGGCGAGATGGCCGCGAAACGAATTTTTTACCATCACCCACGTACCTTTTCATCGCTCTCAACAGATCCATCGCGAAGTGTAATGATGCGATCCGCATGCATCGCAACATCGTGTTCATGAGTAACAATAATGATCGTATTTCCTTGGCTATGAAGACTATCAAACAGAGTCATAATTTCAGCACCAGTTACCGTATCAAGATTACCTGTAGGTTCGTCGGCAAGAAGAATTGACGGGCTGTTAACAAGTGCCCTCGCAATAGCCACTCTCTGTCGTTGCCCACCGGATAACTCACTTGGTGCGTGATCTATCCTGTCTAGAAGATCGACCTGTGTGATGGCATTCGTGGCTATTTTCGTCCGTTGATCTGACTGGGTACCGTTATATATCAACGGAAGCTCAACGTTCTGCACAGCAGTCAGTCGGGGCAATAGATTAAAAGTTTGAAAAATAAACCCAATCTCTTTATTGCGAATATCTGCCAACTCGTCATCATTCATATCGCTAACTGATCGACCTGCGATGTAGTATTCACCACGTGATGGCGTATCAAGACACCCAATAAGATTCATTAGGGTTGATTTACCCGAACCAGACGGACCCATAATGGCAACATATTCGCCTCTTTCAATCTCGAGATTAACTGCACGTACAGCGTGAATTTCTTGATCGCCCATGATGTAGGTCTTCCACAGGTCGGAAGTGCAAATCACCACTTGGCCACCAGTCAATTTACTCTCAAGACTTTTATCTTGAGTGGATCTTGAGTTTGTCATGACTGAACTGTATCCTCACGTACGAAGCTAACGATTCCACCAACTAGATGGATTTTTGTCGTTCTCCACTCGAACCCTTGTGCGATTCGTAAGCGTACGCAGAACTTTGTAGCTTCCCGTAACAATCTCTTGATTGACATCAAGGCCATGTGTTACTTCAATATGAGTCGCACCAGTAATACCAGTACTTATTGCTTCAAAAACCACCCGGTTATCCTGAACGACAAATACTCCTTCAACTTCTGGCTCACTATTTTGCAAAACACCACCCCTCTTTACATCATCGAAGGACTTCGTTTCTGAAAGCACATTCGCTGGCCGAACGGTTAAAGCTTGTATTGGTAATGTCAGCACCCCTTGACGCGTGGCTGTCGTAATGCGAGCCGTGCATGACATACCAGGTCGAATTTCGACACTCGGGTGATCCAAAGCAACGACAACTTTAAAATCTTTAGCCTCTTGTGAGGTGTTCACTGTCTGCGAAGTCGTAAGTCCTGTACTGCGCAAGAGTGCCGTATTGCCAATCTCGATCACTCGCCCGATGAATCGTGCATCAGAAAAGGCATCGATTTGTACTTCCGCTACCTGATTAAGTTCAACATTTACTATGTCGGTCTCATCAACCTTAATTTCCGCTGTAATTATCGACATATCAGCAATCGTCATGATTAAGCTAGCAGCAGAGTTTTGTATTCCTGGTACTACCGTTTCCCCCACGCGAACGGGAAGATTCGTTACTATTCCGGCCAACGGAGCAACGGAATAATGCTTCGCTAAAACATCCCGGGAACGACGAAGCTGTGCGTCTGCCTGGTCAACTCGTCGCGCTGCTGCTTGCTCTTGTGCAATCAATTGATTTCGTTGTGCATGAAGTTCGTCCCTCCTCGCTCTGGATTCTTCCACAGATGCAACTGCCGATTCAAATTCTGCACGTGACCGGTCATAATCCTGTCTTGAAATTAGCTTCTCTTCAAGCAGTTCGCCAATGCGTTCGTGGTCAGAACGCACTCTTTGTAGCTCCGCTTTTATCCGTCGGAGAGACGCTTCTTGCGCCAACTGCTTGGCAGTGTTAGCTGTAATCGCGGTTTCTCGAGCAACCAGTTCTGCCCTAAAAAGTTGGAGTGATGCTTCTTGAGCTGCAACTTCTGCAGCCGGTTGCACCGTTTCCAATTTTGCCAACTTTTGTCCCGCTTGAACTTGATCACCTTCCGAAACATATAGGTCCGTGATGCGGCCGGCGTTATTTGCGCCAATGTTTATATAGTTCCGTGGTGCAATCTCGCCAGAAGCAGTCACAACTTGTACTAGGTTTTGTATCTCGACTTGTCCAGTTTGAACAGACACCACTCCACGCTGTGTATATTTATAGCCCGTTCCACCAAGTGCAACTACCACCAACACAAACCCGAACGACAATGTAATTTTTTTAATACTCAAAAGGAAACCTTAGAACCTTTTTAATCTCTAAATCATCATCAATCGTGACACTGACGATAGTGTAGAGTTTCACTCGTGAAACTCTGGCAGTTCGGTCATAAGTTGGATCATTTGTGTGTGGCGCCCTGTGTGATAAGCAATATAGTAGAACCACTGTAAGGCCGTTAGCTCGCCGTACGTAGGACTCGGGTGTTTGTATACATGCACCTTTAAATTCTGTGACACTTTGAGAAGCCTTACCGCTTTCGCGTGCGCTGACTCAAAATATTCAAGAACTTCCGCTTTAGAAAGCAACGTGCCTTTCGGTTGATAGTTCTCAGGTCTCATGGGGCCGTGCAGCATTTCTCTCTTGATGAGATCCTTTTTGCCCACTAGTTCTCTCGCACGTTCAGGGTTTGGGTCGCGCCCCACTGATCTCCTCACCATGGATTGAAGAGACTGGTGAGCTAAGGCAGCGTGTTCAGCCTCCTCAGCAATACTGTGCCGAAAATCCTTCGAACGGAATTGCCAATCTACAGCTCGAATACCGCCTACCACGTTTCTGAACCGATCGGCACTATCCTCCAGCACTTCAAGAGCGGCCACTACATCGCTGGGAAGATTGCGATCCGTCGATTCTTGCGCCAAACTTTTGGAGTGTGCACCAAGCAAAACAATTGTAGTGAAAATTATTAATGAATTTTGAAACCTCATATCCTACCTCACCCTAACGCCTTTAGCCTTTTGCTGCGGCTTGTTAGGCGTATTTTTCGTATACAATAGCTCTCTCATTGAACTTCCATGTCTGGAGTTGGCCAACCGTAGTTTTTACCATATCACTGGAACCACACAGGTAGACATTCATGTCCTTCAATTCCGAACCAAGAGCTTCTCGAAGGTGCCCCTGTACACGCCCAGTGCGCCCAGTCCATTCCGATGATTTCTCACTCAATATTGGCCAATATTGAAAGATCGAGTGATACTGCATGAATTCTTCAAACTCAACGAAATAGTGCAGATCCTCTTTGGTGCGAGCACCCTGTAGCAGTGTAAGAGGCACATCAGGGGATTCAGCACTGTTTTTCAGCAGATGCTGCAACATTGATCGAACAGGTGCAATTCCAGTTCCATGCACGGCAAAGACAGAAGGTCGAAGAGGATCTCGTAGCCGAAAACTCCCCTCAGGAAACTCGACAGAAAATATTTCTCCAAGGTGGCATTTTGTTAAAAGCTCACCAAATTCACCACCCATTTTGTGCACTCGCACGCAAAGTTCGAAGTTGTCCGAATATGGCCTCGAAGCAAGTGAGTAATACCCCTTCAAGCTTTTACCGTCAAATTTTTTATTGAGACAAATATACTGGCCCGGCTCAAACACAATTGTCCGTCCATCAGTTCGTTCAAAAGTCAGATGAAGCACTTCGGCAGAGAGGTTTCGTCGCCTGTTAAGACGAACAACAAGTTGTTCTTGATCGCTCATGATCCCAACGCCTGTTCGACGTATCTCACTAAGATGTCAACCAGTGCTGGATTCCCGTCAAGGGAAGGTGAACATACAATCTCGATACTCGGATAGTCACTCGAAACTCGTTCGAGAATGCGTGGGAGATCCTTCTGTAAGTGAACACCCATAGTAAGAAAATAAGGTGTCACAACTATTTTCTGTACACCTTCCTGACTGAGTCGTTGAACGGCAGTGGCCAAGTCCGGTTGTATTGGCTCTAGGAACGCCTGGGACCAAAATTTTAGACCGCAGCGTTGAGCCGTTTTTTCTGCTACCTTCCTCACAGCTTCATTTGCTTCCGGAACAGTTGATCCGTGGGCAAACACTATCAACCCCATTTGTTGTCCATCCGGAGACATCATCGACGTATAGTTTTTCACCGGCTCACCGTTACCTCAGGTGGCCACAAAATAGGCCACTTCCAATCCACCATTGCCGCACTCAAAACTCGTTAGCGACCTGGTATTATTAACGCACTCTGCGACTCACTTTCAATCTGAAAATGTCTCTGCAGGAAGTCTAAAAATGCCCTACCTTTAGGTTTTCCGTTATCACGATCCAGCGCCATCCGGTATAGGAAAACCAACAGGACCATAATATCCTTATCTCTAGTTCTTTTAAATCCGGTCTGCTCTGTCTCTCTGCGTTGTACGCTGTGGATCCATTCACGCAACTGATCAAATACAGCCCTCCCATACGCAGAGTCCGGCCGTCGTTCATAATGAATTCCATTTTCCAGAGTCTTATAGCCTTCAATGAGAGCTTCTAACGCCTGTTGAGTATCAGTATCTGCAGCACCGTGAATCATCATTGCACTCTCGAGTGTGTTCTTGGCGAGGTCGTTCAGTAGGTCACCGTGCCCCTCCAGAAACTGTCGGTCAACCTCAACTTCTTTGAAGGGAAACCCCTTGGGTTCCAAGCGACTTACATGTTCGCGTTGTCGACTTTCTCGGAGGTAGGCGCAATCCAAAGGACAGCTGATAGAGACTTCTCGCTCCTGTCCACAACAGAGCGAACAAATACTTGCACCCTTAGCCGGACACGCTCTTCGTGGCTTGCGTTTCTCACAAATAGGGCAAGCTGTGGAAGATTTGGAATTCATTGATAGCGCTATGGAGTCATCCAAGGGTTACTATTTATCTTCAGAGGATGCGGTAGGTGGAGGCGCCTCACTCCACAGGTCCGTTTTTAGCTCATCAAGTCTGTGTAGGGCAGCATCACGTACATATCGATACTTGTCATTGTGCGCAATATCCTGCAGGATTTCTCGGTCACTCAGTTTTTTTACGGCTTTGCGCCTAATTTCTTCATCAATGGAGTTGCGTGCTAGATAGGCAAAACTATCTTGTGAGCTGAATTTTTCACGAATCACATCAAAAGTCCGATGGCGCACAAACCATTCTGGATCCTTTTCAGACATCTTGATCAGAATGGAAACATCCTCCAGCTCTTTGGCTGCAGTAATTCGCACATCTGGGTCGCTATTCTTCCATCTGGGTTTTAGCTTGTCAAATAACCCCATAACACCATCCCATACATCTAAAGCGCTCTGATTCCATACATTAATTGTAAACGTGATTTAAGGGTCCGTGCAAAAAGTATTCATGAATACCTATCTTGTGTCAAACAAGAAGGCTATGATAACGGATTCCGTACAGCGATACTATTGCAAACCCGTCGGAGAAGCTGCGCCTTGTGAAACTAATAAGCTGGAACGTCAACGGTTTACGATCCATAACCCGAAAAGGTTTTCTGTCATGGCTTTCCATGGAGTCCCCTGATATTTTGTGCCTTCAGGAAACCAAAGCACACCCAAATCAACTCACGAGCGAACTTACAGAACCTGACGGATATACTGCAGATTATGCTGCTGCACAGAAAAAGGGATATAGCGGCGTTTCAATCTGGACACGATCGCAAAACATTGCCCATACATTTACCCCTTCCAACTCACAGCAAACTTCCCCACGGATAATATCACCGCCAACGAGTGGGGTCAAAATCAATCGCTTTGATGAAGAAGGAAGGGTTTTAACTTGCGATTATGAGAATTTTACTTTGGTAAATAGTTACTTTCCAAACAGTCAGCGCAGCTTAGATCGCCTCAGCTACAAACTCGATTTTTATGAATGCATGCTTGGGTACTGTAATCGGCTTCGACGTAACGGGAAGCGAGTAATAATATGCGGTGATTTCAACACTGCCCATCACGAGATTGACCTGGCTAGACCTAAAGAAAACCGTGGCAACTCGGGGTTTTTACCTGAAGAGCGAGAGCACCTAAATCGTTTTACTGAAGAGGGTTACGTGGACGTTTTCCGATATTTCCATCCCGAAGGCAATCACTACACCTGGTGGAGTTATCAGTTCAATGCACGCGCGAACAATATTGGATGGCGTATCGATTATTTTCTTGTCAGTGAAGATCTTCTTGCCTCCCTGGAAGATTGCTATCACCTGACGGACACTTATGGGTCTGATCACTGCCCAGTGGTTATGAAAATAGCAAGTGCTCGATGACTCACCAACTTGACACCGCCATAACTCCAGCTTGTCGGACAGTAACGATATTCGGTTTGAAACAATTCTCACTTGACAGCGATTTACCCCCCTGCTAGCCTGCCTAGTTTGTCTTATACTTAGGTCTTCTTAGAGATCTTGAAGCCGAGCCGGCTTTGAGGACAAATCGGAGCAGGAGGAAGCAGTGACCGTTAAACCCTTATATGACCGTATTTTAGCCAGGAGATCGGAAGAAGAAGAGCACGTCAGCGGGGGAATTATTATCCCCGACTCTGCCAAGGAAAAACCTCAACAAGCGGAAATTCTTGCTGTCGGAAAAGGTAAGAGACTGGAAGATGGAACAGTAGTTGAACTCGATGTTAAAGTAGGAGATCAGGTATTAATCGGAAAGTATTCTGGTACTGATATTTCTGTTGAAGACGAAGATCTCATTATTCTCCGTGAAGACGAGATCCTGGGCGTGTTAGATCGCTAAGTCTAGCTAGTCCGAACGCTCGTTGATATTGCGTCAGACCCATCTAGTGAGTTTGCGATTCGGAAGAGGATAAATAATCGGACGAATGAATTGGTTGGGTGAAGGCTCCATTGCCAGCTGAATCCCAAACAGCAAAACGTACCCACTTAACCTCGTCTGCCTCGAAGGGGATTTCGAACCGTTCACTCGAAAATGGCAACCGGTCAGTGGCGTTTATTACCCTACGATGCGTGTTAGTTCCGTCGCCCCAGACGAGCTCTACAAACTCGAGCGGGAAAGTCCACTCGACACTTGCAAAGTAGGATTTTTCGTTTCCGGACGTGACGACACCATGGTCAGCAATAAGAACTTCGCCAGTTGTGACAAAAAAATTACCGGCACGCATCGCATCAAATATAGAACTCCAATCTTCGTCAAACCCAGGTAAAGATTCTATCTTTATGTAATTCACTGACGTTTCCCCATAAATCTCATCTTCCGGGAATTTTGTGTACGTATCTCCCTCCGCGATAAGGTATTTTGCTCCACTCCAGTTATTGATGTCATCTAACGTGCCAAAGCATCTCTCTGGACATAGCCTTCTTTGTGACATATCAACCGGGAAATTCTTGAATGCAACACCTAGATACGACGAACTATTGAAGTGCGATGTATCCCTAATTGCGTCGGGGTAAAAAGTTGATCCTTTGGTCCTCGGGTGGGCTTGCCAGACTAGACCTTGTTCTCGTTGCAGAATTTCATACATATCATCCAATGAACCGGCATGATACACCGTCCCAAATTTTCGATGCTGCTCGACAAAGGCTTGTCCTTCTCCACGTACTTTAGTCCAATAGACAGGCCTAGGGAATACCAGCGTATAATGCCCACCCAAGTATACATTTGCTTCTTCTCCCGGCAACAGCAGAAAGTCACGGTCCGAGTGCCGACGACAGGCTTCAAAGTACGTTTGCATTTCCGCAAGACGAATAGGCCCCGGATCGTTTGGATGGGAATCAGCGTGAAAATCGGACATCATAGCAATATTGATCCCAAGAGCTCTAAAAGCAGGCAGCCAAGGTGGCTGGAGATCTAATGTTCCAGCATCGCGAAGCTGTTCCGAAAAATGTGTATGAAAATGGCTAACCGCTACCTTGTGACCAGGAATTGGTTTGTACTTGTCACCATGGGTGTATTCCAACACCTGCTTCTGCGTGATTTTTGGTTGGTCGAGACTCAAGTAAAAATAAACCGCCATCCGTTGTTGCGTTCCAGGTGGTGCGTTATAGAGGGCAAAGTTTCCTTCGGCAAAGTTTCTCGATTGTCGGACACGGCGCTGCCAAAGGCGATCCGATACACCATACGGACGGTACATTTCCTCTCGATCACCATGTCGAACTCCGATAGAGAAATAGTCTTCATTGTCTTTGCGGTACCAGACATAACCCAGATTCGTTTCAATCTCTCGCGCAAAGAAAAACTTGTGAGGAGGAGGGAAAACCGCTATAGATCCATTGTCAGATGCAACTAAAGCCAATCTATTTCTGGCTCGAAGCGGCACTGGGGAACTATTTGCTGATCCACCAAACTGGTATTTTTGCCAATCGCTGCTAGTGTCACGCCAAACAACTTGAGAGCTCTCGGTGATTTTGAACCCTCTCAGACCAGCCGCATACTTGTAGGCGACGCTTGGCTCATTCGTCGTAACAATGGCCTCCTGTCGGACCAAGTTCGAACCACGGTAGACGGTATACTGCAATCTTCCTTGAAAAATCCCCAGTGATAAGCCATCGAAAGAGATCTCCAACCTAGCCCCATTTGTATTAACGGTGCAGACGCGAGTTTCAAAAGAAGAGCGTGAACGTCGAATCTCCTTTAAGCTCCGTGGCAAACCTGGGTTGGTGCCTGCTAACCCGGGAATACTCAACGGAGCATCCCAGAAAACAGCCCACTTTTCTTTTTCAATAACATCAGGAGTTATATCAATTCCAAGTTCACGTAATGGACGCAACTGTTGCTCAGATATTCGTCGAAGGCCCGAGGTGACATTGAACTCTGGCACTACGTCTGTGGTCAAAGTTACCCACGACTTACCCGGTGATCTCATCGCCATCGCTGCAATCGATGGGGTTCCGTTCACTATCGTCAAGACAAGTCGCAGATCATCGCCTCTCTCACCCGCCCATGTAGTGGTTACTGTGCTACCGTCACTTGTTGCAGTCAACCCCTCTCGAGCAACATACTTTTCCATCTTGCATAGAGTATTTTCTGTTCCTGCATAGATCTCTGACAACGTAACGCAAACTAGCAAGCCCAGCTGCACAGCGATTTTTAAGCTCATTGCGAAAACCCTTAATAACTTTCTGGATGGATTGTAGCGTAATTCTGTGGATGATTCAGCAACCTAAATCTGGCAGGCCGCACACTGAGTACCATCTACTGCGTACGAGCAAATTTAGTGTGCAGTCTTGTTGAGGGCAATCAGGTCAATTCGACAAATCCGTGACCCGACTTGTATCGACTTTAGCAATCCCGCGCAAAATATCACTTCCACTTGGCGCTTGAAATGATCTCAGTTCAAATGCCGGCAATACCGCGTAAATGTGGTCAAAGATATCAGCTTGAATTGATTCGTACTGCTCCCATCGCTTGTCGTTACTAAAAACATAGATTTCAATCGGTAAACCTTTGTCGGTTGGAGCAAGTTGACGGACAAGAAATGTCATATCTTGCTGGATCTTAGGATGTCGACGTAGGTACTGAACAAGGTAAGCACGGAAAGTTCCGACATTAGTCATGCGCCTGCCATTGACCAAAACGCTTTCATCAACGCCTTGTGATTCGTTATGATCGCCAAGTTCTTTGAGTTTGTGAGTCACATATTCATTCAAAAATTGAATCTGGGAGAATCGTTCCGCCATTTCCTGAGAACAAAACTGAATGCTGTTGATATCAATAAACACCGAGCGTTTAATTCTCCGTCCTTCTGACTCGGACATACCGCGCCAGTTTTTAAAGGAATCTGAAATCAATGCATATGTCGGAACCGTAGTGATAGTCTTGTCAAAATTCCTAATCTTTACGGTGTTAAGAGTTATTTCGAAAACATCACCATCAGCCCCATATTTTGGCATTTCAACCCAATCACCTGGCCTTACCATATCGTGGGCAACCAATTGCACACCGGCAACAAATCCCAAAATTGTATCCTTGAATACCAACAGCAAAACAGCAGTAAGAGCTCCAATACCGCTTAAAAAGAACCACGGAGATTTATCAAGTAAGATAGAGACCGCAAGAATTAACCCGCTAACAATAACAATGATTTTGACAACCTGGACATAATTCTTGATCGGAATACGATTGGAGATTTCAAACTGTTGGTAGACATCGTCAATAGCGTTGAGGAGTGAATCGACAACTACAACACCAATGATTACGATATAGATATCAGTAGCTCTATTCACAAAAACTATTAGACGGTCGACCCCTACTAATGCAATAGGAGCTAATGTCCGCATCACGAAAGCAGGGGCTAAGTGTGACAACTTAGTGAAAACTCTATTCGTGACCAGAGCATCATCCCAGTTAGTTTTCGTGCGGCTTACAACTCTGTGAACAACTGTGAGAATGATGTTTTTGGCAATAAGATTGGCCAGGTACGCTATTAGAACTACTGCCACTAATGCAATCACACGACTTGCCACCAAAGCCTGTGTTGCAGCAAGACCCTGAAGCGCCAGCCAATTCTGAAGTGCATCGATCATGTAATCTCCTATGGAGGTGCCAAATGTTAAACTCTGACCGCCCACTATGTGCGAAGTTATATCCTAGCGTTTATTGATACTAAAGGGTGCTACCCGTAAAATCTACGTGAAGCGTATTGTCGTCAATACTCCTGTAGCGCACCCAGAGAGTACCTTGACTTACATGGATGTATCTCTCCATACTTATAAGGTTTACGGTTCAGTTGTAATCTTCTCTAAGTGCGAGACCATAAAACCACGCGCTCTCTACACAAGCAGAATGCGAATCTAGCATCGTTAGATTTCGGTGATGAGGGAGTAATTGAACAAATAGATTTGCCGACGGAAGAAGCTGACCGCCTGATGGAGTTGGGGTTTCTGCCAGGAAAAAGTGTCCTCGCAAAACATGGCTCCCCATTGGGCCACACGCGGGTGTTCAGCGTCGATGGCGCAGAAATTGCATTGCGGCGTGAAACAGCTTCGCATCTCATTCTTCGTCTTGACACAACTTCAGAAATGTCATGAGCGATTGCCATACGCCAGGTGATACCCGGATCGGAATTAACAGTTCTGAACGTGTTAACCCTCCAAAGAATCTTCGGTTTGCTGCTTTGGTAGGTCCGCCAAATTCCGGAAAATCAACGCTATTTAACAAATTAACCGGCCTACACCAAAAAGTTGCAAACTACCCAGGGGTGACCGTTGAGAAACGCGTTGGATACTGCAAATTGACCAAGGGCAGCAATTTAGCATTGATTGACTTACCTGGCGTTTACAGTCTGACACCAAGAAGTGAAGATGAACGCGTAACCAAAGAAGTGCTCACGGGGGGTATGGATGATCTGTCACGACCAGATGCCATAATCTTGATTCTCGATTCGACAAACTTGAATCGGCATCTGACTCTCGCTGCACCAATTCTAAACCTTGACACACCAACACTGATAGCTCTCAATATGGCAGATGACTTGGATAACCTAGGTGGGGATCTTGACACCGACATACTGTCAGAAAGACTAGGTGCTCCTGTCGTCCTAATTAGTGCTCGTACTGGTTACGGACTCCATCATATAACTAAGTTTTTAGACGAAGAGCACGTAGCACGAAGCAGCAATAAGTCGACTCGAATCGAACTTCCCGTAATCTCCAATGTTGCTCATTGCAGCGAATGGGCTTCTGGACTTGGGAAAGAAGCCGGCTACAAAATGCCCGCACGCTCTGTCTGGACAGCCCGACTCGATAGAGTTTTCCTGCACCCAATCGCCGGGCCGCTTATCTTTTTTACTGTTGTAATTGCAGTGTTTCAAAGCATCTTCACCGTCGCCGAGCCACTGATGGATGCAGTCGATACTGCAGTTGTAACATCTGGCTCATGGGTTGCTTCTATGCTGCCAGAATCGATGCTACGCTCATTAATCATCGACGGTATCTGGAGTGGAGTCGGATCTGTTGTTATTTTTTTGCCACAGATTTTAATCTTATTTCTATTTATTGGCATTCTCGAAGATTCGGGATACTTGACTCGAGCCGCGCTAATTGCCGATCGCACCATGGCTCGCGTTGGATTACAGGGAAAATCCTTTATTCCTTTGCTTTCGGCCTACGCTTGTGCAGTACCAGCAATACTTTCAACCCGGACAATTGACGATAAACGAGATCGTTTGGCTACAATTTTGGTGGCACCATTCATGACGTGCTCTGCACGTCTACCCATTTATACACTCCTAATCGCTGCTTTTATTCCTGAACAGCAACTCTGGGGACCATTTTTAGGGACCCGAGCAGCGGCTATGATAATTCTGTACGCACTTGGATTTATTGCTGCCTGTGGCACAGCTTTAATTCTTCAATCATCCATCCTTCAACACAAAGGAACACCTTTCACACTAGAATT
>CEUS01269718.1_pt1 | contig 163201 bp, 137 predicted proteins | sample 427031 | NCBI WGS metagenome assembly CEUS01 (sample SAMEA2622837, study PRJEB7988) | marine metagenome | biome: marine biome (ENVO:00000447); feature: marine epipelagic mixed layer (ENVO:xxxxxxxxx); material: "saline water (ENVO:00002010), including plankton (ENVO:xxxxxxxx)" | depth 140 m
CTAGGATCGGTCTGGTGTTTGTGTTGGCACACTATTTAGCCTTAAATCAGCGCCGCATGGACTCACTTCGAAGAGGGTTTCTAATCCCGGGTGGAATAATCGGGATAACGTCTTTACTCATCCTTCTGGAGCCAGACTATGGGACCGCATTCATCGTTGCATTTGTTGGATTCATTCTTCTCTTTTTAGGTGGAGCACGTCTGGTTTTTCTCCTCCCTACGATTTTAATAGGCTTGTTCCTTTTTTTTGCCGCAATTGCTGCAGATCCTGTCCGGATGAGGAGAGTGGTAACCTTTTTTGATATAGAGGGCAATCGTTCCGATGCTACTTACCAAGTCTGGCAGGCTATGTTGGCCTTTGCAGCGGGTGGATTGGGAGGTGTCGGGATAGGAAATGGGCGTCAACAAAGAGCTTTTTTGCCCGAGGCTCATACAGATTTTATCTTTCCCATTGTTGGAGAGGAGCTGGGCTTTGTATGCACATCGGGTGTTGTCATTATTTTCCTGGTTTTATTCTTAACGGGAATTAGACAACTGCGAAAAGCTCCGAATCTTTTCTACTATATCCTGGCGTGTGGTGCACTCCTGATGATCTCGGTCCAGGCGCTTCTAAACTTTGCAGTGGTAACGGGATGTCTGCCGACAAAAGGGCTTTCTCTTCCCTTCTTGAGCTATGGTGGATCTAATTTAGTGGCGACTTTTATTTTGGTTGGTATTCTCTTAAACTGTTTCCGAAGGTGGAGTCGGATCCCACCCATCAAGCCGATGCATCTATGAGTCGATTCGTAATCTCGTGCGGAGGAACAGGGGGACATCTCTCCCCAGGAATCTCAGTTGCAGAAGTGCTCATAGACCGCGGACACGACTGTTGGCTTGTTATCAGCCGAAAACAGGTTGACGCTCGTCTGATTGAGGACTACCCCCAACTCGAATTTGTCCGGGCTCCCGGTTCGCCCTTGTCAGGTAACCCTCTAGGGTTGATCTATTTCATCTTCGGTCAAATCCGGTTAACGGTGTTTGCGCTCCGGTTTTTTTGTAAGGTTAAGCCGGAAGCGGTAATGGCGTTTGGCGGATTTGCTTCCGGTGGAATCGCGGTTGCTGCATTCTTCCGTAAATGTCCCCTAGTACTCCACGAGGCTAATCGAGTGATAGGCAAAGCAATTCGAATTTTGGCACGATTTGCTTTGCGAATATACCTTCCAGAAGAGGTTACAGTTCCTTGGCAGAAGAGAGCAAGTCAGGTTAGGCATTTTGGTTATCCGGTACGCAGGCAAATTCAGAAAATTCCGCGGGTAGAAGCCCGAGAAGAAATTGGGATCACAGAAAAAGGAAAGCTAGTTGTCATCGTTGGAGGTAGTCAGGGTGCTCAGGCGCTTAATGATTGGGCAAGCCAATGCCTGGAAGATTTGGCAATGGAGGGAGTAAGTCTGTATTGTGTTACTGGATTAGGTAAAGGGCATGAAAAACTGAAGGAGGTCGAGGGCAAAAACGGGAAACGGATCAAGGCCCATTTTATACCGTTCACGAATCGAATGGGCGAGGTTTTATCGAGTGCTGATCTAGTTGTTTCCAGGGCTGGGGCCGGTACCATAGCCGAGCTGATTCAATGCCAAGTTCCCGCAATTCTCATTCCCTATCCTTATGCAGCAGACGATCATCAAATCGCAAATGCGCATTATCTTCAGGTGAAGGGGGGATGTGTGGTGCTAGAGCAGAGATTTATCGGTAAGTTGACAGGTGCAGTGTTGGATCTAATAGGTAACGACGAACGTCTCAGAAGTATGAGGCAGGACCTCGAGAGATTAGAAAATAAAAAAACTTCCGATGTTATCGCGGAAGATCTTGAGCAAATTGCTTCGGGATCTAGTAATAGGATTACTACAGGGAAGGTTGAGATATCAGTCTGATGCGATGCAAGATCTTGTACATATAATTCTTATCCTGCTTGGAATGGGATCGGCTTTTATTAAGGGGTGATTCAATGTTGAAGGCAATTTCGGATACCGAGTGGTGGGATGAGTTGAAAGGAATGTTGAGCAACCATTCACTTCTGGAGCTGGACGTCTCTCTCGCCAAGATGACTACATTTGGCGTTGGGGGAAAGGCGCGTTACTATATTGAACCTGGATCTGTTAATGATCTACGGATTGCAATTGAAGGGGCTCGAGATCGCGGAAAGCCAATCTTTTTTATCGGGAGGGGTTCGAACTTGCTTGTTCCCGACGAGGGATTCAATGGGATGATTGTAAGACTCAATCGAAAGTATTGGAGGGGGATTAGTTCGGAAGCGGATGGCCGAATATACGCCGGAGGAGGTGCGAGGTTAAAGGAGATTTGCAGGGTGGCTTGCAAACTTGGACTGTCGGGATTTGAGTTTCTTGAGGGTATTCCGGGAACTTTGGGCGGTGGATTGGCAATGAATGCAGGAGCCATGGGAAGTCGAATCTTTGATCTAATTGAAGAGGTAGAATTTATTCGATATGATGGTGAGCTAAAGAAGGAAAGGCGTGATTGGTTTCAAGTGGGTTATCGTGAATGTCGCGAACTAGAAAACTCTGTGGTATTGAGTGCTATTCTTCGGGCGGATACAGAAGAAGTTGAGCGGACGATTAAAGAGAAGCTGGAGCACTTTGCACGTGAGCGGAAGAAGTCACAACCAGGAGGGCGAAATGCCGGCTGTATTTTTAAGAATCCAGCTGGTGAATATACTGGCCAGATTATCGATGAGCTAGGACTTAAAGGAAGACGTGTGGGGGGAGCCGAGATATCAAATCTGCACGGAAACTTCATCGTCAATCGCGGCAATGCAACTTGTGCGGACGTTATAGCACTGATCAAGGATGTGAGGGAAGAAGTACGCCGAAATAGAGGAATCGATCTACGACCTGAAGTACTGTTATTGGGAAGAGATTGGGACGAGGTTTTATGATGAAGAAGAAGACAGAAAAGAAGGGTTCTTCGGAAGCAAGATCGTGGCGTGACATTAGTCAGACGGCTGAAAAGGAATTAGTTACCCGATTTGCACGGCGACGTCAGCGGGTGTCTTTGTTTAGGAAGGTAACCATAACTTTGGTTGGGATGGGAGTGTTGACCGGATTTGGGTACGGAGGTTACCAAATTTTTGTTGAAGGCAAGAAAGTGATTAGCTCGAAGACGTCCGAAAATTTAAGGAGCATAAAATTTGGATCGGACGGCGTGCTTGATTCCGATTGGGCTGACAAGTGGATAGAGATCAGTCCGGAAACAGGCATGATGGATGTGGATATATACGAGATAAAGGGTCGATTGGAGAATTTCCGGCAGATTAAATCTGCTACTGTTACCCGTCGATTTCCTGATGAAATTCACATTTCCGTTAAGGAGAGGGACCCCATTCTACGAGTGAGAACTAAAGCTGACAAACTATCTCACGAAGACTTTCTTGTAGGACGTGATGGTGTGGTTTTCAAGGGTTGGAACTATTTGCCTGAGTCTATCAACACACTTCCGTACATCGGCGGGGTAAAATTTGTTCGTGAAAAGAACGGAATCCGTAAGGTTGATGGTATTAGCCGAATAGTTGATCTTCTCGACGTTACAAGAAACCGACATCTTGGAATGATCGAAGGATGGCGGGTTGTATCTTGCGAAGATTATCTGGGCGAAGGAAATGCATACCGTGGAATGATAAAAATACGGAGTGATAATGTCCGAGAAATTGCATTCTCTCCTGTTGAATTTCCTGCACAGCTAGAGAAGCTTAATCGAATCCTGAAGCAAGCAAAAGATTGGGGGATACAGTACCTGAAACGAGTGGATCTTTCCAAGGGTGATCAAGTGGTGGTTGAGTTTTACTCAAAACTGAACCCGAGAATGCATTCCAATCCATGACACAGAGGCAGTTTATTGGAGCAGTAGAAATTGGGACTTCTAAGGTGGTCGCTCTCGTTGGTCAGTTGATTGGAGAACGAAGCTTAAATATTATCGGCTTGGGTCAATCGACGGCCGTAGGAGTGAAGAAAGGCGAAATAACAGACTTTCGATCCGTCAGTAATTCTACCCATGCAGCCATTAGTTCCGCTGAGAAGAGTGCGGGAGTGCCTATTGAGGGTGTATACCTTTCTCAATCGGGTTCCCATTTAGCGGGATTCTCCAATAGAGGATCAGTTACTGTAAGTTCTTCTAGTAACGTTGTTCGAGTGGAAGATATCAGGCGGGGAGTTGAGGAGGCAAAGAGGAAGGCACTTCCCCAGGGCAGAGTATTTATCCACCATGTTCAGTGTGGTTTCCTACTGGATGGGCGCGCAGTGGAGAAGCCAATCGGGATGCGAGGCGATCAGATAGAAGTATGTTATTGGCATTTGCATGCAGATGAAAAAAAGATAAGTGACCATCTGCATGTAATTAATGCGTATGGTGTGCCGGTACAGGATATGATCGTATCGAGTATTGCATCTGGATCGATGATTGCGACAGAGTCCGAGAAGAAGCATGGTGTATTAGTCTTGGATATGGGCTGTGGGACGACCGACTATGTTCTTTACCGTGGGGGGAGAATCCTGAAGACCGGAGTAGTTGGAATAGGTGGTGATCACTTTACTAACGACTTGAGTCTGGGACTTCGGATAAGTGCTAAACAGGCTGAAAAACTTAAGCTGGATTTTGGCAAGGCGGAAATAGATGATTCTGACAAAGGAGATTATGTTTGGTTGATTGGGGATCTAACTATTGGGGACCGTCCGATACCGAAACTGGCTATTTATAAGATCTTAAATGCTAGGGCAGTCGAGCTGTTCGGGATTCTGTTGAAGGAATTCGGTCCTTTGTTGACCGCGGATCAGGTACCGGCTGGGGTGATATTAACTGGAGGGGGTTCTCGTATGGAAGGTCTTATTTCCTTAGGAACAAGTATTTTGGGCGTTACGGTGAGGGCAGGAGAGAATCCCTTATGGGTACGCGAGGATTTGCGAAAGCCCGAGTATAGCACTGTTTTAGGATTGTTGCACTATGGACTAACGGCTCAGCAAACCGAAACGGAAGAAAATCCATCCGATGGATTGATGAAGAAAGTCGCAAGGATTTTCAATCTTGTATGATGGACAGGAAAATAGAGGAGGGGAACTCGAAAGATTTCAACGAAGTGTCGGAGGACAAAGCGGCCAGCGATCTGATTAAAGTAAAGGTCATCGGTGTAGGGGGGGCTGGGAACAATACTGTCGATCGGCTGAAACTCGATAACCTAGGAGGGGTGAATTTAGCTGCGGTCAATACCGATGGCCAAGTATTGGCTTCTTCTCCGATTAGCGAGAAACTGATGATCGGTAAGCCCATTACTCGAGGTTTAGGAGCTGGGGGAGAGATTAAGATAGGAAGAGAGGCGGCTGAGGCCGATCGCGATAGTATTAAAAAAGTCGTAATAGGAGCTGACTTGATCTTTTTGATTGCTGGTCTCGGAGGCGGTACGGGAAGTGGAAGTACACCCATAGTGGCGGAGACAGCAGTTGAAGCCGGAGCAGTTGTGATTGCATTTGTCACTCTTCCATTTACTCTCGAAGGCTCACGGCGCCATCGGCAGGCTGAGGATAGCCTGGTTTCATTGCGGAAGATATGCCACGCCGTAATTCCTTTACCAAATGATATTCTTCTTCAACAGGCGGATGAAGATGCAACCGTTCTGGAAGCATTTTCATTGGCTGATGAATGGATTACCAAGGGTATCCAATCGATTTGCTCAATGCTGTTTGAGACTGGTTTGATTAATATCGATTTTTCTTCCCTTAAAAAGGTTTTTGAATCCCGAGGCGGCAAGACGCTCTTCGGAATGGGAAAAGGGAGTGGTGACGATTTTGTGGGTGGAGCAGTCAACGATTTAATGCTCTGTCCCCTGCTTCATACACCAGAGTTTTCCAAACGGGCTGATAACTTGATTGTAAATCTTTCAGGGGGAACTGACCTTACGATGGCCAAAGTAAATGAGATCCTTACGATTGTCGCGGATAAATTTGGAAGCAAGGAGAGCACTTTGATCGGGGCGACAATCGATGAGAATCTATCGGCAAGTCTCAGTATTTGTGTGTTAGGAACAACCGATATCGAAGGACGCGGTCGATATCGTCCTTCCAAAAGCTTGGCGTCGGTTAAGAACAGGCGGTCCGAAGCCAAGAATCCAGAATTAGAGACGGAAGCCCGGCTGAAACCCGTCCACCGTTCAAAGCTGATTCGAAAGAATAATTCGGTGAAACGGGAACAGGAGGAGTTCGATTTCTGCAGGGATGAAGAACAAAGAGGATATTTCGAAACGACTGATCCCAATATATACGATGATGAGGATCTCGATGTTCCTACTTATTTGCGTCGGGGAATTCGGATAGTGCTGTGATGAGGTTTGAACGGCTTAATGCTAGAATGGGTGAGTGATTTCCTCCTTAGAGGATAAAGCCATAACAGTGAACCTATTTCCTAGTTAGAGCCTGACAAGAACCAGAATCTTTAGAAACATTTAAAGTAGGAATAGTGCTTTGAAAGGCCTCATATAAAATCCAAAGGAGAGAAAGTCCGAGTGAGTATGCAATGGCTGGAGCATTGTAACCATTTTTCTAGAATGGTGGAATACACCTGCCGAAAATCAGTAGAAAATTGTAAGTCTTGAGTGGGGTCTAGGTCGAGAGAAGGTGCTGTCCCGACTATGCCTTTATTAATTTGGCTACCCATGACAAAGAGTGGGGCGCCAGTCCCATGATCCGTTCCTCCATTGGTATTCTCGCGAGGACGGCGCCCGAATTCAGAAAAAGTCAAGGTTAGGACTTGGTTTTCTAGGTGATTCGCTGCGAGGTCTTTTTGAAATGCAGCCATCGCTGAAGAGAGCTCTTGAAGGAGTCTACGGTGAGGATTTGCCTGGTTAGTATGGGTGTCATAACCACTCTGAGAGACAAAAAATACACGAGTTTCCAAGCCCCCAACAATTAACGCCGCAACACTTTTTAGATCTGCACTGAGACGTGACCGAGGATAGTCGATATGTGGAAGATATTTTTCAGTGATAAACCGTATTTTCTCCTCTGTTACGACCCTTTTCCTTAACCTGTGCTGGAGGGATTTCAGATTTTCACCGTGAGTTGAAGAGGTGGGTAAGTTTCCATATAGGTCGACCAAATTGTCCCGGACGCTACGTTGAAATTCTCGAGTGCTTCCAGAAATAATATGAGATTCGCTTGATCGAAATGTCTGGGGCAACTGTTTGCCGATATGGATCGCCAAAGGATGGTCGGAGGATGAACCATTAGTACAGTGATTGTCAAAATAGCGACCTAGCCAGCCAGTGGAGACAAATTCATCGCTATCTGATGCTGTTTCCCAGATTTCCGAGGATCGGAAATGACTCCGATTCGGATTTGGATAACCGACATTTTGGATGATGGAGACTTTCCCATCCAGGTGAAGCTCGGCTAACTGTTTTAGAGCAGAATTTAAAGCTAAATTTTTGCTAACAGGAATTAGCTCTTTTTCAGTGAGGGCAAGAGTAGGTCTGAGTCGAAAATAGTTGGAATCACGGAATGGAACTACTGTATTTAAACCGTCGTTACCTCCAACAAGTTGAATCAGGACGATTACTTTTCGATCCTTTGCCAGGCTTGGGGAACCCGTCAAGGTGGTATGTGTAAAGAAAGAAGGTACTAATTGATACGAAGTTAGAAGTCCGATTCCGTGGGCGCTATTACGAAGAAATTCCCTCCGAGTTGAGGAATGCAATATCGATTTCTTTTCCATAAGTCAGTGAAGGAGCTATCGCTTTAGCAATTTTTTCAATGTGGTTGAACCATCTCTCTTTGCCGTCGAGAAGTTGAATTACGATATGACTAAGGACTTCGAATTTCCCATTCTGTAAGACAGTTTGATCCAAGTTCAATTTGGAAAGAGAAAGCCAAGTGTTCCATGCGCAGAGTTGCCTGGATGCCTGATCATCCTTTTTCAATTTGGGTTCCAGGGTTTGTATTTGGTTTTCTAAGGGGCGAAGGCCTCAGCGGATGAGACCCTCAGGAGGAGTTGGTATTTGAGAATGACTTCGGGAAGATCTTTAAGAGAATAGGGAATAGTAGTAGCATTCCCAGGAGGTTCGAGCCATTGATTTCGCTGTCGGATATGAAGTAGGAGATGAGATATGCGCTCTGCTTCCTCACGCCCTATCACCTTGATGGGTGAGAGGTTGCCATCCCCGTCCACATCGAGATGATTCCACAAGTCTTTCCGAAAATCAGATACGAGTGTAAAAGGAGTGGAAGTGCCTTTTTCAATTAAGAGACAGGCAACTGCCTCTAGGCTATAGTATTTAAAAACAGGAATGTTTTGATGGGAGGGAAAGCTCTTCCAGCCATTAATAGCCATGGTCGTGATTCTAATCCCAAGAGTGGATCCTGGACCCGCACAGAATACAAATCCTTGAAGATCGAGGAGCTTCAGGCCGGTGTGGTCCAGACAGTTTCGGGTTCCTTGGAAAACAGAATTAAGTGCTTCCTTATCTGATCTATGGTGGTATAGCCACCGACCTTCTTCGAAGATACCAACATGAGTTTGTAGAGAGCTGGCATCGAGAAACAGAATTCTGTCAGGAAGATTCACACCGGTAGAGTTCAGCTGAAGATTTTAATGACCGACTAGTTATATTGTCGCCGAAGATTGGTGGGAGGAATTTGTAATTCTTCACGGTACTTGGCCACTGTTCGCCGGGCTATCCTAATGTTACGAGAAGCCAGTTCATTGACAATTTTTTGGTCACTCAATGGTTTCATTGGATTCTCGCTCTCGATTATTTTTGCGATTAGGTCCTTGATTGATGTATTGGCAACCGTTTCGCCGGAGTGGGATGTGTAACCCGTAGTGAAGAAGTACTTGAAACTGAAGACGCCGTGAGGTGTTTCCATATACTTATTTGCAATTGCACGACTGATGGTCGTTTCATGTACACCCACGATTTCGGCTACGCGACTCATAGTCAGTGGTTGCAATTTCGATACTCCGCTCTCAAAAAAATCCTTCTGAAAGATGAGGATTTCACGAGCGATTCGCTCCACCGTGTTCTGACGTTGCTCGATCGAGTTGATGAGGAATCGTCCGGATTTTATCTTGTCTTTAATGTAATCTCTTTCCTTGGGCGGTAAACATCCTTTGGCTATAAGGTTCTTATAGGTGTCGCTCAAATTCAACCTAGGGATAAAGTCGCTATTCATCGTGACGATCCATTCATCTTCTTCCTTGAAGATTCGAACATCCGGAATCACGACGCGATTGCTGTCTTCGCCAAAACGCCTTCCGGGAGCAGGATCAAGGGCGGATATCTCTTCGATAGCCTTTCGCACAGCTTCGACATTATTACCGGTTTGGCGGGCGAGTTCAGGGATCCGATTTCTGAGTAGGAGCCCAAAATGATCCGTAATGATTTGTCCTGCGAGGCTGTCCTTTTTACCTTCCAGATTGAGTTGGATGAGTAGGCAATCCTGAACACTAGAAGAACCGATACCGGGAGGGTCAAGACTCCGAAGGAGGGTTTGTGCACTCTCTATGGTAGCAAGTGGGAGTGCCGCAAGAAGTGAGATATCGGAAAGTGAGGAGGTAAGAAAGCCCTTATCATCCAGGCTTCCAATAATGAATTCAAATGCTGTGATTACTTCCGGATCGATGTCGCTCATCTCTGCTTGTCGCATAAGATGCTCCTGAAGTGAGGTTTCGGAGGTCAGAGAATCGAAAAAGTACTGTCTTTTTTTTGTGTCCTCGTTGGTGTAGCGAGTGAAAGCATTTTCCTCAGCATAGAATTCCCTCAGATCCTCATTGAGTTGACTAAGTGCGGTGTGGTCATCAAGAAAATTAAGTTCCTTTCCATCGGTTTCCCGTTCTGGAGTCCGATCCGTCTCACTTCCCTCCTCAATACTGATTCCGTCCATGGGGAGTTCCTCGAGCGTTGGGTTCGACTGTAGCTCTCCCAGAATGGTATTACGTAGCTCAAGAGCCGGGACTTGAAGGATCTTCAGAGATTGGCGCAGTTGGGGTGCCAGCACTTGCGTCTGGATCTGTTTTTGGACCTGATGTAGCCCTTGAACTGGCATTTTGGGTGTCGTTTAGCAGTGAAGATTTTTCTGTGAATGAAGTTTTACCAAGTTCTTACCAACGATTTTAACCCCATTATTCAACGATAGACCTAAGGGCAACAAGTAATTGCTGCCTGTCTATAGTCGAATAAGCTCCTAACAATTTTTGATTACGATTCGCGGACAATATTGTTCATGAATTCCTCTAATTAGTCAGTGGGCGACTCATTTATGGGTGATAACGATTGTCGTGGGAGCTAGAGTTTGAGAGGAGGTATCAGATTGCTAGCCTTTTAATAGCGACTAAACCGCGTGCCCAGATCTATCCAGTGTATCGATCAGTTTGTGAGATATTAATTTCACAGGCTTGCGAAATCGGTGGACACTCGGTTCGAGTATGTTCCTCCTCCTTTCGGCTATAGTTTGTCCCCTTCAGAAATAAATTTACCTTAGAAGGGATCTTTACAGGATTATTACATATGCTGTCCGAGGTTTCGGACTGGATATGTTTCTACATATTTGTATTGCTTAGAATGTAGAATTATTAGAAAGAGAAATCTAGAAGATTGCAATACGTTGATGCGGAAATCTTTGACAGGGTTTAAACCCTTTGTTTTAGAAGTCTGGGTACAAAGGAATGGTTCTACAATCCAATAGAAGAGAAGGATCGGTTTCTCACGGTAGTAGTATACTTAATAAAGCCAGGTGATTAGTTAACGATGTTGATTAAATTGACAGAGCGGGCTGCAAAACGCGTACTCGCGTTGACTGGGAACATTAATGATCCTGAGAAACGGCTGAGGATGTCGGTTGAAAAAGGAGGCTGCTCAGGTCTTGAATACGCCATGTCTTTCGATCTTAAGAAGGAGGGTGATACCGAGATCGAGAGTCTGGGAGTTTCGATCTTAGTTGCCTCAGAAAGTTTGGAATATCTTAAAGGTTCGGAAGTGGACTTTGACGATGGCTTAAACGGCAAGGGCTTCGAAGTTAGAAATCCAAATGCAAATACGACTTGCGGTTGCGGAAGATCTTTCCAGTAGGGGTTCTGTACTTTTGACGGTCCTTCTGATTACTAACAAATAGTCTTGGAAGACTATTTTGAAAATACCGTACTGTCGAAGCTTTATAAGACGGCGGTGTGAATTGCAACGGTTGAGAGGGAAAGACCACAGGCACCTACATGGGAGAATCCGGCTTGGAGGATTTCTTGTCGAAGTGACTCTTTATCCGGAAAATTAGAGATACTGTCGGCGAGATATAGATATGCATCAGACCTGCCAGTAATGAGGGTAGCGATCTTAGGTAGTAGGAAGTTTAGGTAGGTGAAATAGAGGGGGCGAAACCATTTGTCTGGTTGGCTGAAATCTAGTATGAAAAGTGTTCCGCCAGGGGACTTGAGCACTCGTTTCATTTCACTCAGCCCTTGCTTCCGATCCTTAAGATTTCGATAACCGAAAGCAATACTGATTGCTTCGTAAGAATTATCTGGGCACGGTATTTCAAGACAGTCTCCTAGTCTGAATTCAAGTTGTGCCCATCCAGGTTTTCTCCGACGCTCAAACTTCTTTTGAGCTATTTGTAGCATGGGTGAGCAAAAGTCCATTCCCGTAATATGGACAGGGCGTCCCAGTCTTCGTGCCAAGGCGATGGCGACATCACCGCTTCCTGTGGCCAAGTCTAGAAGGGTCTGAGGATTTCGACTCTGTACCATCTTACTCAGAATTGAGCGCCAGTAGAAGTCTAGCCCCATGCTGAGTACATGATTAGTGAGATCGTAGCGGTCGGCTATGTCGGAAAAGATCTCGTTTATTCTATCCGAATCAGGATTATGATGAAAATCTTTAGCTAAAATCATCTGAGGGTGAAGATTATGGGTTCTCCTTAGCCCGAGAGCTAGTAATTTTTCTGTGTCCGGATTCCGTGAAGTACTTCGATCCTAGCTCCATGCGATCTAAAATAGAATTCTGTTTTGTTAGCCTTGTTGGATTTTAATCTTTAGATGCCTCGAGATCGAAGGTAAGGCTTATTTTTTACATCAGAATTGGGTAAAAGAATTCCAAGAACTGGGATTGCCAAATTGCGCAAGAAAAGACCTAATATCTAGAGGCACTTCGATAATAAATAGAAGAAATGAGATGCAAGTTTTCTATAGATTCTTTTATTTCCTACTTTCCGTTTTTTCTCTCGTCAAAACTGGCAACTACCATTTGGGAGAGCTCTTTGTCAGGATCCTCGACAATTGCTTTCGAAATGGAGAATGAATCCTCTCCCGAATTGCGGTAGATGATCTTAAGGCCGTGCTCGAAATCGCAAAACTTCTCCTCGCAAAGCGCTCGGATTGTTTTCTTTGAGTGAAGTGACTCATCGATCAAGGCTTGGCAGGCTTCTCCCTCGAATTTCAGAGCTAAATCATGGTCGTCTTTAAACCGTTTGGCAAATGCCGCAATATCATCTTTCATGACTTCCCTTTGGGCGTCCTCATTCTCTTTGAGGAGCTCGTCCAAAGCCTTTCCCGGATCTTTTATGGTGTCACTCGTAACAGAGAACGATTTCACTGCGGTGGAGGGCAATTCAAATTTGAAGTTCCGAAAAGCTTGTTCCAGTACCGTCATGAGACCCCGAGCCCCGGTATTTTCGCTATGTGCACGTTGGGCTATCTCTCGAATGGCCTTTTCGTCGATTTTGATGTCTAGGCCGTAACCTTTAAAGTCAAGACGGTATTGTTCGAGTATGTTCCCTTCCGAGCTTAGAAGGATATTGGCAAGGTCTTCTACTGAGAGTGGTTCGCAGATCTCTCGGACCGGGAGCCTTCCGACAAATTCTGGTTCGAAACCAAAATTTATGAGGTCAGAGGCTTCGACGAATCTAAGGAAGTTAAATTTTGAGTCTTCAAATTCTGTCGGGGAACTGCTGAATCCGATTTGAGAATTATCAATCCGTTTCTTAACGATGTCGGCTAGCTTATCGAATGCACCACTTACGATGAAAAGAATATGGCGAGTATTGATTGACTTCTTCCTAGGTTGACCACCTCGGGATAGTTCCATCATTGCCTGCATTTGGGACGTGATATCTGTGGGACTGAGAAGATTTACCTCTGTGTCCTCCATCAGTTTCAGGAGATTAATCTGGACGCCCCTTCCGGATACGTCGCGTCCATTTCCGGTAGCTACGGAAGCAATCTTATCGATCTCGTCGATATAGATTATTCCGTACTGAGCTAAATCAACGTTACCGTTAGCTGCCTTAACGAGGTCTCTGACCAAGTCCTCTACATCATAGCCGACATACCCAGTCTCGGAGAACTTGGTTGCATCTGCCTTTATATAAGGGACTCCTATCAGTTTGGCTATGCATCGCATGAGATATGTTTTACCAACCCCAGTTGGTCCAAGAAGGATAATGTTCTGTTTTTGAAAGTTTCTATGGATCAGATCTGGTTTCTCAATGCATTGGCGAACATGGTTGTAATGGTCACAAATCGCAACAGAAAGGACTTTTTTAGCCTCTAACTGTTTAATCACAAACCGGTTAAGATAATCACGGATCTCTCTAGGCCGCAGGTTGAATTCTCGAATCCGTCGCAGGATCACCTCGTCGTTCTCTGCAGGACTCTGAGACTCTTTATCATCATCGTTTTCTGGGTTTTGTTCGGACGTACCCGGTTTGTGGAGATTCAAACCAATGTTCGGATTCCGAAGTGCATCTTGGATCTGTTTTTGGAGATCCTCAAAGGGGTTTGTAGGCTCTTTCTCACTCATAATAAATGGGTTGACAGATCAATTAGATTTACAGAAGTATCAGATAGTTAAACTTTTATCGAAATATAGCTCTGAGAGTGTAGAACGCAATCAATATGCCAGCGAACCTTACGAAGCGAGACATTGTACTGGGTATTTACGATAAGACGGGGTTTGCTCAGAAGGAAGTCCGTGAGGTGGTACAATTGACTCTAGATTCGATTGCAGGGGCCCTTTCCATGGGAAGGAATGTGGAGTTGCGGAATTTTGGGGTGTTTGAGGTTCAGGTGCGGAAATCGCGAATTGGACGTAACCCGAATAAGCCGGAGAAGGACGTCGTAATTCCCAAGAGAGCGGTGATCAAGTTTAAGGCTGGCAAGGAGTTAAAAGGAGATCTCAAACGTCTTGAACTCGATCGGGTTAGCGAGTAAAGTTTTAATTATGGGTTTCCTTTTCCCATTTAAATTCAAATAGTTGGTTGATGTTCGAAAACCTCCCGGGGTTTCGCGAGTACTATCCCGACCGTTGCGCGCTGCGCAATTATATTTTCGAGGTTTGGAGGAATGCGGCTACTTGTTTTGGTTTCGAAGAGTACGACGCCCCCATCCTTGAACCCCTAGAGCTTTTCAAGGAAAAGAGCGGAGAAGAGATTGTAGGGCAGCTATTTTCCTTTTTGGATAGAGGGGGTCGGGAAGTGGCATTGCGGCCCGAGATGACACCTTCTTTAGGCCGGCTGGTCGGGGCTAGGCAGCAGAGTCTAAAAAAACCAGTTAAATGGTTCAATATTGGAGAACACTTTCGATATGAGAAACCTCAGAAAGGCCGAACTCGGGCTTTTTTCCAATTTAATGCAGACATTTTAGGGGAAGAGGGAGTAGCGGCTGATGCTGAATTAATTGCATTGGGTGTCGAGAGCCTGATCGGCTTCGGGTTAAGAGAAACTGACTTTGTTATTCGTCTGAGCGATCGAGAATTATGGATGGCTTTTCTTTCTGCCTTTGACTTGGAAGGGGACCAAGCGAGTGGAGTCCTCTCGCTTATTGACAAGATTGAACGACAAGACCGTGCGACTCTAGTAAAGCAACTGGACCCCTACTTGGGTTCCCGAAAGCAGGCTTTTTTGACTCAGGTTGAGGAGCTAGTAAATTGTGATACGGTCCGTAAAATCAGGGAGTTTTTCCATCAGCAGGTATCCTCATCGGAAGTCTTGAGCAGGATTGAGAGACGACTTGGTGAGTGGGAAGAACTTCTGGAACTCCTGAGGGCGATGGGGCTGATAGCTTTCCTCAAGCTAGATCTAGGAATTGTGAGAGGCCTGGCCTACTATACAGGATTTGTTTACGAAGCATTCGAAAAACAGGGCGAATCTCGGTCCCTTTTCGCCGGAGGAAGATATGACGGTTTACTTGCGAAATTGGGTTATACGGATATGCCGGCTTCTGGTTTCGCAATTGGAGATGTGGTCTTAGCCAATTTGCTCGAAGAAAGAAAGCTTGGAGTCAATAGCAAGAATGCTCCAGAGATCTTTATGGTATTCGGGGGCGAAAATGAAAGGAAAGTTGTTTTGGCTGATGCCGCTAAGTTGAGGCGATTAAATTTCCGGGTCGAATATACTTTCCGAAAGCAGGGATTCGGGAAGCAGTTTGGATTAGCTGTAGAGAAGAGAGCCAAGATTGCTCTCATTTATGGTTCTGAGGAGTTGAAGGAGGGTACGATCAAACTACGTAATTTGAAGACACGAGAAGAGGCCATAGTTTTGCGGGATGCACTGGTCGATGAGTTAAAAAGGATTCTTGGATCCTGATGAAAATCGGTATTTAGGGTATCAAATCATTTATCCCGTTGGGCCCTATGAGCATTGGATATGAGCAGCAGATAAAAATTCTAAAGTGCAGTTTCATAAAAGAAATTCAGAAAATTAGATTGGGACTCTCAATTGTCGGGTTAGTCTTACTCACACCTTTGCAGAGCCAAGAACAGGCAGGTGTTAAATCGTTAATTGGGGCTTTTCAAGAAGGGAGGCTCTTGCCCTTAATCTCGACTTCAGTACCGGAAATCACTCTTCATGAGGCTTATCAGATACAGAAGAAATTCGTTGAGGGAATTCGGGGAGAGAGTAGGGTAGTCGGTTTTAAGGCGGGACTTACGAGCAAATCTGCGAGAAAGCGTTTTCAAGCGGACGAGCCGTTGTCCGGAGTTCTTCTTGAGACGATGGACCTGAGTTCTCGGCCCGACGTAATATTGGCCGACCATCAGAGGTTAATGATCGAAACCGAAATTGCATTTATCGTGGGTAAACCAATTCGTCGTCCGATTTCCAAACTCAAATATCTCAAGAGACGAATAAAATGGATCGCACCGGCATTGGAGTTGCCGGAATTAGGGTTCAGGAATCAAAAAAAACTCACATTGATAGATCTTGTGGCGGCGAACGTTTCGGCCGTCGGGTTCGTAGTGGGTGAGCGTATAGCTCAGCAGGATGTTGTATTGAGGGAAGTTGAAGTCGGTCTTTTGAAGGATGGTTCGTTAGTTAACCAAGGGAAAGGAAATGAAGTAATGGGTGATCCTTGGATGGCAGCGCTATGGCTAGCGAATCACGCCCTGTCGAAAGGTTGGACGTTGGAACCGGGGATGGTTTTGTTGACGGGAGCGATAGGAGGGCTAGTCCTTGTAGAAAAAGGAGAATATGTCGGTATATTCGGCGAACTTGGAGAAGTACGGCTACAGGTTCGATAGCCCGAACAGACGACACCGATTTTATAAACAGACTTGACAAACTTAGAGCGAAGATTGTTCGCTGCGTCGAGCTTGCGAGTTCTAGACTAGGAAGTTGTTTGAGGTTTCCTGTATAAACTCTTTTGAATTATCGAATTGTTGATCTTTTAGAATTACAAACACACTCATATAGATAGATGGAACCTATATTTTGGATTGCTCCTGTTGCCTCCTTGATAACTTTGTTTTTCGCTTGGAATTTCTTCCGGCAAATGAAAGCGGAGGATGAAGGGACCGAGCGTATGAAGACGATCGCTTCCCACGTTACTGCGGGAGCGCATGCCTATTTGCGGCAACAGTACAAGGTTGTGGTGATTGTTTTCCTGCTTCTCTTGATTGTGTTTGTATTTCTTGCCTTCGGATTGAAAGTACTGCATCCCCTGGCCCCGCTTGCTTTTATTACGGGGGGCTTTTTTTCGGGCTTGGCTGGTTTTTTTGGCATGAAAACGGCGACCCATGCAGCTAATCGTACTGCCCGAGCGGCTCAAAATTCGCTTGACCACGGACTGCGGGTCGCATTTCGGAGCGGTGCGGTTATGGGACTTTCCGTTGTGGGTTTGGGTCTTCTGGCAATATGTGTTTGGTTTGCTGTGCTGGTGCGTCTTTACCCGATTGGGGGAGAGGGAGGCGGGAGGAATCTGCTTATTGTGACGACTATACTACTAAGTTATGGAATGGGAGCCTCTCTTCAGGCACTTTTTGCTCGTGTGGGCGGAGGAATTTATACCAAAGCGGCTGATGTAGGAGCTGATTTGGTTGGGAAAGTTGAGGCTGGTATACCGGAAGATGATCCGAGAAATGCAGCTGTTATTGCCGATAATGTGGGAGATTTTGTCGGCGATGTTGCCGGAATGGGTGCCGATCTATTTGAGTCCTATTGTGGATCTATCCTAGCCACAGCAGCATTGGGAGCGGCTGCTTTTATTAATTTCCCCGATGCGCAGATAAAAGCAGTGATTGCACCGATGTTAGTAGCAGGATTAGGTGCTCTACTCTCGGTTCTTGGTGTCTATTTTGTAAGGGTGAAAGAGGGGGCCGATCAAAGAGCGCTGTTACATGCCCTCGACAGAGGGATTAACACAAGTGCAATCTTGGTCGTGATTGGTTCTTATCTGCTGTTGAGGCTCCTAGGTATTGAAAACAGCCTAGGGCTCTGGGCCGCGATTGTAACTGGTCTGGTGGTTGGGATCGTTATAGGTAAGGCAACAGAACACTACACCTCTCACTCTTTCAAGCCGACACGAGGTATAGCTGAGAGTTCAGAGACAGGTCCAGCGACCGTCATCATTTCAGGTATTGGGACCGGAATGATTTCAACTGTAATCCCCGTTGTGGCGGTGGCCTCAGGAATTATTCTAGCATACCTTTTTTCCTCTGGCTTTAGTTTCAGTAATATCTCAATGGGATTGTATGGGATCGGTTTTGCAGCTGTTGGTATGTTGTCGACCCTGGGGATTACCTTAGCGACGGATGCTTATGGTCCTATCGCTGATAATGCAGGAGGAAATGCTGAAATGAGTGGACTCGATCCGGAGGTTCGAGAGCGGACCGATGCGTTGGATGCATTGGGAAACACAACGGCTGCGATAGGCAAAGGCTTTGCCATCGGTTCGGCAGCTTTGACCGCTTTGGCATTGTTGGCGTCCTATATTGAACAATTGAAAGCTGCTTTAGCGAAGGAGGGGGGAATATTAAAGATGCCGGACGGAGGAGAGATTCCCCTGGAGAGCGCTTCTTTTTATGATTTTATCAGCTATTTTCAGATCACATTGATTAATCCGGTGGTGCTGGTGGGGGTCTTCATTGGCTCCTTGATGGCCTTTCTGTTCTGTGGGCTTACCATGAATGCAGTAGGTAGGGCTGCCTCGTCGATGGTAGAGGAGGTGAGAAGGCAGTTCAAAGAGATTCCCGGGATATTAGAGGGCGAAGCTGAACCGGATTACGCCCGATGTGTGGAGATATCCACCCTTGGCGCTCAGAGGGAGATACTTATGCCATCTCTTGTGGCCGTCGGAACCCCGGTTGTAACCGGTATTCTTTTCGGCCCGGCAGGAGTTATTGGTCTCCTTACGGGTGGACTCTGCTCTGGTTTCGTCCTCGCAGTTTTCATGGCTAATTCGGGAGGTGCTTGGGACAACGCCAAGAAATACGTTGAAGAAGGAAATCTTGGAGGCAAAGGGTCCGATGCGCATAAGGCGACGGTTATAGGCGATACGGTGGGTGATCCCTTCAAGGATACTTCTGGTCCTAGTCTCAACATCCTCATCAAATTGATGAGCATGGTATCGATCGCCTTGGCTGGGGTAACGGTGGCTTACTCACTTATTTAGGAAGTTTGGTTGTTTTTCCGGTTAGCTAGTAAAGACGAAAGAAGAGACCAATATACTCCTATAGGGCTTTCAAAGTTTCAGAGCAGGTTTGATGGACGACGAGTTAATGGGAACCCAAAGCCTCTCCCTACCTGAATCCTAATCCTAGTATCTCTAAAGCCAGCGAGAAATAAAATCTACTCGTTTTCCCCGAAATAGTGGTTCGCTTGTTCGCGTGAATCTCTAATCGTTCGGAGCAAAATTTCTCTTAGGTCAAAGAGGCATACACAACAGGAATCATGAAAATAAGCCTCTTTATTGAGTAAGTTTTGAGATAGCCCTAGCTGTGCTTCCAGCGTCTCATTAATCGCGCTGAGAGCTAACTTTAAGTGACATACGGCCAAAGAAAAATCACCCATATCTAGAGAGATAATCGCCAGAATCGCGTTGTTCTCGCCTACACGGAGACTGTCTAAGACTTTCCAAATTGTCCTTTGCGGAATACGTTCAACATGCCCGGCCAGAATTTTTTCCCAATGCCTTCTTATTTTCAAATACAATGCCTGCGTTGCGACGTAAATGGGATGGCGGTGCAGGGTATACGGATCACTGTGAACATCTTCACCAAGATCTTCCTCTTCAAACTTTTGGGGTTGAATAGAGTCCTTCCCACTTCCAGGGAGGATCATCGACTCAGTATCTAGCCATTCTTCGGAATCCCAGCCCATGAGACAAGCCACTTTATCCAAGCGCTCGGTGTCATCTTGGAATTCCATGTAGTAGGCTAAAAATTTCTCAATATCGTCCCTGGATCTAGAGAGGTAATTTCGCCACTCGCCTTCTCCCCAAGCGATCTCACCTTTATCTTCCCAATCTCCCTCGAAATCGCCCTCGTTCCCAAAGCTTCTCATCGCAAAGAGTCCACGCAGAATTGGAATCTGGGATTACTGGTCGAGAATGCAACAAAATTCGAAAATTTAGCTAAGCTTGTTATTTTGGAAAGAACAAATGGCGAGGTGGCGGACGTAATCTTTGCCTACGGGGTTTTGGTCTCGTCATATTCAAAGGCTAGATCCATTCTAGTTGACATGGTTGATACTGTCCATTGCGTAATTCTTCACTTTTCTGGCAGGGTGCAGGGGGTTGGGTTTCGTTACCATACCTTACAGTTGGCAAAGGGCTTCGAGGTCTCAGGGTATGTAAAAAATTTGCCTGACGGACGTGTTCTCGTTGAAGCAGAAGGTCCTGAAGACGAGGTGACTGGATTTCGGACGGAAATCGAAGAGCAGCTTGAGCCATTCATAAGAAATGTCGAATATCGATCGGAGATTCGGCCATCCTCCTTCCGAGGCTTTACAATTAAGTGAAGGGTTAATTATATTTTCTTATTGCAAGTAACCTTTCGGATAATTCTGTTAGTTACTGAGCAGTAGAGCATAAAATACCGAATAACCCCTGCGGTCGAGTTCTGGGGTTTAATCTCTGATATCTGTCCAAATGTTTAGGATTTGTTGTTTTATCACACTCTATCTTTTTTCACTCTTAGGTTGTTCGGCACCGGAGTCAGAACAAAAGGTGCAGCCACAAGTTTTTTTTATCGAACCCTTGGATGGTGCCACTGTGTCAAGTCCGGTGAGGGTTATGATGGGAGTAAATGGAATGGAGGTTCGCCCAATATCTGAAGGATTGGTTGATGGGACAGGCCATCATCATGTACTGGTGAACATTGGGCCAAAATATCCGAAGGGAGTTGTGATTCCGAATGACGATATTAATCGACATTTTGGAGCGGGCCAGACGGAAGCGAAATTAGACTTGGAACCTGGAAAGTATAAATTGACGCTGCAATTTGCGGATGCGAAACATCGTTCGTTTGGGGACACGATGTCTCACAGTATAGATATTACGGTCGAATAGGGATTCTGAGGCGACACAACTTCGTGCAACCGTTTCTCGGTGTGAAAGGCTCTGATCCCATTTCTGGTTTTTAAGGCATACCATACTTGTTAAAGGGTAAATGGAGGCATTCTATTTGGCTTCAATTATCCCTGGCCTCTCGTCCAGGATAATCCTTAAACCTTGTGGAAGTCGCGGCATTGAACCAATTAAAGATGCTGGAGGGCCCTTTCATGAATTTTTGTCTCATGCGGCCAGGCATATACAAAGTTGTTCCTCCGTTAAGAGTGGAGGCTTATTGGCGCTTGGCCTTTATACTACCCGACGGTATTTTCCAGCGTGCCAATAAAGTCGATGGTCATGGAGATCTCGTCCCCACTTCTAAGAGTGAAATCAGATTCGGGAATGATTCCAGTTCCGGTCATGAGGTAGGCACCGTTTGGGAAAGGATTTTGTCGGAAAAGGTATTCTACCAATTCAACGAGTTCGCGTTTCATTTGAGATAGAGTTGTTTCGCCTGAGAAGGCCACAGTCCCATCACGGGAGATACAAAGGGAGATGATAGTGGAAGGTGGGGGTGGAGACGCAGGAACACAGAGGCAAGGCCCAATGGAGCAGCTCCGTTCGTAGACTTTCGCCTGGGGCAAATAGAGTGGGTTCTCGCCCTCTATACTTCGAGAGCTCATATCGTTTCCAATTGCATAACCAAAAATTTCACCATGGTGATTGATTGCCAACGTAAGTTCTGCTTCTGGCACGTTCCAAGAAGAGTCTCTACGTATTGCAACCTGATCCTTGTGTCCAACAACACGGGGGGCATTTGCCTTAAAGAAGAGTTCAGGGCGTTCGGCATAGTAGACTTTATCGTAGAAATCGCCTCCCTTGGCCGATTCCGATTCCTCCATTCGCGCTTCCCGGCTTTTAAAATAGGTAACGCCCGCGCCCCAGATTTCCTGGCTTTCGATGGGAGGTAAGATCGTTCCTCGGAGAGGGGATTCTTGTGGAGATATAATGTATTCTCTTCTTGCAAGATCGAATAATCGATCCCTCGGTGCGTCGGAACTAAACAAATTGTCAAAGGAAAACGATTCCAAACGGTACCAATTATCTTCAAGATTCAAAAAAGTAGAATCAAGGGTTCGGTAGATTTTCATTTGTTTTATCCTAGCTAACAAGGTAGATAAGAGGAAGGCAACTTTGTTATCGCTGTTTCTAATTTCCTATACTCTTGACGTGACTTAGCCTGCTTCGCGTACGACTTAATTAGAAGGCTGTATATTTAGTCTGGCAACTTGGTTCCTTGTCTTTTGACTTCATGTGATCCACGTGCTGCTTGATACAGAAGGAAGTGTTATGATGTTAGGCTTTTCTAAGATTTATGGTACTCCATAAAAGAAAGAGGTTGTTCCAGTCAATCTGGCGCTGAATTCAGGGATCGGTACCTTCCAATGTAAAAAGGACAGACAGGTGTCTCCTTATCGATAAAAATCAACGATTTCCTACCAAGGGGAATGTCCCGATGATACATAAGGGCATTTTGATTTCGCAGGGATATTCAAGTAGGCTGTAATTACGAAACATTAGACCATAATCCCAAAGTTAGATGGTTCAAGGCTGGTTCGGTCTTGTCACTTTTGAGAGTCTAATTCCGAGGCGGTAATAATTTGATCGCGAATTTCGTTGATGGACATTCGGGCTATGTTTTGGGGAGAGATTCGATTGATGTGGAGTGGTGGGAGTGAGGAAAGGGGTTCGGAGAGACAAAGGTTACGATTGGCGTCAACTTCGTCAATGCGATCAACTGGAGTAAAGTACGGAGTGCCGATCAGAGTTTCAGGGACTTCTCGAACTAGATACATGATAGTTTTGAGAGCATTGGCGAAACGGTCTAGTTCCTCTTTACGAAAACTTTCGGTTGGTTCTATCATTACTCCGTAAGCTTCCGGCCAGGCTACGGTTGGGGTGTGAAAACCGAAATCGAGAAAGAGCTTCCCAAGCCTAGTTATAGCAGCGGGTTTGGGAATACCGAATTTCTCGAGGTGATCGAAATCAGATGGAGTTAGAGAAAGGATGAATTCGTGCATTCGTGGAATATTTTCAGCTCCTTTAGGTAGGGTCGGGTAGATTTCTTTGAGGATCTCGTAAAGATACCGAGCTGAGAGAACTGCGACAGCGGACATACGTCTGATTCCCTCTCTTCCAAGGCGGAGTAGGTAACTATAACAGCGGACCTTGTGACCGAAATTTCCCCAGTGTCGATGAAAGGATCCAATGCTTTTAGGTGGGCGCACGAAGGAAAATTGGCCGTTTTTTTTCTCAACCTGCATTCCAGGAAGAAAATCAGTTAAATGCTTGCTGACTGCGACGATAGCATCGCCTGGGCCTCCCCCCCCATGGGGAATTGTCCACGTCTTATGTAGGTTGCTGTGAACGGCATCAACCCCAGCTTTGCCGAGGTCGACCCAACCAGCGATGGCATTAAGATTAGCCCCATCCATGAAGACAAGACCTCCAGTCTGATGGACACAGTCAGCGATAGTCTTGAACTCTTTTTCAAAGATACCGCTGGTATTGGGATTAGTAAACATGATCCCACATATACGTTCGCCGTAACGCGAAGTCTTTTTCCGGAGATCGTCAAGATCGATGGTTCCGTCCTTCCCTGTTCTTAAGAAAACAATGCCCGATTCTTCCTCTTTTTCCAAGTTAAGGCCAAAGGAAGCCATAGTAGCAGTGGCAAAATTAGTCCCGTGAGCGGTTTCCGGAATCAGGACGATATCGCGGTGATCGCTTCCCCGATCACGATGGTAAGCCTGAAAGAGCTTGAGCCCGACTAATTCCCCTTGTGCTCCTGCAACGGGTTGAGTCGTTACTCCATCAAGTCCTGTAATGCCTTTGAACCACTCCTGAATTTCGTAGAGGACCTCAAGTGAGCCCTGTGCATCCTCAATCGGTGCCTGAGGATGGGTATCTTGAAAACCGGGAAGAGATGCGGCCCAGTCATTCAGGTAGGGATTGTATTTCATCGTGCAGGACCCGAGGGGATAGCAAGCATCATCGGGGCTGACATTAAGTTCACCAAGTCGTGTATAGTAAGATTTGATCGTATCGATCTCAAATTGAGGTAGACCGACTGGTCGAGATCGAAGATATTTTGAAGGAATCTTCGGAATCGATATGCCACGATTTAGGCTACCATAGAGTTCCCCAAATAACCTAGCGAGTTTATCGATATTACAGTCCCGATCGGAAAAGGAGATCTTAAGGAGGTTTCTCCTGGTACCTTTAATTCGGTCTGAAACATCGACCCCAATGTGCATATTGTAGAGTTTACCTTTATCAATTAGATCTTTAGCGCTCCCAGGAATTTCAACGACGAACTCATTGAAGAAATGTCTTTTTGGAAAGGCTATAGAGACACCATTCACCGCGGTGATAATCTTAGCTGCACGGTGGGCTTGCTCTTGTGCTTTGTAGCAAGACGAAGTCATTCCTATTTCGCCTCGGGCAAGTATAGAGGCCCCAACTGCTGTGGCAATAAAAGCCTGGTTCGAGCAGATATTGGAAGTCGCCTTTTCTCTCCTTATATGTTGTTCTCGAGTTGAGAGGACCATCACGCGACAGTCCCGACCGGCTAGATCTTTAGCTTTCCCTACATAGCGGCCAGGAGTGAAGCGTATTTCTTTTCTATGTTGGCTGTTAAAACGAGCCCCGAATAATCCAAGGCCGGGTCCCCCGAAGTTGGGCGGTGTAGCTAGATGTTGGGCCTCGCCGACGACGAAGTCGGCTCCCAAGGAGCCAAATTCACTGGGAGGCTTGAGGCCACCCGTGGATAGCAAAATTGGGTCCACCACGGCGATGCTACGCGAACCGGTTTTGTGACATATGTCGGTAAGAGCGTCGACATCTTCAAGTAAACCAAGGTTATTTATTTGGGGAAAGACGATACAGGCCAGGGAATTACCGCAATCATTGATGGCATTCTGCAATTCTCCAAGAGGAATGCATCCATTTAAAGGATCCAAGGGCAGCTTTACGATTTCTACTGCGGTATCGACTGCGAGGGTATCAATTACCTGCATGTCTCCGGGATAGAGCGCTTCCGGAATAATCGCTGTATTAGCTGACCGGCTAAGTCGAATTGATGCACAGATTGCCTCATAGATCGCGGTGGCTCTATCGTAGAGGGAGGAATTAATAGCTTCGAATCCGGTCAACATACTTAGCAGGCACTGGTAAATCCAGTGGCTAATCAGGGTGCCTTGGCTTCGTTCAGGCTGGTAGGGAGTGTAGGTTGTGGTGAGATTTCGAATTGAGGAGACAAAAGGAACAATGTCAGGGACTTTATAGTGCGGTAGACCATCGCCGAGAAACGAGGATCTAGTTTCGTTCCGGTCTGCTATCGCCTGAAATTTCTCTTGTATCTCTTCATAGAGCAGTTCCCCTGGAAGCGATGGGGGACTAGTAAAAAGGCAATTTGTCGGAATGTGATTGAAAAGTTCTTCAAGAGAGCTTGCCCCAACCCTTTCCAACATCAAAGCTATGTCATTATCGCTGGCGGCAATATAGTGACGATTAAGTTCTCTGGGTAGAGAGGAGGGTTCGTAACCTAGTTCCGGCATATCATCAGACTTGATGAATGGCGTTTGAAAGCCTGTAAGTCGAGAACGTAAAGTTGCTTGTCTTGACATTCCATAGTTACGCTTAATCCCAATCCAGATATGATAAAGAAAGAGCGGGCAACTTACATTCAGAGGGAATTAAATCGGCTCTATCCAGATCCTGAGATTCCGTTAAAGCATAGCGATCCATACACGTTACTCTTAGCGGTCCTCCTTTCTGCACAGTGTACTGATGTCAGAGTTAACCAGACGACCCCTCTCTTATTCTGTTTAGCCGACACTCCAGAAAAAATGGCTAGGCTAAAAGTAGGGAAGATTGAAGCGGTAATTCGTCCTTGTGGGCTTTTCAAAAATAAAGCGAACGCAATTTCAAAACTTTCACGTATACTAGTTGAGAAATACGGGGGATCGGTTCCCCAGACTTTCGAGGCGCTTGAGGAATTACCAGGAGTTGGGCATAAGACGGCTTCGGTTGTAATGGCTCAGGCTTTCGGCATTTCCACTTTTCCAGTGGACACTCACATTCACCGGCTGGCAAAGCGTTGGGGTCTTACGCGGGGTAAAAATGTAGTCCAGACCGAGGCTGATCTCAAAGCGATTTTTCCCGAGGATTCGTGGAACCGACTGCATCTTCAGATAATCTTCTATGGCAGGGAGTATTGTACGGCTCGAGGTTGCGATGGGACAGGGTGCGGGATCTGTCGGAGTTGCTATCCCAGAAGATTGAAGCAATGAGGGCGCCAGTTCAATCGGCGCAAGCGTGTCTGTTTAGTTTTGAGGGCTAGTAAATATTGATCCTTTGAATCCTAGGGAAATCTTACAAATCCGAGACACAGTGTCTCGAGTGGAACGTCTTTCTTCAATTGGGGGCATTTTACTCCAAAAAACTCGAACATTTGATATGATTGAGTGCAGAATTCAGTTGCTCTCCATATATAAATTAGGAAACGGTGGGCCTGGAGATCTGGGGTAATGCGGGTTATAAGATTTTTTAATCGCTATTCGAGAGCGATTGAGACCGAGGCGGTCTATGGAGAGGCATGGTTGAGATGGACCTATGGGACAATAATGGGGAGGATCTTGCTTTGGGCGATCGTCAAGCGCTCAATTTTTTCTCAGTGGTATGGATGGCGAATGAGGTTACCTGGAAGTAGAGGTCGGATTTCAGAGTTTTGTAAAAAATATAGAGTTTATCTTGATGAATCTGTGGCTTCGATAGACGATTTCAAGACATTCAATGAGTTCTTTATTCGCCGGTTGACGGTAGAGTCTCGACCTGTTGAGAAGAGCGCTAGTAGTATCGTTTTTCCGGCGGATGGCCGTCACCTTGGGTATTCAAACCTATCGGAGATTGATGGGATTTATGTTAAGGACCAACAATTTACGCTGGAGTCGTTGCTTCTGGATCCTTCTCTGGTTGAGAAGTACAGGGAAGGGAGTGCAGTAATATCGCGGTTATGTCCAGTTGACTGTCATAGATTTCATTATCCGGTGGCAGGAAAGACAAGTGCGCCAGTACGGATTGACGGGTACTTATATTCAGTGAATCCCTATGTGCTTAGGAAAGGGATTTGGAGGCTATTCTCGAATCGAAGGATCTTAACCCGAATCGAGAGTGACAAAGTAGGGTGTGTGATTATGATGGAGGTCGGAGCGACATGTGTAGGCAGCATTCGTCAATTACGATCAGGGGAGGATTTAGTTGAGAGAGGTGAAGAGAAAGGATACTTCGAGTTCGGTGGTTCGGCGATAATCACACTGTTTGAGCCGGGTCGAGTTGTTCTGGCGGACGATCTATTAAGGAATACATGCGAGGGAAGGGAGTTGTACGCCCACTATGGGGATAGGATGGGTAGTGTGCGGTGAATCTAGCAGGTTAAATTTATTGAATATTATAGGAATCAGGGTTGAAGCCTCGTGCCGCGAGGGCTTTTCGGATTTCTTCTAGGTTTAAACGACACCCGCGCTTGATTTTGTTTCGTGCGAACCAACCCTGATTCATTTCCAGCGCAAACTGAATTTGCTCGTTTATAGAACTAACGCTGGTTTCAGTGTGGGGATACATGGGGTGAATTTCTTGCAGAATTCCATTGGAGGTGAAATAGCCAATATCCAAAGGAATTCCGGTATTGCGCATCCAGAAATTACGTTTTTTGGCACGTGGATATATAAAGAGCATACCATGATTCGGTGCCAACGCCTTGCGAAACATTAGTCCTCTTGTGGATTCTGATTGGTTGATTGCGAGTTGAACCTGGATCTCACTGTTTTCCAGATGAAGAGTGAAGTAGTGGTCTTTGGGGAAGCTATCTGACCACGGACTAGCTTTCGGCTCCCGTTCGTAGCAGGCTGAAATCAGGAGAACTAAGATGAGTGAAGCTGGATACACCACATGGATAAAACGCATTTATATCAGGTATTGAGGTGTTCAGGGATTACTCCGGCATAGGAGCAGTGCAAATTATATTTTTTGGGCAATGGGTTGTCAGGTCTTTCATAGCGTTATGATGAAAGTGACAAGAACCTTGACTTCCAAAACAAGGAGGATTGGAGATGCATTTCGAGAGAGAGGAAGAGTTTATACTTAGGATTACCGAAATTCTGCGATCTGTTAACGCCTGGTTTCCTTCCTTAACTGGGTAATATAGTACGGACCGATTTCCAAATTGAAAGAATTCACACGATGTGGCTATTTTAAACGATCAATCGATGGTTGTAAGAGCGACGAGAATCTGAAAAATGTCTTTACCTCAGACTATGAAAGTAAAAAGTGCAAAGGATAGATCCATTCTGATTTATGCTGAATCGGATAGCAACGCTGACCAGTTGTATTTTGGGGGAGTATTCGTCCCGGATCCTTTTATTTCATTCAGTCGAAATTCAGAGAAATATGCAGTAGTCAGCGCTCTCGAATATGCACGGGTAAGAGAGGAGTCTGATTTCGACGAGGTATTAGCGCTTGAAGAGTGGATGACGAGAGCAAGGAAGCAATTTAGAAGAGAGCAGTGCGGTGTAGCCGAAATCATTCGATTGTTGGCGAGAGAGTTTGGGATCTCGAGCTTCCATATTGCTGAGGATTTTCCTGCCGGACTGGCCTTCAGGCTGCGTTCAGCAGGTATGAGATTGATCGTATCAGAAGGTCCGTTATTTCCCGAGAGAGAAATTAAGAGTGATTTAGAAGCAAGTGCGATCCGAAAAGGAAACCAGGCTTCTGCAAGTGGAATCCGGGTAGCAGAAAGGATGCTTCGCCAGTCGGTTGTGAAGAACGGCCGCATCTATTCAAGTGGACGTCTTCTCACATCAGAGCGTTTACAGGAGGCAATCGAAATCGCCTGTATTGAAAAAGGAGCGGTGGCGTCAGGTACGATTGTGGCAGGAGGTGATCAAGGCTGTGATCCACATTGTCGAGGGTCAGGACCGCTATGGCCTAATGAGCTAATCATCATAGATGTTTTTCCGAGGGTAAAGAATAGCGGCTATTATGGGGACATGACTCGTACTTTTCTAAAAGGAAGACCGAGTGACCGTCAGCGGGAATTGGTCTCGTGTGTAAAGGAGGCACAAACCCTAGCGTTGAAATCTTTAAAGCCGGGAATCGCGGGTTCAAAAGTTCACTCGCTTGTTCAAAACCATTTTGAACGGAAGGGCTTCAATACAGGAAAGAAAGGTGGGGTCAATGAGGGGTTTTTCCACGGAACGGGTCACGGGCTTGGGTTGGAAGTCCATGAGCTGCCTCGGGCGGGTCGCCAGGGTGAAAAATTGCGAACGGGATCTGTGGTCACTATTGAGCCAGGTCTGTATTATCGTGGTTTGGGAGGGTGTCGCATTGAAGACGTTGCGAGATTGCGAACGGGAGGTAGTGAGCTGTTATCAAAGTATCACTATCGATGGGTAATAAGGTGAAAACGCTTTTAGAGAGGATCAACCGATTGAGACTCTTGGTCGTGGGAGATGTGATTCTTGACCACTATATATGGGGCGAAACATCCCGAGTTTCTCCTGAAGCCCCAGTTCCCGTTGTCACTGTGAATCGAGATACCTACGGGTTGGGTGGGGCGGCCAACGTAGCGCTAAACCTGAACGATCTCGGTTGCCAGGTGGCAATTTTGGGAATTATTGGAGATGATTGGGCTGGCGAACGGACTAGAGTGTTGATGGAAGATGCGCAAATCAAATGCGATGGTCTAATCGTTAGTAGGAATGCTCCAACCATCCTGAAAACTCGAGTAATAGCCCAACAGCAACAGCTTTGTCGGCTTGATCGGGAATCTCCGCCGCAAGAATATAGTATCGGGTTATCTTTTGAGGGAGAAAAAGTTGCAGAGTTGGTCAGAGAGGCAGATGCGGTGATTTTCTCCGATTATGGAAAGGGATGTATTACCGAAAATCTGATTGAGACGGTACAAGAACTTGCTTCTGAGAAAGAGGCTATAGTCGCCTACGACCCAAAACCACGGCGACGAATCAAATTTAAAGGCTTCGGTTTGATGACGCCAAACAGGATCGAGTCACTCGAGTTGGCTGGAATTGAGACCAGCATCCACGCAGATTTCCCTGCGGCAGAAGTGTGTCGTCGAATATGGGAGAAATACGAGCCACGGTTGCTGGCTGTTACTCTTGCAAGTGATGGGTTGTTATTGAGTGAAGAGGGAGAGGTGACGATGGCAATCCCAACTTATGCGCGAGAGGTTTTTGAAGTATCAGGTGCCGGGGACACCGTAATCGCGGCTCTGACTGCGGCAATGGCTGCAGGTGCTGAAATAAAAGATGCGGCGCACTTAGCGAACACGGCGGCTGGAATAGTGGTGGGGAAATGGGGTACCTCTACGGCCACTCCAGAGGAGCTTCTAGAATACGCGCGGCTACATGGTTGTGCCCCGTCTGAAAATTGATTGGTCAGGTCTTCCCCGGCGCATTTGCCTTAAACATATCTCAGATTTCCATAGGCGTTTCTTCTTCTATCCTTAGGGTAATTTTTATTGAGGAATGTACAAGGTTGATGCGAGATTCAGCAGAACAGCAAAATTACAGAGATCCCCAAAATTTCTTTTACAAGGTTGAAATTCTGAGGGGGAACTGAAGTTGAATGTTGTTTTGAGGTCGAATAGCAGACTTAAGTCACTTAATTTTAGATAGTTAAATTCTAAGTTGTGTAAGATGTGCCTGGAAGGATTATGCAGGTTGTGAACAGGAGTCATAAAGCCCTCTTTCTGGATCGGGACGGAACGCTAATTTTTGATAAGGACTACCTTTCGGATCCAGATGGGGTGGAATTGATTCCAGGTGTTAGTGAAGCACTGGATTACGCTCGGATCCTAGGGTTTATGTTATTTCTTCATACCAATCAGGCTGGAGTGGGAAGAGGGTGGTATAGTCTTGAGGACGTGGAGGCATGCAACCATCGGATGCTCGAACTCATCGATTTGCCCAATTTCAAGTTTGAGGAGATTTGTATTGCTCCGGAAGCTTCCGACGATTTGGCGGTTTATCGGAAGCCATCACCAAGATTTATTGAAGAAATGGTGGTGAAGCATGCCCTCGATCGAGACCAGTGCTATATGGTTGGTGATCGGGATTCGGATATCCTCGCAGGCTTAAACGCAGAAGTAAAACCGGTTTTGGTTAAGGGTAATGCAATTGAGGAGGGAAACGAGGACCTCTTGAAGGAGTATCAAGTGCTTGTTTTTGAAGATTTACTTAACTTCGTAAAGTCGCTTGGTTAAGATATACAGAATATCAAATTTAGGTTTTTCGTTGATTCCTCGTTTTCTTTATAGAGAGATGAGCGCTATCTAGCCTCTGGAGAGTAGAAATCGAATTGGACAAGATGCACGGGATCAGGGATTTGATAGGAGGCGGAAGACAAAGAGAAAGAACCGAAAATACCGAATCTACATCTGCTCTAGGGTTTCGAGACCGAGAAGGTGGAGTCCGGTTTCAAGAGTATTGAGAGTCATAGCGCAGAGCGCGAGACGACGGCTCCGTATCTCTGGGTGGGAGTCGAGAACTTTATCAGTCTTGTAGAAGGTTGAGAAGATTCCTGCCAGCTCATAGAGATAAGTAGTGAGGAAATGAGGACGGTAATCAGCCAAAGTTTGCTCAAGAGCCGCCACAAAACCAATGAGTTTACGAGCGATTTGGATTTCAGATTCTGTTTTGAGGGAGTCGATTTCTCCATCGGAATAAGATGCTTCAACTCCGGCCCGCCGGAAGATGCTGTAGAGGCGGGCCACTGCGTAAAGAAGATAGGGTGCGGTATTCCCTTCAAGGCTGAGCATTTTATTCCAGGAGAAGATGTAATCACTAGTTCGGTTTTGCATGAGATCGGAATATCGGACAGCGCCTAGGCCGACAACCCGTCCAATGTTGCGTCTTTCATCTTCGGACAGGTTAGGGTTTTTTTCCGTCACAACCTTAAATGCTCTCTCGATTGCTTCATCGAGGAGATCTTTAAGTTTCATAGGAGCGCCATCCCGGGTTCGCATAGCCTTCCCGTTTTCGCCAAGAATAGTTCCAAAGTTAGTGTGAACGAGTTTTGGCAGCTTCTTATTTTTCGCAGCGAACCATTTCTGTGAAGTTAAGAAGAGTTGTTCAAAGTGATCAATTTGGCGGGAATCAGTCACGTATATAATCTCGTCCGGTTTGAATTGCTCGACCCGATGGTGGATTGTAGCGAGGTCACTCGTCTGGTAATTGCTAGAACCGTCGGAGAAGCGGATGATTGCGGGTTGGTCCTTGAATCTCGGGTGTTCTGGGTGAAAAATGACGAGGGCGCCTTCGCTCTCTTCGGCTATTCCAAGTTGACTTAGCTCATTGTAGACAAATTCTGATTTGTTACGGTAGAAGCTCTCTCCCTGGACCAGGTCGAAGCGTATATTTAGTCGATCGTAGATTTCTTGGAATGATGCGTAGCTAATTGTGTTGATCGTTTCCCAGAGTTTGAGATTCTCGGGATCCCCGTTTTGAAGTTTTCTTCGTTCTTCGCGGGCGAGATTCATAGCGGCCGGGTCGGCTTTTGCTCGTTTGTTACCCTCAACGTACAGCTGTTCAATATCAGTGATTGTTGCACCCTTAAGATGGTTGGGGCCGGGGTGGGCTTGCTTGATGGCCATTATCAAAACACCGAATTGGGTACCCCAATCCCCAATGTGATTATCTCGGATTACATGGCCTCCACAAAAAGTGAGAATACGGCAGATCGCTTCGCCGAGACCGGTGGTGCGAATGATTGCGACACTCAACTCTTTAGCGGTATTAGGGGAGCTAAAATCAACTACGAATCGATGGCCCCCAAGAATATTACCTGCTGCTTTTTGAAGCGCAGACTTATTAGCGAATGTGTTCAGCCAGGATTTTAGATAGCTTTGAGTCATTCGGAAGTTAATGAATCCAGGGCCCGATATTTCCAATTCGAAGCAGTTTGGACTGAGACTCTTTGTCTCAGCCATGTAATCTACCAATTTACTTGCTGCTTCTCTAGGGTTAAGATTCTTCCTTTTGGAGAAAGGAAGAATCCCATTCGCTTGAAAATCACCGAAACGAGGATCTGCAGGTCGAATCTCAGGGTGAAAATCCTCATCAAAAACCTCGACTGCCGCCGCAGCGGAGGCCACAGCCGAGGTTATCTCTTCTAGAGGATGGAATGTAACGTTGTTCATCGTGAAAAGCGATCCGGGAATTCTTAATGGATATTATTCCAAGAGATCCAAAAGACTTTTTTAATCAATTCCGAGACATTCATTGCAGTTTTGTTAGTCGTTTTTTTTCAGACTCTTGTAAATGTGCCCTGCCAATGACGGGAGAGAAAAGACTAGGAAATCCTGGCTAATGAAAGCGAGTGGAACCGAACGCAAGCAAAAAAAGCTCGACATCTCTTTCCTTAATGACCTAATAGTAAGAGGCTTACGGTATTTGGTAGCCCCCACAGCGGAAAAGCGTTGGTAAGAAATCCCATGAAGTATGAGGAAAAAATATACATCTCCGCAAAAGTTCATTAAACCCTCGTATACCTACTTGATTGAGAAGAAGCGAGATGGAGGCGAATTCACGCAAGATGAGATTCGCCACCTAGTAGACTCGATTATCGATAAGAAATTACCTTCTTTTCAACTGGCCGCTTTGGTAATGGTGATTTACTTCCAGGGAATGTCGGCCCAAGAGACTGCAGCTTTATCTGAGGAATTGATGCTGTCTGGAGAGGTAGTTGACCTATCGAAAATTACAAAGCCCAAAATCGATAAGTATTCAACAGGTGGAGTTGGTGATAAGACGTCCTTGGTACTAGCACCTTTGGCGGGAGCGTGTGGAGTAGTTATGCCGATGATGAACGGAGTGGATGAGGACTTTGTCATTAGTAACTTGGACAAATTACGGGCGATTCCCGGCTTTAGGCCTGATTTAGAGCTGCAGGATTTTGTGAATCAGCTCAAATCAATCAATTGTGGAATCGTTCGCCAAGACTCCCAAATAGCCCCAGTCGATGAGGTTCTTTACAAGATGCGGCAGGGGACAGCGACGATCCCGAGTTTGCCGTTGATTACTGGCAGTGTCTTGAGCCGCAAGTTGGCGCAGGGTGCAGAAGGTCTGGTTGTCGATGTCAAATGGGGGAACGGATCCTTTATAAGAGATGTTGAGCAGGCTAGACAACTGGCTCGATCTATTACTAGAGTAGGGCGTTCATTGAAGCGAAGGTGTGTGGCTTTGGTTACCGATATGAATCAGCCATTGGGAGATACAGTGGGGACAGGGTTGGAAATCAAGGAAGCGGTTGAATTACTCAGTGGAGAGGGACCAGAGGATCTGAAAGAATTGGTCTTGAAACTGGGTATGGAGATTGTCCGGCTGGCTGGTGTGGCTGGTTCAACCCTCTCTGCTAAGCAGACGGTACAAAGGCATCTTGCGGACGGGTCCGCGTTAAAATTATTCAAAAAGATGGTTGATGCTCAGGGAGGTGATTCTTCTTTTATCGATGATCCTGAGAAACTTCCCAAGGCGAAATATATCCGAAAACTCCCTGCCCCCAAACGAGGTTATGTTCATACGATCAATGCTGGAATGATTGCGAGAGGGGTGCAAATCTTGGCGCAGAATAAGAGAGGAAGCTACGATCCATCAGTGGGTGTTTCAGACATTAGTAAAATTGGAACCCAGGTAAAACAAGGAGAACCGCTTATGATGATTCACTATAATGATGAATCGAGGTTGGATAGTGCCTTGGAATATCTGCGGACGGCCTACCGCCTCGCTCCTAAACGACCGAGTCCGCCACAGCTGATTGTCGAGCGGGTGGCCTAGTTAACTTCCTAGCTGATTTCTAAAATTTCCCCCTAATAAGGGGGCGGGATCTTCGATGGCGTCATATTGGTTTCAATTGTGGGTTTAGGCAGGGAGATGAAGGATGTACCTCCCTCTCATACCCGTCCCAGGTAAGAGTTATCGGAGGTGCTGACTTTGATAATGTCGCCTGTTTTGATGAAGAGGGGAGTCTGGATGACGAGACCGGTCTCGGTAGTAACGGGTTTCAGAGCGGCACCTGAAGTATCACCACGAATGGCGTCTGGAGCCTCAGAGACTTTCAGCTCTACAGCCGAAGGAAGTTGGATTTGGACCGCTTGTCCGTCGACGGAGAGTAAATCGTAAGTGTTGCCCTCAGAGAGAAACTTCTTGGTATCCTCGATAAAACTCTCATCGATGAGAGTATCTTCGAATGTTTCAGTATTCATGAAATGATAGCCATCAGAGTCTATGTAGCTGAATTCGAGTTTCTCAGTTTCCGTTAGGAGGATCCGGACTTCATCGGTGCTGCGAAACTTTACGGTGGTTGTCGAGTGGGTTTGAAGATTACGGAGTGTAGTTTGGACGAAGCCAGCTTGTCTTCCTTGTGTGCGGTGAAGCATCTCAAGAACCAGATGAGGTAGCCCGTTGTACTCGATCACTCGACCTTTTCGGATTTCTGTTGGTGAAGGCATGTTTATGATGGGAACTTTGATTTTGAAAAATTCTTAATTTAATAATGGGTAATTGAGAAAAAGACAACAAATTGTAGCTGATTGACATTTTAGGTGATTATGGGTTCGTTTTTTGCTCCGGGCCGGCAGGGTGGGATCAGCCTCAAATTCGTTAAAATGTGCTGGTCTCGTTCGAAGCTTGTAGTGGAATGAAAATAGAATGAAGATAGGTAGGGAGAGTTAGTAGAGGAGTTGAGCGTAGGGCAGAAATTTGCCCATCTCCTTCCTGAATTCGATGAAACAGAGAACAATACAACGAGAGGCAACGGTACGGGGCAAAGGGTTGCATACGGGGGATCCGGTTCGATTGACCCTGAAGCCGGCTTCGGAAGATCACGGTATTGTGTTTCAGAGGGTTGATCTTCATGGAAAGCCAAAGATCAAACCGGGTGTTGACCTCGTTTCCGATTTAGTGCGGAACACAGGCGTGACGTTGGGTTACACGAAAATACATACGGTTGAGCACGTATTAAGTGCCTGTTCTGGTGTTGGGGTAGATAATCTTTTGATTGAACTCGATGGAAGTGAGCCACCCATTATCGACGGGTCTGCTAAGGTTTTCGTAGATTTGCTCTTGGAAGGCGAACTAGTTGAACAGGAAAAAGAGAGATCGTACTTCGAATTGAGTCGGCCGGTTTCGGTGACTCAAGGAAATCAATCACTTGTTGCACTCCCGCATGATGGACTGAAAATCACCTGCACCTCATCCGACGATAGGGGATTTCACACGCAACATCTCTCAATTGATCTTGATCCTGAGACCTATATCTCTGAGATTGCGCCAGCGCGAACATTCTCGATTTACGAGGACATAGAAGAGCTTCTTCGGCAGGGAAAAATTAGAGGAGGAAGTCTCGATTCAGCGATCGTTATAAAGGGTAATAAGATTCTCTCGAAGGAACCTCTTCGTTTTGAGGATGAATTCGTGCGACACAAGATTTTAGATATCGTAGGGGACATCCACTTGTTGGGTGTTTTACTAAAAGCGCATATTGTAGCGGTAAAGCCTAGCCACGCTCTCAATTACAAATTGACCAAAAGTCTCGTTGAAGAACTTGAAAGAAAGACAGGGGAGCAAGGAAAACCGGAGGGACACGAATCAGATGAACCGTCGATAGGAATAAATGAGACTGAATTGGATGTAAGAAGAATTCTGGATATTATTCCTCATCGCTATCCCTTTGTTATGATTGATCGCGTTGTTGAAATTCGAAGCAATTTCGAAATGCGTGCGATTAAAAATGTCTCCATCAACGAGCCCTATTTCCAAGGGCATTTCCCAGGGCGTCCTGTCATGCCAGCGGTCTTGCAGATCGAAGCGATGGCTCAAGCAGCAGGTGTTCTTATGCTCAGGCATGTTGCGAGTGAGGGCAAAGTAGCCTTCTTTATGAGTTGCGACAAAGTTAAGTTCAGGCGGCCAGTGGTACCAGGTGATCAACTCGTGATCGATGTCAAAATAACCAAGGTCCGTGCCCGAAAGCTGGCGGCTGCCTCGGCAGTCTGCAAGGTGGGTAATAAAGTGGCTTCATCGGCTGAACTCCTGTTTACAATCGTAGATGCGGCGGAGGCCGATTGAAGGGTGGAGACCAATATTCATCCCACAGCGATTATCGAAGAAGGTGTGGAACTTGACCAAGGAGTAATGGTCGGACCCTTCTCGTTAATAGGGTCTGGCGCAAAGATTGGATCCGGGACTAAGATCGATCACCACTCTTCCGTAGTCGGCCGCACTCAGATAGGATGTGATTGTATGATTTTCCCCTACTCTTTTATTGGCGCCAAAAGCCAGGATATTAAATCGAAGGGCGATCGATTAGGGGTTGTTATTGGTGACCGGAATATATTTCGTGAGTATACAACTGTTCATGCCGCGAGTAGGGATGATGATATTACTGTCATTGGCAATGATTGTTTGTTATGCGCTTACAGTCACGTGGCCCATGACTGTTTTGTAGGAAACCACCTTATTATGAGCAGTCACGCGGCGTTGGGCGGACATGTTCTGATTGAGGATCATGTCAACATTGCTTGGGGTTCAGGAGTTCATCAGTTCTGCAGAATTGGTTCTTACTCTATGCTCGGAGCCTGTGCTAAATTGGTCCAAGATGTTCCGCCATTCATGATTTGTGAAGGAAATCCAGCTGAAGTTCGGACCATAAATACAATTGGTTTGCAGAGAGCAGGTTTCAGTGAACAGGAAATTCAACTCGCCCGTAGAGTTTATCGGATTATTTACAGAGAGGGAATGAATCGGAGCCAAGCGTTAGATAAACTAATGAGCGATGAGGAATCTGATTCTTCCATCATTCGGGCCGTAATCAGGTTTGCTAATGAAAGCGAGCGCGGATTCGCTTAGAATATAATCTAGTCGACATGTTCTTTCCTAGTTCGCGAGGTGATACAGTTTTATACAGTGGACGATAAAACTGATGAGTAAGAATGAGGATATAGGGTTTGCGATTGTGGGGACGGGCGGGATTGCTGCGATTTATCTAGATGCCATTAGGCAGGTGCCAGGAGCGGATTTGAGGGCAGTTTATAACCGGTCGTTAAAGAAAGCAGAAGAATTTGTTTTGGACTCAAGCGTCGAGGTTGAGGTTTCATTTGATGCTCTGTTGGAAAGAGATGACATTGACGTAGTCTGCGTTACTACGCCAAGCGGAGCTCACAGCGAGGTTGCGATTCCGGCAATGGAGGCCGGGAAACATGTGCTTTGCGAGAAACCCCTCGAAGTCACGGTAGAGAAAGTTGATCAGATAATCGAGACAGCTGAAATAACTGGATGCATTTTGGCGGTAGTATTTCAGTCGCGCTTTAGTCCTGAGGCGAGGTTGTTGAAAGAGGCCATCAATATGGGTCGATTTGGTCGTCTTACCCTATGCAGTGCTTACATCAAATGGTGGCGTGACGATGCCTATTATTCTAGTGCGGATTGGAGGGGAACATGGAAACTCGATGGAGGAGGGGCTCTCATGAACCAAGGCATTCACTACGTTGATCTTCTCCAGTGGTTGGTAGGGATGCCAGAATCTGTGTTTGCCTATTGTGCGACTTTATCCCATGATGATGTGGAGGTTGAAGATACTGCGGTTGTCTCGATGCGATATCCGGGAGGAGCCCTTGGGGTGATAGAATCTTCGACTTCCTCCTATCCAGGATTTGAGCGGCGTATCGAAATAGTAGGTGATAAGGGATCTGTTGTTCTAGAAGACAACAGGATCGAATCCTGGCATTTTTCAGAGGAGTTCCCTGAGGACGAAAGAATCCGACTCGATGATCCCAAGGTGGACATTAGCGGTGGAACCTCAGATCCTAGGGCTATTAGCACTGAGGGCCATCGGTTACAGATTATGGACCTTGTCGATGCCATTAGGGAGAAACGTGCTCCTACAATCTCGGGATCGGAGGGAAGGAAAGCAGTGCAAGTGGTTCAAGCAGTCTACGAGTCGGCTTGGAAGGGAGAAGCGGTGGAGCTTTAAATGTCTGTTTCTGGTTTTTGGCGATTGTTCTGGATTTCTATTGATTTTGTTCATCTACCAAGGGGTTCTGTTCGGAGCATAATAGCGATATGCTTTCCTATGGTAGAAATAGGGTAATTTTGCGATACGGTCACGGGTTGCTTATTAGGACGGGGAAATGTACTTTCCTTCATGGACACAAGTCGTGATATATTGTCGCAATTCGGGTCATTTTGTTTTTGATTAGTACACTGTTATTAAATTTGCTCCATGGCTTGCCCTTCCTGATTGGAATTGATTGATGACTGGGTTTTATAGTCTCTGGATTGTTGAAGAGGGTCTGCGAAGGGGCTCCATCTCCGCAAAATAATACCAACTTGAGACCTTGCTAGCTAAATGAAAACTGGCATCGTTGCGGCCCTACCGCAGGAGATGGCGACATTAGTACGACCTATTCCATCTCCCGGTGTTGTTGTTTCGCCGAGGGATAACGTGTTCTGTATCCTTTCCGGTGTTGGTGCGCGGTGCGCTGCTGATGCAGCTAGGAAACTGTTAGAGCGAGGAATTGACCGTTTAGTGAGTTGGGGTTGTGCAGGTGCTTTGGCACCAGATCTTTGTTCAGGAGACCTCCTGCTTCCTGAGGTTGTGATCACTTCCAATCATAGGAGATGGATACTTGATGAGGATTGGCGCATGAAATTGATGCTGCAAATGGGTGGGTTATGCAGAATACGGCAAGGTTCGCTCTACACAAGCGAATTACCAGTAACGACGAAAAGTGCCAGGAAGCGACTTTACGAGAAGACCGGAGCAATAGCCGTTGACTTAGAGAGTAGTGCCATAGCCGAATTCGCTGGTAGGAAAGGGATTCCGGTCGTAGTCCTCCGAGTAGTGGCCGATATTTATGAAACAAAGATACCTGGAGTTATTAGAGACTCCATAGGTAAGGACGGTTTTATTGATGGAAGGGCCATTTTCCGAAAACTATTGGTGCGCCCCAGCGAATGGCCGAATACGATTCGGGTGATTCGGGAGTTCCGGGCCTCTTGTTCTACTCTTTCACTTATTGCTCAGAAGATAGACTAATATTTCCAGTGAGTGACAGATTTGCAACACTTCAGAAAAAGGTGCTCTCCGGCTGGGCTAAATTTGTCCTTCGAAGGGCAATTTGGGTGGTGGTGAGCGTGGTCACCGTCACCATGTTTTTATTTCACTATGCGAGAGAGAATCTCGGGTTCAACACGGATCTAGATGAGATGATCTCTCCGGAGCTGCCTTTCAGAAAGGTCTATGCCGAGTATCGTGAAGCATTCCCCCAGTACATGGGTGTTCTTATGGTGTTCGTCGAGGCGGATACGACCGAATTTGCCAAGGAAGCGTCCCGAATTTTGACAAAACAGATCAATGGGGATAGAGAGTATTTCATCGAGGCCTATATACCTGAAGGGGGAGAGTTCATCGAAAAAAATGGTCTTATGTTTCTGTCTCTCGATGAGTTGGAAGACTTAACAAACGACCTGGCCCGGGCTCAGCCAGCTCTTTCTATCCTCTATCGTGACCAAAGTCTGCGCGGACTTTTCGATATGCTCGAAGTAGCGTTGGGGCTCCTCGATGAGGATCCTGAAATTGATCTCAACTTAATTTTAAAGAACCTCAATCAGGCATTGAAAGCAAATCTTGAGGGAAGGAAATTTCGACTTTCATGGCAGGAAATGATGAGCAACAAGGAGTCCAAGATAGGGGATCTGCGCAAAATTATCCTGGTTCGACCTCATTTTGATTATAGCAGACTGCTTCCCGCGAAAGATGCGTTAGCGCGGATCCGCAGATTTAGCCGAGAATTGGAGGAAGAAAAAAGATGGGGAATTAGGGTGAGAATCACTGGAGGTCCTGCTTTGGGTCACGACGAGATGGAGAGTCTGGCATCTGGTTCAACGGAGGCTGGGGTTTTATCTCTTTTTCTTGTCTGTATTGCACTCCTAGTAGGGCTGCGTTCCTTTCCAATGGTCTGCGCGACTTTGCTTTCACTGATCATTGGGATAATCTGGACAGCGGGTTTTGCAGCCCTGGTTATTGGACATCTGAATCTGATATCGATAGCTTTTGCTGTTCTCTACATTGGTCTTGGAGTTGATTACGCAATACATCTCTGTCTTTGCTATCGTGAGAAGCTCCTGGAGGGAAAAGATAAGGAGGAAGCCCTTAAAGGGGCTATTGTTGATATCGGGCCTTCGTTGAATATGTGCACGATTTCGACAGCTATTGGATTTTATTCTTTCATCCCTACTGCTTACGCCGGAGTTTCAGAATTAGGACTAATATCGGGGACTGGAATGTTTATTAGTCTCATTATAAGTCTGTCAGTTCTTCCTGCTATCCTCAGTATTTTACCTAGTTATGACAGAAAATCATATAGACCGTCTTTGCCTAGAGAACAGCGTGGTCCTTCGATTATCTCGCGCTATAGCCCTTCTATCCGATGGGTGAGTCTCGGGTTTCTTATTGTTTCAGCCTCGTTGATATTTCACGCCCGTTTCGAGTTTGACCCTATTAGATTACGTGATCCTAGTACCGAATCAGCATCATCTCTACTCGAATACATAGAGACGAGTGACAGGCATCCTTCCAGTATCATCATATTGGGTTCAGATGAAGAGGAAACTCGTCGAATATCGAAAGCGGTCAAAAAATTGGAGACAGTGGGGAAGGTTATTTCAATTGATGATCTTGTACCCGGTGACCAGGAGGAGAAACTTCTTCTCACGGAGGATCTTGAATTAATCATTGGAGCTTCATTTTTTGATACAGAGCCAGAGCTGCCCCCGAGTCTCAGTGAGCAGATCGAACAGATGGAGTCATTCCTAAACGAGTTAGGAGAGTATCCTGAGGTGGCGCGTATGGATCAACTGGTTCGAATGGAGAGTCTACTCAATCAGCTGCTCCGGCTAATTGAAAAAGAAGATGAAAAGAGCACGGGTGTGCGTATTGCTGATCTAGAGAAAGGTATGCTCGAAACATTGCCTCTAGCTCTCGACGCATTGAACACTTCACTTAATTCTGAACCTTTTGACAGGAAAGAACTTCCAGAGGAGATTCGCGACCGTTGGATTAGCGAAAACGAACGCTTTCGGATCCAAGTTTTTTCAAACCTTAACATATCCGAAAATGAAGCCTTAATCCGCTTCGTCAATGAAGTAAGGACGGTTGCTTCCAATGCAACTTCGGGTCCCATATTTACATATGAAGCGGGGAGGACCATTGTCTATTCTTTTAAACAGGCTTTTCTCAGTGCCTTATTACTTATTACGGTACTATTGATAGCCATCTTTAGGAATTGGGCGGAACCCCTTCTCGTCTTGATCCCCTTGCTTGTTGCTGGTCTCTTCACCGGCGCTGCGACTGTTCTCATGGGAGCATCCTTTAACTTTGCCAATATAATAGCCCTGCCTCTTCTTCTTGGACTAGGAGTTGATAATGGTATCCATATGGTCCATCGCATGCGGAGCATCTCCGGTACGAATACAGACTTTCTACACACTAGTACTGCTAGAGGTGTCCTTTTCAGCGGGCTCACGACTATGTTTAGTTTTGGCACGCTCATGTTTCTCTCTCATCGAGGTACCGCTAGTCTTGGCCAGTTGCTTTGTCTGGGAGTCTTCCTTACCATGACCACGACCTTGATCATACTGCCTTCTTACTATCTTCTGCGCTCGCGACGTAGTAACTAGGCTGTTGTTAAAGTACTGGTGGAATATTCTGATTCCCAATTAGGTTTGGATTAGAGAAATCCCTTGATTGTTCAAAGGGTGTGCTAATTGATTCATGAAGGTTTTAAACCTCCTTTCATTACGTGAACCAAATGACCAAGGTAGCGAATGGAACCGTTGAGACCAGTGTACCGGTGTATCAAAGATAAACATCTTCAATCTTATTCTAAAGCCCATCTTAGATCCAACGATTATTGATTTGGTTCAGGAAATATCTTTGCCCTGCTAGATGGCCAAAGCTGGCCCTAAATCTTCCTAAAGAGATGAGAGCATTCGCTTATTCATTAGAAAGCTATGTCCCCGTTCCATCTGAAGAAGACTTGGCCTGTTCAGGTATGGCTGAGATGGTACCAACCCTTGGTGCTCTCCGGAAATGCCAGAAGCTTCTGGTTGCGTGTATGAAGACAGTGAAGATTGCCCAGGCTAATGAAATTTTAAGAGCAGAATAGAGGGAGTCGGAAAAAAAACCGACCAGAAGGAAAAAAAGGTATATGGTTTTGCGGCCCCCAATCAGTCGAAAGTCGCGGTCGAACAGTGAATATTCGTCAAGCGTTATTTTCATTCTTTTTTCAAAGAAGGCGGCAATAATTCGATCCACGGTGTCGCAGGCTGAAATGGCAATACCACAGAGCCATGCAGAGGGCCCGGAGGTAAGAGCAAGATTTCTTGCTAGACAGAGGTACCAAGCGTTTTCACCAAAGTAATCAAAAATATGCTCAAACTTACCAAGCTTGGAAGTCATCAGTTTAACACGTGCGAGTTTGCCATCTACGCCGTCAAGTATTGTTGCTGAAAATGCCAAAATCCATGCGATAAGAAAAAGTCCATGATAGAATAGGATTGCGCCAGCTACAGCGCAGGCGATGACAATGAAAGAGATCTGATTCGGAGTTATCGAGGTGTCGCAGATCCTTTTGACAATCCAGTTTTGTATGTCGGGATGGACGTATTTCTCAATGAAATCACCTGGCCGTTTCTGCGATCTCCGTATGAGGATCTCCCAGCCTTGGTGCAGTTTTTCGGGACTATTTATACCTAGACAGTAAGGATCGACTTCCCCGCGGACTTCGGTGTCATAGCTGGCTATATCGTTTTGAGTTATTAGATCTACCTTTTCCCACAGTTCATCCACCTTTTCCAGGTCTTTAAATCTTAGTAGGGCGATCCTCCAATTTTTTTGCGGTGTTGTTGCGTCTGGATCTAGGGAAAAAAATGCACAGTTCAAGCCTGCTAAGAAGATAAAAATCCTGGGGTCTGTTAGTAAGTTAGCGTGAAAGATCAACGCAGACTCGGAATTCTTTGGGAATGCCACTCCTAACGTAGAAAGTAGGTTATTCTCGACTAGTTTTTCGTGGACAATCTCTTGTTTTATTCCGAGGGGCCTTGGAATGGATATCGTTGGTGGATACTCTCCGGGAGGAAGGACGATTCGTACTTTTTCAATGTTGATTTTATCGAGCGACCGCAGGTTCCGCTCAAGGACGGACATTCCACCAAGTTGAACCCAGGCATCCCCGGGGAACTTATAAATTATCGCTATCATTGAAGGGAGAACCAGGTTAATGCTCTGCAATCTAGGAGCGCTTCATTTGGGTAAAAATGGAAATCAGATTATACAGAATATATGAAATTTTGATAATCGAAAAGTGGTTGCAATATGGCAATAAGGTATTTAACCATTTCCCTACGATCTTAATTGTGTCACCACTGACCAATTGAACTGTGGGATTGGAGTTGGATTCTCGTTTTTTTCCCGGATGAATTTGAGAGTGCCCGTACGCTGAATCAACACAGGAATCAGTTTGTCCGAGACTAACCATCGTTATTTCAATAATGGCAATCCTACATGAAATAAATGAACCCTCGGATATTAGAAAGCTTACTCAGCACGAGTTGGTTAAGTTAGCTGATGAAATCCGTGAAGAACTTATCGAAGTAACGTCTGTGAATGGGGGTCATTTGGGCCCCAATCTGGGAGTGGTAGAACTCACTCTTGCCTTGCACCGGGTGTTCGACTCCCCGCGAGACAAATTCACTTTTGATGTTTCCCATCAGGGCTATGTCCACAAGCTTCTAACTGGACGGCAAGGAGACGGTTTTAAGAATATTCGGATGACGGGGGGGGTAAGTGGTTTCCTCTGTCGAACGGAGAGTGCTCACGACAGTTATGGTGCGGGGCATGCAGGAACCGGGCTTTCCGCTGCTATTGGAATGGCGGTGGCACGAGATATCAGAGGGAGTGATGAGCACGTTGTAGCCGTGGTTGGCGATGCGGGATTAACCTGTGGAATCACTATGGAAGCCCTTAATAATGTGGCGATTCACACTAAGCGGCTCATCGTCGTAATAAATGACAACAAGTGGTCTATCTCGCCGAATGTTGGGGCTATATCAAAGTATCTCAATGAGTTGATCACCAATCCAATTTACAACCGTATCGATCAGGATGTCAGTAAGTTCCTGGAAAAATTGCCTGGTGGTGAATCCCTTATAAAAATCGGGAAAAAGGCAAAAAAAGAGGCCAAAGAGTTGTTTGTACCATCGTCACTTTTCGAAAACTACGGACTGCGCTACCTTGGTCCAATTGAGGGGAATGATCTAGAAGCGGTTACCCACTACCTCGAATTCTGTAAGAATTGTGACCGTCCGGTTGTTCTCCACATCATGACCACAAAAGGAAAGGGTTACGAACCGGCGTTGAAAGATCCGGAAAAATTCCATGGTCCGAGCCCCTTTAATATTACAACAGGTAAGAGCAAGCCGGGAAAACCAGGAGGTCCGCCCAAATTTCAGGACGTTTTTGGGAGGGCTATGGTCCGATTTGCAAAAGAGGACTCGAAAGTGGTGGGAATAACGGCTGCTATGTCGGCGGGAACCAGTTTGAATATGCTGCGCGAAGCCTCCCCAAAACAATTTTTTGATGTGGGGATGGCGGAAGAGCATGCTGTGCTGTTTGCGGCTGGATTAGCGACCCAAGGATTTCGACCGGTTTGTGCCATCTACTCAACAATGCTGCAGCGGGCCTACGATCCGATCATTCACGATGTTGGCGTCCAAAACCTTCCAGTGACATTTTGTATGGACCGGGCTGGACTATCTCCCCAGGACGGTCCGACTCATCATGGTCTTTTCGATATAGCTTATTTACGATGCATACCGGGTACGGTTGTGATGCAGCCCAAGGACGAAGACGAATTAGTGGACATGCTTTGGACGAGCCTTTATACATCCGATCCGACTTTTGTTCGTTATCCGCGTGGGGAGGCTTCAGGTGTGACTATAAAAGATGACCCCCAATATATTGATATTGGCAAGGCCGAGGTTCTAAGGGAGGGGAAAGAGCTTGTTTTTTGGGCTCTAGGTCCTTGGGTTCAGGAAGCTCTCAAATTAGCGGATCGATTGGAAGTTGAAGAAGGGATTTCAGCCGGTGTAGTCAATGCCAGGTTCGCTAAACCAATCGATCTTGAGCTTCTTATGCAGCACGCCAGTAAGATGGAACTGATCGTGACAATAGAAGATCATGTTTCAAAAGGAGGCTTTGGTTCCTCTGTCTTGGAAGCTCTCAATGAGTCCTCCTGTGAAATTCCTGTTGAGATTGTTGGATGGCCTGACCGTTTTGTTGATCATGGGAGTTCTGTCGGTGATCTACGTGCTGTTAACGACCTCGACAATAATTCGATCTTCAATCGTATCCTGAAGCGCTTGAACCAAATTTCTGTGCCTCGTGAAAGGGCGACATTGGCCCATTAATCGAGAATTCAGCGGTCCATTAGTGAGGGAGCTTTCGCTCTCTTAATAAGTCTCGAGAAGTGGAGTTTATCTCATGACAATCAAATGGCTGGCAGATTCAATTGGGGGATAAAGTCCTTGATAGAGAAGGAGAAGAAGGACAAGCATTCGTCCAGTGGAGGAAGAGAAGAGTATGCAGAGGTGTCGCCAGATAGTATGGCTGGCCGTAATTTGAGCTCTTTTCAATGGATCCGATACGGACCGTTCCTAGCGCAAATCGTCATTGTCCGGCGCTGCAATCTCTCTTGTACTTACTGTTCGGAATTCGATAAGACCTCGGAGCCGATAGCATCGGAAGTCTTGATCAGTCGGTTCAGAAAATTACGCCAACTAAAAACCTGGGCGGTTTGCCTAACTGGAGGAGAGCCGACGCTCCACCCTGATTTACCGGGCCTCATTAGCGAGTTGAAAGCCCTTGGTGTACGGCGGCGGCTGATGATTACTAATGGGTATCGGCTTACCGAAGAACTCATAGAATCTCTCAATGTTAGTGGGTTGACTGATATGCAGATTAGCGTCGATGGAGTAAAGCCGAATAAGATCACTGTAAAGACGCTCCAGCCACTCCGAAAGAAACTCGAACTATTAAGCAAACATGCCCGATTCAAAGTGGTGATGAGCGGTGTGATTGGAAGTGCGCCTCCTGAAGAAGCAGTAGAGGTGGTTCGATTTGCCAGGGACCGAGGTTTTGTTCCACGAATCCTCCTTATTCATGATTCTAACGGCCAATTGCGGTTAAATACGGAAGAGTTGGCAGCCTATCGAGAGGTCAAACAGATGATTGGTCCGAGGTTGGAGGATGCTGATCGTTACAGGGAAAAACTTATTCGAGACGGAGTTGCTCCATTCAAATGTCGGGCTGGAGCACGTTATCTCTACATAGACGAATTCGGAATCGTCCACTGGTGCTCTCAAACTCGGGGAATATTCTCCAAGAATTTAATGGACTATACTCATGATGACCTTCGAGAGCAGTTCCATACACCAAAATTTTGCAACAAAACCTGCACTGTGGGTTGTGTCCGTACCACTTCGGCTTTCGATGAGTGGCGAAAAATGGACTAGCGAGAACACCGTATTTACCTCCTAATGTAATTTTATTGTTACGACTTTCTCATCTGAGTTCATTAGGAACATCGCGGCTTCGAAGGACGGGGGTCCCCTGAGACCGGGTTTTACATTGTTGGAAAACCCGTAGCGCTCGCGTGAAAACAGTACAAGGCCTAGGTTGTATTTGTCATTGTCGTTCTCGTCGTGGTAGAGGGAAATAGCGTAATTTCCGTAGGGTAGTTCCTTAAAGCTGGTTTCGACCTTTCTTGAATTCGGTTTCACTACCGCTGAGCGAAGAGCTTTCCCTCTCTTGGAGAATGTCTCCTTAGAATTAAATAGACCGATCCTGAGTGTTCCTTTTTTGCTTCGCAATCCGGAGATCTGAATACTGAGTGTGCCGGAGAGCAGTTTTCCCTCTGCTAAATTCACGCCGCAGACTTGGGAATAAGAAACTAGGGCTATAGAACAGTATATCGAAGAGATCTTCCAGTTATGGGGTTGCATGGGTATTGAGGGGAAGAGGTGGATTAGTTTGAAGAGTCTTTGGATCAATTGTTCCGTTGTGCCTCTTAATTGTACTCCTTGTTGAAATGCTCTAGCCGTTCTTTGGGTCCAAATTAATTTAGTTCCTAAATCTGTTATTGATTTACAGTCAAATATTTAAGGCACTTTATGAAGTATTTTATTGGAGGGTAACTTGGCATTTTCTATGCTGGGTATAAACCCAGCGTCCGAATTTTTTCGGATTATTTCACTATAGTATATAATGATACTCATTTGAAGGTCCTACGTATTTGTCTGCGGCACGAACCGATTGACAATTGTATAGCTTTTCAATGACGCTGATGAACTTGATTTGAGGTTTACGATGCGTATTTTCACTATCCTACTCTGGCTGATCGGTATAGCATTGATGCTTGGATTGGTTGTGATTCAGGGATTCGGAAAGGTGGCCGAGGCCCTCGTTCAGTCTGGGTGGGGACTGCTTGCAATGGTAGCCTACAGTGTAATCCCATTCTCGGCCAGTGCTATTTGTTGGTGGATTTTATTGGGTGCAGCGGGACGGCCTTCATTCGTCTCCGTTTGTTGGATTCGGTGGGTGGGAACTTCCGCAAACAGTCTATTGCCAGTTGCTCAGGTGGGAGGCGAGTTGCTTAGGGTTAGATTGGCTTCTCTTAGGGGATCTCGGAGTTCCGAGGCTGGTGCGAGCGTCATCGTCGACGTGACTTTGGCGATCGCTTCTCAGTCGATTTTCGTTATTTTGGGTATAGCTTTCTTCATCTATTACTACGGATTTGGGGAAACTGCCCATGCTGCGATCGGTGGGATTTCTTTGTTTTTGTTGTGCGTTATGGGGTTCTACATTGCTCAACGCTGGGGAATGTTTTCACGCCTAGCACAACGCATTGAGAAGATCGTAAAAGTGGCAAACTGGCAGAGTGTTACAGGGGGTGCAAAGGCCTTGGATACAGCCCTAGATAAGCTCTATCAGAAAAAAAGGGATCTCTTTTATGCAGTGTTCTGGCGCATGATGGGGGTCTTTTTAGGGACTGGTCAGATTCTAATCGGTCTTCATTTTCTCGGTCATCCAATTGGTATAATCGAAGCTATAATGCTTGAAAGCATGACGCATGCGGTACGCAATGCCGTGTTTTTTATTCCTGGTGCTCTAGGTGTTCAGGAGGGTGGTTTCATGGTTCTAGGAACGGCCCTCGGCCTAGGTCCTGAAACTGGACTTGCGCTCGCTCTTTTGGTTCGAGCCCGTACCCTCCTTTTTGGAATTCCTGCGCTACTGCTATGGCAGATTGTGGAAAGTCAGCAATTATTGAGAACTAGGTCTAACTAAAAGCAGGGGTAAGATATACAGGGATTCAGCTGTTCAAAATTCGGGTGTTAATCCTCTGGATTTTCCATAGAATTGAACGGACTCTGGATAGTAAAAGAGTAGGAACAACAAAGGGAATCCAGTAAAGGCCTTTTGTTTGTCTACTTTTGTCCCTTCCCAACCCCTGCAAGGAAGTATTCAGTTGATTTCCCACTCCTTCCAACGGATACTTGTATACGGTTTTGGTTAATTCGTACCAGACTTTCCTGAAGGAGAGGTGGCTGAGTGGCCGAAAGCGCTCCCCTGCTAAGGGAGTAGGCCTCTAAAAAGGGCCTCGCGGGTTCGAATCCCGCCCTCTCCGCCAGTTTGCTTTCACAGAATTTTGACTTCAGAATAAACGGAGCAATTAGAGAAATCTTCTTAGCGCCTAGTATCCTACATTTAAAGCTAACCTGTCCAAAATCAGGGCTGGTATGAGTCCCGAGAATGTAATATAATCGAAACTAAGGTTATAGCACTCTTAAGAGAGGGAAGTGTCCCAGTCAAAACCAGATGTCAGAAAGAGGAGTAGCCCAAGGATTAAGGACGTGTATAATCGGGGGGTCCATTGCTGGGTGTGCCGCTGCGATAGAACTCGATCGCGCTGGGTGTGATGTTACAGTTTTCGAGCGCTCAACGGGTTCACTAAAGGATCGAGGTGCGGGTATCGGATTCCCATTTGCCCTCGTCGAGGCACTCCAGGAGCGTGACATTTTTGATACTAAAATGGCTATATTACCCATCAGGAGGCGAGATTTCTATACTCGCTCTGGGGGTGGAAGACGTGTTCTTTGGGAGCAAAACTTCGACATTGCTGCAACCAACTGGGATGCACTCTATCGGACTCTGCGTAAACGTGTACGTGACGATATTTATCATCAAGGTTGCGAAGTGACAGGTTTTCAGGAGAGAGAAGGGGGCACCGTAGTCGAACTAGCTTCTGGTCAAGATGCTGTCTTTGATCTTGTCGTTTGCGCCGATGGGTACATGTCGACTGGCCGGAGTATACTATACCCTGACCAAGGACTTCGATATGCTGGATACATAATGTGGCGAGGTTTGATAGATGAGCAGCTTATCAACGACGTTACGGTTCTGGAAGGGATTAATATCTTTGCTGTTACCCCTTTGGGCCATCTCATAGCTTACCTTGTCCCGGGGCGTAATGGCGAAACCGAGGTTGGACAACGGCGACTCAACTGGGGATGGTATGTTAATACGCCTGAAGTCGATTTAGCTAAATCTCTCACCGACCGAAACGGTACAATCCACGCTACTTCATTACCCGCTGGTAGTGTTTCGGATGAGAGGATTTCAGAGCTCCATGAGCAGGCTCTGAGGTTTCTGCCCGAATTTATTGCAGAAATGATTATTCGCACCGGCCGACCGTTTATACAGGCAATATTTGATGGCAATATACCGAGTTACCGAAGGGGTAATATCTGTCTGCTTGGTGATGCATCTGCTGTTGTCCGACCCCATGTTGCGGCTGGAGCTACCAAGGCACTGTATAGTGTTATGTCCCTTACAGAGATCCTTAAGGCTAATCAATCACTGGATACTGCTCTGACCTTTTGGGATGATGAGCAGCGGTTGGAAGGTGATAGGCTGGTTGCATTAGCGCAAAGAATGGGTGAAGCTTTACAGGATGGGACGAGAGATTGGGGAAGGATGAACGAAAGAGACATGAGCCGATGGTGGGAAACCGTCATAAAAGACCAGAGATGGTATGCGACAGCGGCAATATGCCGAGACGGGATAGCTGATTCATGAATCTCTTCAACGTCTTTTGTATTTTCCGGTGGATGGACTTGTTTACTGATTTAAATTATTGATGGGTAGATAGATCGAGCATTTTATTACATAAAAATGGTTGGGAAAATATGGTAACCCTGTTGATGAGGAATAAAAATGAAAGAATGGTTCGCGGGTAACGTCGCACTTGTAACTGGTAGTGCATCTGGGATAGGTCGGGCCACTGCTCTAGCCTTTGCTCGAGAGGGTGCCAAGACAGTTGTCTCCGACATGTATGAAAAAGGTGCTGGTGAGACTGTTAACATGATTGAAGACTTTGGCGGAGAGGCAACCTTCGTTAGAGCCGATGTAACGGTTTCTGACGAGGTCAAGGTTCTGATTCGCAAGACTATTGAGACCTATGGCCGACTCGATTTTGCCTTTAATAACGCAGGTATTGAGCGGGAAATTTCCAATCCAGACCAGCGACATGCTGAGGAGACTTTCCAAACGCTGATCGATACAAACCTTAAGGGGGCCTGGCTTTGTATGAAGTACCAAATCCCGCAGATGCTGGAACAAGGGTCCGGCGCAATTGTTAACAGCTCTTCAGTTGCAGGGTTGGTTGGTATACCTGATCAACCAATCTATGTGGCAAGTAAGCATGGGGTCGCCGGATTGACCAAGTCGGCCGCTGTGGAGTATGCGGGCCGGGGCATTCGTATCAATGCCGTGTGCCCGGGGCTAGTCAACACGCCGCTGATGGATCGTATCTACGCGAGCAACCCTGACTTAAAGGCGGAAGCTGATAGTTGGCAGCCGATTGGACGTGTCGGAAAGCCCGAGGAGATCGCTGAGGCTGTCATCTGGCTCTGTTCGGACAAAGCTTCATTTGTTATTGGCCATATGATGACGGTTGACGGTGGGCTTGTTGTCCAGTAGGTTCAATTACTATGCCTTATCTGGGTCTTGGAATTTTTCAAGTTAGATAGGTCCAAAGCCTCCTGGATTACAAGTATATCGAGATATGAAGTAATGTACTTGAATGTAGTAGGAACGTGCTATCATAAAGTGTGAATCATTTAATTTTTAAGGGTAGTGGAAGGACGATCAATTTGGAGTTGTTCGACCAGAGGTCCCAGTGAAAGTTCCGTGGAAATCTATATAGTTGGGGCTGGAGGCATTGGCTGCGCGGTAGGGTATGCTCTCATTTCCGGCGGGTTCGATGTAACGTTTGTCGAAGTCGATCGACGAAAACTAGAATGGGGTAGTCGTAATGGAATTGGGTTGGATAATCGTTCGTTATTATCAGCCAAGTTTGTTTGCTTCGAGGAGTGGAAGCCTTCGGATACGTGTGTTGTCATTCTTTGTACGAAATGTTTTGAGAATGCATCTATTCTTAAGCGATTACCTAAATCAGCAGGGGTGCTGCCGATCCAGAATGGATTCGATTCAGAATTAATGGAACGCAGTAACTTAGAAGGAATTGCATCATTTGTTTCCGAATGCCTTCCGGACAAGACCCAGACCCGAATTACGAGGAGAGGAGACCTCCACATTGGCCAATGGGGAGAATACAATAAGAGGGAAATTCAAGGGAAATTCATAAGGGTGTTAGACGTCCTCAAGAAGCATGGTGATTTTAATGTGAAGATTGTTCCTAATGTTCTTCCTTACAAGTACAGTAAGGTTATGTATAATGCCGCCATTAGTCCGTTGGCGGCGATGGCTGGTCTAGATAATGGTCAGCTTTTAACAATTCGAAAGGCCCGTGATTTCTTCTTTCGGATTTTGCAGGAAAACTATGGCATCCTTAAGGCTGCAGGTGTGCCTCTAGGAGTCATTGGGCCCTTCCATCCTGACACCGTGAATCGCATTCTTCATTATCCCTTTCTAGCGAAGATCCTGGCAAAGCCTTTCGCAAACTCACTACGTAACACCTACTGTTCGATGGCGGGTGATATCGAGAAAGGACGGACGGAGATTGACTTTTTTAACGGTCATTTGATCGAGCTTGCAGGAGAACGTAAAATTCCTCTCAATCGATCGATTTTTAATTTCATTAAATGCATGGAGAAGACGCAGCAGGCACCCTCTTTGGATGTGCTTGATAGGCTTATTGAGATTACACGGATTGGAATCGAAATAAGAGAATGAATCGAATTACTTGCTAGAAAGCTAATTTCGAGAGTGGCTGAAAATAAAAGGAAGGTATTGGTAACTGGAGGGGCCGGTTTTGTGGGTTCGCATCTTGTAAAGATGCTTGTGGATGAAGGCTGCGAGGTAAGAGTACTGGAGAAGCCCGGGGCTCTCACGCATCACCTGCCTTCGGATAGGGTTGAGATTGTTCATGTCGATCTTCGTGACCCTTTGGGAGTAAAAAATGCGGCAGAAGGCTGCCAAGTGGTCTTACATCTAGCGGCGAACCCTAATCTCTGGGCACGAGACTCAGAGGAGTTTGAGCAGGTCAATCACCAAGGGACTCGAAATGTGCTTTCGGCTGCGCGAAAAGCAGGAGCCGGGAGGATAGTGCATGTTTCGACTGAGTCCATACTATCTCCGAAGGGAATGAAAGGTGTCATCACTGAAGAGACTCAAACTGACTTTGAGGATATGATAGGGCCCTATTGTGAGAGTAAGTGGCTAGCTGAAGAGGCAGCCAGAGAGGCTGCGGAATCCGGCGATCCTGTAGTTATTGTCCGTCCGAGTATTCCAATTGGTCCAGGCGATCGGAACATGGGTCCTCCTTCTCGAATGATTTGCGACTTTTGCAATGGGCGAATTAAGGCCTATCTCGATGGGTATCTTAACTTTATTGATGTTAGGGATGTCGCAGCCGGAATCTGGATAGCTGCACAGAGAGGTGAAGTGGGAAGGAGCTATCTCCTGGTCCACGAGAATTGGACGATTGTCGATTTGTTTCGATATCTCTCTAAACTGGTGGATCGTCCTGCGCCCCAGCGGCGGATCCCTTATACCGTTGCGCTGACTTTTGCCTATTTTGAAGAATGGATTCGCTATCTATTCAACTCTCGAAAACTACCGATGGCCACTGTGACTGGGGTAAAGCTAACAAAGCGAATTCTACATTTTAACGGTAGTCGGTCGGCTGAAAAACTAGATTTGCCGCCCATGCGAGACTGTCGTACATCTCTCTTGGAAAGTATCAATTGGTTCAAGAATGAAGGAAAGATCCGTTAATTAGATAGGAATTAGGTGGGAGTTTAGCGGTCTAGAAAAAAGCAACCTTTCCGACTTCTTTTCACGGACAAGGTTTATCTGGATAACTGAAGGCGGTTGCTTTACGATTTAATCTTTAGGATGGAGACTTCATCGCAATTGGTTGTTTTTCTTTGGCCCGATGAATTAGATGAGTCGGTTAGACTGGATCAGCCTATACTTGGATTGCCATTAATTCGCCGGATGGTTCTCTCTGCTAAAAGAGCGGGATTTGACAACATCTGGGTGGCCGTGAGAGAGGACCGTGAGGTGACAAAAATCCTGGAGGGGACGACCGTAGAGTTTAAATCGTTGGATGCGACGTTAGATTTGGCTGGATTCAGGAGGATCGTATTCATGGTCGGGGGTGTACTCCCAGACGCCACTTGGCTCAAAACTTTGTTGGAGACACCACTGAAACCAGATCGACTCTATTGTGACACTGGGGTGGCTGCTGCTATCGAAACGAAAAAGTCATTAAAATTGTTTCCGTCGACCCGATATGGGCGAAGCGAAGAGGATCTAGGTCTTGTCTTTGATCGAGAGATTGAGACAGAATTACTTGAGGTAGACCATCAAGGTCGGACCTTGATTCCTAGTGGCGCAGGGATTGATAAGGCCGAGAGCTGGCTCCTCGAGCGATTGATCAAGAAAAGTGATTCCCTTATCGCCCGTCATTTCCATCGTCGAATCTCCTTGGCAATTTCTAGGCATCTTGTATCGACGCCAATCTCACCAAATCTGTGGACAATTTTTAGTGTTGGAATTGGGTTATCGAGTAGCCCGTATTTTCTTTCGGCACGAGCCATAGATCAATTTACTGGTGCACTTCTCTTTCTCATTCATGCGATAATTGACGGATGTGATGGGGAACTAGCGCGGCTTCGGTTTCAGGAGTCACGAATAGGTATGAAGCTCGATCTTTGGGGGGATAATTTAGTACATTCTGCTGTATTTTTTTGTATGGGGATTGGATGGTGGATTGGAAATCAGGGGAAATGGCCATTGCTCGTAACAGCTATTGCAATTGCAGGTGTGTTGTGGACGGCATGGTTAGTGTACCGAAAATCAGTGTTTTGGGCCCGGACCGAAATCCCCTCGTTTTCCTCCGTCGTTAGGACGAGATCGAGTAGAATCTCGAAAATCATGGATGCTTTAGGTAATCGGGATTTTATATATCTTATTCTGCTCCTTTCGGTTTTCGGCAAAGTCTATTGGATTCTGCCCTTGACTGCTGTGGGAAGCCCAATTTTTGCATTGGTACTCCTTTACTTGGGAAGGAGAGAGGGAGAGAAATAGAAAATGCTGCTTGATATAAACACGGTTCGACAATTCCTAGATACTAGTGTCAAATCTGGCTCCAGCTTTTGAAGAGGGAACAAATATGAAAACGTCTGTATCGGGGGGGGATGTAGAAGTAGATTTGGCAAAAGGGCTAAATTTGATTGATGCTGACGTTCACAACTATCCCAACGGGATGGAGGATCTTTTTCCCTTTCTCTCTTCGCGGTGGAGAACCTATATTGAACAATCTGGAATGCCGTTACCAGGAGTTTCTATTTACCCCAAACTCTTCGAAATGGCAGCCCGGAGGGATGCATGGCCTCCGGACGGTAAAAAACCTGGAACAAACCCAGGATTCTCGCGGGAGCAGTTAATTGAGAAATGGGGCGTTGACCTGGCTATTCTCAATCCTCTGATGGGGATTTCATCAGTATATAATATCGATCTTGCAAACGTATTGATGAGGGCGATGAACGATTGGATGTTGGAGGTATGGTTAGATTCGGACCCCCGTTGGCGAGGATCGATTGTCGTCAATAGCCATGATCCTGAGGCAGCGGGGGAGGAGATACTTCGACTAGCGGATGATTCACGTTTTGTACAGGTGCTTTTGTTGGTTAGATCCCATTCTCCCTACGGGCGCCGTGAATTTCGACCAATTTTCCGGGCGGCAGCCGAGGCTGGGTTGCCGGTTGGAATTCATTTTGGGGGAGGAGGTAATCCAATAACTGCCTGCGGGTGGCCCTCATATTACATTGAGGATCACACAAGTATGACCCAGGCCTTTGAGACTCATGTCATAAGTCTCGTTTGTGAAGGAGTGTTTGAGGAGTTACCTGATTTGCGTATCGTTCTCATAGAAGGGGGATTTGCTTGGATCCCAGCACTGATGTGGCGATTGGACAAGAATTACCGGGGACTGAGAAGCGAAGTCCCCTGGCTGCAGAAAGCTCCAAGTGAGTACATCCTTCACCACTTTCGGGCGACCACTCAGCCTATGGAAGAGCCTCCGGAACCGAGCTTCCTACCGCAGATTATGGAGATGATTGGACGGGATGATTTTTTGATGTTTGCGACAGATTATCCGCACTGGGATTTCGATTCTCCAGATCGGTCTCTTCCGTCTATCATTGACCGCAGGCTAAGAAGAAAGATTATGGTGGAGAACGCAGTTGATTTCTATGGGTTCAAATGAGTATGACGTTGGTGCGGTATCCGATTTTGAAAAAGGACGGGCCTGTCGAGTACAATTAGCCGGGAAGGCCATTGTTCTCGTTCGTAAGGAAGATTCCTTTTTCGCCCTTCGGGACGTTTGCCCTCATCAGGGAGCTTCCCTTTCGAGAGGATTCGTAAGCGGTGCTATCAAGCCATGTCTTCCGGGGGAAGAGATTGTACTTGATCGGGTCGGAGAGATCTTAATTTGTCCCTGGCACGGGTGGGAGTTTGACCTTAGAAAAGGTGAAGCGATTGCCAATCCACATCGTGGTCGGGTGAAAACTTACCCGGTGCGTGTGGAACGGAATCGAGTAGTGGTCGCAATTTATTGAGCGTCATAGCGACCTTGGGTACGAAAGCAGTATGAGTTGTTTCTAGACGAACGAGAATCTTTTCTTTGCTGAATTTGTCGTGTTGAAACGAGATGGTTTGAACATCTAAAGGGACACACTTCCGTGGTAAATAGGAGATAGAGTGTACGGCTTAACAGAAAAAACATCCAATTAATTGGTTATTGCATTACTTGAATGGAGGAGTTTCCGTCTACAAGAGAGACGAAGTCCATTACTTCTTTCCACCAGAATTCAGTCGCATCAGACGGCCAATTGTTGTGACCAGAGCGCTGGAAAATCCATTTGCGTTTGGAGGGTGAGAGACTTTCAAAGAGGCGGAAAGCATGGTGGGGGGGTATGATCTCATCATTTTCTGCGACAAGGATGGCGATGGGATTATCAAATTTCTGAAGATTTCGAATGTTGTCGTATTTGTCGCGAAGCAGCCACTTGGCAGGAAAGTACCAATAAAGAGTCTGGACTAAATCAGCGAGAGTATCCCATGGAGTTACTAGAATGACTCCATCGGCTTGGGTTAGAGGATCCGCAGCAACGGCGCTCGCAATTCCGCAACCAAGAGATTCGCCCCATAAATAGATGGGGCCTCCCAATTCGGCCTTGGCGCGTCGGACTGTTTCCTTGGCGTCGGAAACAAAGGACTTCTCGTTTAGGCTTCCATCACGTCCACCGTAGCCCGGATATTCAACCAGTAGAACATTATAACCTAGTGGGTTCAAGGCTCGAGAATAGTGCATGCGATCGGCGGCAGTTCCGGCGTTGCCGTGAAAGACCACGACTAGACCCTTGGACTTTTCTGCTGGAGTGGTTGCCAGCAGACCACGGTACAAGTTATTGTTTTTTGGCCAGAATCTGAGGCCCCCGTCCTGGACAATTTGCCGAGTAGGTTTGGGTTTCTGGTTACGGTAGATTAGGCTAGATTGGAAAAATGAAACAAGAAGAAGGATGGCACCGTAAGCGATCGCAATCCCTATCACCAGACGGAGGGCAAAATTCATTTAGAGTCGTGGACTTCACGGCCTGCCCACATTGGCGATGAAATTTGTCCTTTTGATTGTTCGTACATTGAACGAATTAGCTGATAAGTTAGATGTATTGGGGCAATTTAACTATTCTCAACGCTATTTTGCGTGTGTTAAGTGAATCACGAATTAACCCTCCAGCGATTGATGGATTCTTGGTCAAATTCAATGCCAATTCCATGTCGATCGGGTAAGTAGATTTCGCCGTTAGTTGGCCTTAGGCGGGTGTCTGGAGTAAGGAGGCGTTCGAAATTATAGATGTCCTGTTCTAAGGCAAAAAATTCGACTGTTAGGCCGTTGCTGACAGCAGCGATGAGCTGGGCATGTAGATTCGCGTGCCAGTGAGGGGCTAATGGAAGATTGAACGAGGCGGCACAATGAGCGATTTTCATATATTCCGAAATCCCTCCAAGAACAGCGGCGTCGGGTTGAAGGATATCGGCAGAATGATGTTCTATAAGCTGGCGAAATTCCCATCGGGTGGCGTGAATTTCGCCAGTGGCAACCGGAATTTCAAGGGTGCGGGCGACTTCTGCGTGCCCCTCGAAATCATCAGGTGATAGCGGTTCTTCGAGCCACCAAATATCGGCAGTTTCAACTGCACGAGCGAACCGGATTGCTTCATGGGGCCACTTCCATGCATTGTTTGCATCGAGAGCAAGGCGACCACTGGAACCGATGGTTTCACGTGCGACCTTTACGCGGGCGACATCAGTGTCAAAATCTGAACCTCCTACCTTGATTTTAAAGTCAGTGAAACCGAGATCTTGGTAAGCTGTTATCTCCTCGCGTACATTTTCAAGCAAATCACCAGGACGATAATAACCGCCAGAAGCATAGGCAGGAACTCGATCGGAACTCCCTCCGAGGAGACGGTAGAGAGGAAGTCCGGCGGATTTCGCCAAAAGGTCCCAGAGTGCGATATCAACGGCAGAGAGAGCACGAATGGCAGCTCCACGGCGACCTGAGAGTAAAACTTCTTGGTACATTTTCGACCAGAGGCGCTCAATAAGGTGAGGATCGCAGTCCAGTATCAGAGGAATAAAGACGTCCTTAACAAATGATAAGGTAGAATAGCCAGCAACTGTTCCAGCATAGGTGTAGCCGTGTCCCGTTTCTCCAGAATCAGATTCTACCGAAACAACGACGTATTCTCTTGCGCTGAGCTGCCTAGTTGAGATTGAGGTCGGCTTTTCAACGGGAATACGGACAAGGGAGGTATTAACGTGGGCGATTTTCACTAAGGGTTTGTTCAAAATTCTGTGACGTCTTCCAACCGTATTTAGAAGATAATCTTATTCCTGACTTGGCTTTCCTAAAGAATTTGACTGCGACGACTGGTAAATAAATGGAAGGGATCAAAACAAAAAATCTCCTCAACAGAAGGAGCGCACCTTTCGTTATTAAGTAACGGATGTCAAATTTGCTGTTATTTATTAGTATTCCGGTGGCATGGTGCAATGAATCTGAAGTTTGAATCGCGTGAACGCCGACAAAATATTGAACAGATGCACAGTCTCCGTAATCTGTGAACGAACCTTTAATTGGAAATACAACTTAAAATCCGGATGAACTTGTCCTGAGTATTGATCTCGGGTTTTGTTTGCTATGGATGCGTTAAGTTAGGGAGCAGTTAAAGTCGATAACTTGGCAAAATTAAGGCGATATAAGATTATAACCTTCACAAGACTTGGGCAGCTGTCAGATATCCAGGCGAGGGCTTTCTGAGATCTGCACAATACTGTTTTGTATGGACTGCCTCAGGGTTGTACTTGTCACGGGTTTCTGTATCTCTTGTAGCTATTCTATATGAGTCTTGTTCCAGATCGATTAAGTTTGCACAGCTATCCCTGAGGGATTTTCCTAGTGCCCGATATTTGAACCACGATTTAGAAAGAAACTCCAATCAAGGAGCTTATGAATAAATTCCTCCATACCCGAGTGCGTGTCAGTGATTTAGAGAAATCTATAAATTATTATTGTGATAACTTCGACTTCGTTTTGAAAAGTCGAAACGACAAGTCGCCTGCCGGAAATCAGATCGTGCACCTCGAATTGCCTGGGAATGAAACAACTCTAGAGCTAACTTATTCGCCCGACTATGAGGTAAATATACCAGATGACCTTATGCACTTAGCGATTGGAGTTCCGGACATCATAGAATATTGTGATCGCTTGGAAAAGAATGGTCTGGAGATTTGGCCTGACGGTTGGCGCGAGCAGTTCGTCTCTGGACTTAAAATGGCATTCGTGGATGATCCGGATGGATACGAGATTGAGATCCTCGAGAGTTAGACCTCCCGAGAAGCGTCAAATCTTGGTACTTCGGGTGATAGACTTTCCGTTATTGTGAACAGTAGGACTCAGCGGTCATAGATTTTGTAGAGCGCTTGAGTGCCAAAGTCTTCACCACCTTCTGATACAACTTGTTCGTAGAGTCTCTTAGCGAGGGCGAGACCTGGAAGATCAAGTTTCATGTCTTCGGCCACTTCGATCGCAATCTTCATATCCTTTATGAAGTGTTTGACGAAAAAACCGGGGTCAAAATTACCTTTGAGGAAGCGAGGAGCTAGATTACTTAGCGACCAGCTGCCAGCAGCACCGCTCTCAATGCATTGAACAACGCGTGCGGGATCAAGCCCAGATTGCTTCGCGTAGATCATCGATTCGCAAATCCCAATCATTCCTGAGGCAATAGCGATCTGGTTGCTCATTTTAGTGTGTTGGCCGGCTCCAGCCGATCCCATCAGCATGATATTTTTTCCCATGCAGTCAAAAAGAGGCTTGGCCCGGTCAAAGGCCTGCTCTTCGCCGCCAACCATTATAGAAAGACGAGCTTCGCGAGCCCCGATGTCACCTCCTGAAACTGGCGCGTCAAGCGTGTCGACTCCCTTGGCGGCTGCTGATTGCGAGATCTTTTGAGCAAGGACCGGACTTGAAGTAGTCATATCAATGAGGAGCGATCCCGAATTCGCATTTTCTACAATCCCATTTTCGCTGAGGTAGACTGATTCAACATCATTGGGAAAGCCAACGATAGTAATGACAACAGAGGAGGATGCGGCAACTTCTCCAGGAGAATTTCTCCAGACTGCACCTTTTTCAAAGAGAGAGTTTGCCCTTTCCTTGGTGCGATTATAGACGCTTACAGGGTAGCCTGCGTCGAGGAGATGGTTAGCCATGCTACGGCCCATAACTCCAGTTCCAATGAATCCTACGGTCTCGCTACTTGGCATAATTAATAGTCTCAGTTTTGGATTGTGATGTTAAAGTATAAAGATTGGAAAGAAGAAGCGGGTCTTGTTTTTTGTCAATCGTGATAAATCTAATTACTTCCCAGTATCTTGAGAAAATGGAGCATATTAACAACTTTTTCCTAATGGTGTGACTGCTTTGGCAGGGGACTGCTCCACTAGATTTCCCAATTAATCGAGTTCTTGTTGGTCAATTCGTAAATAAATCATTCGGAGGTTTAGATTTTCCGCTAGGACTGTCGTTGATCAGGAAAAGAAACTGTAGCGGTGAATAGGAGGGCGGCAATCAATGGAGAATAATATTTAAGTAATTAGTGGATGATGAATTCAAGTTAAGAGAACTAAAAAAGGAAGGGGATTAACTCCAGCTTTTCTCTTCCTGAAAGAGTTTGGCTTTTAGTATTCGGATTGAGTCAGTGCAAACGCCAAAGATTCGTCGGTTTCCTTGGATTAGAATTATTTGTGGCTGACCGTGTTGTTGAAATGCTTGGAAATGAAGCTCTGAAGGTACGATTTTAGTTCCTCAATTGAAGGAGTCATATTCTCGTAGCCTCGGTAGGCTTGATCCCCTGCGTTTTTGATTACGATCACTTCAAGCATGGCCGTTGTTTCCTTGGCGGCTTCCCGAAGCCATTCGGCTTGTTCCCTTCTTTTGTCCTGGTTTCCCACAATGACAAGAGTAGGTGGGGAAGAGCTATGAAAATAGTTTACAGGACTGGAAGCTGCATAGGCTTCTGGAATCTCGTCGACCCTGCCGCCGAGCCCCAGCTTAAGTTGGTTATATATCTTCTTATCTCCCTTTTTACCGCTGTCAGTAACGCTTTTCGCGATACGGGTAAGATCAGCAGGAGGGGCAAACGCCATGATAAAGGAAGCTGGATGAGGGGGCTTTCCATTGGCGGTCGGTTTCCCTGCCCCAATTTTGCTGTCCAGGCCAGCCAATAAGACCAAGTGCCCACCACTTGTTTCTCCGACTAGTCCGATTCGTTCAGGGTCGAGGTGATATTCGGAAGCACGTATGCTGAGCCACTTAACGGCATCTCTCGTATCCTCAACCAAGAGAGGGAAGGGAGCCTTTTTGCTCGCTTTACGATAGTCGATTGATGCGAGGGCATAACGTCCCTGAGCAACCGGCTTAAGGAAAGTTTCATTCATAAATTGGACAGCGCTAATTTCATCTCGAGTGCCTCGTCGGTAGCCGCCACCATGGACGTAAACAATAAGAGGGAATGACGATTCATTGGAATGCCCTTTGGGGAAATAGAGGTCCAGTGCGAGGGTGGTTTCTCCGACTTTCTTATAAGCAAGAGCCCGCTTAATCTCAATCCCAGCTGGAATTCTAGGGCCGGGTTCTGCTATTTCGCTACACAACGTTTCATCCGCAGTTAGGGTAACGGATATATAGAGTGTGAAAAGTAATAGAATGAGGTGTTTTCGCATTTTTATTCTGAAGTAATCTGATTATTCGGCTCATCCCCTTTCTCACGAAATCTTACAAATCCTGAATAAGGAATTCCTTTCCAACGGGGTATATTCCCAGCAGAGGTTAGGTTCCGTTTCTCCCCCAAGAGGGCTTGATCATCTGAGCCCTTAAGGATTTAAACTCCTTCGGGCGCCAAATCCGACGCCCAGGGAGCATTGCCTAGATCAACTGTCAGCATTTTATCGCCTTTGCTTGCCCAACTCCATTGTAGCCCATTGAGGTTCGGAATACCTCTGAGCATTTCATTTGTGTACGGCCTCCCGTAGACTTGGGCCAGACGCTGTCGTATCATTAGACTCGCCCAGAGCCCGACCTGGTTTTGCTGGCATAAGGGGGCGTAGTCGTTGGCAAGGATCTTCGGAAGTGGGGGCAAACCGAACTCTCCTTCGAAATAACTGTTAAGATAGCCGTAGCCAAAACGCAAATGTCGGCCGACTATGTTGGCGTGTCCCACGACAATAAAGTCGATGAGGCGGTCCTGGACCCAGGTGTGCCAATCGAGGTAGAGGTTGCCCAATGGGGGGCCAAAATAGTCGCCCGGTGGCACCCCAATTCCAAGCTCGAGGCCCCGTTCTTCGCATAACGTTCTAACTTCACGAATATACTGCGTCACAAACTCGCCGCGCAAGCGCCGCCAAGCTTCGAGGTCGAAATTCTGCGTAAGGATATCAACGCCATACCGCTCCGCGAAGGCTGAGACGATGGGTTCATTGAAGCCGTACTGATCGCCATTCACCGCGGAGAGACGATGACCTCGGGTACTTATGTAGACACCGTCCCAGGAATAGTTGTCAACCAGGTAGGCGAGCTCTTCGCGGCACTTGTAGTCGCGCACTTGATCATAGGCGTACTCGGGCACGCCCCAGTGTTTGTTCTGCCAGGTGCGATCACAGGCATAGAATTCTGGGTGTTTCGCAAAGAACTTCGACTCCCAGTAGTAGTGATTGTTGTTCCAGCTATCGACGTGGAAAGGCTGACCTTCATCAAACATGTCGATGTAGCAGAAGATCTTGATACCGGCTTCACGAGCTGCCTCACAAGCGACGACGGCGTCGTCCACCGAATGCGTTATTTCATAGCCTTCGGCTTGTGGAGCAGCCTCGCCATACTTGGACACCTTGTTGTAGGCATGTGGGTGAATATTCGCGAATTTGTCTAGCCACCGTTCCTGACGCCAGAGAACGCCGGCGAGATTATACTTCTCCTTCCATTCAATAAGTGCATCGCGAATGCGTTCGGGTGTATTTAGACGGTGTTCTTCTTGCTCCGCCTGCAAGGTGTCGCCCCAACTGCACAGCAGAAGATCGCCTTTCATCTCGTTAATGACCATTCCACTCATCTGGACCTTTATAATTAGGATACTTTCAGCACAACCTCAGCGGCACGATAGGACCGAAATCCGTTGGTAAAAAGTCTCTTTCCCATCGTGCAACCCAGCCTGTATCAGTAGGCGCTCCGTAGACAGGATAGGGTAAAAAACTGGTATTTAAGTCAAACAAATTGGGATTGCTTTCGAATTATCCGTTCCCGTTTCACTGCCTTTAAAAACCTTACGAATTACAGTTCCTATCCAGGTGCAACTTTCCGTTGTTGGGGCGTCGGACACCGTCAAGACTCTGTCCTAACATGGAACCCGTATATCCGTTTCCAGGGGGTAATTGTCTTGTGAGAGCTACTGCGTCCCATCCTAGCCTGCTACGGATTCTGGCATATTTTCGATACGCGTCAGCCAGTATCCGGTGTCGAAGGTTTCATCCCCGGTGAGGAAGCGCCAAAACTTGATCCGGTTGACAATTTCCAGCTGGCCGTCCGCGAACTCGAACCATGACTCTTTCTTACCTAGGATGCGTTTGATCTCCGATCTGATTTTTTCCCCACCTGAGTTCTGTTGATCAATATCACTCACATCCCATAGGCGCTTTTGGCGAACCTTAGGATTCAGCCGCAGCTTGAACATATATCGGATGCGATTTGTCTCATTGCGTCCTCCTCCGTGCCAGATGCCGTGATGCAGTGCAAACACTGTTCCTGCCTTTCCATGCATCTTCTCCTGCCCCAGGAAGTTCTGGTAGCGTGCGATGTCGGAACAGTTGATTCTTCGGAAGTGGCTGCCGGGTATCAGCATCGTTCCTCCCATTTCTGGTGGCACATCATGCGGAAAATAGAGTAGTTGGATATCGAAATGCATCCGGGTGTCGATGATGGCGTCACCGTGAATGCTTTGTGCTATCACTTGCCTGGGTTCCCGCGTGTGGATAGAATGGTGGTCGTACTCGCAACCGGGGCCTACTAAGCTTTCAATGATTCCTTGGATCTGCGGCAGCCGAATGATTTCGCCAATGGCGGAGGGGGCAGGAAAACACTCCGATAGCGGCGTGCCGGCCGCCAGGCGCTGGGGATTAGATTCGGCCATTTCCTCGTGCGCGGCTGTGTTCAAATCGGCCGGAACCAATTTATCAAAGCGAAGCACGCCGAGGGCGGCGAAGCGTGCCATTTGCTGCGAGTCCAAGAGGTGATTTCTCATACTTTTAGCTTTCTTCAAGTTTCTCGAAGATGTATTCAAATTGCATGAACGAAGTCGAGTATTCTGCCCCGGGAGCAGACGGAATCAGTTGCGGGAATTGAATGACACGCCATCCGTCTAACAAAGCATCCAATCCCGATTCATAGGGTGGGGAATCACTGTCTCCGTATGTCGGGTGTGATTTGCCGGTTCCGTCGTATTGCGTCCAGGCCAGAACCTTGCTGTCGAGGGCCGAATTGTCGAGGTAGAGGATCAAAATCTTCTGTCTTCGATTTCCCATTGGCGCACTACACTCTAATCCTGCGCAACCGACGGAGAATGTCAACATATGGCGAAGATGCTAACTGAAGAGGCTGTTAGCCGTTTGCTTCTTATCCAATCCTTTCGTACTCAGCATAAGATGCTTCCGCAATTGCCCCGACCCAAGACATTCCATCAGATCCGCTAGCTCGATTTCTATTGGCATATCTTGTCGCACAGCTGGCCACTAATCAAATGTTAGCAGGTGTTAAACGTTTTCGAAGGTCCGGATGCCCTGCAATTCTCTCTATATTGCTATTCTGAATTATTCTACAAGCTGTCTTTAGACTCCTCAGCCAGTTCTTTGGGCTCCTTCTTGGCTTGGATGAGTCTCGTTATGGACTCGTTGATCTGATCAAAGGTGTAGTCAGAATAGGAGAGAGAGACGCGTTTCATGAGGTCGTTGAGCTGGCTCTTGGAATTTGCTGTTGAATAAAAAATAAAAACAGGTCTCAGATCAGTCATCCCTGGCACATCCGGCTTGTCGGAGGTTTCGAAGTCAGCGATTCCCGTATCAGGCCCTTCTTCGGATTTCAAAGTTTCGACAGGCTCGGGTGACCCCGGGGCCTCTGTTTTTCCTATGAATCCGGCCGGGTTACGGCCAATTCGGAACGAAAAGGTTTCACCACCAAAGAGAAAAAACTCGATATGTTGGGAGTTTTCAAAGGCTGCCAGAGCGTCTGGATTATCGGGTTCCTTTACGTCTGAGAATCTGGCATTTATGAGGGTGCGAATGAGATCTTTGGCCGCTGAGTCATTAATTTCCTGGTCCTGAGCGATGTTCTCAGAGGAAAAAATAGAATCATGTGTCGCGCGGGCAATAGAAAGGAATCTATCTTCTCCGGGGTAATCTAGTTTTACGACCTCGACGTGATTCGGTTTGATGTCGAGGAGTTTCTTTTGGGCCCAGTTTTTCTCATCGGTGTCGATGTATAAGCTGATATCGGACAAGTAGGCTGCATCATAATCTTGGACTTTAACGAAGCGGCCTCCAGCGTTATTCCCTTTTCCAGTGATAAGCGACCAGATATTCTCACCCTCGGCAGATATGAACCGAACCGTATTCTCATTGAATTCAAGTTGCTTCATTCGTTCCGGATTTCGTGTTACTAGTCGAATAAATTTTGCGTTGAGGAGAGAACTAACAAAAGATTTTAGTTTGTTAAAATCTACAGGGAATTGGTGATATTCGGGAAGAATCCAGATGTTATCTTCCAGCTTAAGATGCACTTTGTTTTCTAAATCGGAATCACCGAGTAAGATCTCACTGGTTAACTCTATGGTTTTATGTGCAACTAAATTCTCTCCGACCGGTTTCTCCTTCGTCTTTAATTGGGATTGTGATCGATCGATCCATAATGCAAGTGCGGCGAGTGTACCGAGGATCGCAATAGCTAGACAAATACGTTTCAATCTCATCCGTATTCAGTTCTTTTGTCGTTTGTTGCGTTTGCCGAAAAAGTTTAGACCAAAAATACAGATCAGTACTGGAACGGTGAGGAGGTTGAAGAGAGCAAGCCGACGGTCTAGACTCTCGATTTTCTCCCGAAGTCTCTTTCGAATTTGACGGAGGGCAGCACGTTTGTCGGCTTCTTCTTTACGATATCTTACGATAGCGTTTCTAACTTCTTGTGTTGCGACCAACTTTCCTCTTTCGGCTTGATCATTCTGTAGATTTCGCAACTGATCTTGAATTTCGTTAAGTTCATTTTGGATAGATTCATACTTATCCTGGTAACTCATCTGCGCCTTGATCTCGAGGTTCCGAACGACCGTGAACGGTCGAATTGCTGTTCCCTTCCCTCGGAGTGAAATTAGGTCTTCGCTTCCCGAGAGAAGCTCGAGAACATTGGTAACAAAGTTGAGATTATCATTGAGAGGCCTGAGCGCGGATAGACCAAAGAAATTAAGACGGCGAACACTGTATTGATCAGCCAGGAAGTCTGTATCTGCGATGATGGCTACGGTACTCGTAAGTTCAGATTCCTTGAAAGATGTTTCACTATCCTCGTCGGGAAGCATAAGGGAAGGGTTATCTCTCTCCTCAGCAGACTCAATTTCTTCGTCTTTTTTAGGCTTCCCCTCCGGGAAGGCGGATTTAAAGTTTCCGCGAACAATTCCTGCCAGGGTGTGTCTAATTCCGGTGGGCTTAAGTTGTCGGAACACCTCATCTGGTCCGCCAAAGGTAAGTATACTCTTAGTGAGTGAGCCGCTTTGATTAGAGCTGGTCAACAGAGGAGTAAGCTCATTATCCGAACCCTCCACGATTCTGAAACTTCCGGTCTCGACCAGAAGGACGGAATTGAGTTGAGCGGTAGCCGGAGTGTCGGAATTGAAGGAGTCAATGAGTAGCCACGCAGGATAGCGTATTTGACTGGCTCCAGCGGCAACGGTCGCTGCGTATTTAAGATCTCCTACGAAGAAGAGGGGATCAAATTCGATACCCCAACTGTCGAAAAGTTCAGAAAGATCGCTAGAAGTGAGATTTATTCCCCGCATCATCGCCTGTTGCCCCACTTGTGATTTCTGTATATCCGATGAGGGGTCAATGGCGATAAATGCAGGTCGACTAGAGAGGACAAATTGATCAATAGCGTATAGTAGTAAGTCGGAAAGATTCTGGGGATGGATAATTGCTAGCAGGTCGATATCATCTGGAATTCTATCGGCGGAAGTCTCGATCTGTTGGATCTCAAAGCTAGTTCGGAGTTCTTCGATGAAGACCCAATCCTGTGGCATTTGCTGACCAGGAGGCATCATACCCGGAACAAGCTGGCTGATTACGGGGAGTCCAGAAACAACACCGAGCTTGGGCAGTTCGTATTGCTGGACGTGATGGATTTTTCGGGAGATGTCGTATTCGAGTAAAGATTCGCGAGCGGGATCAAAGAAGGCTATCGTCTCTTCCTGGTCGGCGTGAATCACCAAGAGTCCGAAAAAGACACTTCCCCCGCTAGAAATCAGCTGGTTAGTGATGCCTGATCGTATTGCGGCCTCCTCTTCCTCCGTGTCTTGTTTCGGATCGATAACAGAAAGCTCGATTTTTCCGCCAGCAGCGTTCTCGTATTGTTGAAGGAGTGTTTCCACTCGAGTTGCGAAATCCTTGAGGTATTTGGGGACGTCTTCTACGCTGCGGCTGAAATAGAATTCGAGAGTTATTGGCTCTTCGATTTGCTCGAGAAGGGAGCGGCTACCATCGGACAGGGTATATATGTTGTCCTCGGTAAAGTCTAGTTGTCCAGGCATGAAATTCCCGATGACAGTTATGAGAGTAAGGCCGATCAAAAGGAGAAAAAAGGCGACCCACTTGGATTTCATTCTCATAGTAAGTGATCAACTCAACGTTCTAGTACCAGCACATTTACGAAAAGGGAAAAACCCATAACGGAAAGGAAAAATAGGGTATCACGCACCGTAACGAGTCCTTTCACCATTGGTTCAAAATGAGTCAGAAAACTGAAACTAGAAAAGCTGTCTACAAGCCAGACAGGAAATCTAGCTGCCAGCATCAAGTCATTAAAAACGCTCCAACCTAGGAAAACTAGGATGAGACAAGTGATTACACTTAGAACAAAGCTTATAACCTGATTCTTGGTTAGGGCAGAAGTTAATGAGCAGATGCTGAGATAACTTCCCGCCATTAAGATAGTACCGAAATAGCCGGTAAAAATTGGGCCCCAATCTGGGTCGCCAAGATAGCCTACGGTCAGAGGCATAGTAAAGCTGAGGACGACCGCGAGACTGATGAAGGCCCAGCCAGCGAGGAACTTACCAAATACGGCTTGAGTAACAGACAAGGGGAGAGTAAAGAGCAGTTCCCAGGTTCCGGAACGTTTCTCTTCCGCCCAGAGACGCATGCCGACGGCTGGGATCAGAAAAAGAAAGATCCATGGTTGAATATAGAAATAACTAAGGAGACTGGCGCTATTAGTTTCAAAAAAACTCCCCACGAACCAGGAAAGACCAACGGATGCGATGAGAAAGACAATAAGGAAGACATAGGCTACGGGTGACCGAAAATAGCCCAGGAATTCTCGTTTTAGGACCGTAAATATGATACGCATTTGCTCTTACTATAATTTGTGTTCAAGGCAGAGACAAATTCAATTACTGTGTGTTAGATTCCAAAATACATCTTCAAGGCGGATGGGGGTTTTTTCTATATTTTTAAGTTCCCAATTCTTTTCCTGCGCCATTCGGAGAACGAGGGAATCTATTGACCTGCCATCAGATGGCACTAAGAGAATGGCTCCATTTTTTTCGTGTACCTCCTCAATTTCCGGAAGTTCATCCAGTTCCTTCCTGATTTCTATAGATGATTGGCCTTCTGCGATGTTTAGTTGAACGGCGTTGTATCTTGGATGGCGCTGCCGAAATTCCTCTGGTTTTTCATCCACAATAATTGCACCCCGCGTAATGATGACGACGCGATTACACATTGCCTGGACTTCCTCAAGTATATGAGTGGATAAGATGATAGCCTTCTCCTCCGCCATCGATGCAATTAATCGTCTAACTTCTTGTTTTTGGTTTGGATCTAGACCATCGGTTGGTTCATCCATAATAAGATAGGGTGGGTCGTGAATAACTGCCTGGGCCAGCCCGACTCGCTGACGAAAGCCCTTGCTTAGTGTTTCGATTGGCTGATTTCTAACCTCTCCAAGGTGGCAGATCTGGACGACTCGATCGATTCGGCGGGCTTTTTCAGTTGATGCGCGATATCCCCGAAGCTCGGCAATGAATCCGAGGAATTCCAAGACAGTCATCTCCTGATAAACTGGTCCGCTTTCAGGAAGATAACCAAATAGTCTCTTAGCCGAGATTGGATCTTTGTGTATATCAAATCCCCCCACTCTAGCCGTGCCAGAAGTAGGTGAAAGAAAGCCCGTGATCATCTTCATGGTGGTGGACTTCCCGGCGCCGTTGGGTCCCAGGAAACCCAGAATGTCTCCCTTTTTAACGCTGAACGTAACATCATCGACGGCACGTATCAGCCCGAAATCTTTTACCAAATGATCTGATTCAATCACTGTGTTTCTGTTTTTTCGTGGTTAGCCGAAAAAGAATTAGTTCCTTTGTCAAAAAATGGATTGGGTGAAGATATTTCTTCAATTTCGTGATGAAAAAATGGTGATTTCTTCTGTGTCAATCTTGTATTTAGACTGAAAGGAAAGTTGTATCCGAAAGAATTTTCACTCTTTTAGCGAAGGTTCATTAAAAAAGGTTGGCCAAAGACGTTTGGCACATAGCAAATTAGACGTATTTTAACTTAACAGGCGGATAGTCCAAAAAGAGATTATACATAACTATCGGGTCCGGATGGAAATGTACAGAATTGTGTTTGTCTAGATTTTCCGCATCCTCTACTTTGATTTTTTGAGTTTTCAACAAGCAATACTGGCTTAATAATTTGTGGACTGTCTGATCAAGTGGAAAGAGAAAGAGGCAAAGAAAGGGAAAATCCATGTCGCTTCCTAATGACTTCGATAATATTCCGCGAATTTGCGTTGCACAGTTACCAACTCCAGTTCATGGGCTTCCACGCTTAAGTAAATCTCTCTTGGGACCAAGAATTTTAGTTAAACGCGACGATCAGACGGGTTTAGCGACTGGAGGAAATAAGGCCCGAAAACTTGAATACCTGGTAGCGGATGCGATTGCGAAGGGTTCTGATACGTTACTGACTGCAGGTGCTCCTCAATCCAATCACTGTCGTCAGACGGCGGCTGTGGCTGCACTTAAAGGATTAAATTGTGACTTGATTTTAGGAGGGGAAGAACCCGAAATATGGAATGGGAACCTTCTCTTAGATCGGCTTTTGGGTGCTCGGGCACACTTTACGGAAAAGGAGAAACGAAGTGTAAAAATGGATGAGATTGCGGCGGATCTAAAAAAGCAAGGACGGCGGCCGTATGTGATTCCGATTGGTGGATCGAACGGTGTGGGTGCATTGGGATATGTCCGGGCAATGGTTGAATTGCAAGGGCAGCTTAAGCAATTAGGTGAAAAGGTCGATCGGATTGTATTTGGATCCAGTTCTGGGGGCACTCAGGCCGGGATGGCCCTGGGTGCTCGGATTGCGGGATTCTCTGGTCAGGTTCTGGGGATCAGTGTGGACCAAGAGAAGTTGGATGACCTTCCTTATCAAAGAGAGTTAGCAGAAATCTCTAATGAGTCAGCGAAGCTAATTGGAAGCGAGGAGCAATTCGGTCCGACGGACTATGAACTGAGTTACGATTATCTTGGAGGCGGTTATGGAGTCGTGGGTGACATGGAGAGGGAAGCGATCCAGCTTTGCGCCGGAACGGAAGGCTTGCTGCTCGATCCGGTTTATACGGGAAGAGCATTTGGCGGGATGATTGATCTGATACGCAAAAGTTACATTTCATCGGATGAAACGGTGTTGTTCTGGCATACTGGAGGGACTTCCGCCTTATTTGGTTATGCGGGAGAAATATAGTGAGGTGATATAGGGAAGGGAAAGTGCAGCCGTTGGCTACGCAACATCTGGTGGTCTGAGTAAGTTATTAAAACTATTTAAAAGAATGGAAAGAGCTGAACTAATCATCGTTGGCGGTGGAATTGTGGGGCTGGCGACAGGATACAATTTCCAGAGGAGGTATCCGGATAAGAAGGTTATCATATTGGAGAAAGAAGGAGAACTGGCGCGACATCAGACGGGCCATAATTCAGGAGTTCTCCACTCTGGAATCTACTATCGGCCGGGTTCGCTCAAGGCAGAGAACTGTCGATTTGGGAAGTTGGCAATGGAAGAATTCTGCCGCAGTGAGGGTGTCTCTTTTGAAATCTGCGGAAAGGTTATCGTAGCGGTTGACGATAGTGAACTGGGAAGGTTAGATGGGATATACGAGAGGGGGCAAGCCAACGGGGTAAAGTGTGAACTAATTGGGCCAGAGAGATTGAGAGAAATCGAGCCTTATGCTGCGGGGATTAAAGCAATCCATGTGCCGGAGGCAGGAATTATTGACTTTGTTGAGGTTTGCGAGCGCCTTGGTGGGCGAATTCTTGAGAATGAGGGAGAAATTCATAAAAACACGCGGGTGGTTGGGTTGAAGCGAAATTCAGATGAGATCATTGTGGAAACGACGAGAGGGGAATTCGCTTCAAGATTCTTAGTAAATTGTGCTGGCCTTCACTCGGACCGAGTCACATCTATGAGTGAAAGCGCGAAAGTGAAGATTGTACCGTTTAGGGGAGAGTACTTCAAGTTGAGAAAGGAAGCCTACCATTTATGCAGGAATTTAATCTACCCGGTACCGGATCCCCGATTCCCTTTCTTGGGAGTTCACTTTACCCGAATGATCGACGGAGCTGTTGAATGTGGACCAAACGCTGTCCTTGCTTTTGCACGTGAGGGTTACAAGAAAATAGACTTCAATGCCTTTGATCTTTTCGAAACTCTGAGCTATCCCGCGTTTTGGAAAGTAGCGACGCGATACTGGCGGACTGCGTTAGGTGAAATCCACCGTTCTCTGAGCAAAAAAGCTTTTGTGAAGGCTCTACAGCGGCTAGTACCTGATATCCGTGCGGATCAGATCTATCCAGCACCAAGCGGAATTCGGGCTCAGGCGCTTGCCTCTGACGGGGAATTGGTTGATGATTTTTTTATTCAAGGGAATAAACAAGTGCTTAATGTTTGCAACGCACCTTCTCCAGCTGCTACTGCATCACTTAATATAGGGAAATTAATCGTGAACAGACTAGCTGCACGGACAGACTGATTCTTGAATAACTAAAGTACAGCGCGCACAGAAAGGATAGTAGGAAAATGAATATTACCTCATGGCCTCTAATTGGAACCGTAATCATTGTTGGTGTTATCCTCCTGATTGGTTCGAGACTGATTGTAACTGTGGAAGCGGGCCACGTTGGAGTGGCGGCATTATTTGGAGAAGTCCAGGATAGGCCCTACGAGGAAGGTCTCCATTTTCCAGTTAACCCTCTCTATAAGTGGATGTTTTTTGACACTCGTCAAAAGACACTTAAGGAGACTGCGAGCGTTCCTTCCCAGGATCAGCTTCAGACAAGAATTGATGCCAGCGTACAATACAGGATCATTGGTGGGATGGCCCCAAGCATTCTCAAGGAAACTGGTTCCATTGGAGAAGCGGTGACAGTTCACTTGCTACCCACACTTCGCTCCTTACTGCGCGAGCAGGGGAAAACGATCAAGCGTGCTGAAGACTTTTTTCTAGAAGATACCCAAGAACAATTACAAGCATCTTTGGAAGTGGCTCTTAAGGATTACCTAACCGCGAAGGGTATTGAAGTCCAAGCGGTACTGATTCGTGATATCAATTTACCGGTTGCCATAACAAGGGGAATCGAAGCGAAGAAAACACGTGAACAGGAGGTAGAGAAGCAGAAGGCAGAGTTGGAACGAGTGAGAATCGAAATGAATCAAAAGGTCGTTGCGGCCGAGGCTTCGCGAGCAGCAGCTGAGGAGGAAGCAGAGCAAAGGAGGGTTCTGGCAGATGCTCAAGCCTATGAGATCAACAAAATTAATGAAGCGATCGCTTCTAATCCCGCCTATTTGCAGCTTCAAGCTCTTGAGGCTCTAAAGGAAATTAGCGAGGATCCCTCGACAAAATTATATTTTCTAGATGGTGATAGTCCGATGCCGCTTCCATTGATGAACATAGGTGATCCGCTGCTTGCAAAGTAGGAGGTTGATCTCCGAGATCGTAATCTCGGGTGTAAAGTTGACCAGAGGTATGATGTGTTTGTATAGCAGCTCGAAAAGAGATTTTCGGTTTCTAAAACCATCTCCAAGATGGCAGTTCTGAATTCAGGTTTGCTATTTGAATCACGTTTTTCGTGTCATATTCCTATACGATACAATTTCCCCACATTAAATTGGCCTGTGATGGAAACATTTTCTGACATTTGAAAATGGTTATCGGCCTAACAGGAGGCATTGGATGCGGAAAATCAACCGCGCTTGCAGGCTTCGAGTCCGAAGGGGCGAAAACGGTGGATTCTGATGCTGTTGTGAAGGAGTTGCTTGACGGGGACAAATTGGTAAGGAGTGCTCTTAGAGATCGGTTTGGCGAAAGAATCTTCGGAAGACGGGGAAAGGTTGACAGGAAGCACCTTGCTAGTATTGTATTTGGCGGTGCGGGGGATCTTGAATGGTTAGAAACCCTCCTTCATCCCTTAGTTAGGAAGCACTGGGAATTAAATGTTCGGGCAATGCCCAGGGTTCTTTGGGTTGTAGAGATCCCTCTTTTGTTCGAAAAAAACCTTGAAAAACTATTTGATTTTACTGTTTGTGTATCGGCAAGCCAGTCTTTGCAGTTAGCGAGATTGAGGGCTAAAGGGTTTACCGACGAGCAGGTAAAGCTGCGGATTGATCGACAGTTGCCCTTGAGAGAGAAACTCAATCGTTCAGATTTCGTATTGTCCAATAATGGACCAGTTAAATTTTTACTAGAGCAAGTCTCAGTACTGAAGGCAGAATTTTTCCTTTGTTGAGTAATCCCAAACTTGGGCGAATCCATTAAAAGGAGATTCTAAAAAGAGTGCAGTAGGATATGCCTACTGCGACGTTACTATGTCGAATAACGAAGAAAGCAACAAAGAGGAAGTTGTCCTCGAATCCGATTCTGGAAGGAATGTAATCTCAACGAATACTCCTTCCGAGGAGCCCGTTATAAGTGATCAGAAAGGAGAACAACGCGAAAATCACAGGAGGCTAGGTGGAGATACAGCGAAGGGTCGTAGAAATACGAATGAGGGAAACAGAAGAGGATCACGAGGGCAGTCAGGAGAAAGGAGATCGCCTAATAACCGGTCGTTGATGCCAAGAAAGAAGCAAAAGAGGAAGCCTCGCGGACGTCCGCAGCGCGGCCTGCAAGAGATTGAAAATGGGATTGGAACAAATATTGGCAATCTGACCGGATATGACTTCCTAAGCAACCTGGAAGAGATGGAAATCTTGTCACAGGAGCATTCGACCGGGGGGAGTCCACTTCTGGTGACTCCACTTTTGAACATGTCTCTTGTGGAATTGGTGGAGGAGGCTAAGGCACTTGGAGTTTCGACAAATGGAGTTCCCAATCGGAACATGCTGATCGATGAGGTGATTCGAACAGGGTTCGAGCGCCGAGTGCCAATTGTGATGAGAGGAGTATTAGAGATTACGGATCAGGGATTTGGGCTGATTGTCTTCGAAAATGATAACTATCGTATACGGCCCTACAGTGCCTTTGTGTCAGCTGGCTTAATTAAGCAATATGGGCTGAAAAGAGGACAGATCCTAGATACCCAAGTGCATCCCCATCGGGAAGGGGAGAGCTGCCCTTTCGTCATCAAGTTAATCTCGGTTATGGATGATGCAATGGCGAAAAATCAGGGGGTAGCGCCGTTTGAGGACCTGATCCCCTATTATCCGCTTGAGCGCATTCTTCTGGAGAGTAATTCCGATGTAGGCTGGGACAACCTCTCAATGCGTATCGTTGATTTACTGACTCCGATCGGCTTGGGGCAAAGGGGGCTTATCGTTGCACCACCGAGGACTGGGAAAACAGTACTCCTTCAATGTATTGCGAATGCCATCGCATTGAACAACCCGGATGTTCACCTTATTGTCCTACTCGTTGATGAGCGGCCAGAGGAGGTCACGGATTTTAAGCGGCAGGTTGTAGGCGAGGTTGTGAGCTCGACTTTCGATCAATCGGCCGAGAGCCACGTGCATGCTGCAGAGATGGTGATCGAAAAATCCCGGAGAATGGTGGAAGATTCGCGAGATGTCGTTGTTCTGCTCGATTCTATTACCCGGCTGGCGAGAGCATACAATACTCTTCGCCCCAGTAGTGGTAAAATTCTCTCGGGAGGAGTGGAAGCGAGTGCACTCCAAAAGCCAAAAAGATTTTTTGGCTCGGCTCGTAATATCGAAGGAGGAGGGAGTTTGACCATTATTGGAACCGCCTTGATTGAGACCGGCAGTCGGATGGACGAAGTGATATTTGAGGAATTCAAAGGAACCGGGAATATGGAGCTGCATTTGGATCGGGCTTTGGTCGACAAACGGATGTATCCAGCAATTAATTTGGAACGAAGTGGGACGCGAAAGGAGGAGCTTCTCTATCATCTGGATGAGATGAATAAAATCTATTCTTTGCGTCGAGTAATGAAGGGGGTTCCTTCCACAGAGGCTATGGAGATGCTTATCCAACGAGTTAAGAAGACGAAGACCAATGCAGAATTTCTAATGGGACTAAACCGATAGGGACAAATGGAGCGCATCCTTGAGGCTTTAAGGGATTAGATCTCACCTGAAGAAAAGCAACCTGAGTGGGTTTGTTAAGTGGCCCTTTCCGAATCGGTAGATGGCCGACACTTCACTTACAGAGTCACTAACAAGGTCCTTTACTGTCTCTTGAGCAATGCTCTCCGTGTATCTCTGTTTCCTGGCCATTCTGTTTACTCATACCGTGCAGGGTTCGTTGCTCTAAGTAGTCTTTTGGAGTATCGATGTCATTTATCAGGCCTGAGTCTTGAGATGGAAATGGAAGAATAAGGTGCTTATAGGCTTCAAGGGCTTCTTTTAGGTGAATAAAGTTCCGAGAAGCCATAGAGCGAGCGGTTGATAGGGGCAAAATTACAGGGTGACAGCGTTTCTCCTTATATTGAGGCTGGCAGATAGATTCAGGGTTCTTCCTGGAAAATTGGGTGAGTTGAAAAATAGTAGCCTTTCTAATCTGTGGCTGATCGCCGAGAACAATAGCGATGTGTGTGATCCGGTTAGACCATCCTTTCCAACGGATCGCACAAAGTACTGAACTGTACATTTCTGGCGAGATCTTCGGATTCTCAATCCAATTTGGTGAGGGAATTGCATTCCGTTCGAGTTCATTCCTTACGGCAGAATTACCCCTAGTGTAAACAGCTGTGATTTGTGACGTTGGAAGAGTTCTATAGAGTGTGATCAGATGGCCAAGAATCGTCGAATTACACCAGGGCAAGAGGAGTTTCTGTTTGCCCATCCGTGTTGATTGTCCGGCGGCAAGAATAGCGACCCCTAGATGGTTATTATGCTCCTTGTTTGATTTGGGTTCGGGTGTCATCGAGTTCGACGGTTATTACCGAAAACCCTGGGATTGCACCGTTTGTTAAACGCGTACGAGCAAAAGTCTAATCTGAGGTCGGTCGGTTTGTAATACCATCTCCCAAGACAATCCAAAACAAACGTGCCTGGATTTCCGAAAGCCTGCCCCTAGGAATCCGACTGAATGGCTTGATCGATTTTTTCTAGAATCGCTTCTTTACTAGTAAAACCGACAATCTGCTCTTTTACCTCACCGCTGTTGAAAATTAACATAGTAGGTATAGCTTGAATTTCAAAGCGACTGGCTAGGGTAGTGCTATGATCTACGTTAACTTTCCCTATTTTAACCAATTCCGATCTTTCTTTTGCTACTTCCTCAAGAACCGGTGCAATCATTTTACAAGGACCACACCATTCTGCCCAGAAATCGACAAGCACCGGAATCTCAGAATTCCCAACCTGCTCTTCAAAATTAGCTTCAGTTATTTCGACTGTATTACTGCTCATTGTTTTTCGTAAAATATGCTTCTCAATATATTAGACTGTACAAGGCAAAACCTCTTTTCGTGGGTTTCCATTGGACATTAAAAATGGAAGAATGCGGGAATGAGGATTCCTTGCCAACTGAACCCTAAAGTGTACTGTGTGTTCCGTCGCAGTGAGGATTATCGGAGGAGAGCTTGCAGCCGCAGAAGGCCACGACTTTCGGCTCATCGATAACAACTTCAATTGGCGAGAACTCGGTTCCTTTGTGAGCCCCATCGCAGAAAGGTTGTTTATTGGAGTAGCCGCAGCGGCACCAATAATAGGTGCCGGGGTCCATTTTTTGAACGAAAGGCCTGGTCTGAGCAATTTTTGGTTCTGACATTTTTTCGCCTTTTTTTAGATCTGGTTTTGGTAGGCAGGTCCTAGGGTTCGGATCTACAGTGGCAAGGGAATTTCAGTTGTTACTTACTCTAACCACAATTTATGGTACTAATGCATACAATCCTGAGGGAAGTCGGACAAGAATAAAGTGTGTTTAGGGCATTCATTTCTGTTTCGGTCTAAGGCGGTTATGCTTCTGAAGAATCTCTTTAAGACGTTTGTGGGGAAGGGCGATAATCCTGTGATTATCCCTTCCTTCCATAGTCTCTGCGGCCACAAGGGCATTGATGATAGCCTCTTCTGTAGCTTGAACTGTCGCAGTAAATAATGGGTTCAAAAGTCTATTAGGTACCATATCTGCCGATTCCAGCGAGGAATTCTTCAGTTTATGAATTGGCTTGATGGAGAAGGCGATAAAGAAATCCCCGGATCCATTAGCCGAAGTGCTTCCAGTTCGGGCGAGTCCAAGCGATGCTCTCCGAGCTACCCGCTTGAGTTGATGAGGAAGAAGGGGTGCATCGGTTGCGATAACGATAATGATCGAACTGTTTTGCTGGGGAGGCTTCGGGTTGGACCTCTTTTTGAAAGTATATTCAGAAATTTCCCGTCCCACAGGTATCCCAGCGATGAGAAGCTGTCCACGTCTGCCACAATTCGCTTGGACCAGAACCCCAACTGTATAGAACTCTTTTTCAACCTTAAAAATTCGGGACGAAGTTCCAATACCTCCCTTAAATTCGTAAGAAACCATACCGGTTCCCCCGCCCACATTCCCCTCGGCAACAGGCCCCCCTCGAGCCGATTCAAGTGCTTCGTAGACGTGTCGCTCTCTAACGTGAAACCCATTTATATCATTGAGGTGTCCATCCCAAGTCTCCGCGACTACTGGAAGGGACCACCAGTATCCAGTCGAGTCTGGCCCCGCTTGCCGAGTACGCCAGGAGATTACCGAATGATGAGTCATGCCAACGCTGTGGGTGTTAGTGATGAGGATGGGACCTTCCAGAAAGCCCGACTCTTCCACCCATGCTGCCCCTGTTACTTCCCCATTTCCATTTAGAGCAGAAATTCCGGCAAAAACTGGTTCCGTTAAAGTTATAGATCCTAACGGAAAAATTGCCGTAACTCCTGTACGCACGGGCCCCTTGCCTACTCTCAGCTGTCCTTGACCTTTCACGATCGTGCTGTGACCTACGGTCACGCCGCTGACGTCGGTAATAGCGTTCAAACTTCCGGGATTCCCTTCAAAAGGTATCCCAATATCTCTTGCCTTTGAAAGAAGCCGACCGTTGGCGAGGACAAGGATAAGGAGAATAAAGGCCCAGCTTTTATATTTGTATAATCGAAGATTGGAGCTTTGTCGGAATCTCATTATATGTCCGTGATGGGTTCTATCCTATCTGATACGTCCAGGACGGTTGGACTCAATCACAACTAATAGATGCAAAACACAATGCAAGGATGGAGATATTCCATGTTTTTCGAGATTATGGTTATATTTTCTTCAGTCGGGATATTGTCGATCATGCTATTTCTCTCTTCATAAAGGTACGTTGTCTGCTCGGAATAGGGTAGTGAATAGAATAATTGCAGGCAGATTGGATCAGCTGATAGCCAGTTCATTTTGAATCAAATTATTTCTGGAGCAACAAAACGGATGATAGTGTGTTCTGTTTGCAGTTTGCATATTGAAATTTGTGAAGTTGTTCCTTACGAGAACTGAAATTTAACAATAATGTCGGCTCTTTCGCCTATGAATGTAGATTTTTAAATAATTGTCGGGTGTAGTTCTTTTTTTAACAACATTCTCGTGTTTTAGCCTTCTAAAAATATGGCATGATTATGCTAGGAGTACGTTAGATTTTTTGATTCGATAAAGATTAAAATATGAATTCCCTATAGGTAGATTGCTTGTGTAATGCGAAGGACGCGAATTATTGATGCTCTGAGAAGTGACTCAGAAATCGACTCAGTATTGATACAAGGCTGGGTGCGTACTCGCCGTGATACGAAAGAACTCTCATTTGTTGAAGTTAACGACGGTACCTGCCTTAAGAACATTCAAGTTATCGTTGAGTCCTCCCTTCTTGAGGGTGCCAAATCAGTTTCGATTAGCACGGGTTCGGCAGTTGCGGTAAAAGGGAGTCTTGTTGAGTCTGAGGGCAAGGGACAGAGATGGGAGATTAAAGCAGAGACGGTTAAGTTGATTGGGAAGGCGGAAGAATCGTATCCACTTCAGAAGAAGCGACATAGTAATGAATATCTCAGAGAGATTGCGCACCTCCGACCTCGTTCTAATTTTTTTGGGTGCGTGTTCCGTATCCGCAATCATCTTTCTTATGCTGTGCATAGATTCTTCCAAGATCGGAAATTTATTTATGTCCACACTCCGATAATTACTTCGAGCGACTGTGAGGGCGCGGGTGAACTTTTCCAAGTAACGTCTTTGGACTCGGCTGCTCTCCCTATTGAAAAAGGGGAAGTTAATGATGCAAAGGATTTTTTTTCTCGGCCAACCTATCTTACCGTAAGCGGCCAATTTGGAGTGGAGGCTTTTGCCCTCTCTCTCTCAAACGTCTATTCCTTTGGACCTACTTTTCGGGCGGAAAATTCAAACACATCACGCCATGCAAGTGAATTTTGGATGATTGAACCGGAGATGGCTTTTTGCGATTTAGAGGGGAATATCAAGTTGGCAGAGGAATTCGTTAAATTCCTGGTTGATGATGTTGTAGAGAATTGCGCTGATGACCTGGTCCTTTTTGAGCGCTACGTTGATAGGGGTTTGAGAGAACGTCTGCGGTTTGTTTCAGAGAGGCCCTTCCTCCGAGTTTCTCATGCTGAGGCGATCGAGGTTCTGAAGGCCTCCAACAAGACCTTCGAATATCCAATTGAGGAGGAAGGTAATTTGCAATCCGAGCACGAGCGATATCTTACTGAAGAACACTTTGAATCTCCGGTTTCAATCTATGATTTCCCCCGTGCCTCAAAGCCCTTTTACATGAGGGTAAATGACGATGAGAAGACAGTTCGAGCCATGGATGTCCTTGTTCCTGGCATCGGAGAATTAATTGGTGGCAGTCAGCGTGAGGAACGACTCGATCTGCTCGAGGAAAACATGGATCGGCATGAAATCGACAAGACGGACTACTGGTGGTATCTAGACCTCCGGCGCTACGGCACGGTTCCTCACAGCGGTTTCGGACTCGGGTTCGACCGGATGTTGATGTTCGTCACTGGTGTTTCCAATATCCGGGATGTCATTCCGTTCCCCCGAACTCCGGGTAACGCGGAATTCTGACCTGAGTATCGTCGGAGAGAAGCGTTCACGTTCCTCTAAGCAACTATGCCATTGGAATTCGCAAAATGTGAACTGGTTAGCTATAGAAATCATCCCCCGTATACAGTGGGTTTGTTTTGCTAATCTACGTTTCTTCTGTCCTCGAATAGGAATTCTTTTTCGTTCTTAGCTTAATGAAAGAGAGTACAAATACTGGAGTGAAGGACCCGAATTCGAAAAAGGATCCATTTGAAAAATTCCCGAGGTAACTCAACAGTGTAATGTAGGCAGAATAACTTTTCCCATAAGAATCGTTGCAAACCCGATTTCCTAGGGCGTTGGGGCGTCTTCCCTAATAAGACCGTCCTTTCTCAATTCGTCCCAAAGGCCTGATGGGATCTCACGGATAAAATCATCGCGATTGGTTGGGAGGTATTCCGGTTTGATTGAGCCCGGGATTATAGCAGCGACGATTGGATGGGCGAGGGGAAACTGCATTGCAGCCGAACGAAGAGAGACGCCATGTTTTTTGCAAACAGATGCTATGCGGCATGTTTTTTCCATTATTTCCGGACTGGCGGGTTTGTAACCGTAGACAGCTCCTTCAATAGGACCAGTCGCGAGTATGCCGGAGGCAAAGGGAGATCCGATGACAATGCCAACGCTGCGGTCTGCACATCGTGGAAACTCGCTATCCAGCGCACCTTGGTCAAGGAGGGTATAGGGCATAGCGACTATGAAGAGATCGAGATCCATTGAGTCCAGGAACTTGGGTATTGTCCCAGGGAGGTTTACCCCGGCACCGAACGCTCTTATCGCACCGCTATTTTTAAGATCTTGAAGAGCTTGGTAACCTCCCGAAAGAAGTTGCCCAAAGTATGCATTGAATACGTCTGGACCATGGAACCAGGGGTCGAGATCATGAATCAGCAATACGTCGATTCGATTGAGTCCAAGGCGTTGTAGGCTATCCTCAAAGGAGCGCATCACCCCGTCATAGGTATAGTCGAATTGAAAATCAAAAATGGCATCGATCCAGAAATCTGACTTGAAGTTCGCGGGGTCCTTGGGGGCGCGAAGCACTCGGCCCACTTTGGTTGAGAGGACGAACTCGTCCCGATCCTTTTGTCGAAGAAATTGGCCGACTCTAAGCTCGCTCTTTCCATGGCCATAGAAGGGCGCAGTATCGAAGTAACGGATGCCGGAGTTCCAGGCAGCATTCAGAATGGATTCGGCTTCTGGTTCGGCAAGCTTTTGGAAGAGATCTCCAATAGGGGCTGCGCCGAAGCCCAAGGAGGTTACCTCCAATTCGGTTACTCCAATTTTCCGAGAATTTATCGAATTTTTCATCGTCCCTTGAGATTCATGCACTAATGTTGATGTTTCAAGCCTGGATCACTACGAGATGAGGTTGGCCGTGCCAAACAAATTTGGCTTGGGAGGATAAGCAAGAGATAAGCCGACAGAGTTGCCTTTGGGTAACAGTGGCTAAAACCCTGTGACTCACTTGTGTTCCTAATACGCCACGACTTAGATCCAGGGTGCCTGAAGTTTCTATCTAATTACGACTCATCAGATCTGCTCACAACTGTTGCTTGTTGCCTCCCCTTTACTCTGTAAATTACTCCAGACCAGATAACCTTGTTCCCGATTCGGGACCGACAAACCATGAGGAAATGGACAGTCATGTAGAAAAAGGTACCAAACTTTTCAAGAATGAAGGTTGGTTTGAGACGATTCAAATCCTTCTCGGGAAAGAGAGTCTTTTGGAGGGAGATCCGTTCTGAAGCTCGCATTTGATTGAAAAGGAAGACAATTCCAATGGGCAGTAGAATTTTGAAATCACCGGTGATCAGCGACACCCAGGCAGCAGCAGATCCAGAAATGTATAGGGCCGTTATTATTAGGGTGGACCACCATGCCCACGGAGCATAGATGCGGACGTGAAAATATTGTCTCCATCCGAACTCGAACATGGTTATCCAGTTGTATTTTTCCAAGCTCGGAAGCATAAGGGAGCGAATATAGGCGATTTTATTTCCTTTATATCGGACGTGGTGAGCTGTTTGAAGATCGTCATTGAAGGCTCCCTTGAGTTTCTCAGTCATTCCGATCTCCTCGTGGGCTTCACGGGTGAGAGCGTGGGCCCCCCCCCACATTAGGTTACACCACTCAGGACCTCCCATGGTTGCTACCGAAGAATTTACCACGGAAGCAGTCCACATCCCGAAATGGCGGTTGAGGGGAATCAACCAGCGATAGCCTGTAGCGGCGACGTGAGTACCTTGATTAAGCGGTTTCAGTAAACGAGATAGCATGTTTTGAGGAGGATTAATGTCAGCGTCAGAGGCGGCAATCAGACGGTCCTCTTCTCTCAGTTCTTGAAGAGCTCTTAGCTGATTGTGTACTTTCTGTGAGCCCTCATAGCAAAGACCAACCACTATGAGTTGGATTTTCCGCAGACCTGGACTAACTTGTACAGATGACCCATCCGGTGGCGGTCCTGCATATGGAGACCAAAGCAGTATTTCATCTGTTAACCCCAACCTGGTTCTAAGCCTTAGATACAGGGGGTCATTAGTCGATTCAATGGTAAATACTAGATGGTAATCCGGATAGTCCTGATTGAGGAGACCGTTTATATAGAATTCAAAATTATGCCGAATTCCTTTCATCGGAGCCATTAGTATTGCTGGAAGAGGGGGGGATCCTAGTGGTTGATCAAGTTCTTCATCCTGAATACGCATTCGAGTTCGATAAAGCCAAAGATTCAACCAGCCGTAGAATCCCTGGAGGGACCAGAGGACGAGAAGAAAATAGAGGATCCATTCCAGCTTCATAGTGCAAAAATGATTAATGAAGGTTGGGAGATGCAATCTTTGAGTTGTTCTTCATGAGGGAGAATTTACTGTTAAGAAGTCCCAGGTTCGTTTAGGAATGAACGGTATGATAGGAGAGTGTGTTGCCAAGGGGAATTTTTGAAGGTACAATTTTGTCTGCAGGATCCACAAAGTAAATAGAGACAAATGTCCGAGAACAGAAATTGTTCGCCGATAATAGAAAACTCCCACCAAGTTTTCCTCTAGCTGGAGTTTATAGCGCGAAGGATAGAAAGAATAGCGTTGGAGAACACCGTGGGAAAACAATTATTCAAGTTATATCGTTACGTTTCAGATAATTGCTGTCAGGCTTCCCTGATCACAGCTTATCCACTCGAAATGAATATAACTCTGCATTCTTCATATAAAATCGAACCCTTGTGTATCCGGGAACCATATTAATTCCCGACTGCCCTTTCCAAGCCACCACGTGAGATGTTTCGTCACCGGTGAATCGCTTGCAGTCGGAGCGCGAAAAACCTTTCCAAACCTCATCCATGATATCGGTGATTTCTACTTCGATATAGCCTTTGCTGTGACAGCGGGCATTTATAATTAGTTGTTCTCCCGTTGAGAAGAAAGGTGTGGTGGTGATGATTCCCTCGCGCAGACCACTGTCCAATGACACGAATCCGTCGGCGCGGAAGGTTGCCAGCCCCAAACTCTCGTTCAACTGTTCCAGAGAATAATTTACCTCCGGCGTGTCGAGGCCCTGGGCTTTTCCTACCATTGCCCAATCGTGATGAAAATCAGCGCCGCCATAAAATACCAAATGATGATCTCCCAATCGCAAAGGTGGGATAACGGTATCGATTTGAAACTCGTCCCAGGTCCCCTGGCCTCCCCGCTGAATCCTCCAAGGTTCTCGCGGATAATGGTGCCATTCTATTCCGTCGTGGCTGTATACTAATTCAGTGTCCTTAGTATTGTCGACCGCATGAAACACGGGCATCAGGGCGCAATGGTAACGCCCGAGCCGAAAGTAGGCCAACGAGTAGAACTGATCGTCAAGGTTGTGGAGCGTACCTGGCGTTAGCACCCGTTTTGGTTCTGACCAATGGATCAGGTCAGTGCTCTCTATACGGTAGATGGCTCTCTTAGAAACCCATCCGTTTGGTTGAGCAGGATAGTAAGGCGTAAACCATTGGTCAGAAGAAGGGTTACCGGATTCTGCCATATAGTGGCAACGACCATAAATGACGTAGCGCTCGTATTCCATATCGTAGGTCATGGTCAGCACGTCACTCCCCCAAATATCAAGTACCGGGTTTCGCTCTTCATGTTCCCAGTGGAACCCATCTGATGAGTAAGCAATACACAGTCCCAGCGAATGGGAATGCGCCATGACACTTTTCTTTGGTACGTTGACGTTGTAGGCTTCCGGAAGGTAGGCCATCTTATAGCGCCTTTTCGGATCAGGATCAATGGGGTCGCGGATTACTGTCAGTGCTACTGGTTGTCCCGGAGCTGCTTCCCAGTCGATACGATTGGTGTCTCTCCCGTCGATCTTAACCATGCCGAGGTTAGGCTTTTCCCATTGGATGCCATCAGTCGACTCGGCGTAACTCAATTTCGGCTTGTATAGAGCATCGGCACCACCTCCTTCAAAACTGAGATTTGTGACGTCGGTATACCAACAACGGAAACGGCCATCATCGTCACGCAATAGAGTCACTGTTGTGTTGAAATGAAGCCAAGCCTCCCAAGGCTGGTCACGTCGAATAACGGGATTTCCGTTATATTTTTCCGCCACGTGATGGGTTCGTTTGATATTCTTAACCCATTCGATTATGCTGTCATCGAGGAAATACTGGGGCTGGTTCCCAATGATTTCGAAATGATTCTTCGGGCTATATTTTGTGAACATCGATATTTTTGGTGAGGTCCATATCACTCAGGTTTTCAAATGGTGGCCTTGTTAATCTAATTGAGTAGTCTGGAAGCCCCGATTCCATTGGTGCACAAACTTTCATACCTCATGGAATCATGGCAAAGGATAAGTATCAAGAATTCTGTTAGGAATAGGACTTAAACTCTGTCTCCCGGACCGCATTCGAAACCCTAACAAACTTATTCGTGAGTTTGAGCAGTGCACCAAAATAAAGATTCTTGACCGAATGGGGAAATTAAAAAGATAATTTTATATTGGTTAAAGAATTAACTTGTCGAAGAATCTCGACCTGGCCTGCTGACTTAATTGGGTCAGTTAAATTGAGTATGCCCTATAGGATCCTAGTAATTTATAGGGGTTACTAAATTGAGAAATGAATTCGCGAACTAGAGGTGTTTTAAGGTCGATCATTCTGTCTTTTGTTATCCTAGGTGTCGCAGTTTTGTTTGCCATCTATATGGACAAGTTGCGGTCTAGGCCTGAGGAGAAAGAAGATCTTCCGGTCCTTCCGAGGGTTGAGGTTGTCAGAGTACAGCTAGAATCTCATCGGTTGGAAGTGGTGACTCACGGCACTGTTCAGCCTCGGACGGAAACGAGCCTAACCAGCGAGGTTTCGGGTGTTATTGTTGCGGTTTCTCCTAACTTCTTTCCTGGAAAATTCTTTCACGAGAACGAAGTGCTCCTTGAGATTGATTCTACTGAATATCGGGCTCTGCGTGCAGAAGCTAGAAGCAGACTCGCCCAAGCCAGACTCGTTTTTAAGCAGGAAAGTGCCTTCGCGGAGCAGGCTCGTGATGATTGGAACGATCTTGGGTTAGGAGAAGGGGGTGATTTAGCCCTGAGAAAGCCTCAGGTCTTTAGGGCGAAGATGGAGATGGAAGCGGCTGAGGCGGCTCTTGAAGTGGCGGAACGCAATCTTCGCTTAACAACAATTCGCGCTCCCTATACTGGACGCGTAAGGGAAAAGTCTGTGGACATCGGTCAGGTGGTAGCCGCGCGAGTGACCCCTTTAGCGCGTATCTATTCGGTCGATGTGGCCGAAGTTCGGCTACCGATTTCGGCAGAGGAGGCGGCATTTGTGGAATTACCGGAGCAATATCAGGATGACATTAACGCCTCAGATAAACCGGAAGTCATCCTTGAATTCGACTATGCTGGAAGACGTATTTCTCGGCTTGGATTTGTTGATCGAGTTGAGGGTGCCATTGAGGTTTCAACGCGGCAAACCGTCGTTGTAGCTAAGGTTTTGAAGCCGTTTTCTCGGGCCGGAGCTTCCGACGAACCACCCCTGAAACCAGGACAATTTGTCCGAGCCCGTATCTTAGGACATCTTATCAAGGATGCAGCGATCATTCCTCGAGGTTCATTACACAATCAGCTTGTCTACGTGATAGATGCCCAGGCCCGCCTGCAGATACGTCCTGTAAGAGTTGTGCGCAAGGGGATCGATAAAGTGGTTGTCGCTGAAGGGTTGAACGAGGGTGATCTCGTCTGTATAACTCCTTTAGTATTCGCAATCGAGGGTATGGAAGTCATCGTAGAAAATATTTCTGGAGATGCCCTCCCAAGGGAAGCTAAAGACCTCCCATGATTGCTTGGTTCACTCGTAACGGAGTCGCGGCTAATCTGTTAATGCTGCTACTGGTATTCGGTGGCGGCTATTCAGTACTCACCGTTAAGCGAGAGATGTTTCCCTTCTTTTCCCTCGACACAGTAGTAGTGCGAGTTCCCTACCCGGGTGCGTCACCTTCGGAAATTGAAGAAGCGGTTATTATTCGCATCGAAGAGGCTATTGAGGGGATTAACGGAATAAAAGAGATAATGGCAACTGCTTACGAAGGCCATGGGTCCGTGGCAGTCACCGTAAATAAGGGCTACGATGTCACATCTGTTAAAGATCAGATCAGGGCTCGAGTAGATGCTATTCCATCCTTCCCAGCAGAGACGGAGCGACCCATTGTGGAAGAGCTCCTTTTTGATCGTGATATCATATGGGTTGCCGTTTATGGGGAAGCGGATGAAAAGAACCTCAAGGCCTTGGCAGAGAAAATTCGGGATGACGTCGTCAGAATTCCGGGGATCTCCCGGGCTTTTGTCCAGGGCGCGAGAAACTACGAAATATCGATCGAGGTTTCAGAGGAGCAGATGCGGAGGTACGGGATCAGCTTCGATGCGGTCGTACAGGCAATCCGGCGCAGTTCACTAGATTTACCTGGTGGTACGATCAAGGCATCGGGCGGGGAAATTCAATTGCGGACCAAAGAACAAGCTTACACCGGCCCCGATTTTGAGGAAATCGTTCTCCTCACGCATCCTGATGGAACTCGGATATATTTAAATGATGTGGCGGATGTTCGTGACGCTTTCGAAGATCAGGATCTCTTCAGCCGTTTCAATGGGCATTCGGCGACTCTCGTTAAGATTGAAGAGGTTGGCCGTGAGGATCCACTTGATATTGCTCATAAGATTTACTCTTACGTTGAGGACGCCAAGGGAACTTGGTTGCCCGAAGGTGTCGAGTTGGTTGCTTGGGGTGATTTCTCATTTTATCTTCAGGACCGTTTGAATATGCTGATGAAAAATGGGTTCTATGGCTTTGTGTTGGTTATTCTTGCTCTCGCCATTTTTCTGCGCCCGTCGCTCGCGGTCTTTGTAGCCATTGGGATACCCGTTAGCTTTTTGGGCACTCTCATGATTGCTCCTGCAATCGGTCTTACTATTAATATGATTTCTCTTTTTGCCTTCGTCCTCGTTCTTGGAATTGTGGTTGATGATGCTATCGTAGTGGGAGAAAGCGTATTCACTGAGTACCAACGAAACGGGCCAGGCGCGGAGAGTGCTATTAGGGGAACTCACGCAGTTAGTACTCCTGTCACTTTCGCAGTTATCACTACGATTGCCGCTTTTATTCCGATTTTTGCGCTGCCAGGGCTCATTGGAAAGTTTTTTGTCTCGGTGCCTCTGGTGGTTATTCCTACGCTGATATTTTCTCTGATCCAGAGCAAGTTGGTGCTTCCATACCATCTTTCCTTGTGCCGATTCGATGAACGAGTTCGACGGGGGAGATTCAATCCTCTTTTTAGATTACAACGCTGGTTCTCAGATGGTCTCGAAAATTTCATCAACACCCGGTATCGCAAGATACTAAACCGAGCGATGGAGCATCGGTATGTAACTTTAGCAATTTTCGTTGCTCTATTGATTATATCAGTAGGTTTCACCCTTGGAGGTTGGGTGCGCTTCGTTTTCTTCCCCAATATTCCTTCCGACTATTTTATGCTTGAATTGAAAATGGCCGAAGGAATTCCTCTCGCAGAAACTAAACGCGCTCTGAATCATATAGAGGAATCTTTACACAATATTTCCCAGGAAGAGATCAGGTCTGGGAAGCCGGATCCGGTAAAGAACAAAGGGGTTTTCCTAGGGTATGTCCCAATGGCAGCTAATGTGGAATCTATGGGATCCACCTTTTCTGCCAGCAACATTGGTTCGATGTTTGTGGAATTGTCAAAAAGTGAGGTAAGGGATTCAAATGCGTTCGAAATATCAAGACGTTGGCGCGAGGCGATCGGAGCCGTTCCTGGGGCGAGAAAATTAACGATTCGAGGCAATGCTGGCGGCCCCACGGGGTTACCTGTTGATATTCGTCTCACAGGCCCGGATTTTGAGGATCTTAGGAATGCTGCCAACAAGGTTCGTAGGCAATTAGCCGAATATAAGGGCCTTTACGACATCCGAGATACGTTCACAGAAAGTAAAAAGGAGATCAAAATCAGGCTCAAAGATCAGGCTCGTATCCTGGGATTAAGTTCCGTTGATCTGGCCCGGCAGATCCGCCAGGGTTTTTATGGCGAGGAAGTGCAGCGAGTGCAACGGAATCGAGAAGACATTAGGATAATGGTCCGTTACCCAGCGCAGGAGCGGATTTCACTGGGCCATCTCGAGTCGATGAGGATCAGATCTCCCGAAGGTGCCGAAATCCCAATCTCTGAAGTAGCGGATATCCAGGTCGGGGATGGATATTCCTCTATCGTTCGAATTGATGGTCAGAGGGTAATCAATATTCAAGCGGATGCTGACAAAGACGTGGCCGATGTTAGTGCCATAAACAACGAACTCTATTCGAATGAAGGTCCTTTGGCGCAGATCCTAGATCAATTTCCCCAGATTGTATCTTTGAAGTCGGGAGAAGCCAAGGAGATGGCTGAAATCCTTCCTGTAATCAAGAGGGGAGTAGTTATGGTCTCGGTGGTCATTTATATCCTATTGGCGATTCCTTTCAGAAGCTATATGCAGCCACTCATTGTCATCGCGGTAATCCCTTTTGGGATAGCAGCAGCCATATTCGGTCACTTTATTACATTTCAGAATCTCAGTATTCTTTCTTTTTTAGGTGTTATTGCCTTAACTGGTGTGGTGGTCAATGATTCCCTAGTGTTGGTTGACTACATTAATCGCCTTCGACGAGAGGACTGCGAAATCAGAGAAGCTGTATGGGAAGGAGGTGTTGCGCGATTTCGGCCCATTATTTTGACCTCGCTTACAACCTTTTTTGGGCTTGTCCCAATTCTTTTGGAATCAAGTCTTCAGGCCCAGTTTCTGATTCCGATGGCTACTTCCCTTGGGTTTGGGGTTCTTTTTGCCACTGGTATCACCCTCATACTTGTACCGATTTGCTACCTAATCTTAGATGATATCCGTCGTGCAGTTAGGTTTGGTGCTTTCTTTCTTTTCTCACGAAGAGAGCTGAAAGATTTTGATGCCCAGTAATTTATTTTATAGTGTCCTTGATAAGAGTTTCTTCGTCGGGCTTGTTTTAGTATTAAGGGCCCGTCCCCTTTTTAAATCCTCTTAAACCATAGATTGGGAATCAGGACTTGTTCTCTACCTTGGACCTCAAGAATAGGATAGATAAGAAAATTTATTGGCCCGCTTGAAGGGGACGGTGTCACGATAAGATCTTGTCCCCGGGTAAATCCGATTCGATTGGCCGGCTGATTTCCGAAATAATAATTCGTCAAGGAAGGGGTTTTCCATACTTCGCTGATGTCGATGGGAAACCATTTTCCGTCAGCGTAGAATTCTACCCAACAATGGTAACCTCCCACAGGGCCTTCGTCTTTTCCGGTAGGTATTGTTGCCCCAATGGAGAACCGTGCTGGAATACCCACTGATCTCGAAAGAGATATAAAATAGGCATGGAAGTCTGTACAATTTCCTGTCTTCACATCGCAAGCGTAGAGTGCGTCTCCTCGACCCCAACCAATGCCGCTCTTGTCGTACCTCATTCGCCTAAGTACGTGCTCATAGAGATCACGGGCCTTTGCTTGTTGCCCTATCTTGCTGTCGATTTCTTTTTCCGCGAGGCGTTTGAATTCTAAATGGAACGGCGTGAGCCGTTCGGGACAAAGATAATTAGCCAATTCTATTTCGGAGGACACATATGGTGATTTCTCTCGACGTTTAACTTGGTAGCGCAAGACGATTTCGCTTCCAGTGTATTTCTTGTCGAGCTTGAAGTAGAGTAAACGATTACCAAAGTCTCGGTCCGTGATTGTCTTTCCCGAAAGGGGAGATTCAATATCGATCAGTGCGACTTCCTGAAACGCGTCTGAAGTGGCTACCGGGATCCATAGCAAAGCCGACTTCTCAATCAGTGGAATTTTCGCCCTATATACGAATTCAAAGTCCAGTTAGAATACTTGAATGCTGTACTGAGTCCTTAAAGGTGGTTGTCGGCAAATGTGATGCCTCCGAAGTAGAGATCGAAAGCGTATAGGCAAAAAGAGAAGAAAAAACCACTTCGAAGCAACGTGGTGAAACATCCTTGCCTTGATAATTGAATCCCAATAGCGAACTGACACGGGTGTTTTAGAAGTTCCCATTAAGTTAAGAACAGGCCTTCAAAGTTGGAGTTATCTATTTGGAAACAGGATCCTTAACCCACTTCCCATTGGAATGTTGGCGCCAAGTATAGAGTGGGGAGCCGTTAATTTTATGCACTGTTGCGTCCGTTACCCACATGTCTCCTCTTGAGCCGCTGAGAAAGAAATCGATGTCGTAGGTATTGCCGTCGGTTCCTTTGAAATCAGTACAGGCGAAAAAATACCCGTTGTCCAGCTGAGCGAGTTTGTCCTCGTGTACTTTCTCAAGTTCGAGAGACAACATAGCGCCTTTATGATTTAATTTATACTTGCCGTCACCCCCTTCTGTCACGGCTTTAATATGAGATTTTATCCCACTTGCAATGTCTCCTACTATACTACGCGCTGTGGCGGAACCTGGGGGAAAGCTGGAAATTTTGGGCTCAACTTTTTCAGTGTGTTTCCCGGAATGCTTCGGGTGTTCGGGGTGCTCTGAAGGATGCTCTTCCGCAAATGCTGTTAATGAAAGAAAAACTATGGTGACAATGCTTAATGATAGACGATTAAAAAAGTAAGTGGACATCGTTTGCTCCAAAGGTTTTCAGTGATGACACGTTCCCCAGTTTGGTTAGAAAGGTAGGAATCGGTTCCCTACTGTCTAATGGGTTTTAATTATCGCATTTAAAGATCCGCGCAACTGCAATTTCCTATTTTAAGTTAACCTAGAAACCGCTTTATCCAATGGGCACATGTGAATGGCAGCAAAACTGTAAACCACTCAGCGTCATTCAACATGTGGGTTCGCTCCTGTGTTCCATGATCTTGTTGGGCTTTCTGTTTGTGTGGGTTGCCTATTCATGTCCGCGGATATTGCAGTCGGTCGATGTTTAGGACAGATTTAGGTTTTCTTGGTTCTCTGAATGATTTGTAGATCCTTACAATCGGTGAGATTTCATCTTGGGCTCAAGGATGGAGAAAGTTCTCAACATCATCAATCAGTTCATAGATTCTAGCCAGAAAGCGTGCGGCGGGAGCCCCATCAATGACGCGATGATCAAAAGTTAGGCTCAACTGCATAGTATGCTGGATTTCAATTTTATCTAAGGCGACGATCGGTTCTCGCTGAATACGGCCAATTCCCAGGATTGCAGACTGAGGCAAATTAATAATGGGAGTAAAAGAATCGATTCCATGTGAGCCGAGATTGGTCACCGTGAAAATACCACCCTGAATCTGTTCGATTTTCAGCCGACTCTGATATGCAGCATGTATCAACGCATTGGACTCGTAAGCGATAGTAGACAACGGCTTTACGTCAGCGCCCTGAATCACAGGAGCACATACTCCAGATTCTGTATCGACGGCGAAAGCGATGTTTATTTCGGTAGGGAGGAAGATTTCTTTATCGTGCCACTGGCCGGCCATCATTGGGTCCTCTTTAAGTGCAGAAGCAATCAGCTTGATAAATATGTCAGTGTAGCTCGGCAAAATACCGTCTGTATTCAGCTTCAGTTTGTGACGTAAAGCTACTAGTTTGGAAGCTACGACTTTGCTCGATAAGGTACAGGGAGCTGCTTGGTTAATCCCTGCCGACATTTGTTGTGCAATTGTTAATCTGGTCGGAGTTACAGGAATGTATCTACCGGGCAGGCTGAAAGACTTTTCTTTTTCCTTTGTAAGAGGAGGTGTATTCGATCCTTTTGATGCCACTCGAATATCTTCTTCGCGTATTCGCCCATCCTTCCCAGTACCCCGAATTGCCGTCCAATCAATACCCAAATCACGAGCTAAACGGCGGGCGCGCGGGCTGATCTTGGTGTTTTGATTTGAGCGTGCCGATGAGGATCTTGGTTCTCGGTGTTGCGTTACAACTTCAATATCTTGAGGCGAATTAAGTACTGATCTCTCCTTTGAGGTTTCTATTCGTCCGGATTCTGAACGGTTTTCAAAGGGAGGAGATTCTCCCTCGGGAACAATGTAACCTAATAATTGACCAACTTTTACGGGGTCTCCTGGAATCGGAGCATCAGGGGGGATTCGGAGAATTCCTTCGTCAAATGATTCGACCTCTTGAGCAGATTTTTCGCTTTCGAGAACAAACAACATATCGCCTACTTCAACTTGTCCACCATCCTCTTTTAACCATTCAACAAAAGTACCTTCGTCCATTGACCAGCCGAGTCGGGGCACTACTACTTCTACTAAATTCGACTTTGCCACTATTCGTTGATTAGTTGTCGAATTGAGTTTTCAATATGATCTACGTTCGGTACTACTGCGGCTTCGAGACTCGGACTGTACGGGGTAGGAGTGAAATCTCCAGTTAGACATTTAACTGGAGCATCTAGGTCGTTGAAGCCTTTTTCTGAAACTCGTGCTGCAATTTCTGAAGCGATCCCACACGGACCGAATGCTTCATCTATCACTAGAATTCGTCCCGTTTTATTTACCGAATCCAAAATTATCCCAAGGTCGAGAGGCGAAGCAGTTCGTGGGTCGATTACTTCAACCGATATGTGATCTTTGGACAATCGCTCCGCTGCCTTTAGAGCGTGCCGACACATCAATGCAAATGCCACCACTGTGACATCCGTTCCTTCTTGTGCTACTACCCCTTCCCCGAACGGTATCTCGTACCATTCCTCAGGAACGGGACCTTTCGTTGCCATTAGTTCTCGGTGTTCGAGAAAAAGTACTGGATCCCAAGATCGTAGGGCATGTGCAAAGAGTCCCTTTGCATCAAAGGGTGTTGAGGGAAGGACTACCCGTAAGCCGGGAATGTGAGCGTAAATCGAATGGTAGCTACCCGAGTGATGGGTGGCTGCTGAATGACCGACACCAATACAACCTCTCAAAATTATTGGCACTCTTAAACGACCGCTGCTCATGTACTGCATTTTTGCGATTTGGTTGACGAGCTCGCCGAAGGAATCGTTGATAAAGTCAATGAACATGCAATCAATTACCGGTCGTGTGCCTGATACAGCGGCTCCACAACCCAGTCCGACAAATCCTCGCTCACAAAGTGGCGTGTCACACAGACGATCCGCTCCATATTTATCAAATAATCCAAGAGTAGTCGCAAAGTTGCCACCTCGTTTCCCGATTCCTTGTCCCATTACAAAGATTGTTTCGTCTTGGGCCATGGCAAAATCCAACGCCTCCAAAGTAGCGTCGACGTACGTCTTCTCCCGGGTGCCTATGGGAGATTCTTTTGTTGCTGTAACGACTTCTGGCTTCGAATAGACGTGATCCTTTGCAGTTGCACTATCGGGAAAGGCGCTTTTTTCTGCAAAAGAGTGGGATTGATCAACAATTTCATTAATCTCTTCGTCAATTTCGTCCAATGCTGATTGTGCGTCTGTAATGTTTTCTATGATCGAGTTTCGGAGCCGTTCGATTGGACAGCGTGTTTTCCACCTGTCCACTTCATCTCGTGTCCGATAGGTAAAATCGACCATTCCTTCAGCATGGGCGCGAGTGCGGTAGGTCTTGCATTCAATGAGAGTGGCTCCTTCGCCCGCCCTGGCTCGTTGGACAGCATCACCAGCAATCCGATGAACTTCAGCAACATCGTTCCCATCGACTTCAAATCCGGGTAATCCATAGTTTTTTGCCCGGCGTCCAACGTCTGGAATGCCGCTTGCGTATTCGAATGCCACTTCGGTGGCGAATTCGTTGTTCTCACACACGAAAATGACCGGGAGCTTCCAAATAGCCGCCATATTGAGGCCTTCGTGGAACGCACCATTATTAACTGCACCGTCGCCGAAAAATGCGACTGCCACTTGATCGGTTCTTAGGATTTTAAAACTATAGCCACCTCCACAGGCTTGTAGGATGCAAGGGCCTACGATTCCACTTGTTCCCATTAACCCGATTTCAGGCTTGAATAAATGCATACTACCGCCTCGCCCTCGAGAACACCCGGTATCGCGGCCATAGAGTTCTGCCATCAGCTCTTTTGGTTCTAGGCCCTTAGCCAGTGCGTGACCGTGACCACGGTGAGTACTGAATATAATGTCATCCAGGCGCAAGTGGGCACAGACTCCACAAGCAATTGCTTCTTCCCCCACATAGGTATGACATGCTCCATGGACCAGCCCTTGCTGATGAGATCTTGCTAACCGAAGTTCGGACCGTCGAATCAGCTGCATGTTCCGATAGAGTGAGAGGTACGACGTATTGTTGAGGCCTTTGGGTGCTGGTTTCACTTTTAATGAATCAGTTTTGGTAGCATTGGTCTTTTTTGGCAGAAATGGTTTTGTTTCAAAATCAATATGTTTCTACTCGATGAATACTTCAGTTCCGACGGAGCCCCCTGCATTCATAGCTAGGTTGCCGCCATCCATTGGGATTAAGGCGCCTGTTATCCACGACGAGGCATCAGACGCCAAAAGAACTGCAAGCCCTCGAATGTCGTCAGGTTGGCCAAACCGACCCCTTGGTATCCCGCTAAGAAATTTCTCTTTAATACGAGCATCAGATCTAATCCGTTCCTGAAGCCCCGGGTTCAATACCTGGGCTGGTAGGATCGCGTTGACCCGTACGCCTCTACCTGCCCACTCCGTACTTAGTTCGCGCGTCATTTGCACAACCGCTCCCATCGCCATGCTATACGGAATGTGGCCGCGGCCCAGAGCGGTTACACTGGCCAGCGAACCAACGTTTACGATACTACCACAACCCGAAACAAGCATGCGTCTTCCCGCCTCTTGACAACAGCAGAAACGACCATAGACAAGATTTCTCCAGGATTGCTCGATGTCGTCGAGCGAAACATCTTCCGGCTTACCACGTAAGCCCTCACCTGCTATGTTGCCCAGAAAGTCGATTTTCCCAAACTCACCGTCTAGTATTTCAAACATGGAAAGGATTTGATCGGGTCTTGATACATCACATTTTACTGGAACCGCATGTCCCCCCAAGTCACTTATATCTTTAGCCGTTTTATTCATTTCTTCCTCGTTGATGTCAGCCAACATCAGAGTTGCTCCTGCTTCAGACAAGGCTAGTGAAGTAGCACGCCCCATTCCACTAGCCGCTCCAGATACCAGCGCGAATTTCCCCGACAGATCAAACATTTCACTAGGTTTCATATCTCAATCAAGTAATAGGGTGTTTATCCATTTAATAATACAAATTAGTCGTTGTTTACAACAGAACCCGTATGTTGTTTTTGGATCATCTTTTTTATCGTTATTAACGTAATCTTCTAGGTGTTAATTGAAGTCGATCGGGAAAGAAGTCATCAATGGGTGATAAACAGAAAAATAAAGATAGTGACTAGAAGGTCGGACAATACCTAAGTATGGCTCCATCATCATTTATCATTTACTGTTCTCTTCTTTCTCGGCCTCAATCTTGAGCTCTTCTTTTGCCGGTTCGAGAAATTCTACGGAACACTGCATTTCAACATAGATCGGTTGTTCTCCCCATTTCTGTTGTTCATATTCGCCTCTGATAAGTGAAGCAAGTGCATTGGGTTCAAAAGCAGGATCGCTCGAACTGAGGACTGAAGGGTTGATTACTTTACCTTCTCCGTCCAGGTAGAACTTCAACACCACTTTACCCTTTTTCCCGCTGCCTCTCAGTTCCTGGGGATAGATGGGAATAATGGGTATAGTAGGACGCGGATTCTCTGATAGATCTTCGGCAACAATAATCTCGATACTTGGATCTAGAGGTTGGAAAACTTCTCTTCCAAAAAGTGCGTTAAGCTTCTTCAATTTGAGAGCGGCCCTTTGCTTTTCCGATAGACGAAATTTAAATGGAATCTGAACTTCTTTTTCCACAGGCTTCCCACCCACTTCGTGAGGAGTAAAGATCCATTGCTGAACTGCTTCTTTGGCCGCTATGCCCAATAGTTCATGATCGCTAGATATGACTTCGCATTTCCCCACCGTTCCCTCAGTAGTCACAGTGACTTTTAATGTCGCATCCCCCTCGAACCCTGTACTCATCAGCTCATCCGGATAGTCGGGTTGCATCATATGGACAGGAGCCAGAGCTCCCTGTATCGCTGAATTAAAAGTAAGGAATGTAGCAACGATATAGGGAAAAATAGATAAAGGGCGAATTTTCATTTAGATAAGGGTGACAGCCGGTATGGTTCCCGCAATAGAAAGTTTGTTTAAATAAACAGCCCTAGGGGCACAATATTTTGGTCATTAGCTAATTCGTTTGTATGGTTTATGCTATGAGAACGGTAATTATCGATACAGACACGGGTTCAGATGATGCGGTAGCCTTGGTAATGGCCGCGAAACATCCTGATTTAAAGATTGATGCTGTTACTGTGGTGGCGGGAAATGTCCCTCTGGAACAAGGAGTCCAGAATGCGCTTTATACGCTAGAACTGTGTATGTGTCGGGCGCCGATTTACGCAGGATATGCGAAACCGTTTTTACGGCCTCTTCAAACTGCGCAAGAAGTTCATGGGGCCGATGGGATGGGGGATATTGGGTTGCCATTAAAAGGACGAGAACCTAATCAAGGACATGCGGTTAACGAACTCTGTTCGCGCTTGATGAGAGGAGGAAAGGAGATGTTTTTGGTGACCCTGGGGCCCCTAACTAATATTGCCGCAGCGTTACGGCTGTGTCCAGAAATTGCCGAACGTGTCGTGGAATGCGTCATAATGGGAGGAACCGGAAGGGGGCCTGGAAACATTACCTCGGTGGCTGAGTTTAATATATGGGTCGATCCAGAAGCGGCAAATGCCGTATTCAATTCAGGTATGCGGCTTAAGATGGTGGGTTGGGAGATTGCTGGCGAGTTTGCGTATTTTGGCAGGGAGGACTACGAACGGCTTCGTTCAGTAGGTACGCCTTTGGCTCTATTTTGTGCCGATATTCAGACATCAAAGATCGAAGTGATGAAGAAAAGATTAAATACGGGTTGGTTCAATCTGCCTGATCCGATTGCTATGGCAGTGGCTTTAAAGCCCGATATTGTGGAGGAGTCGAAAGTATGTCGTGTGGACATTGCCACTGACGAGGTGTTTCGCGGACAGACTGTTGTAAATCACTTGGAGGTCCCGGGAAAACCGCTTAACGTGGAAATTGTCACGAAAGTCTCGAGGCAAGGGTTTCTTGACATGCTTTTCGACGCGATAGGTTAAAGTGATCGGAGGAGGGTTGCGCTTCAAGGGTCCTTGGGGATTTCAATCTAGTTGAGTCTTTGGTGTGACAATAAAACAAGAGAAGGGGTTTAATATTGGAGAGGTTGTCGGAAGATCTTTTGATTAAAATGGGCAAGACAACCTAAGGTCAAAAAATTGCTGTTGGTAGTAACTTCCCTTGACGGGGGTGCAGAACATGGACTGTAAGAGAAATACCGAGGCGCGAGGATCTAAGCTGAAGGTTTCAGTTATTCTTCAGGTTTCGTATGCCCAAGTATATAGTCCGTCAGTACTTGATCGTTAACGGAATTTCCAATCCTTCTTGGCCTCTTCAAATTTTCTATTTCGCTCCCTTCGCATTAACCCGTCGTGCTTATAGTACTCGATGTGGGGTCTAAGGGAAGTACGGCCGGCGGCTGGCTCATTGTCAAAAAGGCTACAGTATCGATCCGCGCTTGAAGCCCCTCCAGTACCAGGTGGGCCAAGTTCCGATCTTTCCAAGGGTCGGTCGTTTTTGCCGAAGGGGAACATCCCGTAGATATCCATGAGACCACTGAAGCGGATGGGGTTTCGATCCAAAATCTCCTGAGTGACAGATTCTCTGAAAGGTTCCTGCATTTGGAGTCGGGGTCGGGAATATTCAGATAAGATCATCATCCGGTGTCCTGGGACTTTTCTGGGAAATGAACCGTGCCACACATGATCCCCGAAGATAAGGGCGGAACCGGCCGGCGCTTCGACAGGATGAAGCTTGTCCGCCCAGACTTTACCTTCTTCTGGAGATGGTCCTCTTTGCCACCTATGACTACCGGGGATGAATCCGAGGCACCCGTTTTCTATGGAATAGTCAGTCAGAAGGTAGTTAGTATTAACATGATTCGATTCGGGAGGGAACGTCCGGCGGGTCGGATCCGTCCAGTCACAATGAACCTGGGTATGAAGTTTGCCAGGGCCGGCCATCCACCCATCGAATAGGCTGAGTGTGCAATTTGTACCTATGAGGTACTCTGCCAATCCTAAAATAGCGGGGAGAAGAACTACCTTTTCGAATATAGGATCGTCCCATAAGATAAACCTGATATTCTCATTACTTTCATTCCATAAGTTGCCTGATTGCTCAATCGACCCGAAACGATCGGAAACGATTCGAAGAAGCGCCTTTTTCGCTGCTTCGAGAAATTCCGGTGGAGCTACTTTTTCGGGTGGGACGACTGTAAAGCCAAAAGCTTCCAATTCAGCAATATTTGTTTCAAGTCCTAATTCCCGAAGCTCCCGATATAACATCGGCATAGATTCGGCTGACTCCCAGTTTCCAATTTTCATCAAATAATTTTCTTTTTTTGATTATGTGGTTAGATCTAAAGGGGAACCGGTACCATCAGACAATTAACGTTTTCGGTCCGCAACTGAAATAAGCAATATTTTTGCCGCTAGATAGTATTTCCCTAGTGCGGAATTTAGGCCACTGCTATCTTTTCGTGCTTTAGGGCACACTCTCTTTTTAATTCCGCATAACTTCTTAAAGGAAAAGGCTACTATGGATTTGTACGACATTGTGGTAATCCCTGTTTCTGTCTCAGATTTTGAGAGGAGTAAAATTTTTCTGACTGGTCAAAATCAGTACAATTACTATTAAAGGACGAATGTTTTCGCCGATCTTTGCGTCCTACGTTCTTGCGGTAGATTGAAATTCATTTCATCCTCACTACTTTGGGTCGGGTAGTCTAATTTATAACCGAGAGGGGAGAAACCCATTATCTACATTAGGGTTGTTTAGGGGTATTGACGCACTGCTGAAAAGTAATGATTAGATACCGATAAAATGGTAGTTTTCCAAGGTATTCTGTTAGTTGGGACTAAAAGGTAATAGAATGGATCTATTAGGACGCAAAATTGTAGTGACGGCAGGTGGGACACGAGAACCAATTGATCCAGTTCGATTTGTTGGGAACAGGTCCTCGGGGAAGATGGGATTTGCTCTTGCAGAGGCTGCCTGCGAGCGTGGGGCACAAGTAACGTTGATTACAACTGTGCTCCCTCCAAAGTATGAAGGTTACGGTCAGGTATGCGAAGTCGAGACAACGATGGAAATGCGAAAGACCGTTCTCTCGGCATGCAAATCAGCGGATGTACTTCTGATGGCAGCCGCGGTTGCTGATTATCGGATCGCTGAGCCGCGAACTCATAAAATAAAGAAGGACGGTGAAAATCTAAAGTTGGAATTCGTTAAAAATGCGGACTTTCTTTTGGAATTACCGGATACTTTCATCAAGATTGGATTTGCTGCTGAGACTGAGAACATCCTGAAAAATGCTCGGGACAAACTGAAGCATAAACGCTTGTCCTTCATTTGTGCAAATGACGTTTCCTCTTCAGATGCTGGTTTCGGTGTTGATACTAATCGCATTACGATCTTGTATCCTTCGGGCAAAAAGGAAGCGCTGCCGCTGATGAGAAAAATCGAGGTGGCCCATGAGATACTCCACCGGGTAGTAGAGCTGCTCGATGGCACTGAAAACCGGAATGATTATAAGTCTTAATCAATTAACTCCTAAATTGAGGCTGTGATTTTCTGCTGTTTCAGTTAGCCAGCTGGTTCCCCAAAGGAAACCTTCCTAGAGAAGGAAATTCTTTGACGATCACTGGATTTTCCCCTTCAACCAGTTGGCACGTCGTGGCTGGGGATAAACAAAACGGTATTCGTGCTTGTTGTTAGTAGCGTGACCTCCAGGAGTGAAATCACCAGGGTTGGCCAACATGACTTCATCGATGAGGTCGACACCAAGTCCGGGTAAGTTCGGCACGATAATATGACTATCGAAAACTTCTGGTTGTGGTTGCATTACCTCGTAGCGAAGCGGGACATCTCCCGTCCGGTGTTCCCAAATGAGGAAATTCGGTATTGACGCACAGAGGTGGATGGAGGCGATTTCCCCTACAGGGCCGAGAGAACCGTCATGAGGTGCCATTTGAATGTAGTGTGCTTCGGCCATGGCAGCCAGTTTCATCATCTGTGAAAGGCCACCAAAACGACCGGCATCAGGCTGAATTATATCGACAATCTCCCGCTCGATTAGTTCACGAGCTGCGTAGATATAGGCCAGACGTTCTCCTGAAGCGAGTGGAATGTTGACCGAATTTTGGATACGGGATAAGGCCTCAATATTTTCCGGTGCCACAGGTTCTTCGTAGAAGAGCAGGCCGTAATCCTCGATTGCTTTCCCGACTGAGATAGCGTCAGAAGTGGTCATCCACGGTGGGCCATGAAGATCAGCCATAATATCTATGTCATCTCCGACTTCTTCCCTCATGTCCTTGACTCGTTGGACTGCTTGTTCGATCCCTCCCATCTTGAGGCCAGTGTAGCCCTGGTCGACAAAGGCTCTCGCCTGTTCTGGAGTATTGGCATGAGTATAGGCCCGTACTTTGTCACGCATTTTTCCTCCAAGAAGATTCCAGATTGGTTGTCCTAGAGCTTTCCCCTTGATGTCCCAGAGTGCCATCTCGATTGCTGAGATCGCACCGCCGCTGGCAATTCCAGTCATAAAGTGAGATTGAAGATACATTTTACTCCACAATTTTTGGATTTGAAACGGGTCTTCACCGATAATGAGTGCCCCCTTGTTTCTTATCTCTGCCTCTATTGCAGGAAGGGATGAAGCTTCCCCGATTCCGGTGATTCCCTCATCAGTGTAAATTCGGACAAAGAGGAAATTCCGTACTCCTTCTCTGTCGGGCCAAGCCTGGCCGGTGAGGTAGGTTTTTACATCAATAATTTTCATTTCTTAAAGTATTCTTTTAGATTTTAAAATCGGCCCCCCAACTCAAGTGGAATTGAAAATCCTAGCTCCGTACTAGTTCTACTAATTCAATTTCCGTGGTTTCCAGTGTTTGGCCATTGAAAGGAGTCTGGTATTGTGACATAGTTAAATGAATGACCGGAGGATAGGCCTATGTTCAATCGATCTGATATCAAGATTATTTTAATTTGTTTCTTCACAGTTGCGGCTTGTGAATGTAGAGGGGAGCTGTTTCAGGAAGCCAGTGAGGCGACCATTCTAAGGGCGGCGAGAGAGATCATCGCTGGGGATCCAAATTGCGCTCTAATTACGATTGACGAGGAAGGACACCCTCGGGTACGCACAGTACGTGGATCGGCTCCGAAGGAGGGAATGACGATCTGGATCGCTACTCGTCCGTCGACACGAAAGGTAAATCAGATTCTGGCAAATAATAGAGTCACGCTATATTTTAATAATGACGAGACATCGAGCTATGTTTCGCTGATGGGACGAGCCACCCTACACAATGATTTTCCGACAAAAGAAAAGGAGAATTTCTTCGCGGAGGAGGATCTTAAAAAATTCTGGCCGCAATATCCCAAGGATTATCTTCTGATCAAAGTAATACCATTTTGGATCGAAGTCATGGGTCACGGAATCAAAGGACATCCAGAGACCTGGAGACCACAGGCGGTTATTCTCGAGAAATGATGCTTGTTCGGGCCGGTTCCTGAAATGGATAAAATTATAATAAAACGAATTTACATAAATGGCTTAAACTTTAGCTTCCTTTGATTTATTCAGCAGTCATTTTAGTTTTTTCAACTTCGAATGAGAAATACCATGGAATGTGATATTAGCACATTAGCCCTCAAGGTCAGTGAGCTTCTTAAGGCCCGATCAGAGACAATTGCGGTGGCGGAGTCCTCATCTGGCGGACTGATCTCGGCGGCGCTTTTGGCTGTTCCCGGTGCTTCCACATACTTCAAAGGAGGAGGTGTGGTTTACACGCACGATTCTAAGCGAATCCTGATGGGGATTTCAGAGGCGCAGATGGCGGCCAATCGACCAGCTACGGAGGCGCATGCGATTGATTTAGGTCGGGCTGCAAAGAAAAGTTTAGGTTCTGACTGGGGAATCGGAGAAACTGGGGCTGCTGGTCCGGATGCGAATCGATATGGGGATTTAGCGGGGCATTCCGCAATCGGCCTCGCGGGTAGGAGCGAGGTTAGCATATTAGTTAATACAGAATCTAAAAAGCGAAATGACAATATGGTGGCTTTTGCGACCGCAGCTTTGGATTTATTCTATGAAAGCTTGAAGAACCATTAGTAAAAAATGTAGTGATTGCTTCAGGTATTGATGCCTGGCGATATATCTTCAGTGCCGTATCCTGTGGATCTAAATAGCTGGCAGATATTAATTTGGAAATTGGTTAAACAATAGGAAGCAGGAACTCTCTTGCCTCTGGGATTTAAATTAGCTGTCTTTTCAAGTAGTCGATAGAATAATTCCCAATTTCTGGGAAACATAATGAAATTTTCTTTATACCCTTAGTTTTTAAAGAAGTATCAGAGATGAGTATTGTAAGTAAGGTAGCAGTTGTAACAGGAGCAGGTTCGGGGATCGGAAAAAGGACATCAATAGCTCTCCTTGAGGAGGGTTATTCGGTTATGTTAGCAGGACGCCGGATAGAGTTGTTGGAATCGACCGCAGCGGAGGCGTCTGCTGGACAACGAGCGGTTGTTTTTCCGACAGACGTGACGGATCCTAGGTCGATACAGTCACTCTTCACCAAAACAAAGGAAGTTTTTGGTCGGCTTGATTTGCTGTTTAACAACGCCGGGATTGGTGCTCCGGGGGTTCTTTTTGAAGACTTGACTACAGAGCAATGGAAAGCGGTTGTTGACACTAATCTGACCGGCACATTTCTTTGCACCAAGGAAGCCTTCAAGATAATGAAGGATCAGAATCCTTGTGGTGGCCGTATCATCAACAACGGTTCCGTTTCGGCTCATGTTCCGCGAGAGAATTCTGCACCCTATACGGCTACCAAACATGCCATAACAGGTTTAACCAAAGCAGTTTCTCTCGATGGGCGAAAGTATGATATAGCGTGTGGGCAAATTGATATTGGAAACGCAGCTGTGGAAAGGACTTTTCGATCGGGAAAGGGTAACCCGGTGACAATGATCCAAGAGAATGAGCCGAAGATGAATGTTGATAACGTGGCGCGGGCTGTTGTGTACATGGCGAGTCTTCCTCTTGAAGAGAATGTACAGTTTATGACTGTAATGGCGACCAAGATGCCCTATATCGGGAGAGGGTGATTCGGCGTCACTAATACAGAGATTGACTGCAAATTTTGTGGAGTAGAGCAATCAAGGATTCTGCTATAAGTCATATCTCGTACGACAGACAAATGTGCGTACTTCAGCAGGAATTCTCTGGGTTTTTATGATCTTTGAGCAGCTCAAATCAGGAAAAAAAACAGGCTGGAATAGGAATTTCGCCCTGCTCTTATTCGCGGTGCTCATGGTGGGTGGATTCTTTGGAGTTCTGTTTACACTCTACAATAATTTCATCGTTGAGAGGGTGGGCATTGAAGCGCACGAATTAGGAATAATTGAAGCGCTAAGGGAGATTCCAGGGTTACTGAATGTAATCATACTTGCCCTACTGATTGGGGTGGCGCCAGCGCTATTTGGTTGTTGGAGTCTTGTATTCCTCGGACTTGGAATCATCGGGTTTACTCAAGTTGATTCAGTTCTAACGTTGGCCTTGTTTTCAGTGGTCTGGAGTATTGGTTTCCATTGCTGGATTCCTCTTGAGGCAGCAATGGCGCTCACGTTTTCTGAGGACAAGGAGAAAGGAAGGGTTCTTGGGTTGCTCCGAAGTGTTAGCGGATTCGGTGGACTTGCAGCGATCCTGTTTTGTCTGATTACATTTCGTTTCCTTGGATACGACGGCTTGTTCGTTTTAGCTGGTGCGGCTGCGATAATTGGTGGATTAGGTCTTCTCTTTATGACTGAAAGGGGTGACTCGGTACAGGGAGAGAATTTTGTTTTTAAGCGCAAGTTCCGTTACTTTTACTTGCTTGAATTCCTTCAGGGCTGCCGGAAACAGATGTTTATCACATTTGCGATCTTTGCTTTGGTTAAGGTACACCATATGCCGATTGAAACTACAATCGTGCTTGTGCTTTTTAATCAAGTGGTGGTGATGATGACTGGGCCGATGTTGGGACGTTTAGTCGACCGATTCGGCGAGCGTCGAATGCTGAGCGCAAGTTATATTGGGTTGTTTTTCATATTTCTGGGCTATGCCTTCATTAAGGATAGGCCGGTTCTTTATGTTCTCTACTGTCTCGACAACGTTATTTTTTTTGGAGGAATAGCGCTCACTACTTATCTTCACAGAATTGCCTCCCCCGAAGAACTCCGTCCTACCCTTTCTATGGGGGTGACCATGAATCATGTTGCTTCTGTAGCGGCTCCCCTGATGGGTGGTTATGCCTGGTACCTTTTTGGGTATGAAGTGATTTTTTTGGGGGGGGCCGGCATATGCCTCGTTTCTCTCATTGTGACACAGCGAATTGAAGAGTATTAATCTGAATTTCTTCTGGGCTAGAGCGGCTTATTTTTTAGGACATATTCCCTGTTATATCTTGGCGCGAAATCCACTATAATGCGTTCTCGTTTTTAAAATCTATGTTTTATGAGTAGTGAAAGTGCTCACGGATTACAATTTACCAAGGTCGTAGGAAATTTGTCCAACTTGGGTGATATGGAGTGTTACAACGCGCCCAAATTTAAAATGTAAGGGCCTTTCCTGTAAGGGATTAAGGGTGGATCGTAACAGATGAGATCACGAATTAGTTTCCTGGACAAGCTGGATTCGTGTCGATCGTTCAACTTACCCATATGATATAGAACGCCAGTCTGACTGCATATTTTTGTTCTTCACCTTTAGTTTAATAAGGTTCTAAGATACATCTATGGCATGTGATTATTTACCCAGACGCCGTCTTGGAAAAACCGAATTAAATATCCCCGTGATACCTTTTGGCACTCAGGGATTCGGTAATCACTTTGGTGCAGTTTCTGATGAAAACGCTGTTGCGCTTGTCAAAGATGCGGTCGGGTTAGGGGTCAATCATTTTGATTGTGCCCGATGCTATGGTGATTCACTACGGAAATTGGGATTGGCGTTGAGGGAGATACGTCGTGACGAAGTCATAATTACGGGCCGGCTCTGTTGCCATTCCGCGTCAGAATGGGGAAATTATGGGGAAGGTGAACCAGATTACTCGCTAGAAAGAGTTATCCGCGATGTAGAGAATCAATTGGTAGTGCTCGGGATAGATTACTTTGATGGAATGCTGATTCATGACCCGAAGGATATCGATAGGACTTTGGCTAAGAATGGAACCTTGGAAGGACTGCTACAACTTAAGTCGCGGGGCTTAGTCCGAAACGTGGGGTTCGGAATGCGCCCGCACGATTTTCATCTTAAGGCTATAGAAACAGGCAATGTCGATTTTCTGCTCTGCTTCAGCGATTACAATTTGATCCGAAAAACAGCTGCCTCCAAGTTGTTACCGGCTGCTCATGCAGCCGATGTCGGAGTGATGAATGGATGGTCAATCTTAAGAGGTCTTTTGACGGGTGTTGATATCGACGAGGCGAGGGAGAGTGGACTATATAGAAATGAGGAAGACGTAGAAGCCTCGCGCGAGATCTGGAAATGGTGTCGGCGAGAAAAGATTGAACTTCTGCAATTAGCGATTCAGTTCTGTATTAGAGAGGATCGGATTCATGGTAACCCAATTGGGAGTCTTAATAAGAAACAGTTAGAGGCTAATATCCTAGCGGCGAGCCGGCCAGTCGAAGAAGCGGTATGGAAGAAATTCGATTTGAAATTTGGATAAGCCAGACTTTTAGGTTAGACCATCCCTTCATCGACCTATTAGAGGAGCCTACACATTGATAGATTAGTGATCCGGGGGGTGCTTAGAATGGATTGATTGTAGGGAGAAACCTGGATGTTTCTATTGCTGGAATAATCCCGCCTTAACGCTAGATGGCACAGAGAATAATGTAGCTGTTGCCCTTTTCTGGAGACCTACTTCAGCAGCATCGGCGATGCCGCCGATCCTATACATATCGTTCGCGGCTATAGGATTAATCGCCGTCATTTTCCACGAATCACCATATTTAACCAAACATCTCCAACTGCTTTGAGAACAGTTTAGGGGTAGCCTAGACCGGTGGATGAATCGACGGTCACAACGGAGTCATCGCAAATTATGGTAGCTACTGATTATGGTGAACCAAATTAGATGAGTTTCATTGCTATGGGTCGAAGAAGTGTGAAAATTAAGCCTTAGGATTTTTCAGAAAGGTTGCGGGTTAAATTCCATTCTGAACAGAAGGTATTATCCATTTTCTTTCGGAGATGAAACACATCATCAACATTGTTGGGGTCGATATCACTCCAGCATACGGGTTTCCCTTTCCGAACCTCCTTAATGAGTCGTAATCCATGTGCAAGACCGATGGGCAGCGCTCCAGATTTTAGACTATCCTCTGCAGGCGTGAGCCTTCCCCACACCATAAAACCGCCCTCGCCATCAAGTTTTTCGTTCTTCGCTAGATTTCGTTTCGCGATAGCCACAACGTCTCCTTGAAAGCCCGAGGTACATCCGGTTGGCTCGTTGCGGAGAACAGCAGATAGAATGGATATGTTTAATTCTAATCCAACCAGGTGGAATGGTTTGTGGATTGCTCCATATTGACCAGTTGGATCCGTAGGGATCCCGTACTCTTGGAAACAGTGGGTTGTGTATTTGTTCGGAGCCTCAACGACGACATAGACTCCCCAGCGCAAATTTTGCGGGATTTCTTGTCCATCTCGGTTAAGGGAAGAGACTACTTCAACCTGACCTTTGTGATGGAGCTGTCCACCTTCCTCTCGAGGCCTTAGTATTTTTGCAAGATCACTGGTACTACATGGTGGAAAACCAAGACCTTCGGGAGCAGGCGTCAAGTCCGTTGCGTTTGCGATGGCGGCCATCTCAATTGCGGATTTGGTGCCATCCAGAAAAGAATTGAACATTTGTGCGTTCATCTTCGCCGATGCTGCTTTTTCGGGCGTTAGTCCGTAGTTTTCCCAAACTGTATCTGGAGTCGACGTGTGGTATGAGGGTAGGTATTTAGTTCCTTTGCCAGCAGCAATGACATTGAATCCGCACGATCGCGCCCAGTCGACTAGTTCGCAGGTCAGGGCTGGTTGGTCGCCATAAGCCATTGAATAGACGACCCCAGATTTTTTCGCTTCCCGGGCTAGAATTGGACCCATCAAAACGTCAGCCTCCACGTTAACCATTATTATATGTTTCCCCTCTCTAATGGTTGCGCGTGCATGGGCCACTCCGGCTGCTGGACTACCTGTTGCTTCGACGACGACTTCGACATTGGATGAGGATATGAGCGGCAGGCCATCCTCGTAAAAACGAATACTGGTAATAGTCTCTTCTTCCCAACCCACATCAGCACAGGTCTTACGTGCTCGTTGCAGATCAAGATCAGCTATCGCAGTAACTTCAATGCCTGATGAGGTTGGAACTTGCGCCAGAAATAGGGATCCAAATTTTCCTGCACCGATTAAACCTACTTTAATCGGTCCACAGTTGTACAGACGCTGTTCCAAGAGATTGGTCAGACTCATTTGGAATTATTTTCTATAGCATGAGCATGTTCGTGAAATCAAGCCGTCAGATTAAAGCATCGTTCTCGACTGGATTTCGTTCTCTGTAAATAGTACCTCGCACTAGAGGTCGTATCTCTCTAAGAAGCCCTGACCGCGGTGATCCCTAATATATTCACATATTCTAAGGAGCCTTAGGCTCAGCTTTCAAAGACCTTTCCAATCCAACTATGGACTCTGCAATACAGAGAGCAACTGATCTAGGGCCTATTCTTTTTTTGGAGTCAGTAGTCGCGGTCCCAAGGGAAGAGAAGGGTAGGTGGATTTGCGTAGCGTTTCATACTTATTTTAAGTTGGCTTCCACAACCCGGGGATAAGTGCACCTTAAAGGCGGATCGGTCGATTGTAATAGATTCACCATTGGTTGAAACGGTTTGGAATTGGTGTTCACCATAGGCGCCGCCTTGTAGAATGATAGTGCGCTTCGTAACAGGATTTATGTTCACGAGCTTTACGGTTACTTCGTCATCGGTCATCGATTCCACAAGAGCACCTACGTCCTCGGGTATTCCAGCACGTTTCAAGAGGGGATCGAAGTAACGCAAACGACAGTGTAAAGGAAAGCCGACCCGGCCAGTTGGAAGACCACCCATCATTAATTGGGTTAGCACCTCAGTGGTAGCCGGATTTATCGAGTTCATGTCATCAGAGAGGCGAGTATCTGGGGTTGAGTTATCGTCTCTAAGCGCAACTACTTTTGAGCGCACTGTTTCAATGGCCTCCTGCAAAGCCTTAACGGGAAATTCAGGGTCTTCCCCGCCCAGAAAGGCTATCCACGGATTGTCGGAAACCCGCGTGCGGTCCGCTGCATCCATTGACCAGTAGTAGACTTCGAGAGCTCCATCATTGAAGGGATACGGTGTATAATCGTACCATCCTTCATCACCAAACATGTGAGGATAATGGATCTTTCCATCGATTTGCTTAGCATTCTCATTGACTTTGTCGATTACGCCACGCCAGGTGTCCACGTAACGCTTATTCCCTGTTTGCAGAAGGGCGTTACCGAAGCCGTAATGGGCGCGAGCTAGGAAGGCCGGCCGGTGAGCGAGCTCACCGGTTTGTGGGACTTCAACTGTGAATCCCCAGCCGTAGGCGCCCCCGTACCATTTACCAGAACAGGAGCCGCCGATGGAGCCGTCCAGTCCAATATTGGTTGGAATAATACCATGATTATCCTCAGTTCGCTGAACCCAGGTATCAACATATTCGACAAGCCAATCCTTGTACTTAGCTTCACCTGAAAGCATGTAGGCATTGAGGGCTAGGGTGGTAGTACAGAGATTAAGGGGGTGATCCCCGACAACATCGTTGTAATCCTTAAAGTGGGCCAACATCTCTTCATAACTTTGTTCGCCATGAAGCACAGAACCGAAGCGCTCCACATCGATTGGATCGCCTGCCCAATCGAGACCTGTGGCCTTCCGCATCAGTGGGCCGCGACTTCCATTGAACATGCTTCGAATCACTTTATTTTTTGGATCATAGTTATTAGCTAAGGGATCCTCGTTCATGTAGAGCCCGCAGAATCTTCGAGTTCGTCTTTGAAAGAGTTCATCGTAAGGATCTGACAGGCCCTGAAGAAAGAAGGCAGAGAATCCCTCACTGTGGTGAAACCAGTCGAACATTACCGGGAATTCACGGAAGTACATGCCGTCACGAGCGAGAGGAACTTCGATCGTCTTGGCCTCAGTGTACTGCTTAAGGTGGCCTTCCCAGCCTCTTTTGTAAAGCTCGAGGACAATATTTGGAGCACCAAGGGCGTGAAGCATAGTCCAGTTGAGCATGTTCTCCGCTGCATCGTCCGGTCCGTCGTCTCCGCCCCATCGAGGGACGCATTTCAAGTAGCCACGCTCATCGAAATAATGGTCGTAGAACTCTTGGACAGCTATGCTTTGAGTACTTATGAGCTCACGTTCGAGCAGAGCCCAGTAGGGTGGAGGACAGGGTGAGTTAAGGCGGAGAATAGTCTTCATGATATTGGAGTCCGATACGATTGAATCCTGGGCTTGGGACATGTAAACTAGGAGCTTCCGGTTGTCAGATGCAAGGGCACAATCCCTGGGTGGGGCAATCTGTCGCAAGCACTAGAGGAAAGTGCGCAGTTACTTCAATGTTTGAAAGTTTATTTTTGACAGAAACTTGACTCGATCGTCAGGTGGAGAAATTGTCATCAATCATGATGAAAGGTGATGAGAATGAAATAATGAAGGGCAAAAAAGCTATGGAAATTGGTGCAGTGTCTCGGGCTAAGGCTGAGGGGAGGGGGCCTTTAATCTGGCTGGCTGGTGATCCAGAGGATTTGAAGGATTGGATGCCGTTAGGGATAGCTGGCATAGTTACCAATACGGTAGTGTTAAATCAGATGGTGCAGAAATACGGGCAAATTATTCAAGTTGTGCAACGCTATCTTGAAATTACGGATAAACCGGTGGTGGTCGAGATCGATGGACATTCTGTCTCCGAACTTCTCGAAGTTGGGCGCTGCTTTACCGAGTTGTCGGATCAGATCATTCTCAAGATTCCCTGCGGGGTGAACGGATTGAAAGTCTTCGCGAAACTGCGTGAGGAAGGTGTCGAGACTTTCTGTACAACGGTTTTCTCTTTGACCCAGGCGGCGGCTTTAGCTCAGGCTGGAGTTAATCACATTCTTCCTTTTTGTGAACCGGTAAAAGAAGTAGGAGGGGATCCAACAAAGTTGATTCGTGAATGTGCAACAATGTTTGCAGGCTGGGAACAGCGCCCCTTCATCATGGCAGCCCTGGTTCGTTCCGTTGATATGGCTTATGCTGCTTTTCGGGATGGCGCGGATGAGCTCGTAACGATGTGGACGGTCTACCGCGATATGATGGAGAATCCCCTGACTGAACATTGGAATAAAATCTTTATGGATGAGTGGCTGTCAATGCATAAGGCCGGTTGTTTGGAAGGGGTTCCAACAAGACTGGGGCAAAGGAATGATTAGAAAGAATCCATTAGAAGCTGGATTTCGATCACAAGAAGTTCAGTTTCCGAGACCTTGTCGAATCCAACCTTGTACAAATACTTGGGATCTTCAAATTAATCATTTGGTCAAGTAGGATTTTACAATGTCAATTACTAATTTGATATCTGCCCGTGCTTCTTCAACCGGTGTACGGCAGGGGATATGTTCTGTGATACAGGCATGAAAATGGCGAAGTTCACGAACAAATGCTATTTCCCATTCCACGGTGGGTTCGTGCCGAAAACTCCGTCCCTCGCAATCAATACCGTGGAGAACTACTTTGGCAAGAACACCCTTGGCAAAGCCATTTGGATAGCTGAGTAGAGTCCGAGATTTGTCTCCGTAGACTTCAAGAGTTTCGGTAAACTCCCACAACTCCGGCAGATCGATCCAAGAGACGGCGCAGCGTGCGCCGTTAGAGTAGGCAAGGACGGTGTTGATGGCGCGGCCCTGGTTCCAGATCTCCGTACTAACGACCTCTTTAGGCTGACCCACCATTAAACGAAGTCCGTAAATATCGTGAATCATGCTTCCGGAAATGGTGCGGAAAGAGCTCTGAATCTCGTTTGAAACGTTGCCTATAGCATTTTGGAGGGATGATGTGGCAGCCTCTTTTTTTAATTTTTCCGCCGGAATGTCGTTAAACTGTTTGAGCCGAAAATTACGTAAATGGAGTAAATTTTCAGGGTGGAGGTGATTTACCTGAATGAATCGAATTGAATCCATCCTAGCTACTTCATCCCGTGCTATCTCATAGGCGGGATCGTATACTTTCATGTAAGCTACCATTCCAACTTTGTCGGTTTCTCTGGCGGCAGCGATGATGGTGTCCGCCTCCTGCAGGGAATAGCACATCGGTTTCTCGATGAGTACGTGCAGGCCGGCTTTGAAGGCATCGACGGCTACTTGAGTCTTGGGGTCGGAGTGGCAGAGGAGAACGGCATCAAGATTGGATTTCAAAAGCTTAGTATAGTCGTCTGTGTAGAAGGGCACATCGAAGTTCTCAGCTATGGTGCGAGCAAGAGTGGGCGAGATATCACAGACGCCAGCGATCTCGAATTCTTCAGGTAAGGATTTTAGATTGGGTAGGTGCTGAATTTGGGCGACTGATCCGCAGCCGATGACTCCGATGCGTATTCGTGGCATTTTTTAACTTTTTTACAGCAAACCTTCTTTTTAATTTGAAGGTTTCAACATTTGATCACGTTTCGAAGACACACTCATAATAGGGAGGTGTGAAATGGGTGAAATTGTTCTCTGGGGTCCAAAACCAGATGGAGAATTTAAAGAGTTCAGTTAAGTTGCCTGCATCAGACAGAATTTCCAAGTTGAATAGAGATTAAGTGGGCCAAATCAATCCTCTCCATCTAGCCTAGGTGCCAGATCGTTCCATACCTCCCCGAGGAGGTAAATATCCTGGAAAGTAGCAATCAAATCTTTCCATACCTTTTCTCGAGTGTCACACACGTTCCCTTTTGCTACGGTGGCTAATATCTGCTTGAGATTTTCCGTTTTTTCGGCGCATTTCAAAAGCGAATGAGAGGCGGATTTCGCAAGTTCGCTCATGCGGTTCGTCAATTCTTCGTTTGAGCCTTTAGTGACCTCTACGGCGTCGTACTGTTTAGGCGGCCAAAAAGAGTGAGGCTGACGTTCCCCCTCGGGTGTTCGGCCAGTATGTGTCGGTACGATGTGCGGAGTAACCGATAGGTACATAATTACATCCTCTTCGCCAACCGCATTTACTCTATGCGGTTGGTTTGCCAGAGCGATACACATCTGTCCCGTTCCCAAAACCGCTTGTTCTCCGTCTATCTCAAAACGACAGCGTCCCTGTAAAATAAGAAAAATCTCGTGGCCCAAATCGTGGCTATGAAAATCATTCATTTCGCTGCCTGCCTTCAATCGCAAGAATCGAGAACGAATATGAGGTGTGACAAGAATGTTGCGTATGTCTTCCTCTTTTCGGAAATCAAAGATCCTCAAATTCACATAATTGAAAATTCAAATAAACTTTTAGATAACAATCAAAATCCGTTGGTTTTATTAGAAAAGACGTAGATATGATTTCTGGGTGGGTATTTTAAACCCTTTTTAAAATAAACTTCGATTGATGTCTTAGACCAACCTCCCAAAGGCCGTTGGATGAAGTGATATCATGAATCTACAGTCCATATGGAATTACTAGGTCCCGGTAGGTGAGACGAGAAGATCAGTGGGAATATTAGGTCCGCAAAGGATGTCATAGAATTTTTAATCGATATTTACATTGAGAAATAGTTTGCTGTTTCCTGGTAAAGCTCCAGCGTTGACTTACTATTACAAATCAAATCGACCAAGTTGTTCTGGAGACTAATCAGGGTAATATCACCATTCGGATGATGTTGGATATTGCGCCAAAGAGTTGTGAAAACTTCATAACTTTAATCAATAGGGGCTACTATGACGGGGTGATTTTTCACCGTGTTATCAAGGATTTTATGATTCAGGGCGGGGATCCCTCCGGTACTGGAACTGGTGGTCAGTCCTGCTGGGGAGGGAAGTTTGGGGATGAGTTACATCGTGATGTGAATTTTGGCAAAAAGGGGCTTTTAGCTATGGCCAATGCAGGTCCCAACACTAACGGAAGTCAGTTTTTTATCACTACAGCGAAGACCCCGTGGCTCAATATGAAGCATACTATTTTTGGTGAGGTGGTCGAAGGTTACGATGTGGTTGAAAATATTGAAAACGTTGCCACGGATGGTTCGGATCGTCCCCTAGAAGACCAGAAGATTGTGGTGGGGCGAGTTGTGTGAGGTCAGAGATCCAATTGGGGGTGAGAAGAGCTCTAGGATCGATAGTTGGCCAGTTTGTGATAGGAGCGCTGGCCCTGCTGTTCTGTTGTTATTTTACACATGAACTAAAACTCTAGAGGAAGAAGGGACTTCGAAGCTTTGCGGTGACAGTAGTCATAAACCTAGACCGATAGATTGTTTTTCCCAGAATCTCAGTTGTAGACAGAAAATGAAAATCATCGATCCTCACGTTCATATTTGGACCCATGATCCCGAGTTTCCCTGGCCGGCCGAGACAGGGAACCCTCCCTCTGGATCAGCACTTCCGGAGGAATTGCTTGCCCTAATGGAAGTTAATGGGGTGGAGAAGACTGTTCTGGTTCAATCCATCCACTACCGTTGGGATAATAGTTTTGTCGCTCATGTACTGAAGAGCTATCCAAACAAATTCATGGGTGTTTGCCGGGTGAATCCTGAGCATCAAGGAGCCCCAGATCATCTCAGTTTTTGGACTGAGGAACACGGCTTTAGAGGTGTCCGTCTCAGTCCTTCGATCGAACCTTCAGGCGATTGGTTTGACGGTCCGCTGATGGCCCCGATTTTCGCTCGTTCTGAAGCGCTCAAAGTCCCGATGTTAATACTGACTGGGCCAAAACGGCTTCCGCGGCTTGCACAGCTGATTGAGCAGTTTGCTGAACTTGACGTTGTTATAGACCATATGGCGGATTGTTCACCAAACGATCCTGAACAGGTTCAAGCGTTACTGAATCTAGCCCGTTATCCTCGCGTGTATGTTAAAATTAGCCACACCTGGGGCATTTCAAAAGAAGTTTATCCTTGGAGGGATACCCACGGTTTGGTTCGGCAGGTCTACGAAGTTTTTGGAGCACGGCGGATCATGTGGGATACGGACTGGCCGGTTTGTCTGCACAAAGCGACCTATGGACAGACGCTAACCGTAGTCCGGGATGAGATGAATTTTTTTTCATCTGAGGATCTCGAATGGGTGCTCGGAAAGACAGCTTTGAGGCTTTGGCCATTCGGTTAAAGCCAACTTTGCTACCTCTTGATTCCAAGTTGTAGACGTGTGGACAAAAAATGAAGAATTATCATTTTCCCGTTCTCCTCTAAGTTAGCTAAAGCAACTGACGAACCAAATTACCGAAAATGAAAGACATCAAGTGTCTAACGATTTTCTAAGATTTATAACACCTAAGAATACTCATGTTGAGGAACTGCCTTGGGGTGAACACGAATGGATAAGTCGGGTAGGATTTACAGAGGCGGAGAAGATAATTCTGGTAAGAGTAACAATGCCTCCGAGCAAAGGACATAAATTCCACCGACATCCATCCATGGAAGAGATCATTTATATCCTGGAAGGAAAGGCTGAACAATGGGTTGATCGTGAATCACAGATTCTTATCCCCGGGGATTCTGCTCATATTCCTTTGAACGTTGTTCACGGGACTTATAATGCAGGGGAGTCAAATCTTGTGTTCTTGGCAATCTTATCACCGGCGATTTTCGATGGGCTTCCTATAATCGATGTCTCCAGGGATGAACCTTGGGTCGGGCTGAGGGGTGATGCAACGTGATCTCGGTGGATTGGAACTTCTTCCCAATTCAAATTATCAGGTTGTTGCCTTAGTCTGCTAAGCTGAGGATGAATAAAGCTATCGAGTTACATTAGACTCCGTGTGATCGGATCCTAGGTATTGATTCTTCCCACCACTCACGAGCAAACCCAATTTCGAAACTGGTTCTTCCCATCGTCTTCCATAGAATCCATTTGGGACAGGACGATTGGAAATGTCTTAAACCTTCTACTTTTATGATTTCAAATGACTTTGCGGGCTCTGAGCTCCCGAAGAATGGTATGAACGCAATCCGAGATAGTGGTCTGCTCTGTATCAAGGAGAATCTCAGCGTGTTTTGGAGGCTCAAAAGGAGCATCGATACCAGTCACATTTCGGATTTCTCCTGCCCGTGCCCTTTCGTATAGTCCGGTGGTGTCACGGTCCTCACAAACAGCTAGTGACGCATTACAATAGACTGTAAGGAAACGCTCTTCACCTATAATGTGCTTAGCTTGTTCGCGGTCGGAATCGAATGGTGACACCATCGAAACGATAGATATCAGTCCTAGTTCATTGCTTAATCGGGCTATCTCGGCGGTACGACGCTGATTCTCCAACCGATCGGCTCCAGAAAATCCAAGGTCACTGTTGAGACCGCTGCGCAATGTTTCACCATGGAAAACCTGAACTTGGCGACCTATGTCGAAAAGTGCGCGTTCGAGCGCTTTAGCAATGGATGATTTGCCACTGCGGGGAAGACCAGTTAGCCAGAGGGTTACGGGGTGTTGCCCGAGGCGCTGTAATCTTTCCGCAGGAGTGACAAGGCTGATCTGAGTTCGGATGTTAGTTTGGGCATCAACAGAATCTATCCGTTGTTTCAAGACCTCATCAACGGGGTTACGGTCCACTATCATCCCTGCCGCAACTGTTGCATTGGTCATTCGATCTATGAGAATCATGGCTCCGGTACCACGATTTTTGGAATAAGGATCGTATGCAATCGGACGGTTACTCTCAAGTCGTACCCGCCCAATTTCGTTCAAGTTTAGTGCTGTTACGTTTTCCCGGTGAAGAGTGCTAATATTTATTCTGTATCGAATTGAATGGACTACTGCTCCAGTAGTCAGTGAGCAGTGCTTTAGAAGATAACCCTTTCCGATCTCGAGGGGAGTCTCGCTCATCCAGACAATCATCATTTCGACTGCATTCTGCAATATTGGGCTATTATTGACATGCGTCAGGGTATCGCCCCGGCTGATGTCGATTTCATCCTCTAGCGCTAATGTTAAAGCGATAGGGGCAAATGCCTCTGAAAGTTCACCTTCGTAAGTGTTTATCCACTTTACCCGACTTCGTTTCCCGGATGGTAACGCCACAACTTCATCCCCTTTCCGGATAACTCCGGATGTGACTGAACCGGCAAAGCAACGTACATCATGACTCGGCCTAAAAACGCTCTGGACCGGAAAGCGAAAGTCGATAAGATTCTTGTCACTTGCGATATGTACGGACTCTAGGTGATCCATAAGAAGGGATCCTTGAAACCACCCTGTTTTCGCCGAGCGATTTAGGATGTTATCACCTTTAAGAGCCGAGATGGGAATGAAATGAATATCTATGGTCTGAAGTTTGGCTGCGAAGTTATTAAAGTCAGTTTTGATTTCTTCGAAGACGGACTCATCATAGTCCACCAGATCCATTTTATTTACAGCTACAACGAGGTGTCGGATTCCTAGTAACGAAGCGATAAACGAATGCCGGCAAGTCTGCTCTAGGACACCCTTACGAGCATCTATCAAAATAATGGCTAGATCAGATGTCGATGCACCTGTTGCCATGTTGCGGGTGTACTGTTCATGGCCAGGCGTGTCGGCGATAATGAATTTTCTTTTTTCCGTTGCAAAGTATCTGTAGGCAACATCGATCGTAATCCCTTGCTCCCGCTCCGCTTGAAGACCATCGACTAGAAAAGCGAAATCAATCTCACCTTCGTTACTTCCGTATTTAGCGGTATCGCGACGGGCGGCGTTTAAGACGTCGTCAAACACCATCTTTGAGTCGTGTAAAAGCCTTCCAATTAAGGTAGACTTCCCATCGTCAACGCTACCGCATGTTAGTAGGCGAAGCAGATCCTGATTTCTGTATTCTGCTAAATATTCCTCGATTCCTAGACGGTCTAATTGATCCGAGACTGACATCAAAAATAGCCCTCTTTTTTCTTTTCCTCCATAGAACCGGCTTCATCGTAATCAATAACGCGGCCCTGTCTTTCCGAATCCTTAGACCGTAACATCTCTTCGATAATTTTAGGGATAGTATCAGCTTCGGATTCGATAGCACCTGTAAGAGGATAACATCCTAAAGTGCGGAAGCGAACTCTCTTCATGGAAGGAGTTTCGCCGGATTCTAGGGGTAGCCGGTCGTCATTCACCATAATTAGAGAACCGTTACGTAACACTACCGGTCGGTTAGCCGCGAAGTAAAGTGGGACTAAGGGTATCTGTTCGAAATAAATGTATATCCAAACATCGAGTTCGGTCCAATTCGATAAGGGAAAGACACGAATAGATTCTCCTTTTTTGACTCGGCCGTTGAACAGATTCCACAATTCTGGACGCTGATTCTTCGGATCCCACTGATGATGGCGATCTCGAAAGGAATACACACGTTCTTTGGCTCTACTCTTTTCTTCGTCTCGGCGTGCTCCGCCAAAGGCTGCATCATAATCGCCCTCGTCCAAGGCTTGCCTGAGAGCTTCGGTTTTCATTATGTGGGTATATCTCTGAGTACCGTGGTCAAAAGGGTTGATGCCAGCTGCTTTCCCTTCGGGATTGATCCATTCTTTGAAATTAAGATTGAGATCTGCTACTATCTTATTACGGAATTCGATCATTTCCTGGAATTTAAATGTGGTGTTGATATGTAGCACAGGAAAGGGGATTTTGCCTGGATGAAATGCCTTTTGCGCCAGCCGCAACATGACGCCGGAGTCCTTGCCAATCGAATAGAGCATTACAGGATTCTCAAACTCGGCCACCACTTCTCGAAATATATGAATGCTCTCGTTCTCGAGGTATTGGAGGTGAGATAGGGTATAATTTCTCATGGCTAAATGACGGTATCGCTCTGACTATAAACAGGGTGTTTTAGTTCAGACAAAAGGTGTTAATGAGCTGATTATGGCAACCCATTGGGATTCCGGTTTTCGGTTGATCGGAAATGCCATGCGTTATCGAAGCCTAGTCTTTTTTGAGACAATGAATCATTTGGTATTGTGGAGCATCGGGTGCAATTCGTAATCGGCTAATAAGGGTTTCGGCCTTATTAAAACACTCGGATATTAAGTTTTGAGAACACAATATCAACAGGAGGGTGTTGTATGGGTCAACTGTTTCGATCGACTTAATATTAAGTCCGATGACTTTTAGCCTGGAGGGGAGGAGTTGAGTTAAACCTCATTCAATGCAGCCGTCAACTCTGTGGCCATTTCCTTTGCGTCGCCATAGAGCATGAGGGTCTTATCAGCTGCGAAAAGGGGATTAGCGATGCCAGCAAAACCTGGACTGAGGCTACGTTTGATGATTACTACGGAGCGTGCAGCATCAACGTTTAGAATTGGCATACCAGCAATAGGAATAGAAGGATCAGCATCACGCGCCATGGGATTAACGACATCATTAGCCCCTATCACTAGAACCACATCTGTTTCCTCGAAGGTGGGGTTAATTTGGTCCATATCTTTGAGCTTATCGTAGGGGATATGGGCCTCTGCGAGAAGGACATTCATGTGACCTGGCATTCGCCCTGCGACAGGATGTATGGCGAATTCAACGTCAACATCCTTGGCTTCGAGATCATTGACCAGCTCACGAACGGCATATTGGGCATGGGCCACCGCCATTCCATATCCAGGGGCGATTACGACGCGACGTGCACCATCAAGCATCATCGCTATTTCTTCGGGTGAGGCAGATTTCACCCGGCCCGTGTAGATGTCTTCGGTTTCTTGTTCAGCCCCTTTCTGGACACCAACAGATGAGAACATAACATTGGCAAGAGATCGGTTCATCGCCTTTGACATAAGGGCGGTGAGGATAAATCCAGCTGCTCCTACCAGGGATCCTGCAATAATTAAGACGCTATTGTTCAAAACCCAACCGTGCCCTGCAGCGGCGATGCCTGAATAGGCGTTGAGCAACGAAATGACTACAGGCATATCGGCCCCCCCAATTGGGATTACAAGCATAACCCCGAGGAGCGATGCGACGCTTACCATGAGCCAGAAGGGGAGGGCTGATCTAGAGTGGACTGATAGTCCTTCGCTCGATTGGCGGATTAGGTAGGTCTCCCGATACTCCTCGTCGGTTATCGTAACTTCTTCTCCCTTTAAGCTTATCGACACGTGATTCGAGAGTGTAATACCGTGTTGGTCAAATTCCTTCTTAAATCCTTTGGAGGAGAATGATTGTTCAAGGTCTCCAAGAGAATAAGAAGTAGTACGAAAGACTTCCGGATGGTATCCCAATACCTGCCAGACGCTTAGTCCAATGGCAACAGCCAGCAAAGCGACATTAATCACATGGCGCCCGGGTAGAATAATTGGCTGTTCTTTTACAATCCCCTGCAGTTTACCGAAGGCGATAGCGCTACCCGTTAGGGATAATGCGCCTATAAGTCCCGCGCCCGCAACCGAGCATGTAAATTGAATCGTAACTTCTTCAATCCATTCTCCACGTAACGCTTCTTCAAGCGCAGCTCCAACTGCCAGAGCTGAGGCTCCCCCACCAAAGCCATTAAAAACTGCTACCACTTGTGGTATAACGGTCATAGGAGCCTTGTAAGCCATAGTAGCGCCTATCAGGCCTCCGACGATAAACCCTGCAATTATTATGCTAAAGTCAACAATACGGTTATCGGTCAGAGTGACAACGATCGCCAGCAACATGCCAATTGCTGCCAGTAGGTTCCCCTTAACTGCAGTACGTGGATGGGAAAGCCCCTTTATCCCGAAGATAAATAAAAAAGCAGCGGCGAGATAAAAAAGTTTAACTAGGGCTTCTTCCCTTGGCATTTTTGTCCTTTCCGCGAAACATTCCTAACATGCGGTGAGTTACCAGGAATCCACCTACCACGTTGGCCGTTGCCATTGCAACGGCGATGAATCCGAGAACCTCGGTCAATGGTGACAGCCGAGCTCCGGATGTTATGAGCGTTCCTACAAGCGTAATTCCAGAAATAGCGTTGGCGCCCGACATCAGAGGTGTGTGTAACAGAGGAGGAACTTTTGTAATGACCTCAAACCCGATGACGAGAGCTAGAAGAAATATTGTTAAGGCTGGGACAAAAGTTTCCATTAATATCCTACTTTTCTATGAATAATCCTCATTAGTTTTGAGCTTCTTCCAATCCCAGAATTTCGCGAATTCGCTTGTTAATAATCTTTCCTCTATGGGTTAGAAGAGAGTCTTTAATGATTGGGTCCTCTGTGTTAAGGGAAAGCTCACCATTTTTCAGTAGATTTTTCAGAAATTCACTGATATTCTTCGAATACATTTGGCTAGAATGGTGAGGGATAGAACCAGGTAGATTAACAGGCCCTATCACCTTCACTCCATTCTGTTCAACGGTCTCCCCTTGGGTGGTGAGTTCGCAATTTCCCCCAGTTTCTGCAGCCATATCGAGAATAACAGCTCCCGGCCTCATCCCCTCCACCATTGTACTCGTAATCAGTGTTGGTGCTCTCTTTCCCGGTACAGCTGCGGTGGTTATGACGGCATCACTTTCCGCGACTACCCTGGCCATCATTTCTCTTTGACGACGGTAAAATTCTTCTCCCATCTCCTTAGCGTAACCACCTGAAGTCTCCGAGTCTCCTGTCTCTAGTTCCATCTCCACAAACTTTGCTCCCAGGCTCTCCACTTGTTCCTTAACGGCCGGTCTAACATCATAGGCCTGGACCGCAGCTCCAAGTCGACGGGCAGTAGCAATCGCCTGCAATCCAGCGACCCCCGCCCCGATCACGAAAACTCTCGCCGGTGCAATAGTTCCCGCGGCCGTAATCATCATTGGGTAGATTTTATCAAGAGCCGAGGCAGCTAAAATTACGGCTTTGTACCCCGCAATTGTAGCCATAGAGCTTAGCGCATCCATAGATTGTGCGCGTGTGATTCGCGGTAGGAGCTCCAGCGCAAACGAAGTAACTTCTTTTTCAGCGTAAAGCTCAGCTGTTTTTGGAGAGCCCAGCGGATTAAGGAGTCCCAGTATAATTTGTCCGGGGCGCAGAAGTGATGAGCTAATCGGGTTATCACTCACTTTAACAACGATATCCGAGGAGGCGAAAAGTTCTTCCTCTTCGTCAACAAACTGAGCTCCTGCCTTCTCGTAAGCTTCATCCAGGAAACCGGCTTTGTTGCCCGCACTCTTCTGGATTAATGTCGCTAATCCTGATTTAGCTAATATCGGAACGAACGGAGGAACTAGAGCAACTCTACGTTCCCCACTAGCTCCTTCTAAAGGGACTCCAACAACCATATCTATATGTTTTAATCGAAAGAAGGGGTAGAGCTCAATAGAGAGCTCTACAGAAAAGGTTTCTACCGTCGGACGCTAAAATCCTTAAATGGGCGAAGTGTTATGACATCAATCGTGCTTCAGGGGGGTGATTTGTAAAGAACCTTTTGATAAGCTCAACACTTTAACTTAATTTAAATTTGAGACATGGGTTTGCAAAGGACAGGATGCTGTTCCAAGTTTCGATCGATAGATTTCTGATAAACCCAAATTCACTGTTACCTCCATTCGTCGACCGAGACTGTTCCCTGGTAATCGCACCCCATTATTCGCCAATACCCATTCGTTTCTCCGCCAACGACGACAACATGAATGTCTTCCTTTCGGTAGATTTTAACAGGTTCTGTGTCCGCAGCTTTGAGCATGGTTGCATAGGGTTCGACACCTTCCAGAGCTTGTGGGTAATAATAATTTTCAACTAGTTGATAGTCCCAGAAGATTCCTGCTGGCATAGTAGCGTTTTCATAGACCCAGTCGATAACCTTTTCCTTTGTGTCATGCCCATCACGGTCTACAAACTGTCGTGCTGTTATTGGATCGAGTACGAGGGTGGGAGGGTTATTTGGATTCAGACCGCGAAGCATATTAGCTACGTGTTCGCGCCAATGCGTTTCCCGTAGGCCTAACTGAAATGTAGTGGAGCGGCATCCAGTGAAGGCGCTGACCGCACTTTCGTCCTTATTAAATCCATGTTGAGTGTGAAAGGGTTCCCATGGACTTCGCTCTTCGTTCTCAGCAAAAGTGACACTATTGTAGGCGTAATTGTTACCTTGAGAGCCAAGATAAGTTACTTCTGGAAGGGAACCTCCTTGGAGATTCTGAGAAAAGAGACTGTAGGCGCGTCCAATAGTGGCATTAGCGTGATTATAAGGTCCCATCGCACCAATTCCCCAGTTCATGTTAATTTCACGGCGAATTGGGCCATTTACTACTGCCATTGCGGCTGAGGAACTTGTGGTACTGGCTCTGGCGGTTGCCTGTGTGGCAGCTAGGGCCAATACCACGGGAAAATATTCTGGTCGGGCGCCGGCCATAACGGTATTAACCGCTACTTTTTCTACAGTGTACTCCCAAGCCTCGCGTCCCTTTGTGGGACGCATATGCCCAACGATCTCATCTGGACCACGACTGGTTCCCTTGAGCATTGCCTCAACCCGTTCCTCGGTGGGAAGAATTATAGGCAATTTGTCAGTCCAGTTATTTGCGAGAAAAAGCTGATGAAGGTTATCCTCTGTGTCCTGATCAACAAAGCGCGGAGTCGATCGATCGAAACGGATCTTATCGGTTTCCTCTGAAGACAGAGGCTTTTCGATGGCGTCGATTACTGCTTGCATGAAAGGTTCACCTGTAACAGCGTCATTGCCGTCCACATAGGCACGAAGTTCTTCAGGTGACTTCCCCATAACCGGTTGAGGTACAAATGCGAATCGTTGCCGAGGCATTCCGCGTTGCATGCAAGAAGCACGTACCAAGTGCTCAAACACATCTGTGTGGATGGAAGCTGTAGGAATCCCGTATTCTGTTTCAATTATGAAGCATTGGTCGGCGACCGCCGGTGCACAAGTGCTTCAGTGGCCGACTCCCACAATAGCGGCCGAACCCTTTGTCCGTATTTCCTCGTACAGTTGCTCGTCACGTTCGGTGTAGACCCCGGACTTGCTCCTTATTTCAGTCTTAACGGAGGGCATGTTGTCTGTGAACCAGCTGTTCATCTGTTGCATAAGGATATCCCCATCATCAAATCGACAGTCAACCAGGTAGAGGGTTTGTCCGTCTATGCTGCCAAATCTTGGGGCCATTCCCAACTGGATGATTTTGGGTGGGTATCCCACCGGATTCATGACTTTCAATTTGTTGCTCACTTTTCGTATCTTCTAATTGCCGGGATAGAACTTTACTCAAATAAATCTAGACTTGAGTAATTTTGGTAATAAATCTTAGAAAACGGGAGAGTAGACCCGTAGAGGTAATTTCGAAACTTTGGAATTCAAGGTTATCTTATAAGAATCACATTTTCCAGTAAATCTACTTCTAGTCGATAACCTAAAGCATTGCGATCGTTACCGGGATTTCCTAGAGTTTGCAAATCAAGACCAATATGTTCATAGTATTAGGAAGGACGCACAGGTAATTGTGCGTTAAAGTATGGCTAAAATCGTTATTGTAGGGGCTGGAAGCCTAGTCTTTTCCAGTAGGTTAACTGCTGATATACTTTCTTTTGATCAAACCTGTGGCTCTGAATTCGTTTTGGTAGACATTGACGAAGAACGATTGGCCTTCGCAAGCCGAATTATCGAAAGGATTTTTGAGGAAGGTGGTTACGACAGAGCTTCTTATACGGCCACAAATGATCGAAGGAAGGCACTACCAGGATCGGACTATGTAATAAGTAGTTTACTAGTTGGTGGTTATGAAGCGATCGAGAAAGAGATTGATATCCCTATGAAATACGGAGTCGATCAGTGCATCGGCGATACCCTTAATCCAGGAGGTATTTTGAGGTGTTTACGTACTTTGCCTCACCAGGTCGGGATTGCTCAGGATATCATGGATTTGTGTCCTAATGCGTTGCTCCTTAATTACACTAACCCCATGTCTATGCTCTGCTGGGGTATGTACCGCCAGGTGCCTGGAATTAAGCTGGTGGGACTATGTCACTCGGTCCAGCACACTACCGAGCAATGGGCGAAGAGGCTTGAACTTAGAATCGAGGACGTCGAATGGAAGTGTGCTGGGATCAATCATCAAGCTTGGATTTATGAGTTTAGTAAAGATTCGGAGGATCTTCTACCAAGGATTCGAGAAATTGCCGTGCAACCTAAGGTTTGGCTGGATGATACGGTGCGGATGGAGTACGTTAAGCACTTAGGATTTCCGGTAACTGAGTCGAGCGGACATTGCTCAGAGTATACTCCATGGTGGCGCAAACGTCCTGAATTAATCAAACAATACTGTGGTGGATCAAGACCCCAGAATGGGAAGAGCGGATTTATCAAAGACGTTTACGCACGACCGGATTGGCGAGAGAAGATGGAACGTATGGCCAACGGGGAAGAGCCGGTTGATCTTAAACGGAGTTACGAATACGGATCTCGAATCATCAATGCTTGCGAAGGAGGTGATCCGGTTGTGATCCACGGGAATGTCGAAAATAATGGATTGATTGATAATCTTCCGGGGGGATGTTGTGTAGAAGTACCGATCCACGTTGATAACAATGGCCTACAGCCAATGAGGGTTGGGGAACTCCCTATGCACCTAGCCGCGGTTAACCGTAACCAAGTCACTATGCAGGAGCTAGCCGTGGAAGCTGCGATCAAACTTGATCCCGAGATTGTCTTTCAGGCCTTTGCCATGGATCCTTTGACTGCGGCAGTACTGTCGCTCGATGAAATTAGGGAGATGACGCAGGAACTGCTCGACGCATTAGCCTTTTGTCTTCCTTCTTTTGAAGGCAAGAGGATGGATATCAAGCCGAATTTGGTAGGATTGGGGCAATCAGGGTAGAGGAAATCGCGTAATCGGTGCCAAGTAATAAATATCGGTTGCGGTGGAAGGTTTAATAGCGAATGTTTGAGATTTCTAACACTTCCAACTAGAGAAGTGAGTAGCTGAGCTTTCGGGAACGCGAATAATACTGATGAAAATCCACTTGCGACTTATTTTCTGTGTTTCCCTCATAAAGTTCCAATGCATTACTTTTGCTGAATACGGGCCTGTGTCCGCTGATACAGTGGTGGATCTTTCACCAACCGTGAGAATGGATCACTTTCAGTATTGGCCGGGCGGCCAGCTTCACCACCAGCCTCTTATGGTTCCGTACATTCGGCATGGGCCGGGTCCGTTAGCGGCGGATTTGATCATGGTGGACGAAAACACCGGCACCCAAACTGACTGTCCGCCTCACATGATGCCAGTTCAGGATAGTGGTTTACCTAATGCACACTATTACGGTGATCTGACTTGTGACGAAGTTCCGGTTTGGGGATGGATGGGTGAAGTTTTCAAGATTGATGGAAGAGATATTCTTGATCGATCAGGGAACGGAGTAAGCCCTCTCTTCACGATCGATGATGTTAAAATTTCTGAGCTACAACATAGGTCGCTGCGTGAGGGTGACGCTGTTCTTTATTGGAGCGGCTACAATGACAAATATGACGCATCTATGCCTGAAGGAAGCCGTCTAATTATCGATCCTGTGGCAGGAGAGGCTCCAGGTTGGCCAGCTCCTGATTTTGATGCAGCTGACTATGTAGGTGGTAGTGGAGCGTGGATCATGGGTATTGACAGTCCGAGTATGGGGGGCCTTGGTGAGGGAATTTACTCGCAACCTGGTCCCGCAGGAATGTTCCAAAATCCACTCGCACTGGAGAGTCATCTTGGGCATTTCAAGCACGGGGCATCTCACACTGAAGGATTGATCAACCTCGATCGGGTTCCCAACGGATCCCTTTACATCGCGTTGCCGGTTAAACACAGGAACTCACCCACTGTCGAAACCCGGGCTGTTGCTATAACTGACACAAAATTGGCGGGAGAATTGATGAAAGCCGTGCGGGCTCATCGAGTGGTGGATCTTTCGGTCATCCTTTCCATGGAGCATCCAGTTTCTTGGCCGGGAAGGGGCTTAGGGGATTTTGCATTTCCCTACCACTTGGTTGAACCTGTTAACACCTTTACTGGCCCCTTTGGACCGTACTGGGTTAACACCCACTTTATGGACTCACGTACAGGAACCCACATCGATCCGCCAGCGCATTATGGTCCGCCTTTGGGCTTCGATTTCGACCTCTACGATTCACGAACGAAATCGTGGAGGAAGAAATTTGAATCCCTTTACGGGCCTCTCAAGACCACCGATCTAACTTCAGAAAAAATCCCAGTTCATCATATGATGGGGCCTGCACGTGTCGTCAATGTTCAGCACTTGTTAGGTGCCACCCAAATTAAAAATTGGCCTGCTTCGCCTAAAATCACTGTCAGTGATATCCAGGCTCACGAAAGCAAATACGGTCAAATTGAGGCGGGGCATATAGTTCTTTTCCACACCGGTCACAATGATGTCCACTTTACCACATTTGATCGTGGCCGGCCTGACCGGTGCGTGAAGGCGCCCCTTGACGGTCTAACGGAAGGATGGCCCGCGCCCACTCCCGATACAATTCTTTATTTGGCTCGGAAAGGCGTTCGACACGTTGGTATCGACACACCTGATATGGGATCGGTCGATCCGGAGGGCGCGACATTCGTTCACTGGATTGCTTCCAACAATGATATGATTCTTACTGAGTTTCTAATTGGAATTGGTCAACTGCCACCGAAGGGTGGATTTTTTATTTTTCTGAATCCAAAAATTGAAAAAAATCATGGTGGCCCGGGGCGGGCCGTAGCAATTTTGCCATGATCCTTGGTGCAGATTGTGGGATTGAGTCGTCTGCAATAGATTCAGGTTCCTCAAACCTTTTTTACGACTACACTAAAAAAGTAATAGTAAACCTGTCGAATGGCTAGAATGGAACTACCAATGTTGTGTGGGGTCCGAATAGACGTAGAAACTGTTTGTTTTTAGTACGATGACTCGAATGCCAGGGATTGGAATGGGAAAAATGAGAAACGTATTCTTAGTGGGAAGATATTACATGTTGTTGGGTTTGCTCATGTTTCTGGGTAGGCTTGATGCTGACCAAGTTCTTAGTAAAGAGATTTGGGTTGGATGGATAGAACGGGAAGAACCTTCTTTGCGAATGGGTTCCTCGCCTTACGGGATATGGAATGCCGCTGGCGGCAATGGACAAACGGTGCAACAATCTGATCCCAAATCTAAACGGAAAGCTCGTGTGTTTAGGTGGGGAGTTTCGGATATTCCATCCCATGACTCTTCCGCCAAGAAAAAAATGGAAAGGAAGTATAAGGAGGAACTGAAACGGCAGAGGAGAAATTCAAAAGAGGATCGATTGAAAAAAAGGAGAGTCGATTGGCGGGGGAAGAGTGAAACCACCACTAAAAAAGAATCTTTGATCCGGTCTGAGACAAGGAGTCGGCAAGATCCCGAATTAACTACCCCCGGAAAGCCCCGCATGTTTCGGTGGGATAAGGGAGACGCTAAGTATAGTAGACAACCTTCCAGTCCAACGAAGAATGGAACTAAGGTAAGACGGGGAATCCGGGATCAAAACCAACAGTTTAATCCTTTAAGTAAGAGTAAGAAAAATCAGGATAAATCCTTTTCTAGAGCTCAGGACAGCATTCGGGGAAAAGTTGAAAACGAAAAAATAAACAAGCCTAGAATTCCTAGGTGGAGCAGAGAGGCACCCGGTTATAGCCGGCCTAAAGTGAGAAATAGAAACGAAGGGCGAGAGAAGCCGAGGATGCTTCGTAGGGAAGCGAGAAGATAAAAAAGGAAGATGTCGTTTCCAGGTAGAGCTCTTAAAATGACCCTAATATATCAACAGGTACAATTTCGGCCAGACCGCGATAGCCGTTGCTAGACTTTGGCCGTCTGGAATGGTGTGAAGGGAGCAGCAGGGCGGCTTTTTGTGGTTCCGTCAGCTCATCCCAGTAACTGGGAACTGAGTCACCGCGGATGCCCCCTCCTCCCCATGACATATGACCGGTGTTATATTTATAGAGGATTGCCCGGCGTTGGTGGTCTCCGGTCCAAGGGAGTGTTCCGTGAGTGCAAGCCTCACTGAAAATGATAGCATCTCCGGCTTTAGCATTAATTTCGGTTACGTACTCCTGGTAAAGCTCCCATCTGAGCATCTCATTCGGGCACGATATGTTGGCCTTGTGACTTCCAGCGACAACGCATAGGCCACCGTCGCCATGACCTTCATCGGCTAGCAGGTATTCGATAACACAAAGCCCAGTGAAAATCCTACCTTCTCGGTAAAAATAAGGAGCGTTGTCAAAATTGCCGTGCAACTTGCCACCAGAGCATCCCTTATCCATGGCAATCAGCCCCGGACCGTGATCTAGTCGCCAACCTTCTCCAAGAATGGTGTTCAAGTGGGGAATGGTCTTGGGATGAGCAAGCATTTCTCTGAACGGATCACAGAATGGCTTGGGCAGTTCGAGAAGGCCCGTGGTTGCTCCCAATCGCGTTGATTTGTTTTCTCCCTTCAAGGCCTTTGAGTCCTTAAAATATTCAGGGCTCTGCTCTAGTTCCAGGGAATCGATGGCTGCATTTGCCGTCTCCAGGTCTTTTGCACTCAACACATCCGGTACGATCAAGAATCCAAGCAGGTCAAAGAGGTACTTCTCATTGGTGGACATTTCCAATGTTTCTTCGGTAATCGAGTGAGAGGTATTGGGGCGTGTTTCTTTCATAGCATTCCACTCTGTGACTAATATTTTTGTGCAAAAAACATTACAAAGTAACTGGAATTGGGGCTTCGATTGTAGACACGATTCCAGAATTCAACAGGTCAGGTTCAGATGCAATTTCAAAGGGAAATCCGAACTTTCCTGGTTCAGCATAGTAATTCATAACAAAATGAGCAGTCTAAAATCTGGCGAGCTAAAAAAGTATTTAATCGGGAGCATGAGCTTTGCACGCGTTTAGAAGGATGGTTCTTTTTAGGGTCACTATATCTAGGAACTGAACTGGCAATTACGGTCGGGCTCCAAGGAATCTCTAGATTAATACACGTCAACCGTCATCTTATCGAATTGGTCCCAATCCCATTCTGCCCCCCAGCCCGGACCGTCTGGTGGGATGAGATGGCCGTGGGAAATAATCGGTTTGTTGATCATTCCAAATCTCTCGCTACCCTTGAGTGTGCTACTGCCTGCCTCGTAGTAACCTGTATTGTCGATACAGCAACCCAGATGCACGTGGACAAGACCGAAGAGGCCTCCTTCTGCATTCATCTCGATATTGGTATCATATAATTCTGCGAAGTGAGCCATCTTTAAAACCTGTGTTGTCCCAAATCGAGCATTGGCTCGGAGCAGATCTGTTGCTCCTGAGATAAGCCACTGTGTAGAGATACCGATGTCACTCATCAACGTCTCATTTCCCATTACCGGCATGGTCAGTTCACGGCACAATTTTTGATATTGATGTTGCTTGTATTCGTGCATGGGTTCTTCAAGCCACAGAAAGTTGAGTTCCTCCATGACGTGGCCGACTTGGATCGCTTCCTCAAGGGTGTAAGAGCATACAGGATCGTTGATAAGTAGATAATCGGGTCCGATTTGACGGCGGACCTCGTGAAAGAGCTCAATGTCGGCTTTGCCCCCCTTATAAGTATGAAACTTGTAAGCCTCAACTCCAAAGCTTTGTGCTTCTTCTATCACTTCTAAATATACCTCGAGAGGACTGTTCCCACTGGTTATGTATACGGGAAACTTGTTACGTACCTTGCCGATTAGGTCATAAACTGGGAGGCCTGCGGTTTTCCCTGCAATATCCCACAGGCAATTATCGAAATCTCCGAACCAGCCAGGCCGCTGGTAGCACCATCGGGTGCCTTTGTGAAACATTTGGTAGAGCCGTTCGCGATGGAGTGGGTTCTCTCCCAAAGCGTGGGTGCGTAGGACATCCACTTGCTTAGGTTCTAAGGTGCAGGTACACATCCCATCAATTCCCTCGTCGGTCATAACCTTGAGAAATTGCTGTTGCAGATTCTTGTCCGAAGGTTGCATCTGACTGCCGTGTGTATACTGAATACGCCGGAGGTTGGGCACCTCGTACATTTTCGCGTAACTCTCTTTCTGGTTGGGATCTTCAAGCGTAATAAGTTTAATATCGGTAATCTTCATTTAGGGTTCCGCGGTAGATGATAGGTAAATAATCGATTTTTTTAGGGAAGACAGAGATATTTTATATGGCAAATATATTGCGGGAAAAGTTGCGAGACACTGTGTAAGATAGCTGTAAGATTTAGGGATTAGAACGAAGAGACTTGTCGGCTAGGCTGAGATACAATCGAAATACATACTATCTTATTAATAGAATTCGATCCGTTGGAAATAGGGCAAGCTGCACCGATATGAATATGAGTCTTGTCTCCCCTGCTCACAGTGCAGCTTTAATCCTTTGAGAATTCCGTTTCAGTTAGGATCGTACAGGGATCTGAGGAGGGGATAATCTTATGCCGTGGTTTTGACTGGATAGCTTAGGTACAGGATCCAGACGGCAAGTCCCAACATAATGAAAAAACTCATCCAGAGAGCGATGTTAGTCAACCGAGAGGGGGCAATGCGTTGATCGAGAAACTTATATCGCAAGTAGATCGTACCAGCAGCGATGATGGGGAATTGAATGACACCGATTGCCATCCCAACAGTCAGCATCCAAACTGGATTTTGGAAGATATAGTAGCTCAGCGCTTGTACCAGTGGTGTTACAATGGCATAGCCTCTGAGAACTTGGATTCTCAGGGTGTAGTCATTGCGTTCCATTAGGCCTAAGACGGCCAATCCGTCAGCAAATGTTCGGGCACCGCCCCCCAGTCCGGATATGCAGGTGGAAAACAGGACAATAAAGGCCCCTGCCATGAATAACCAGAAGGCCCATCCTCCTAGTATCCGAGTGTAAATACTAGAAATCACTGATATAGTCTCAAGTCCATCAGGTTGTTGGCCAAGTTGGTGGAGAATCCCTGCGCCAAGCATGTAAAATGGGATCGTCGCAAATGTCAGTAGGATCAGAGAGAGTATTACATCCAAATGCATTACCTTTATCCATCCTCTAGCTCTTTTTACCCAGTCTTTTGAATCGTTAACTGGTCCGGTAAAACGTGCATATCCTTTCTCCACGCACCAGTAGGTATAGAAAATCTGATCCGCTGTTCCGACTCCGGTTGCGCCATACATTCCAAGAGCAACCAGTATTGCGAATACAGGAAAAGAAAATGTTAGCCCCCCTTGAACCTCATCCCATGTGATAGCATATTCCGTTGTCTGCAAGAGTACGGCACAGATCAATGTAACAATGGTGAAAGAGATGACCATCACGGTCAGTAATCGTTCGATTCCCTTGTAACTACCAGTACAGATGATAATCGAAGAGAGAACCGCTAGGCCTATTGTCCACCACTCAGAGCCGATTGCAGGAATGGCAGCGTGGATGACTTGGCCCGCTCCACCGTAGATCCCTCCCCCAGCGAGGAATACTCCCGGGATAATCAACAGAAGCCAGAAATAGATATACCAGGAGACTCTTTTACCTCCAAAGGCGAGAATTTTTCCAGGCAGGCGATTAAAAGCGTGGAGAAAGGGTTCTCCTGTCGAAACGGAGTAGCGAGCTAGTTCGGACTGGATTATGTTTTTACTCCAACAACTCAGAAGTACAAACCAGAGCATAGAGAAGCCGACTAAGGCTCCGAGGCTAGTGGTCAAGATGATCTCACCGGAACCAACAATGCCACCGACCAAAATCAGACTAGGACCTAGAAATCGGAGCCGCTCTTTGAAATCCCTCGGGGGATCCCTCACAGATTCCGGAGCGAGTGCATAGAGATCTATCGAGCTTGTTTTGGATTCTCGATTCCTAGGCATAACCCCTTTCAAGGTATCTGGTTCTAAAATGCGGCTAAACTACAATTTTGAGAATATAATCCCTTTTGTTAGCAGAAGCAAATCTTTAAAGATCCACCCTTTTTGACCATAATTTTACTGATCCGATCCCCGCAAGATGAATTGGTACCTTTTGGCAGGGAATTAACAAAATTGTTGATATGTTAGAGATGGCGGGAATGGCCTTAATGGATGGTGAGACCAAACAGATCTCGTAATTAATTCTTTGAGCTTTACCGAAAGGATATTAGCGGATTGAACCTATTTGTCCGAAGATATTTGCTCAAAGTCTACTTAAGATGTTACAGTTCAATAATGGTAATTCGGGATGTTTTTTCCTCTAGCTCCTTAGCCCTCAGGGCATCACAATCCGACTCCCAGACATCCTTGACGTGTGTTGGCGTGACCCTACCATTGCACACGACTTAGCCAGGCGGTCGGACCCTATTTAGAGTGCGCATTTTCCTGGAAAACGGTTAAACAAATCCAACCATCATGAAAGTTACCAAGATCGAGACCATAAGGGTAGCTGAGCAACCACACATTATTTGGGTTCAATTACATACTGATACTGGGCTCATTGGTCTTGGAGAGACCTGGTATGCGCCAACGGTTGTTGAAACGGCAATCCACGACTGGTTTGGTCCATTGGTGATCGGCCGCGATCCGGCTTCCATTGAACGTCACTGGGAAGCAATGTTCCGGCTTTCCGATCACGCTGGCTATGGGGGAGCGGAGATGCGCGCAATCTCAGCCATAGACATCGCCCTCTGGGATCTCAAGGGACAGGTTGCTGGACTTCCTATTTATGAGCTTCTGGGCGGTGCGGTTCGAAAGAAAATCCGGGTGTATGCGACGGGCATGCCCTATGAGGGAGCAGCAGATCTCGCTAGGGCACTGTTGGATGAGGGCATTGTCGCAATGAAGGGTGGTCCCACTATTCCCCTCGCAATTGCCTCGGATGGGCAGTTTCTGTCTCCTAAGGAACTCGACCTTTCGCTCAAGCCGATCCGTGAAATTCGGGATTCGATGGGAACGGACATGCAGATCGCTAATGATGCTCATGGAAAGTGGGCTCTTCCGGTGGCCATTCGCATCGCTCAAGCAATGGACCCTTACGAAATGATGTGGCAGGAAGACCTGATGCCGCTCCTTAATCCAGAGGCGCTCTCCAGGCTTCAGGCTGCTACAGAAGCTCCAGTTTGTATCTCTGAGCGTCTTCTTACACGCTGGCAACTACGGCATTTTATCGAGAATGGGTCGGCCCGTATCGTTATGCCAGATCTAATTTGGACAGGAGGAATATCCGAAACTTACAAAATAGTGATTCTGGCATCTGCTCACCAGGTTCCGTTCGCGCCACACGATGCTTCCGGCCCTGTCAACATCTTTGCTTGTTCGCACATTTGCTATTGCTCAACAAACGCTATGATGCAGGAGCATGTCCCTGCTAATTTCAAAGGCTGGTACGGTAAGTTTGTGGATCCCAATCTCGATATCAGGGAAGGTTTTCTTCATGCCTCAGAGAACCCAGGAATCGGGACGAGGCTGAAAACAAATGTTCGTGACCGCTCCGATGCATCGATCCGGGTTAGCGACACACCGGGTAAGAGCCTGATCGACACCTGGGGCCCTGCCCCTCAGAGGACTGCTGAAAACCAGACACGAGTAGACGAACTAGAAATCGAGCGTGGTCCGCAGTAATTTTGTTTAATTTGGTGGGAGAGTCGGAAGGGAAGCTTTGACTCCGAACCAGATTTCTGAAGTTTGTCACGCCGATAACCCTGCAGGGTTATCGGAATTACCTATCAGCAGAACCGGCCCCCAATCCCATGCATTCGACGGTGTGTTCTATAGTAGAATCCAATGTCCGGTAAATAATACTGGGAATTACAGATCTCTTAGGACTCCTTGATCAGATTATCATTGATGTAGTCCCAGTTGAGATCTAGGCCGAGACCGGGTTGTTGGGACAGGATCACGTTTCCTTTATCGTCCAAAGGATCCACGATAGAGTTCAAATAAGGGGGAGGCGTTTCATAGTCGAAATCGGGACGGAGTAATCCACGTTCAAAATACTCGCAGGTGGCTTCTGTGGTGGCGCCGAGTATCTGGCTATTGGCGCACCCTCCACCATGCATTTCGCATTGGATGCCGTAGGCCTGAGCTACATTGACCAGCTTGAGGGAACCGGTGATGCCTCCGTAATTGTGGTCGATTCGAAGCATATCAGAAGCTCCTTGAATTACCCATTCAGCTCGGGAGAATACCCCGCCGGGTACGTGTTCTGGTGACAAAACGGCTATGTCCAGTTCGTTTGTCAGTCGCCTGTAGGCCTCAATCCGAGTTTCTACCATCGGGTGTTCCAGCCAGTAGTAACCAAGCTTCTGCAGTTCACGGCCAACCCAGAGTGACTGTTCGAGTGTATAAACACCGAATGGGTCCAGCATCAGGACCATATCGTCTCCAACGGCTTCACGGACTGCAGCACATACTTCCACGTCCTCTTTCGGAAAGCCGGGAACCTGTGGTGCTGGTTCCCAGGTATGTGGGTTCCAGCAGATATAGGCGTGTACCTTATATGCTTTGTATCCCTGGTCCTTGCATATTTTCGCATGGGCTGCATAGTCTTCTGGGCGTCCCATATTGGGAAAAGTACTGGCATAGGCCTTAACCTTTTTTCTGGCGCCACCCAGAATCGTGCTTACCGGTAACCCGACCATACGGCCGAAGAGATCCCAAAGGGCGCAGTCAACAACACCCATTTCGCGTTCCGGCAAGCTGTTAAGCCCGAAGGTGACCAGTTGATCCATCCAGTTCCAGAGTTTCTCTCGTTCCAACGGATCCTCACCCAGCAGCATGCGTTTCACGGAACCTTCGATATAGTTCCGGGTTCCACCAAGCATATAGCCATCGATACCCTCATCCGTGGAAATCTTGGTGATGGACTCACTGGATTCAATTTCCTTTCCCCACTGTCTGTAGCCCCATTTGGATGGGTGATTTCGTGTCCAGGTTTTAAACTTGAATACCTCAATGTTGCTGATTTTCATAATACTGTACCCTCTCTCCCAGGCGATGCTATTCTCCGATCAATTGGAGACAACTTTGGATATACGTATGGGTTTCAGCTGTAGGTAAAGTGCCCTATATTCTGGTCCGGATGGCATGAGATTTTTAAACCGGTGATTTTCATCATGATGAGGATGAAGTCAAATGGCGTCAGAAAGCAAGACACTTATTCGATTGGTAGTTCTCAGAGGTCCGGACACTTCGCGGAGGGTATGTGCAGGTCACTCAGGCGCGTCCACTGTCTGAGGTTTCAGTAAGGACGTTTCCCCCTTTTATTTGGAAAGAGGTGCGATATCTAATATGGTGGAGTCCGCTACGAAATCTTCTGGAGGATCTTTTCAATGTCTCGATGGGCCAGCTTTCTCGGATTATTAGACAGGCGTTCCACATTCACCTGTTCGGCGATCCATGTGAATTCATCTTCGACCAGGATGCCTGCATCGCGCAGCTGAAGAGGCGCGCCAACCGATTCCATCAGCGATTGGATTCTCCCTGCGGCACGCTCCGCGGTCGGCTGATCCAGAAGTTCAAGAAGAAAAGCGATGCGGGCTTGTACATGGCCAGCGCCTCTCGGGTCAGTGCAATCGGTCGATCTAACTGATGCATTGAACTTGAGAATCTCTCCGAGGGTCAGGGCCACGGCCAGTCCGTGAGGTAGTCCAAAGCGAGTCGTGATCGCATAGGAAATGGCATGCGGTGCCGTCGTTTTGCTGATGTTAATGGCCTTGCCCGACAAATAAGCCGCCCGACACATTGCCATACGAGCTTCAGGTGTGGGATGCTGCACGCAGTGCAGGAGGTTTGCCAGTGCCAAGTGAACCGATTCCGATGCATAACGAATCGATTCGTCTGTAGCTCCAACTGCCCAGATCGACTCTACAGATTGACAAAAGGCGTCCAAACCGGAGGCCGCGGTGATGCCCGCCGGCAGGCTGTGAGTGAGCCGAGGATCAATTACTACATGACTCGGAAGCAGACGCGAATCAGCGACCGAATACTTCTGGCTATCGACGTAAGCCACCGCGAAATGTGTAGCCTCGCTGCCAGTTCCGGCACTGGTAGGAATGGCTATTAGAGGTGGTCCGTTCTTTTCAATGTTGTAAAGGCCAGTGATCATCTTTCGGGGATCAGCCTGATGATTGGCCAGAGTACCAATCAGCTTGGCCAGATCGATTGCTGTACCACCACCGACCGCGATCAGGACATCGGGATTCGATCCACAAAACTGCTGAATACCGCGCTGAATGTCCTCAAGTTTAGGATTTGGTTTAAAACCCGAAAATCGGTCTATGCCGTAATCAGCAAACAGGGTTTCAAGTTCATTTGCTGCTCCCGACACGTCGTAAGCAGGCTCGTCCGCCACGAGGAAGACCTTCCGTACTCCTAACTGGTTGAGAATGGCCGACACTTTTGCAATCGCCCCTTCTCCAAAATGAACATCTTGAATCTGTGATTCTATCTGCATCGCCGATGTTCACCAAGGAAGTGAAAAAGTCTTTACTGTCGTCATGAACTTCATTGCTTCGATGATTCCTTCCTTGATCCCCAGCCCCGAATCTTTAATGCCGCCGAATGGCGACAACTCGATCCGGTATCCCGGTACTTGATTGATATTTACCGTTCCCGTTTTTAGAGATTGGATGGCCTTGGTCGCCGCCGCCAAATCGTTGGTCACCACGCCGGAGGAAAGCCCGAAGTTTGAGCTGTTGGCCAGTTCGATGGCATCATCCAGGTCTCGTACGGTGAGGATCGGAGCCAGTGGCCCGAAGGACTCTTCGCACACCATTTCAGTAGTCCGTGGCACATCGGCAATGATTGTCGGCTCCATCAGTGTTCCGGTCCGTTTTCCTCCGATCAGCAGCTTGGCGCCTTCATCGACCGCTTGTTGAACGCGGCGTTCCAGGAGTTGCGCGGCTTCTTCGTCAATCACCGTGCCGATACTGGTGGCTTCGTCGGCCGGATCGCCACATTTGTATTCACCTGTTTTATCTACGAACCGTCGGGTGAATTCCTCAACAATGGGCTCTTGAATCAACAAGCGTTTAACGGCCGTGCAGCGCTGCCCACTATTGCGGTAACATCCTTCGGCAGCCAGTGTGACCGCTAAATCCAGATCGGCATCTTCGAGAACGATTAAGGGGGAATTGCCCCCTAGCTCCAGACAGAGCTTCTTGTAACCGGCGATGGAAGCAATCCGTCTCCCGACGGGTGTTCCGCCGGTGAAGGTTACAAGTTGCACACGCTCGTCGCGGATCATCGGCTCTACCACCTCATCGATCTCACCGGCAAAGACACTTAGCATCCAGCCTGGTAATCCTGCTTCGTAAAACAATTCGGCGAACCGGATCGCGGTCAGTGGTGTCTTGATGGACGGTTTCACCATGATCGGTGTTCCCGCTGCGATCGCCGGAGCGACCTTGTGCGCCACTTGGTTTAAGGGGTGATTAAACGGGGTGATCGCCGCTGCGAGGTTCAGCGGGTCGCGTTGCGTGAAAATCTTGCGGGATTTGCCCTGCGGCGAGATATCACAGGAGAAAATCTGACCGTCGTCCTTCAGCGCTTCGATGGCAGCGAACTGAAGGACGTCTTGAGCCCGGCCAACTTCGTAACGTGTCTCACGCATGCAGAGTCCCGATTCTAGCCGGATCAAATGAGCGAACTGCTCAGCTTTATCGGTTAACAGTTCCCTGACATTGTTGAGAATCTCAGATCGCTCGAAGCGCGATAACGGTCCGGACCCATCCAGCGCCCCGGTGATTGCATCTTCGAGATGGGATCGGTCAATTACTGATACTGTACCGCTCAGTGAGCCATCGTATGGATAGTAGACATCGAATTTCCGACCGGTGGTGATCGCTTCGCCACAAATATAGGATGGCAGATCAAGAGACATCTTGCGAAGTTAGTTATTGGGTCGAGTACCGTTGCAAACAAAGTCGAAGATCTCGAAATTGCGAGGGTCCCCGGCGGCTTTGGCCTGATATCGGTCGTTCAGCGGTTCGGATAGGAGCATCGGAACCATTTCTTCGTAGCGTCCTCCGTGAGAACGGAGAGACCCGTCTAGCTTGGACAAGTCGTGGTGCTCCGGGGTCCGGCCGATGACCGCATCCCGGGTGGACATCACGAACAGGTCACCGATTCGATCGGCGGGAAGTTCGAGCTTGGAGGCGGCTGCCTCCCGGTCGTGAACCTCGGCGACACCTGGCAGATCGAAGATCCAACGGCCAATCGCTGAACCTTCGACTCCTTTGGGAAGGTACACATTCACGGCTCCACCCAATGCTCCATGATGTACAACGTAGGGATCGGTGATCGGACAGATGACGCGATAACCCGGACCGAATTGTTTCTCCAGCTCGGTTTCCAGATATATCACGTTGATCGATCCATCCGCCCGGCACTTGGCGTTCATCCCGTGATCCGCAGTTGCCCCGACGATCGCGCCCAGTTCGATGAGCCGTCCAATTTCTTCATCGATAGCAGCATAGAAGTCCAGTGACTCAGGCGCCTCGGGCGGAAACTTGTGCTGCATATAATCGGTCAGTGACAGGTAAAGAAAATCTGCCCGGCCCTGTTGGAGTAATTTGACTCCAGCTCGAAGTACATAAAGGCTTGCTTCGGCGGAATAAATCGGTGGCGTCGGGCCGATCCGGACGACGGCATCCAAGATTCCGTTCACTTTTTCTGTGACCTCGTCAGCTTTCTCGGCGCTGAAGGCGATCCCGTCCATGTTTTTGGAGAGCAACTCGCGAAGCTTATCTTTGGCGGTCACCATTGCCACCTTGCGCCCCGCTTGCGATGCCGCGGCTAGAATCGATTCGTTCCGGAGAAACTTGCTCGAGTTGGTCATGACCTCTTCCCCAGTTTCCGGGTCGAGAATATAGTTTCCCGCGATTCCTGTCTGATTAGGGGGTGTGCCAGTCACGATCGCGCAGTTGTTCACGTTGGTGAATGAAGGCAAAGCCGCTCGTACCATGCCACGATAGCCTTCTGCGGCCATCCTCTGCAGATGAGGCATGCGATCCTGAGCCATTGACACGCTGAGATATTCATCTGCGCAACCATCAATACAAATCACGGCGATCGGCCGATCAGGAACGTCCAAGACGATGTCGTTCACGGAAATTTTGGCCGGGTTAGGGTTCATCTACCAGTAATAAGGATCTTTTTAATAACTTCATTGCATTTCAAGTGGTGGAGGTGGCGGGAGTCGAACCCGCGTCCCTTGAGTTTTTGTAAAAGGCATCTACAGGCTTGTCTGACTATTTGATCTCGCCTTCGGGGCGCGAATCAGCGCGCTACCTTTGGGCCAGAGTCCGGTAAATTTACGGCTCAAACCCCGGGCTCTCGGATTGAGCTATACCTGCTGTCGTCGTCTTCTTTTCCTAGCAGGTGTCAGAGAGAAGACGTGCCGCCTTAATTAGGCAGCAAGGGCTAACTCTTCGTTGCCGTTTATTTAATTTGATGGCTTTGATAACGAAGCCGAGCCATCATCTCCGGCCTGCCGCCAGTCACTCCCACTCGAGGTCGAATTCCGGAACACCCCCAGATTTAAATCCAATTGCCTTCATAAATGAGCTACCGGATTTAAATCTGAGGTCGAATTGACAGGAATCATGTCGACGGATATGACGAATAGATTCGGGGAGACTGTTATCGTGGTACTGCAAAGAACTAATCTGTCCGTAACTTTCTAAAGAACCATGGGCAGAACATAAGATTACCGGGATTTAGGAAAAAGCAAGGAGAGAGTTAGCGCTAGGGTATCAGGTTAACGGGGTGTAGATTTTGAATACGGTGGCTCGCCCAGCTTAAGGAATGGTTGAGGCTAAACCTTCAGTCAATGCATCCGAGCTTCAGGTCTATCGGGATCATTGAAGGCCGTTGGCAGGTAGTAGTTAGTTGGATATGTTGTCCAGAGGTTTGGGACTCGTGGAAGGACTGCATGAGGTCAAGGATGTGGAGCGCAAGTTCTCCATTGGCGCGGTGGGGACGACCAGTGCGAATGGAGTGGGCCATGTCGGCGAGTCCGAATCCACGGCCCATCGAGTGTGAGTGAGTGAGGGGGATGTTGTTCCAACTCTTTTCGTCTCTTTTCCGGATCATAACAGGACCGTCGAATCGGTTAGGGTTGGGAACCGATAGGGTTCCTTCCGTTCCATAGATCTCGATAAAGGGAAGACTAGTTGAGCCCATGGTGTCGAAGCTGAAGGTAGTAGTAGCGATGGTCGCGTTATCATACTCGATAATTCCTGCTAGATGAGTCGGTGTTTCCACTGCAATTGCGAGACCGTTACTCTGTTCGCTGGTTGCGATTCTTTCGGCAAACGTCTTTTTTGTTTTTGCAGCTACCGATGTAGCGGGCCCCAGCAGAACAGCAAGAGATGTAAGATAGTATGGTCCCATATCGAAAAGGGGACCACCTCCCGGTTTGTAGTAGAAGGCGGGGTTCGGGTGCCAGCTCTCGTGCCCGGATCCACAACAGAAGGCGGTTGCGGCTGTGGGTACTCCGATTGTTCCCTGGTCAATCAGTTTTCGACAGGTTTGAGTTCCTGGTCCGTAGACTGTGTCTGGAGCACAGCCTACACGAAGGCCTTTTGCCTGAGCGAGTTTAAGAACTTCCTTCCCTTCCTCCCGATTAAGTCCAAAGGGTTTTTCGCAGTAGGCGTGTTTGTTGTGTTCAAGGGCCTGTCGGTTTATCGCTGCGTGGGCTGCAGGAATAGTCAGATTAAGGACGATCTCGATGTCGGGATTAGAAAGAAGTTCATTAACCAAACAGACCTTAGGGATGGAAAATTCCTCTGCCAACTGTTTCGCTTCTTCCGGATCGAGATCGGCACAGGCTATGACCTCAAGGCCCACAAAATCTCGACAGAAATGCATATAAGCGCGGCTAATCTTCCCGCAACCTATAATACCGATGGGGGTTGGATTCACAATTTAAGATTCAGATCTAAGTTGGTTTAACGCCCAAACTAAAGGAACGAGAGGGTTGGATTTGCACAATATAGACTGTCATTTTAGGAAGAATCTAATGGATCCCGAGAACTGTACGTATGTCAACCAATACGGATGAAATATACGTGGTGGGGATTGTCGTACAGGTATTCCGGTTGGGTAACATATGGGTACAACGCTAATCGGAACCTTAACTGCTCGATTCGCGATTGACGATTCCCTTCGATTTATGAACCATTCACTGGTTCAAATGAGAGTACTGCCTTGAGGGTTTTTGTTCCTTCGAGGGAAAATTGATGAAAATCTATATTACAGGTGAATTAGTTGAAGAAGCGGATGCGAAAATTTCGGTTTTCGATCATGGATTCTTGTACGGGGATGGGATATTCGAGGGAATTCGAGTCTATAATAAGTGTGTTTTTAAGCTGGAGGAGCACTTGGAACGGTTAGAGTATTCGGCTAAGGCAATAATGTTCGATATGCCTTGGTCGCGGAGGGAGATCTCTGATGCAGTCTGTGAAACCTGCCGAGCTAACAATATAATAGACGGTTACGTCCGCCTGTGCGCCACACGGGGTCGGGGAACTCTTGGTTTAAACCCAAAGGTCTGCGAAGATCCACAGCTGATTGTGATTGCAGGAACTATTCAGCTCTATCCAGAAGATTACTACACAGAGGGTCTAAAGATCATTACCGTGCCGACACGAAGGGTAAATCCGGCCGCTTTGCCTCCAATGATCAAGTCATTGAATTACCTTAACAATATTTTGGCAAAGCTAGAAGCAATAAACCAGGGTTATATGGAAGCCCTCATGTTGAATGATCAAGGATACGTAGCTGAGTGTACTGGTGACAACATCTACATAGTGAAGGGAAGGGATATTTTAACGCCTCCGACCAGTGCTGGAGCCCTTAAAGGAATTACAAGAGATGTTACGTTCGCAATCGCACAGGAGAAGGGATTGGATCTTACCGAGAGTGAATTGACTCGATATGACCTTTGGATTGCAGATGAGTGTTTTTTGACAGGAACTGCTGCCGAAATCATCCCAGTCACTGAAATCGATGGAAGGAAGATTGGTAGTGGACGTCCGGGTATTCTTACCCAGCAACTTATGAGTGCGTTTCACGAAAAGCTCTCTCTAGAAGGAACGATTCTCTAGGAACCCTAGATCGTCTGATCTAGTAGAATAGTGCCCGTTATGAGAATAAGTATCCCACGGGGGATCGAGTGTTTCGAAAGGGAGAAAAACTTGCTGCTGGATTCTCATAAGAGTAGGGTCTTTCGGTGCGAATATTCATTAATAGTTCGTTCTCACCTGTCTATTTGAGTGATGCTAACTGCGGAGGTTCAGTTTTGCTGTATGGCCAACTGTTAGATAGGAGACGGAGGATTGTTATGGTTTCCTTGATTTCACTTTCGGTGATCAATACCACTTAGAATATTGGCATATGATTTGCTAGGATGGGGTTGAGGTAGATGAGCAAAACGACTTAATTTTCAATTTTATTGTTGGCTTTATCAGAGAGCCGAAGTTGATTTATCCTCTATATCATGGGAGACTCCTTACAGTGCCAGCTTTGTGACAGGTCTGCGACGGTGCACCTAACACAAATTATCAGTAATAAGATTCACAAGGTACATCTTTGTGAGGATTGTGCTCGAGATAAGGGGGTGACAGATCCTGAGGGGTTTTCTCTTGAGGACATGTTCTCAAAATCTGGCTTGGTGACGGAAAACAAGGCTGAGCAGGAGGGTCCGCTTTGTCAGACATGTGGTCTTTCGCCAAGCGATCTTAAGAAGCATGGGCGGCTTGGATGTCCTGATTGCTACACCCATTTGGGAGATTTAATCCTTCCCATGCTCGATAATATGCACAAGGGGGATGTCCATCACGGGAAAGTACCTCGGAGGGCCATTGAAAGAGTTTCTAGGAATAAGTTTCTTGTTGATCTAGAGACGAGTCTGAAAACGGCTGTAGAGGAAGAGCGATACGAAGATGCAGCTGAGATTCGGGATAAACTTCATCATCTTAGGGAATCGACTTCCCAGACGGCTGAGACTTGAACAATGCGAGTTGAACCTATTCTAAAGGCAAAAGCTGAGCTAACCCATGGGGCCAAGTCGAATTGCCCGGTGGTATTGAGTTCTCGAGTACGTCTAGCCCGCAATCTCGAAAGCTATCCTTTTCCCGGGTGGGCCAAAGAGTCCCACCGTCGTGAAATTTTGACCTACTGTTTTGATGCCATCGAAGGGTTGTCGCAGATGAAGAGAGGTACACGGTTTACGATCGATGAGCTTGATGATCTAGAGAAGCAAATACTAATGGAACGGCATCTTATCAGTCGCGAATTAATGGGTTCCAAAGAGAATGCAGGGGTTTTTATCAGCAAAGATCAGTCGTATTCCATAATGGTTAACGAGGAGGATCATTTGCGCATTCAACAGGTCCGGGCGGGCTTCAATTTTAAGAGGATTTGGCGGACTATAAATGCTCTCGATAGTTCTATAGAAGAGAACCTGAACTACGCCTTTTCTTCCGATCTCGGATACCTGACAGCTTGCCCAAGCAATGTGGGGACGGGTTTAAGAGCTTCGGCAATGATGCATCTTCCAGCCCTGACTTTTGGTAATCAAATGGAGAAAGTGGTTAGGGCTGTGAACCAACTGGGTATAGCGGTACGAGGTCAATCAGGGGAAGGTTCGGAGGCGGCCGGAAGTATATTCCAGATATCTAATCAACAGACTCTTGGGGAGAGCGAGGGAGAGATAATTAAACGACTCACTAATGTGCTTTCCTCGATTATCGAGCAGGAGCATAATGCGAGGCAAAAGTTGTTAAAGACTGATCCTTCGAAGATTTTCGATAAGATAGGGCGTGCCTATGGGATTCTCAAATTTGGTAGAGTTTTGAGTTCTGATGAGGCCCTGAAACTTCTTTCACTGCTTCGGTTTGCGGTTGATTTAAATGTGGTTGGCGAGGAATGGCGCCAGGTAATCGATAGACTCCTAATTGTATCGCAACCTGGGCATATTCAGTACCAAGCCAAGCGGATTATTGAGCCCGATGAGCGCGATGTGTTTCGATCTACCATGGTGCGGGAACAATTTTCCGATTTAACTCTTCTTAACTTTGACAATGCTCACAAGATTTTATAATCCCTTCTAATTCTGGAGAGGTAGTACGCGATGGCGATGGAACCGATGAATAATTTCACTCCTCGAGCTCAGCAAGTGTTGGCGTTGGCCCGTAAGGAGGCCGATCGTTTCCACCACAATTATGTTGGAACGGAACATTTGCTTCTAGGGCTCATTAACCTGGGCCAGGGCGTTGCTGTTAACGTGCTGCAGAAAATGGGTCTCGATCTGGAAACTGTTAGAACAGCTGTGGAAAAACAGGTGGGTACGGGTCCAGAATCCAAGCCAACAGGAAATATTCCCTATACACCAAGGGTGAAGAAAGTGCTGGCTTTGTCAGGGAAAGAAGCCAGGGCACTGAATCACAGCTATGTTGGGACGGAGCATATTCTCCTAGGTTTACTGAGGGAAGGCGAAGGTGTTGCGGCGAGAGTATTGCAGAGTCTGGACGTTGATATTGAACGCTGTCGGAACGAGGTTCTGAGTGAGCTTGATCCAAATTTTGTTAATGAAGCTGAAGAAGCTGTCTCTTCAACTTCTAGTATGGGGTCGGAAGAGAAAAAAGAGTTGAAGATGCCGGCTCTTAAGGCCTTCGGTAGGGATTTGACCGAACTCGCACGAAACAATGAGCTGGATCCAGTGATTGGACGTAAGGAAGAGATTCGTCGAGTTGTTCAGATACTCTGCCGTCGGACAAAGAATAATCCAGTTTTAATTGGCGAGGCAGGGGTGGGTAAAACTGCAATTGTTGAGGGGCTTGCTCAGGAGATTGGATCCGGCATTGTCCCGGAAATATTGGCAGACAAGCGAGTCATTACCTTGGATCTTGCACTTATGGTAGCTGGAACGAAGTACCGCGGGCAGTTTGAAGAACGTATTAAGGCGGTTATGGATGAAATTCGGCGTGCCAAGAATGTCATAATCTTTATCGATGAACTACACACGATCGTGGGAGCTGGAGCAGCGGAAGGAGCGATGGACGCTTCCAACATCTTCAAGCCAGCTCTTTCCCGGGGTGAGCTACAGTGTGTAGGTGCTACAACCCTTTCAGAATACAGAAAGTACATTGAGAAAGATAGTGCATTGGATCGGAGGTTTCAGAGTGTACTAGTGGAAGCCCCTTCAGTGGAAGACACGATCAAGATCCTAAATGGAATCCGTCCTAAGTATGAGGACTACCACAAAGTTATTTATACTGATAAGGCTATCGAGGCGGCGGCTAAATTCTCTGACCGCTACATTACAGGTCGGTATTTGCCTGACAAGGCGATTGACGTTCTAGATGAATCCGGTGCTCGCGCTCGCATTGATTCTTTGAACCGTCCACCGGAAGTAGAAAACTTAGCTCGGGAAATTGATGAAGTCTGTTCCAAAAAGGAGGAGGCGATCAGCAAGCAACATTTTGAGGAGGCAGCAAAATTTCGGGATAAGGAAAAACAGCTGCATGCCAAGAGGGAAGAGATTCTTGAAGATTGGAAGCGGAATCGCGAGGAAACCAAGGTAACAGTTGATGAAGATGAGATGTATCAAATTGTTTCCAGTTGGACTGGAATTCCGCTTAGCCGTATGGAACAGAAGGAGACTGAGAAATTGCTTAAATTGGAGGAAGAACTCCAGACTGAAGTGGTTGGGCAGAACGAGGCTACGGCTGTCATTGCGAAGGCCTTAAGGCGTTCAAGGGCGGATTTGAAGGATCCCCGACGGCCCATCGGGTCTTTTATGTTTTTAGGACCGACAGGGGTCGGCAAGTCCCATTTGGCAAAAATCTTGGCAGAGAAGATTTTTGGCGATCAAGATTCCATTGTTCAACTCGACATGTCGGAGTACATGGAGAAGTTCACGGTTTCTCGACTAATCGGATCTCCTCCCGGTTATGTTGGATATGAAGAAGGTGGCCAACTTACGGAGACGGTGCGGCGCAAGCCTTATTGCGTGGTCCTTTTTGACGAGATTGAGAAAGCACATCCTGATGTGGTTCAATTACTTCTTCAAGTATTAGAGGATGGTCGGCTGACGGATAGCCTTGGACGCACTGTTGATTTTCGTAACACAATCCTTATTATGACTTCCAATGTGGGAGCTCGAATCCTACACAAATCGAGTAGTCTTGGATTTGAAACGGAAGAAGACGGGCAAGGTGATTTCGAGAAGACAAAGGAGAAAATCCTTGAGGAGACGAACCGGACTTTTAAACCAGAGTTTCTCAATCGGATAAATGAGCTGGTTGTATTCCCGTCTCTGACGAGGGACCATCTTCTCGTTATTGTTGACCTCGAACTTAGCAAAGTATCGGAGCGTTTGAAGGAGCAAGATATCGAGATTAAAATTTCAGACGAAGCGAAAAACTTTCTTATTGAAAAGGGATATGATGAAAAGTATGGTGCACGGCCGTTGCGCCGCGCAGTTGAGAGGCATTTAGAGGATCCTCTTGCGGAAGCGATTTTGAGGTCTGAATTAAAGAGGGATGAACCGATTATGGTTGGTGCGGGAGCCGACGAACTTACCTTCGAGCAGAATCAGCCTGCTTCGCTGAAGCAGTAGGGTCTGTTTGGAATATTCTTTGCTGGGGTGAGATTCTGCGGCAAAAGGATTTGTGATCGATTTGGGATCTCCTGTTCTTTGTCTAAGGGATGTAATAGGGATTGAGTTTACTAAGTTCATCGCGAATTAGAGTGATTTCCTTGACTGATCAGTGGGACATGAATTCTGGTTGAGATTTATCGACCCGATTGCGGCAGGTTGCTGCGGAGACAATATACGGCTGCTATTTCGGATCGGGTATAGATTTTCCAACTCCAAATATCGGGCAAAACTCCCAAGTCTAAAATTCAAACCCGGCGATTAGAGAAATCGGGCCTAAATTTCAGACTATTAGCTTGTCAGTCGGTGTGTAGAGTCTACACACGATTAGAATACTGCAGATTTTGGAAAACATTGAACAATGGGATTGGATATGGAAAAGACATTGATTATTTTCAAACCGGATTGCGTTGAGCAAAAGAGGGTAGGTCATGTGTTAAGCCGGTTTGAAGAGAACGGTTTCACGATTCTAGATTGCAAGGTAATGTTGCTCACTGAGGAACTGCTTAGTGATCACTATTCTCATATCAGGCATCTCCCTTTTTTTCCGGAAATAACTGGATTCATGAGTTCGAAACCGGTTATCGTAATGGTTCTGGAGGGGAAAAATGTGGTTCAGAGAGTTCGCGAACTCCTTGGCCCAACCGATTCAACGGTGGCTCCTAAAGGCAGTATTCGGGGAGACTTCGGTACTGATAGAATGCGAAATATCGCCCATGCTTCTGATAGCTGGGAAAATGCGAAGATTGAGATTAAGCGATTCTTTGGGAACTAAAAGTTATAAATATACTGATCCTCTTGATTATAAACTTTCTCAAATTTTTCCCAATTCCATCCTACTCTTAATCGATGAGATGGGACCTCGTTCAGATGTCCGGCGCATTAATTAAGTTTCCGACCAAGATTACGACAATCGTTAGGTTTTCCTTTATCGAGGATTTGACCTGCAATGTAATCTGATCGTAAACTTGGTTGACTTTGTGGATTAAACGCCTGGCCAGCAAAGAGCAGTTTAGGTGAGGCGAAATGTGTAAATCCAACAGGAAATCTGGATAGCATGACGCTTCCAATCCAGGAAGCTCAACTAAAAATTGTAAGTTGCGAACCCGGATCCAGTTATACCTCATTCCTGTCCGGCCAACAAAACCACCGCGTGCGCCGCAATTCCCTCACCCCTTCCCAGGCTGTCGAGTCCTTCATGAGTGGTTGCTTTAATCCCTATACAGGTTGTGGGAATATCAAGCGTCCTTCCGAGAATGATTTTCATCTGACCGATATAAGAAGCAATTTTTGGTTCTTGTGCGATAACTGTGCAGTCGATGTTAACAACTCGGAGACCGCGGGTAGAGGCCTCCGAGTTTACATTCCGGAGAATCACTTGTGAATCCATGTCCTTATTCGCTGGATCGGTATTCGAGAAGTAGGTCCCGATGTCGGGAAGCGAGGCAGCGCCAAGAATTGCATCGGCAACAGCATGGGTGAGGCAATCGGCATCGGAATGGCCATCTAGACCTTTGGAGTGAGGAATCGTTACCCCTCCTAGGATAAGATTGCGGCCTTCAATCAGACAATGGACGTCGTAGCCGTGGCCTATGCGGATATTCTGGGACACCGTGAGGAGTTTTCGTATGGAAGTGAACTAATACTTAGATCCAAATTTCTGATTTCAGGGCGCATGGTCAATTTCAATGTGCCCTGAGGAAACTCTTAGTCGAGTAAATCTCAGTATTATTAGAATACTTGGGACCAATCGAAGGAAAAGTTGTTATGGACGAAAAAAACACCTGTATATTCGATTCATGGTGTGTGTCGAACTTTCGAAACTAAGCATAACACCCTAAAAACCCTCTATCGCTTCCATTACTCCACATTATGGGGTTTTTTTGTGACCAGAAATTCGATGTACTCGAGGTCGTCTATTGTTGTCAACTTAGGGTTTGGAGAATCATTTTCGAACAGGGTGATAGGTCGGTTTAGATAAGAAAAGGCAGTGGTGTCATCGGTCGCTGTTAACTTTCGATTTCGAATCAGCTCATAGGCTTCAATAATCAGTTTTCGATCAAACACTTGAGGGGTTTCCATTGCCCAAAGGGAGTTTCGATTAAGGTCTGAGAGCAAACAACGAATAGTGTTCGGTATGTGGGTAGGTGATCTCCGATGCTCCTGAGATATTTCGCAAGAGGAATCACCATCGTCACTAATCGGATCAACATGCTTCCATGTGTCTGTGGCACGATGTGCCAGGCAGACGGCTCCATCACGCGCAGCCTTATCAGCAAGGGCTCGAATTAATTCACTAGTGATCATAGGACGGGCACAGTCGTGGATAAACACCAATTCAATCCGGTGGTCAGTAGATTGTAAACCGTTGTAGACTGAATCTTGTCGTTCCCTGCCTCCCTTAGACCAGGTAATATCGCTTAAATGAAGATTAGCATTCAATATGTGTTCTTCAATTTTCTGGCGTTGAAAATCATCACGATAGACGATGGTAATTTGTTCGACGATTCCACTTTTTCTGAATGCTTGCAGTGAGTGGAGAAATGCTGATTTTCCGGAGATCGGAGCAAAGATTTTATCTTCGACCTTTCCCTCCATCCTTTTCCCCTTACCGGCTGCAAGTAGTATGGCTGCGTTGGACATAGTGTTAAGTGCTATTGTGCGAACTCCTACTTTTAACGTCTGTTGTGGGATTTGTCGAGATTTGCGTCGACAAATTGATTTCAAGATTAGATTGCGCCTCAGATTATATTTTCCGATTAATAGCTACGGATCTATTAGTTGCTAGTTAATCCGACTCTTGTTCAATTCCTATTATTCCTTCTGAAGTTAAGTCGTCTTATTTCGAAGATTTACTTTCTAGTCGTTATAAGCATTGATTTGCTCCAGGGTTAGGGTTTCATCAATAGATCCTCATGATTTCTTAGACCTTATAGGTAGTGGTTTTTAGTTAAATAGGGTTGCTCAATTGATCTAGACAAGTGCTACCGAGTAAACAAGGGAAACGGTCTGACGATTTCCGCATTTATTAAACCGTAATGGAAACTCAGATGTATGGCAGGGAAGAGATTTCCATCCACTGTCCAGCAAAAGTTAATCTTTTGCTGGCAGTATTGGGTGGTCGGAATGATGGATTCCATGAAATTCTTTCCGTTGCGACGCCTCTTGATTTCGGAGACCGTTTAGTTCTTCGACTTCTGGGTGAAGAAGAGGACGACTGCTGGTCTTGTGATTGTCCGGTGCTGAATATAGGTTCAGAAAACCTTGTCTACAAGGCTGTGGAGAGCTTTCGTGCAGCTACCGGTTTGAAGCGATCCGTTAAGGTGAGTCTTGAAAAGAGGATACCGATTGGAGCTGGTCTGGGAGGCGGTAGTAGCGATGCGGCTTCGACTTTAATTGGGCTTAATCGGTTATGGGGGCTTCCTCTAACCGGGCAGGAACTCAATGACCTAGCAGCAACACTTGGCTCCGATGTCCCTCTCTTTCCGAGAAGAGCTCCTGTAATTATGAGAGGAAGGGGAGAGTGCATCGATGTTGTGCCGGATACTTGTCTTGATCGGATTCTCGGGCGACGAATTCTACTATTTCGACCGGAGTTCGAGATCTCTACGTCGGTGGCTTATGGCCATTTGGCAAAAAATGCAGCTTATTTTAGTTCTGGAAAAGAAATGGAAACAAGACTTCTTGATTGGATAGAATCTGATAGGCCGATCAATGACTTACTTTTTAATAGTTTTGAGAAAGTTTTGTTCGATAAATATCTTGGAATCCGAGTTCTTTTTGAGAAATTGCGTACAAAGCTTGGTCTCTCTTGTTTGGTGAGCGGAAGTGGAAGTGCTTGTTTTGCTTTGATCGACGACGACGCTACTTCGGCGGTGGCGGAGCAGTTGATTCGTGAGTGCTGGGGTGAGGAAACATTTATAGTTGAAAGCAGACCCTTGGCGCTTTCTAATTAAGAGTGTCCTGGGGTATCGAAGAAGTGCTGAGGATCATCCGTTTAGGATGAATCCAGATTGCGAGAAAGGGGAATAAATAACGACCGTGGCTTGGGAATTTGACGGTCAAAATCTGTAACTTCTATAATATTCGAATGTTAATCGCCAAGTGGTTTTGCACAGTGCAATGCACCGATTAAATCTTCCCGAGGACTTTTACCGAAACCCGGGATTTTATGTCACCCAATCTAATGCATCCACTCCAAAAAGAAGAGATTGTCATACGGGGCCTTGCTGCTTCTCCCGGCGTGGTCCATGGGCCAGCATTCCTGTTCCATCAGCGGGAATTGGACGTTGAGCCCTACAAGGTCGGGAGCGGTCAACGAGACGAAGAGATTGTCCGCTTTGATCAGGCTATCCTCCAGACCCGCCGTCAAATCAGCAAGATACGGGCGCAAATCGCTGAAAGTCTGGGTGAGGAAGAAGCCCAAATTTTCGATGCTCATCTCCTTGTCCTCGATGATAAGGCTCTTCTCGACGAGACCATTCACGAGTTCTGGGAGACTGGGCTGAATATCGAATACTGCTTCAAGGTAATCGCTTCCAGGTTTATGGAGGCTTTCGAAAATATTAACGACGAATATATACGAGAAAGAGTGGCCGATATCCGGGACGTGACACGGCGAATTCTTGGAAATCTTGTCGGCAAAGTGGATATAAATCTAGCAGAGCTTAAAGAAAGGCGGATCATCGTTTCGGAAGATCTTACGCCATCAGAGACTGCCGGTCTTGAAGTCGGGCATGTTCTCGGAATAGCGACCGATGCAGGTGGTTTAACAAGCCATATGATCATTATGGCTCGATCTATTGAAGTCCCAGCAGTAGTTGGTCTTCATGAAGTCTCCCGCAAGGTAAAACCAGGAGACATGATGCTAATCGATGGGTATGAGGGGGTTGTCATTATCAATCCCTCGGAACAGAATCTCTTTGTTTACGGTGAGATAGAGCTCAAGCACCAACATGACCGGGAGCTTTATCACGCATCGGCTCGAGAATCGGCTATCACGATCGATGGCAATGAAATGATCCTTCGATCTAATATCGAGGGCTATGAAGACATGGCGCGACTAAAGGAGAGTGGGGCTATCGGAGTGGGTCTTTTCCGAACGGAGAACATTTATTTGAGAGCGAAAGGGTTTCCCTCAGAAGAGGAGCAATTTCGTGTCTACCGGCATATCGTGGAAGAATTCAGCCCAGACCCAGTTACTATACGGACTCTTGATCTTAGTGGTGATAAGGGGCTTATAGACGAACACTTCCGAGAGGAGGAGGAGAATCCTTTCATGGGATACAGGGCGATTCGTTTCTCTCTCGAAGAAACAAAAATTTTCAAGGTTCAATTGCGTGCCATACTTAGGGCCAGTTTTTTTGGAAAAGTGAAGATCATGTACCCAATGATTAGCGGAAGAGAAGAGCTTCGCGATGCTCGCAGTCTTCTTGCGGAAGTAAAGTTAGAATTGTCGTCCGAGGGTTTCGAATATGACTCTAAAATTGAAGAAGGGAGCATGATAGAGATACCGTCTGCGGCGGTCACTGCTGATCTTCTAGCCGAGGAGAGTGACTTTTTTAGTATCGGCACTAATGACTTGATTCAGTACCTTCTCGCTGTAGATCGAGTAAACGACCGCATCTCACACTTGTATGAACCAACCCATCCAGCCGTTTTACGGACCATTAAATCGATAATTGACGCCGGACATCGAGCTGGAATTCCTGTTTACGTCTGTGGAGAGATGGCAGGTGATCCGATCTTCGCTCCCATGCTCTTTGGTCTCGGTGCCGACGAACTAAGTGCGACACCTTCTTGTTTACCCGAAATCAAGCACCTAATTCGTAGAATGAAATTCTTAGATGCTCAAGAATTAGCCCAGAAATTGGTTGAGATATCCGACTCTCACTCGATTAAACGGGAACTTCTCAAGTTCCATCGGAACCATTCAGTTACGTCGGCAGAGAATTAGAAGAAGTTATACTCAATCTTCTGAGGACGACTCTGTCTTATAAAAGACGAAATTGGGTGGTCAAAAGATACAACCAAGAATTGTTTACTTTTTCCCTTGAAGATCGATCCATCGAGAGATCGATTTAATCGTCCATTCCTCTTCCGTTTCGTCAATAACGGTTTTAACCGTGCTTCCGACCTTTTGGGATAATAAACTCTGCCCAATAGGGGTCTTATAGGAGAGAATGTTTTCTTCTGGTTTGCTGTCCCAAGCACCGAGAATCGAATAACTCACGGTTTTGCCAGTAGATCCGATCAGAAGCTCGACAACGTTACCGATTCCAACTAGCTCCAGCGGAGCGTCGGTAAAGTCGGTAACGCGAGCAAGCCGAATTTCGGTCTCTAGTTCTCCCTTGCGGGCGAGAAGAGTATCCTGATCCTCCCGAGCCATTTTGTATTCTGAGTTTTCTCTGATATCCCCGTACTCGCGGGCTTGAGCGATAGCCTGTTTATTCTCAGGTATCTTATTAGAGACCAACTCCTCATATTCATTCTTTCTAAGATCGAGGCTTTCTTGAGAAACAATGAGGCTGTCTGTAACTTCGATATCTTCCAAATCATCCCCTGTGAGAATATTCTGAACATTAGGGAATAATCGGATAAAGCGCGCCAAAAGGGATCTTTTAGTGAGATCTTCAAACCCCTGATTGAGCATAAGAGAGGTTGCCAGATCACTTGTTGTTTCTGGAGTTGCCTCGGCAAGTAACTCAGGAATTAATTCCTTATCATCGCTCAGGAGGTCGGCCAGAGGGATACGTCGAGTCCCTGCATTCTGCAGAGCTTCGTTGTCGATAGCATAGAAGATAGCGTTGAAGAGTCTTGGTGAGATCAGGTTACTAAGGAACTTTGTGTACTTCCGGGAGTTTCGGTTCTTGATAATCCAAAACAGGAGAGGTCCCTTAAGATTCTGCTCGTCCAACCAGCGATTAAGTGTCTCTTCCAGGAGAGTTTCTTTCCCCATTTCTATCAGGTAGTTGACACATTCAGCAGTAAACTTCCCGGAACTGTGTTTCAGAAGGTCCGTGCTGACCTTCTCCCAACGTTCCGGGTAGACCCGTTTGAGGAGATCAAGAAATCGGTTGAAGTGAGTTGCGGGAATTTGTTCAACGAGCTCCGATAGATTTTCGGTGTCCAAGAGGATGGACGATGAGGTCGGATGAAGCGACTCGACGTCTTCACTGATAAAGCGCGCCAGATCATTTCGTACCCAGAGCCCATGGAGACGTTCGCCAGGAGAGAGGAGGCGCGTTTCATCAAGTGCAATAGTCAATGTTTGGAGAATATCAGGAAGCTGTTCTTTTATGTCGTCGTGGGTAAGCGATAATTCAATAAGGTCTTCAGCGAGGTTGATCTGCTTTTTCGGGGCCTTAATAGAGAAAAACTGTTCTAGTATTTCCTCTTCCGCCTTTACGGGCGTCTCCCTCAAAACGAAAGGGCCTGTCTTTTTTTCTGGAACTGCGAATCTCGGATCTTTTATCAAACGCTTTTTAGTCGCGGTCCACCACTTCTTATAGCGGTTTTGCCCCAGAACATGCATGAGAACACGCTCAATTTCGGTGCTGATTGCAGTCTTGTTCGGAAATCCATCCAGGAGTATTGCGATTACATCGTTAGGCTTTTTCTTGATTAAATCCTCAATCTCACTCGGATTAGTTCGATGTTTAACAATAAGATGATTAGGTGATAGGACTTCAAGATGACTTAGGCAGAAGACCGGATCCATAGCGTGACCAGTTTTCTCGTTCTCAAAGTCTATTATGAGTTTTCTTTCTTTTTCGTCGTAGGATTTAATCTGACCCAAGCCCCAACTTCGGTGAATACAATAGGACTCATCCTGCATGGCTTCAAGCCGAGCTCGGGCTGATTTTAGCTTCGGATTTTCGAGGATAAGTAAATCGATTGATTCGGCATTCATTGTGCTAGAATTCCATCGCGCTTCCTTGGCTTTGGACTGGGCGTGTCTTGGTAATTGCTATAGGTCTCATCCCTAAATCTAGAATAGGAGGCTGTCGATTTTTGTTTTCATCAGACTGGGCTAGACTGGATTACCTGGGACAGACAACCACTACTTAAGACTGGAGAAAGATTCTAAAAGGTCAATAAACTATAAAAGCGAATGAACAGAGTATTAAATACTCCCGATGGATGGCTGGCTGCTGTCAAACTATTTGAGGCATATTTGAGCCGGCCCCGAAAAGTTGATGATCTAATGTCTGGTTTGTCGGCTCAATTCTCCCAGAGGGAAAGACGGCGATGTCAGTTTCTGTTGTATGGGGCAATCCGAAATCTCGAGTTGATTTCTATAACGATCAACTCAAAAGTGGATAAAGAGCCGAGGAGACGGTTGAAGTCAATTCTATTTATAGGGGCTACGGAATGTCTTGGAGACAAGAAGTCCCGAATTCCTGAAATTGTCGACCATGCCGTGGGTGTATCTAAGCATCTCCTAAGTTCGGCAGAAACTAAATTTGTCAATGCCGTGCTTCGAAGGACTGCAGAATGTCTATCGAAAATTGGCGAAGAGAGGCATGCTATCAGGAATTTGGAACCTGAGGAATTTACTAGGCGATTGAGTTACTCTTTCAGCCATCCTCCATGGTTAGTTAGGCGTTGGCGGAAACGCTTATCCGAGGAATCGGTTTGTAAATTGGTTGAATGGAACCAAAAATCGGCCGTAAACTACGTTTACCTAAAAAAGGGGGAAGTAGGCTCTTCGAGACTGGGGCTAGTCTCGACTGAATGGCCGGGGTTTTATCTGACTGACGGATTGGATTGGAATAGCGTAACTGACCTAATTTCGAGAGGGAAGGCATTTGTTACTGACCCTGCGAATCGTCTAGCAGTTGGGCTTCTAGATCCACGACCCGGGGAGGCGATTCTCGATTTATGCTCTGCTCCAGGGGGGAAGTCCCTACTGATCAGCGAGAATCTGAAGGGTGCCGATAGTCTTCTCGTTAGCCTTGATCGTCCTGGACCAAGGATGGGACGGTTGCGTGAGAATCTTGGACGGATTTCCGGGATGCGGTATGAGATCATAGAAAGCGACTTGCTTGATGTAGAGCCCATTTTATTTTTTGACACAGCTCTACCTGCGTCCTATGACGGAGTCCTCTTGGATGTCCCCTGTTCCAATACGGGTGTCCTGCGCAGGCGACCTGATGCCAAGTGGCGACTTCAGGAGGACGATATCTCACATTCTGCAACTCAACAGATGGTTCTTCTCACACAGGCGGCCCGCTTTGTAAAACCAGGCGGGCGTTTAGTCTATAATACGTGCAGTTTAGAACCCGAGGAAAACGAGGATGTGGTAGAGCCATTTATTGATTTGTCGCGAAATAAATTCCAACTGGTTCAAAGAATTCATAGTCGGCCCTGGATTGAGGGCCACGATGGGGGAGGAGCATTTTTGTTGCGGAGAAAAAGGTGATGAGGGGACGCCGAGTTTAGGTTCTAGAGTTTTACAGCCCCTTCAGGTTTCGACTCTATTCCATGACGCCCAAAACATCGAAGTCATCTATCAAGTAACACAGATCTTTTTTCGGGGGGTGTCCAATTAAGGGACGAATGCTTCCAGTTTCCAAATGAACACCAATCACTAAAAATACGGCCTCATCCGATGTAGCCTACAGCTACCATAGATTATTAAGATTTAATTGGTGCCCGGGGGGGGACTCGAACCCCCACGTCCTTTCGGACAGCGGATTTTAAGTCCGCAGCGTCTACCATTCCGCCACCCGGGCTCGGGTATGAGTCAGCTAATTTACTCGCGGGTATAGTGAGAGTCAATCTAAGCTAAAGATCGGGCCAGTGATAGCTTGAAATTTTAGGAAGGGGAGATCCAAGATTTTCATTTTCTTTCGAGACTTCTTCAATAACAGATTGAATTCACAAAGAAATAGAATCTTTAATAGGGGCGTATGTAGTGGTAGAAGACACGAATCATTTCATCTGACGATAGCCGTAACTTTTGACTTCTCATTTGACATGATTTTTCGAGCTTAATTGCCGAGGGCCGCTTCTAACACTCGCAGGTGATTCTGCCCTAGGATATTTATAATATCCTGTGCAGAGTAATTTCTTTTGAGGAGTTCCTCGGTGATCCTAGGAAACATGATAGCATCCGAGATTAAGGTGCCACCACCGTCGAAATCGGAACCAATCCCGACGGTAGAAGGTCCGGCTAGTTGTACGGCATGGTCTATATGGTCGATTAATCGTTCGAATGTTGGTTTTGCAGAGTCGATAAATTTTGGAACGAAGGTTATTCCGATAGAACCCCCTATTTCGGCAATGGCGGTGATTTGATCATCAGTAAGATTGCGTGGATGATTACATAAGGATCTGCAATTGCTATGCGAAGCGATGAATGGTTTTTCTGTAGTTTCAATTAGATCCCAAAATCCTCGTTCACTAATATGGGAAACATCAACGAGCATACCCAGTTGATTCATTTCCTTCACCAACGTCTTTCCGTAATCGGTGAGACCCCCTCCGCTCTCGGTCTCTGCGTTGCCAGCAGCTGCCCAACTTATGGGGTCATGAGTCAGGCCAATGGATCGTACACCAAGGCGATGGAGCATGTTAAGAATATTAAGGCTGCGTTCGGTAACGTCGCTGTTTTCGACCGTAAGGATGGTCGCGAGTTTGCCCTCTGATTTAGCCTGTCTAATATCTTCGGCCGATTGGGCGATGATTACCTTTTCATCTCTTTTTATTTCGTTATAAAAATACCCGAGTGCATCAAGGGCATAAGCGAGGTGATTATTCCGGGCGATGGTAACGTCAACGGCGAAAAAGGCAGCATCTATCCCTCCGGCACGCATTTTAGGGAAGTCAATTTGAATATCAATCAGAGATCTTTGCGTGTCGAGTGGCCCACGTAAAGAGAGTACCGTTCCACTATGAAAATCATTTGTTTCCCGCCCTGCGAGGCTTAGATTTCCTCTTCGAATATGAGAAACGATGGTGTCGTTGTGAGAGTCGATCACCAAGGCATCGTTGTGAATGAATTGGGTGTTGATGGACACAGAAATAGTTACCAGGATTCAGTCTTGGGTCATATGCCCTTTGTCAGCATAACTGGGATAAAATAGCTCGTCATTCGATTCGCGCACCAAAATTTGAATCGGCTGCAGGTCGATGCTAAGGGTTCGCAACTAAAAGTATCTCAAGCACTATTCGCACCGGGGTAATTCGGAGATTTTTTTAAGAATACATCGCACAAAATCCAGGGATTCAGCAATCTCGCGGTCGATGTCTTCTAAGTGTGTGCCGCCAACACATTCCAGAAAGAGTGGTCCATTAAAGCCATTGTTAACCAATCCCCCGATTACTTTCTCAAAGTCAACTAATCCATTACCGGGAGTTATCATGACATCCGGAGTTTCATTGTTGAGGATACAGTCCTTGATGATAAAAGTTGTTGTCATGGGAGCGATCCGCTCGGCAAAGGGCTCAGGGCGGAGTTTTCCCTTCGTATAGTAAATAATATTACCGGGGTCGTAGCAGAGACCGAAGCCAGGATGATTAACTTTGTTATACGCTCTGATTAAGTCTTCAATCGTTAGGGTTATTCCGCCGTGAGGTTTTAGTGAAATTGAGACCCCGCTTGCCTCTGCGTGGGGTGATACTCGACGCATAAGTTCATAAAAGTTGGCGAAATCATCTGGGTTGCTGGTTCCGCAGTCCAGTAGCCATTTAGCTCCAACTTCAGCAACATTGTCGATGAGGCGTTTGAAGTCGTCGATGCCTTTATCTAGACCTTGGGTAAGCTCTGTTCTACCGAGGACCATGGAGGGTGTAAGCCCTACATTAGTAGCAGCTTCCCTGACCTCTAGAACCCTCTTGTTGGAACTTTTTGAGGTGATTTCATTGCCGAATACTGCAACGTCGCTGTAACCTGCATCCGCGATGCGACGGCAAGCATCAACGAACGGTATTGAAGAATAGGGGCGGGTTGTGCTGCCAATAGTCCACTTCATGCTCTTTGCATCACCAATCTATTGTTTATAGTAAAATGATTCCTTCAAGTTATCTCACCCAGAGATTTCCTGGGGTAATAAAGCCTTAGGTCTCTCTGAATTGTGATCTGAGCACGACATATTTGTATGTTGGCTGAGGCTACTCGGATATCGTCTAGCTTAGAGGACGTTTCTGTCAATCACCACTGTGTGTTTCGGTAGTTGAATGGCATACCGATCGGTATGCCATCGGTGAATTCGATTCGGCGTCCAGATTCACAGGATTGATACATGGCCAGAGCTAATGCGACATTACGCATGCCATTTATACCGCTGTTTTCTGGCTCGTTACGAGATTCGATAGCATTGATAAGGTCGCAAAGTTCAAGATAATGTGACTCGAGAGATTCACATTCAACTGTCTGCATTTTTCCTAGGTCGTGCCGATAGTGTTCTACTGGGCCGCCCCATTCAGTGAAACGGAGACCACCTTCGGTTCCTGCCATCCAGTAATTCTTAGTAGGCATCGCAACGGTACCACCTGTACGCATTGTGACCAGAGCTCCCGATTCAAAGCATACCAAGGCTTTTGCGAGTTGAGGGCTGATTAGACCGTCATATTCAACATTTTTTGACATTTCACACATCACAGAGGAGACTTCACCAAAGAGTTCTCTCGTGATATCGATCTCGTGGATGAATAGCTCTAGGGCTATTCCGCCAGAAGTGCGGGGATTTCTGCGCCAGTGACTTGGATCTTTTTCACCGAATGGGAGTGACGAAGATGCATCAGGCAACTGAGTTGCGGCCATACGGTCGATGTTGCCCGAGACGAGTGATCCGATGGCGCCTTCGGCAATCATTTTTCGACATGTGAGAAAAGCATCCTTAAAGCGAAGCGTGTGACCTATCGCTAACTTCACTCCGTTTTCGTTGCAGGCGTTTATCATCTGCTTACAACTGTTTAGATCAAGGGCCATTGGTTTTTCACACATTACGTGTTTTTTGTTTCTTGCGGCTTCAAACACAAGCTCGGGATGACTGCCGGTGGGTGTACAAACAATGACAAGATTAATGTTATTGGAAGTAATGATCTCGTGTAGGTTTGAGGCAACTTTCGCGTTTGCTTCTCCCGCACGTTTTGTAGCAGCATTCTCGTCAAGGTCATAGACGAGCTCAATGTTAGTTTCCTTTTTTTGGGATACTGCCTTGATCCAGTTAGGCGCGATCGTTCCGCAGCCAATCAGTCCTATGCTGTAACTATTATGCACGTTCCAGGATTTGTATTACAGCTGGTTTGTTAGATGTCATCGGGTACGTCAATCTTGGTTTTTTGATATGCTCGATCTGTTGCGTGAAAAACCTTTATGGATTAAGCCAATAGTGAAATTCGGCTGAACTGAAGAACTTTGTATGGTCCCGCTTAGGCTCTTTCCATTTTCCGAAATCTTGCGTTTATAGGAGCGGTTGTTGACAGCGTAGTTGTTCTCGTAAGCAATTAAGGATCTCATTTGAACTCGCCCAGCCGCGCATGATAAGGGTGTAATTGTTTCCATTTCCTAGGACCATAGTAGGGAATTCGTTGACTCCCATGTGGATTTTTTTTGTGAAGTCTGATTGTAGTAATCGCTCGACATATTCGGAGCCCAGGTCTTTGGCAAAACGCCCCATATCAAGACCTATTTCACTAGCCAGTTCGAAGTGGGTTTCTGTATCGGACGGATTCCGCGCTTCCAGATAATAGGCGCGTTGGAGTGCCTGGAACATTTGCGGTAGCGCTCCTTGTCTTCCCCCCGCGATAGCGGCCCGGCAGGCAGG